>WNGC01001760.1_pt1 | contig 13937 bp, 11 predicted proteins | sample 5400051 | NCBI WGS metagenome assembly WNGC01 (sample SAMN13153368, study PRJNA577476) | soil metagenome | isolation source: 20 cm soil or saprolite under grassland replicate 2 | place: USA:California | collected 2016-06-15 | reverse complement strand
GCCCGTGTTTCCGTCCAACGCGCCGCGAAGACTTGACGGTTCCAGGCCGACAGGCAAAGATGCAGGTACTCCCAATGTTGCGCCGCTTCGCGCTCGTTCCGCTCTCGCTGCTTCTCGCGGCCTGCGGTCATGCTACCCGGCCCGCCCCAGACGGCCTCCTCGCGACACCTGACGGCCGCCGGGTTATCGACGCGCAGGCCATCGAGCAGTCGGGTGCACGGACTGCCTGGGACGCGCTGCAGCGCACCGTGCCGTTCTTCACATTCCGAGAGAACAGCCGCGGCCGTCCCACTCGGGTCGAGCATCGGGGGCGCTCGAGCATCATCCTGCGCGATCAGCCGCTCATCCTGGTCGACGGCGTCGAGCTGACAGATGTCAGCGCGCTGGGCGGGATGCCCGCGTCGGACCTCCTGGACATCGAGGTGCTCACGGGCGTGGACGCGACGACTTACTACGGCACCAACGCAACCAAGGGCGCGATTCGGATCCGGACCAAGGTCGGCAAGAGCTGACAAGGGACGGCCCGAAGCGACGCGGGGGAGCCCCGACATCGGCTCCCCCGTACCTTGTACACGACTCACCCTCCGTTCACGGCGTGTTGTAGTCGCAGCCGGTGAACTTGGGGTTGTTGCGCTCGTCGAACGTGACCGGCAGCTCGGTGTTGTCCCCGTATACCGTATTGGTATGGGTGTATGTGCCCTTTGGGTAGATCGCGTTGACCGCGCGATCGTATGGTGCCCGGGCCAGCCGCCGCAGATCCCCCAGCCGATGCCCGGTCGCATAGAGCCAGAACGCGCGCTCGCGGAACAGCAGGTCCACCCTCAGGCTGTCTTTGGGCGAGCTGCCCGGATCGGTGAGGGCGGCGAGGGTGAAGCCGCCGTTGTGGGCCGCGTCGGCGCGCAGCGCGTTCAGACTGGTGACCATCCCGGGACCGTCGCCGATCTGCAGTTGTGCCTCGGCTGCTATGAGCCGAGCCTCGACGCCGTCAGCCACGTGCACCGGGCTCGTCTGCGACGTGTACTTCGTGAGCACGAACAGCGGTGAGGCATTGTCGAATCCCTTCCCGTTTTGCGGAGCCACCACACGAGGATCTCCCGCACTGCGGAAGTTCAGCCCGTTCGTACCCTCGACATCCGCTACGGAGAACCGCGCCGTGCCCAACGGCGCCTGGTTGTTGAACACGAAGACCCCGTTCTTCTGACGATCGGTCGCGGTCGAGTGGAACGTGGAGTAAGCGAAGGTGTCCGGAACGCCGGTGACCGCCGCCCCGGCGGCCGCGAAGTCGCCGCTGTCGAGCAGCGCGCGAGCCTTCCCCAGCGCGGCGAGGCTCCGCACCCTGAGGCGGGCAAGGGAGTCGGACGACGACGACTGACTCGCCGTGACGACGAGCGCAGAGTCGAACCGGTTGATCGCGCGAGCGAGAATCGCCTTCGTGGAGAGCGGCACGCCGTTTTGGATCGAGCCGTCCGGCAGTCGCGCGCTGAACGGCACGGCGGAGCAATAGTTCTCGGCGAAGTACACGTAGGTGAAGCCCGACAGCGCCAGCACCTCTCCGATTCGGGAATTGGGCGTGGGCGCGTACTGTTGGAGCGCACCGGCGGCCCCCTCGAGCGCGACGCGTGCCTTATGCAGGTTGAAGTACACGTCTCTCAGCGTCGTATTTCGCTCGTCGATGGCGCGCGAGTCGTACTCGATGCGCGTCGGAAACGTCTCGACGTCGGTGTATTCGTCTGACATGACTCCGGACACGAGGATCTGCCCTTCCGTGCCGCCGTTGTCGCCGTCGTTGGCGAACGCGAAGTCCCCGATGCCACCGTTGTAGGCCCCCACGGCCCCATCCGCGTTCTGAACGTCCGGGGGGTTGATCACGTCGGGATCCTTCACGTCGAGCAGGCTCGAGCACGCGGCCAGGACGGCCACGACGCCCGTGACGACGGCGAACCGCACCGGCGTCCGCATGGAGCGATTGGCTTTCATGGTCAGTGCTCCTCCTAGAAGTCCAGCGACACGCGCACCGCCAGCGTGCGGACCGGTGGCGCCGTGAGGAAATCGTTCGCGAGATCGGACTGCCCGTTGCCGTTCAGCTCCGGGTCGATGCCGTCGTAGTTCGTCCATTTGAGCAGGTTCCGCCCCGTGAGCGAGATCTGCATTCCAGTGGCGCGCAGCGCCCGGGCCCAAACGTCCGGCGCGTAATAGGTCAGCGAGGCTTCCCGCAGCTTCAGGAATGTGCCGTCCACGATGTAGCCGGCCTGGGTGAATCCGTAGCGCGAGCTCCCCGCCGCCACCGCACGCGCCTGCTCGGCCAGCGGCGCTTTCGGGTTGTTGACCGCAGAGCAGTTAAACCCTACGCCGACGCAACGGAACCGCTCGGTGAGGTTGTAGGCCTTCCAGTCGCCGCGATAGTCCACCTGCCCGCCCAAGCGGACCCGCTTGTTGAACATCATCACGCCCGCGTTGAGCGTGAGGGTTGTTTTCGGAATCGACGAGCCGAGGAAGACCGCCGTCGGGCCGACCGTCACCTCGGTCACCTCGATGATGCCGTTTTTGTTCGCGTCCTGGAATCCGAGAATGGGGCGATCCCAGAATCCGAACAGCGGATAGCCCGGCACCTGGCGGATCTCACCCTGCACGATCGGCGGGATGTCGCTGCGTAGGGACAACAGCTTGTTCACATTACGCGCGACGCTGAAGGAGGCGTCGACCCCGAACCCTTGGGTCACGTCTTTCGTGACGCTGACCAGGGCTTCGATCCCCCGATTCTGCACGGAGCCGATGTTCTCGAACCGGGTCTGGCTGATCCCGTTGGACGGCGGCAGCCGCCGGTTCACGAGCGCGTCGTGGGTCTTCTTGTCGTAGTAGGTGACCTCGAGGCGCGCCACCTCGTGAAACAGGCCGGCATCGAATCCGCCCTCGAACTCAGCCGACCGCTCGGGCTTGAGGGTCTCGTTTCCGAACGCGGCGAGGTCGATGCCTGGTTGGTCGGCCGACACGGCGCCCACGGTCGCAGTCTGGCCGGCGTAGAACAGCAGCGCGGCGACGGTGCTGGGCTGTTGCCCGGACGCGCCATAGGCGAACCGTAGCTTCAGGTTACTCACGGGAAAACTGCGCGGATAAAACGCCTCGTCCGACACCACCCAAGAGCCCTGCACCTTGGGATACCAAACGGAGCGCACCTTGCTGCCGAACGCGTTGTTCCGATCGTTCCGCACGCCACCCGTCAGGAACACCCGGTCTCGCCAACCGAACGTCTGCTCGACGTAGCTCCCGAGCGTCACGGCGACGGTCGTGGATTCGAGCGCCGTTCTGAGCGCTGCTCCGCTGATCGTCTGACCACCCGCGGCGAGATTCTGGCCGTTCGCCACGACGGCGAAGGACTTGTCCTTCAGGAACTGGAATCCGGCCGCCGTCTTCGAGGTGAGGGTGGGCGCGAGCGTGAACGACGTAGTCCCGCTGAAGTCTGCCGTGTAATGGGCGAGGGTGAAGCGGTTGTCATTGCGACGGCCCTGCCGGAAGTTCGAGAAGTTCGTCCCCTGGCCACGCTGCTGAAACTGAATATCGGTCAGCGCCGTGTAGTCCAGCCCCAGAGTCGCCCGCGCCGTCAGATAGGTCGTCGGCCGCCAGGTGCCCGAGAGGCTCGGCGTCACCCGGCTGATGTCCTGTTGTACGAGGATCTGGAACACGTCACCCGGCAGAAAGAAACCCCACATCCCCGGCGTGTCCGCCCGCCCCAGCCCGAACAGACCGCTCGGCAGGAAGCCGGTCACGTTGTTGTCGTTCTGCGGCAACCGACCCCGGCTCTGCACGATCCCGATGTTGCCCTGGAAGTCGAGCGTTGCCGTCGGCGCCGCGTGCACGTTCGACCGGATGCTCGTCTGCCGGAGCTCGTTGGGGCGATACACCTCGTATGCCGGTGCCGCGCCGGCCAAGGCGGTGGTGAGCCGCTGATACTCGACGGCCGGCAGCCGATACACCCCGAGCTCGTCCTGATAGCCGCCCGACACGAAATACTGAACCTGTTCGCTCCCACCGGAGACTTGCACGCCGGTCGCACCGCGGTATCCCGTGGCGATCGGGGTTTGCTTCGGGTCCATGAGAATGTTGTACGAGGTGAGACTGTCGATGGCGCATGCTGCCGGCAACGTGTCGGCCCTGAGCGAATTGAGGAGTGTGCACTGCACGACCGGACGCTTTCCCACGGGGAACGTGTCCGGCCGCGGGTGCCCCCAGCTCCGATAGTTGGTCGGGTACGTGTTCTCGTCGTTCAGGACACCGCCCTCGGTGTAGACCCGCCACCGCGCGCGCCCCGCAAGCCCGTGTTTCGTGCTGATCCGGACGACGCCATTGGCGGCCTGGGTCCCGTACAGCGTACTGGCGGATGGCCCCTTCACAATCTCGATGCTGGAGATCTCTTCCGGATTGAGATCATTGACGCGGGACGGCTGCTGACCACCAGTATTTACCGACAACGACTGGCTGTTGTTCTCGACCCTAATGCCGTCCACGTAGTAAATCGGCTCGTTCGAGAGCGACAGGCTGGTCTGGCCGCGGATGCGAACCCGCGTGCCCGTGCCCACGGTGCCGCCCGCCTGCAGCACCTGCACTCCCGCGGCTCGGCCGCTCAACACATCGGCAAAGTTGGACGTCGTCTGGGTCTGCTGGACCTGGCTCAGGTCAATCTTGGTGATGGCATTGCCCGACTCCCGAGCACGTTGCTCGCCGGTGGCCGTCACCACGACCTCGTCGAGCGAAATAACCGCTCTCGCGAGTGTGAAATCAGCCGAGGCCGAGCCGCCCGCGTCGAGCTGCACGACCCGTGTCACGGCGGCGAACCCTACGGCGACGACGCGCAGCTCGTAGGAGCCCGGAGGCACCGCGTTCAGCGCGTACCGACCGCTCGCGTTGGTCAGAGCGGTGCGGTTCGTCTTGCCCAGTATGACCCGGGCACCCGGTACGGGCGATTTGCCCAGTTGCTCGGTGACGACGCCCGTGATTGTGCCGGTCTGCGCGTACCCGGCGCGCGCGACGCCGACCAGCAACGCGCCCAGCGCCAGGCACGCCTGCAACGTCTGACGGTTGAAAAGGGTCATGCGGAACCTCCTTCGAGGTAGCTGCGGACAGCGTGCCGCAGTGACAAACACCCCCCGCGCGCGTGTGCCGCGGCGAGGGCGGTTCAGTCTGCTCGAACGAGCGAATTCACACCCGTGCCCAACGGCTTGGGCGAACACGGACGGTGCGATGTGGTAAGCGCGCTACGTTCCCGACTGCGCGCTCCACATGCGGGTTATTGTGCGGCGCGAACCGGAGACCCGCAAGAGCCTAAGACAAGCGCTCATTCGAGAAATCCGCGTCCGCGCCGGCGAGTTTTGTCAGGAAACGGTCATGACCGTTCTGCAAACGGGGCAGTGCGGCCGGCTCGCGGGCGCTCCCTTCCGCGCCCCGTAGGCCGGCGCTACGTTCGCGATATGGTTCGCTCAGCGCGTCGGCACACCGCCCGGCTCGGGGGGGCGGCGCTCGCCGCCCTGCTCCTCGCCGCGCCCGCCTGTTTCCTGTTCAATCGGGGCACCAAGGCCGCCGCCTCACCCGCCCTCGACATCCCCGAAGGCGAGATCGCCCTCAGCGTCACGAATCACAACTATCTCGACGTAGTGGTTTACGTGCTACACGACGGACTGCAGACGCGGGTGGGGACAGTCACGGGATCGTCGTCCACCGTGTTCTTTTTGCCGGTGCGACTGCTCGGCCAGGGGCGGGAGATCCGGCTCTACGGGGATGCCATCGGTAGCGATGCCTACGCGCGCACGGACCTTCTCATCGTGCAGCGAGGCCAGTACATCGAGTGGACGCTCGAGACGGACCTGCGCCGCTCGAGCGTCGGGGTGTTCTGAGGCGCAGCGCCCTAGTGGGACCGGCGTGGCTAACGAAAAACGCCCCGGAGAAGCGCTTCTCCGGGGCGTTCTGGCAGCAGATGCGCGCGGCCTACTATGGCTTCGTGGCGCTAAACGTTCCCGTCAGCGGTACGGCCCGCGCCGGCGGCACCTTCGGCCCGTGTTTGAACATGAGATTCGCCCACACGGCCACGCCCGTCATACTGTTCCCGCTGACCAGAGCCTCCTGCCCCTGTTTGAATGGCGCGGCGGCAGGCGTAGGAGCGACGGCAGCTGGAGGCTTATCGAGAAAGAATACCAAGTTGTTGTCAGCCGTCACCACCGACCGGTACACGGAATCGGTAATGACCGTGGCGACACCGGGGAGGATGGTGTCCGGCCCAGTCGAGGGGAATACGAGCGTGTCGGTGCAGGTTCTCGTGATCGTGTAGGTCCCGACGACGTTCGTGATCGGCGCCTGCTGCGTCACCGTCATGGTTCCGTTGGCCGTGCAGGTCGTAGCGACGAGACGGTTCGTGATGGTCGTGTCCGGCGTGGTGGCCGGGGGCACGGGCGCGGTAATCGCTGTGTCCTGAACGGTGAACATCCCGGCCATGGGACCCCACGTCAGCGTCCATGTCCCGGTCACATCGACCGTCGTGCCCGTGGTCGTCCCCGTCGGGATCGGCACGTCGTTGCTTGTACAACCGAGGAGCGCGAGTACTACACACAGACCGAAGCCAAGGCGCATGGATCCTCCTCTAACCTGATAAGTGGCTGCCAGAATACCACGCATAGCGTGGCGTCGCCAGAGTCTACGAGACGTGCCACGGTGGACCCGTACCACAGTCATTGCTTCACCGGCGGTGGGCCCTGCTTGTCGGGGCGCGTGCCGCCGCCCGTCAACGAGAAGGCCGCCGACGTAGCCACGAGCCCCGCCACGCCCGCACCGAGCAGTAATGCGCTGCGTCCCCTTGCCAGCTGCCGCACCTCGATCGCCGAGATGGCGCTGTCGGGCAACGCCACCGTCTCGCCGGCCCACGACACCTCGTTCCCGAGCTTGAGTTCCACGGAGGCCACCGAGACCAGGAGTCCACCGTCGCCGTGCTGCAGATAGCGGCCGCGCACGATGAAGACGTTCGGTCCGAGGTAGCGGGCCAACTCCTGGGAGCCCGCGTCCGTGAGGCTCAGCGACACGTACGTCCCCGGCTCCGGGCTTGCCGTGATGAGCGGGTCGTAATTGTAGCACCCCCCCAGCAGGCAAGCCGCGGCAATCAGGATCGCAGCGCGCATGGCACGTCATCCGTCATGATGTCGACTCCGTTCTCTACCTTCTAGTGCGGCGACGGATTCTGTCCGCCGCCGTTGGCGGTCGAGCCACTCGCGCCCGGGCCGAAGGCGGCATAGGCTGCGAAGAAACCCGCCAGTGATGCGCCGGCAAGCAAGACCGTCTTGCTCGCCGCGGAATGCCGCTCCTCAACCGACCGGACGAACTCGCCCGGGACGACGACCGTTTCACCCTTCCACTCGAGGACGTCTCCGGGGCGCGTTTCCACCGCGCTCACGGCCATCACCAACCCGCGGTCGGTGGTGCTCAGGAACCGGCCTCGCACCGCGTACACGTTCGGCCCCAGATACGGGGCCAATTGCTCCGAACCCGCGTCGGTTAGCGTCACCACCACATACGCAGGGGGCGACAGCGCCGCTCTCCGCAGCGGGACATAGTTATAGCAGCCGCCCTGCAGGACCGCGGCCGCCACCATCAAGCCAGGGTGTGCGCGCATCCGCGTCCCCCTTTCGCAACTCGTCCTGTTGACCGCGGGCGGGCGGACCTGCCCGCCCGGGGTCAGGAGCTCCCTACGGAGAGTTGTCGTTGCCTCCGCATGCGTGCTGGTCCCCCGCGTTGCGGAACCCGTGAGTCGACACCTGCGTGCTCGGATCGGGGATGTTGGTGTTCACGTTCCGCTCGTTCTGCGGATAGAACAGCCGCCCCGGTACGTGCACGAAGCCCTGGTTGTTTGCGACGGGCGTCAGCACGGGGACACAGGTCCGCCGGTAATCACTGATCGACTCGATGTTCTGGAACATCGCCACATACTTCTCCATCATGATCGTGTCCCGCAGCGCTGCCGCGGTGAGCCCGCTGGCGACGGCGGGTAGCGGCACCGTGGCGAGCTCGGCGTTCAAGTGCGCGCGCGCCTGGGCAGTGTCGCCCGTCGCGGCGTACGCCTCCGCGAGGATGAGCTGGTTCTCGGCGTAGCTCACGTAGGGGATGCGCGCCTCATCCGCGAACCGCGGCGGTTGGCAGTTGAACAACGACACGACGTTTGCCGGCTGCGTGGTGTTGAAGTCGTCTCCGCCGTACGTACCCAGAGCGTTATGGCAGAAGTACGCCGCCCGCCGAGGATCGCTCCGTGCGTTCATGTAGTCGACGAGCGCTTTTCCCGCCTCAAGATCGGTGCCGAACCCCGAACTGGTCTGGAACTGGGCCCACATGTTCCGCTCCGACGTGCTCGCCGTATGAAACGATGCGAAATCACCCGCACCGCTCGCGTCGCTGATACCTTGTAGCGCCTCCGCGATCGCGTTGGTGTACGCTCCGGTGCCAAGCGACTCCGCTGTGTGCATGAAGTAGCGCGCCTTGAGTGAGTGCGCCACCTTGATCCAGCTCGCCGGGTCGCCATTGAAAATCAGGTCTGCCGTGCCGGGTCCCGCACCAGTGCTGCCGAGATCGGTGATGGCATCGCTGAGCAGCGTCTGGAGCGCCGCCAGAAGGGTGAACCGGTTGTCGAGCGCCGGCGTCGCGCTCGTGGTGACTTCGGAATAAGGAACGTCACCCCACATGTCGGACGCCGACCCGATCGTGAAGGCTTCCCAGATCTTGGCGATGCCGAGCCAGACGCGGTCGCCGCTCGCTGCAGTTGCGGCTTTGACCTGGCGGATGTCTGCCAGGCCCCCGGCATCGTACACCGACAGCCAGTCGCCGGCGTTCGCGCCGATGTTGGACGTCTCGTCAAACACATATTGCCCTGCCTGCTGCACGAAGCGTCCGTTGGCAGCGCCGCATGCCTGTACCCACTCGCACATCATCATGGCGACCGTGCCCTCCTGGAACGCGAACTGCCCCGATTGCACCGCCACGAACAGCTGCTGCGCGGTGGCGGCCGATGGCAGGTTCGGGTCGGAGGACAGCTTGTCGCCCGTCAGGAAGCTGGTACACCCTGCCGTCCCGAGGAGGAGCCCGATCGAGACGAGCGCGACGTGAATCTTGCGTTGCATGAGTCGATCTCCTCGGGTTAGTGGTTGAGGGTGATCGCGAACACGAACGAGCGTGTCTGCGGGTTATTGAAGTAGTCCACGCCGCTCGACCCTGCGGCCGCGTCGATCGCGCCGCCGAGGTTCGATTCGGGGTCGTAGCCGGTGTAGTTGGTCCACGTCTTCAGGTTGCGGGCGGCCACCCGCACGTCGATGCTCGCGAAGCCAAGGGCACGCTGTACCCACGGCGCGTCGAGCGTATAGTTGAGCGACACTTCGCGCAGCTTCACAAATCCCGCGTCCTGAATGCACGGCTCGTCGATGCCGATGAACGGGCATGCGGCGATCTGGTTGTACCAGTTGTACCCGATCGGCACCGCCTTCCCCGCGCCGGGACCGGTCACCGGGCCGTCGTACCAGCCATTCTGCCCGAACACCTTCGTGTTGCCGGCACAGGCAGAGTTCGTCAGACAAAAAGCTCGCTGGTCGGTATCGGCGTGCTTGCCGTAACTCCACAGCGCGCCCATCGTGCCGTTCCAGATCTTACCCCCGTGGCGCACATCGAGCAGGCCGGCGACCCGGAGTTTCCGGTACCGCACCGAGGTCCGAACGCTGCCCGTCCAATTGTAGTTCGGGTCCATCACGATACGCGGGTTATGGTCCTGCGCCGGCATCCCGTTCGGACCGATGTAGAGCGTACCGCTCGCCTTCCCGCCGCACACGTCGGCCATAGTGCCGGTGTTCCCCGCACTGTCGATCGCCACGGGCGACGAGCTCGGCGAGACCCCGCAGCGCAAGAATCCGCTGCCCAGGTACGCGCCGAACGGTTGACCCACCATCACCACCTGGTTCAAGAACGCACCGGGTATCGGGATGAAGGGACAATCGGTGACGTCGGACGTCGTGCAAGAGGCGGGCACCGGCGTGCCGACCGACAAGATGAGACTGCGATTCCGAGCCCACTGCAGCCCGACGTCCCAGCCGAAATCCGCCTGCTGGACTGGCCGGACGTTGAACGATACTTCCCAGCCGCGGTTCCGAATCGTCGCCGCGTTCGCCGCCTGTTGCAGGAAGCCCGTGGAGGGCGACAGCGGCTGCAGCAGGATGGCGTCCGTCGACTTCTTGCTGTACCAGGTGATGCTCGCGTCGGCCCGATCCCTGAAGAACCCGAGATCGGCGCCCGCCTCGAACTCCTTGGAACGCTCGGGCTTCAAAACCGAGGCGGCTTTCAGGAGGTTCGACGCGAGCCCGCCGATGCCATTCTGGCTCGGCGTGTTCCCCGTGCCCTGGGAGATGCCGCCCAGGATCTGGCTCCCGGAGTAGGTTTGCGACGTGAGGTAGGGGAGCGGCTCCGTCCCCGCTTCGCCGTAGGCGACCCGGGCTTTCCCGTAGGAGAGCCAGGATTGCTCGCCGATGGCCTTGGTAAACTCCCACGCGGCGCTGCCCTTCGGGAACCAGCTCCTCAGGTTGTCGCGTCCGAACGTCGAGGATGCGTCATTGCGGACCGCGGCGGTCAGGAACAACTGGCCGTAGACGTCGAAGGTCGTCTGACCGAACCACGAGGCGTTATGAATCACCTGCTCCGCGTCGATCGGAAGGTCTTGGCCAACGGTGTTGGAGAGCTTGAAGGGCGCCGGTGCCACGAGACCCCGACCCACCGTGCCAAGTTGCCGCACGTTACGGCTATTCAACTCCTGCCCGACCGTTACCGTCCCGCCGAAGTTGGAGTTGAGCGAATAAGTCGCGGTGCCGGTGACGTTATGGTTAATCTGGTAGTTGACGATCTTCCCCTCGATTACGCGCCCGTCGGTGCAGGGAGACGCCGACGAGATCGGGCACCCCTCGAGCCGCTCGTCCGTCGCGTAGTCGGCGCCTAGCGTGTAGTTGAGCTTGAGCCAGCTGATCGGGGCGTACTCGGCGTTCACGTTCCCATACACGCGCCCGACCTTCGACTCATTGTCCGACTGGAAGATGGTCCACAGCGGGTTGTCGAACGTCCGATCCAGGCCCCCCGACGCGGCATCGGGGTGCTGGAAGCGAAACGCACGCTGCAACCCGTTCACAACGAAAGGATAATTGTTGAATTCCGGCGGTGTACGCAGATCGCCCAGCTGGATGCCGTTGGTGTTGTTGCCGCGCTGCGTGTACTTGGCACGAACGTCCGCGAACGAAAGATCCGCGCCGAGCTTCAGGGTCTCGACTACGCGATGGCTGCCCTTGAAGCGGACCGTGCTCCGCGAGTAGTAGTTGTTCGGGCCGACGATCACGCCCCGCGTGTAGGCATTGTCTCCGGAGAGGTAGAAGGTCGTGCGATCGTTCCCCCCCGAGATGGTCACGCCGTTGTCGAGGGAATTGCCCACCCGATACAACTCGTTCGAGTGATCGTATATGGTCGCGCCGGCAGCCAGAGGGGCCCAAGACCGCGCGCACACGGCGACGCCGGGATTATCGCAGTTGCCTCCCAACGTGGTGTCCGCATGCACGAAGAAGAGTCCCTGGCCGAACCCCGTCTGCAACGGGTACACATGGTTGATATCGTCAAACGACGTGGACGACCGCACCGAAAAGTGCGTCGGGCCCGCCCGACCGGACTTGGTCGTGATCAGAATGACGCCCGCCGCGGCGCGGGCTCCGTAGATCGCGCTCGCCGACGGGCCTTTCAGGATCTCCACCGACTCGATGTCGTTCGGGTTCAAGTCCGCGGCCCGGTTGGTCTGCACCGTTCCTTCGCTCTGCCCGAACTGACCGATCTGCCCGCCCCCATCGTCGGGAGCGTTGAAGTTCGAGGTCGAGAATGTCGAGTTGTCGACCGGAACACCGTCCACCACGAACAAGGGCTGGTTCGAGCCGAGAATCGAGCTGATCCCACGAATGTTGATGAAAGAGCTCGCACCTGGGTCGCCCGACTGCTGGACCACCGTCACGTTCGGCGCCTTGGCGGCCAACGCCTGCGTGACGTTGCTCTCGTTGGCCCGAGAGATCAGGTCCGACGACACGCTATTGCGGACATTGCCAAGCTTCTCCGCTGTGTTCGTCGTCCCGGCGCCGGTCACGACCACCTCGCCGAGCTGCAGCGGGTTGGCGGCGAGCACGAAGTCGTGTGTCACAGCGCCCGTGGTGAGAGTGACCTGGGCGCTCTGCGACTTGTAGCCCAGGCGTCGCGCCACGAGCGTGGCCGTCTGCCCCGACACGCGGGCGCCCGGCACTACGACCACGTAGCTGCCGTCGTCCTTGCTCAGCGCGCCGAGCCCCATGGTCGGGATCGCGACCTCGACCTGCCCCAGAGGCTGGCCGGCGTCGCTCGTGACTTTGCCGGTGATCGTCACCGGCTCCTGCGCGGCGAGCAGGGCCGGTAGCGCGAGCAACGCGCTGAGAATGAAGGAACTGATCCGACGGGGTGTGAATTGCATGTCCCCTCCTGCGAGGTAGTGTGACACGCACACCGGCGCCGCCTGTCTGGCGGTCCGGTGTTCCAACAACAGACTGCTACGTTCACTCAACGATCCGCGCGCTCGCACGACGATGACGGCGGGAAGGGCGCACAACGCGCGGTGACGGCGACGGCTAACCCCGCCTTTATATCACCAATTGCAGCATCGCGCCAGAGTGGCACTGGGCCTGGCGCATGGTTTCATTATGGAACGACGCCGCCGTGGCGCCGCTACCCAGGACCGACTATGGTTGGTCGCCAGAAAACCCTCATGATCCGTACGCTCCTCGTCGCCGCCGCGTGGTTCGTCATCGTGCCGGGCCTGGGCTCCCCCTCCCAGGCGTCCGACCCGCTGGCCGCCCGGGCCAAAGGCCGCTCCGACGCGCCCGTGACCGTGTACGAAATGTCGGACTTCCAATGCCCCTACTGCCGCGAGTTCGCCCTGGGCACGATGCCGCTGCTCGAGCGCGAGTTCCGCGGCCGAGGTCGCGTTGTGTGCCGCCCGGCAGCAACGGTTTTGGCCGATGCACGATCTGCTGTTCCGCCACCAGGACCAGTGGGCCACGCTCGCCTCCCCCCGAGCGTACCTCCTCGCGCTCGGCGACTCGGCGGGGCTGGACGGCGCGCGGCTGGCCCGCTGCGTCGCGTCCGGGGCGACGGCCGCGGACGTCCGCGCGGATGCCGAGCGCGCGCGGCGGTCGGGGGCGACGAGTACACCTACCTTCTATATCGAGGGCGCCCTGCTCGAGGGCGCGGCACCCGTCACGGTCTTCCGAGTCGTCCTGGACTCGATCTACCGGAGCAAGACGACGGCCGGGGCGCGCTGATGGGGGGCGCGCGCCCTTCCTTCATATACCGGCTGAGCATGAGGCTCGCGCAGCGGGCCCTGCCGTTCGCCGCGCGCTTCGACAAGAAGCTCGCGCGCGGCCTCGATGCGCGGCGCGGCGTGACGGACCGGCTGGTCGCGTGGGCGCGGGCGCACCGCGATCCCAAGCGCCCGCTGCTGTGGGTGCACGCCTCGTCGGTGGGCGAAGGCCTCCAGGCCAAGCCGGTGCTCGAAGCGGTGCGCGCCGAGGCGCCCCATTGGCAGCTCGCCTATACGTTCTTCTCCCCCTCCGCCGAGCGGCTGGCGCGCACGCTGCCGGTCGACGTGGCGGACTACCTACCGCTCGATCGCCCGGGCGAGGTGACCGCCGTGCTCGAGGCGCTCCAGCCGGCGGCGCTGGTCTTCTCGAAGCTCGACGTGTGGCCGGAGCTCACGCTCGCGGCGGCCCGGCGCGGCGTGAAGCTGGGCCTCATCTCGGCCACCGTCGCGCCGCACAGCTCGCGACTCCGCTGGCCGGCTCGCGGCTGGGCGGAGCCTGCCTACCGCGTCCTGGAGCGCATCG
>WNGC01001555.1_pt1 | contig 13938 bp, 15 predicted proteins | sample 5400051 | NCBI WGS metagenome assembly WNGC01 (sample SAMN13153368, study PRJNA577476) | soil metagenome | isolation source: 20 cm soil or saprolite under grassland replicate 2 | place: USA:California | collected 2016-06-15 | reverse complement strand
AGGCGTAGCACGGTCTTTTTATCCGCACCAGTCAGCCGCGAAGTAGCGCGGACAGAATTTCCCTCGACCATGCAGCCGAGAATCCTGGCGCGCTCTTGAATGTTCAGGCGGTTCATATCAATATCTCCTATGAACCGTAGTATGCTTGAACGGATCAAGCAAGTCAAGCTTGAATTGAACTATCGCATATGCGATAATTCTATCCGGGTAAAAAGCCCGCTCGGGTCTCCCCGAACGGGCCAAGCAGTACACCCACCATGCCCTAAGCCGGTTCCGTTCTCCTGGTAGAGACCCCGGTTTAGGGCTTTTCCTTGCCCGGGCCGGGTGAGGCGGCACGGGCGTCCGAGAGTATCATCGCGCGTCACCCCCTTTCGTGGCAGCGGCATCGGACGCTTCTTCGTCGTCCCCGCCCTCGCTGTCCTCAGCGTCGGCGTCCTTGCGCTTCGGGGCCTTCGCCGTCGGATACCATTCAAGCAAGCCGAACTTGCCGTCCGGTAGCTTGTGGAACGTCACGTTGTTCTTCGTCAGCGAAATGCGCAGCCCGCGTTTCGCGTTATCGTCGTTCTTCGTGTCGAACTGATAATTGCCCTCTTTCAAGGCATCGTAAATCTCCTTCACGGTCGCCGGTCCCTGGTTCAGCGCCTTGCGCATTTCGAGTATTTGGCGGATGCACGTCGCCAACGGCTGGCCGTAAAACTGGTCGCTCCGGATCGAGAGCGCCACGCCTGAGCCGACCGTCAGCTCGGCGTCCTTGTACATCAGAGGTTTTCCGGCTTCCTCACACAGGAAGTTAATGCCCAGCTTCGTCTTGACGACGGCCTGTTCCTGGTCGCGCAGTTTTGCTTGCAGGCGCGTGATGGCCTGGTCGAACGGGTTTTCCGCCACGGTGAATCTCCTGGTAGAGAGTTCACCGTGATTATAAAGGAATCATTTCTCGCCGCGCAACGGCGAAACGCCAGAAAATCCAGAACTACCCGGAAATGGGTCGCTTACGCACCCAAGTATGCAGGTATGCAATCGTTATCTATCAGAGACTTACGCTATGGTGTTTTGGACAACCATATTCCTGAGAGCAGCGGCAGCCTTGAAAGCTGGCTTACGTTGCGGCCTTTTTTTTCTTCGCCCATCGTGCTTTCGCAGCCCTTCGGGCGATCTCCACCTTGCGCCGACCCGAGAGGCTGTCGGCGCGGGCGCGGCCCCCTTTCTTGCCGCCCATCTTGCCGAGCATGGACATGACGCGGCGGAGTTCGTCGGGCGTCGGCTTCGGCGGTGCTTCCTCCGGTGTTTGGCCTGTAGCTATGTCGCCTACGAGTTTTGCCAGCATAATTGGGTCACTTGGTCTCATTCGCCCCCGCGCCTTCGGCGCAGTTTTACGCGGTCGTGGCTTCGCCATGCCTCAGTATGACACGAAGCCAGATGCTTGAACAGATCAAGGATTTTCAAATGGGACCACTACCCCTGTTCCATTCTGCGCCTGAACGCAGCTTTTGATACCATCGGACCGCACCGGCCGGGTCATTTCCGCCGACAAAAAGGAAACTCTTCTGGCCTCCCGAAACGAACTGTCCGAGTTCCTCGCGAGCGTAGAGCGACGCGCGTACAAGCAGGCGCTGTTCGCAGTCCGGGAGGCGGAAAGCGCCCTCGATATAGTGCAGGACTCCATGCTGAAACTTGCGGAGAAGTACGGGGCGAAGCCAGCGGCGGAGCTGCCGATGCTTTTCCAGCGCATCCTTCAGAACACGATTCGCGACTTCTATCGCAGGCAGAAGGTGCGGTCGCTCTGGGTGACGCTGTTCTCGGCCCTCTCTCCAGGGCGGGAAGACGACGATACCGACCCGCTCGAGACCCTGGAGAGCGCGGATACCTCCAGGTCCAGGGATGAGCCCGCGGACCTCCTTGAACAATCTCAAGTTATTGAAGTAATTGAAAAAGAGCTGGCACGACTACCACAGCGTCAACGGCAGGCGTTTTTGCTGCGTTATTGGGAAGAATTGGACGTCGCCGAGACCGCAGCCGTGATGGGTTGCTCTCAAGGCAGCGTCAAGACCCATTGCTCCCGCGCAGCACACGCTTTGGCGGCGGCCTTGAGGGCAAAGGGGATTGAGTTATGAACGAACAGCAGATCGCTTACCGAATCAAGCAGCTTCTCAACCGAGGGCTCGATCTGGACGCCGGCAAACTTGCCCGCCTGAAGAAGGCGCGCGAGCGGGCCCTGGCGGGTCAGCATGTCGAGTCCCGAGTTCCGGTATTGACCTGGGCCGGCAACGCGATCGGCAGATCGGGCGGTCCTTCTGCGCTCGTTCCGCGCTTGTTGCTGCCGATGGCCGTGCTCATCCTCGGCTTGATCGCGATCAACCAATGGCGCGATAGCCAGGTCGCCGCCGAAATCGAGGAGATCGACGCCGCGGTGCTGACCGGCGACTTGCCACTGGACGCCTATCTCGACAAGGGATTCGATGCATGGCTAAGGCGCTCTTCGCAGTAGCACTTTGGCTCTGCACCTCGCTCTCGGTCCTCGCCGCAACACCGCAGAAAAAACCCCCGACGTGGGGCGAGTTGACGCAAGAGCAGCAGCAGATCCTCGCGCCGCTGGCGGTCGACTGGGACAATCTCGAACCCGCGCGCAAGCGCAAGTGGATCGGGATCGCCAAGCGTTATCCGAAGATGAAACCCGACGAGCAGGCGCGCGCGCAGCGGCGCATGCAGGCCTGGGTCAAGCTCACCCCCAAGGAACGCCAAGCCGCGCGCGAGCGCTACAAGAAGCTGGAAAAGCTGCCGCCGGACAAGAAACAGGGGCTGAAGCAGCAGTGGGAGGAGTACAACCGCCTGCCGGAGCAGGAGCGGCGCAAGCTGGGTAGTACGCCGCGCAAACCCGCTGCACCCGCCCGTCCCGCCAAATCTCCTGCCGAGCCTACGTCTTCGACCGCTGCGCCGCCTGAAGCCGGCCCGGTCGCGCCGGCATCGCCCAAAAACCAGTAGCCCGCATCGATGGATTCGGGCGATCTTGCCCCGCCCGGTCCGACGGTGCCCGGCATCGCCAGGCGGGTACTGTCGATGCTGTACGAGTCACTGGTTGTGTTCGCAATCGTTTTTTTCGCCGGCTTCGCGTTCTACGGTGCGACGCAGAGCCGGCTCTCCGGGAACACGCGTCTCGCATTCCAGTTGTACTTGTTCCTGGTTCTTGGGGCCTACTTCATAGCTTGCTGGAGCCGCGGAGGTCGAACGCTGCCGATGCAGACCTGGAAGATACGGGTGGTCCGCCGCGACAATCTGCCTGTCGGGGTCGGGCGGGCAGCGCTGCGCTACGTTCTCGCCTGGCCTTCACTGCTGTTGTTCGGCGTCGGGGTTTTTTGGGCGTTCTTCGATCGCGACCGACAGTTTCTGCATGACCGCCTGGCCGGGACTCGCATCGTCGCAACCGGCGATGCAGGAGCTGGGCATCAGTAACGCGCACCGGCTTTTGCCGGCCTACCTTCTCTCCACCCACCACATCATCAGCGTGGCTGCGCCCAGAAAAACCACGCTCGGAAGTGCAGCGCTGACGAAGGGTTGCCAGTTTTGCAGCAACCCCAGATGTGAAAATAGGCTGTTCATCATATGAAAGAAGATCCCCAGCATGATCCCGGAGAACACTTTCACTCCCACGCCACCGGCGCGTACGTGGACATAGGCGAAAGGCAAGGCGAGCGCCATCATGACAAGGGAAGCAAACGGATAAACGAGCTTTTTCCACATGGCTATTTCATAACGCTCTGTCTTTTGCCGATTCTCTGACAGATGCCGGGTGTACTGGTACAGGTTCCACGCCGACATCCGTTCCGGGACGACGAACAGCACGGCGAGAATGTCCGGCGTAAGAACCGAGTTCCAGTCCATTTCCGCGAAACGCTGCACGTTGCTCCCGCTCGACGTGAAACCCGTGTGCACGATCTCGCGCAATCGCCACATGTTCTTGCCGAGGTACCGTCCCTGTTTCGCGAAACTGATCGACTGGAGCCGGTATTGGTCGTCGAACTCGAATACCCTGATATCGGACAGACTCGTATCGGGCTGGACTTCACGAACATTGACGAATCGCCGGTCGTCCTTCACCCATAAACCCGTGTGAAACTCGCTGGCCACAATGCTGCTGGTCAACGAGAGCTTGAGCTGCATCGCCGCGCGCTCCGAGACCGGGGCGATCAGCTCGCCGAAGACAACCGTAGCGACTGCAAACACGATGCCTATGCGAAATAGCGTGCTTGCCGCGCGCCAAGGCGCAAGTCCCGAGCCGCGCATCACGGTATATTCCGAATTGGCGGCGAGATACGAAAGAGCATAGAGCGTTCCGATCAACACTGCCACGGGAAACAGTTCATACACGTGGCTCGGCAGGGTCAGTGCGACGAAGGCGAGCGCGTGCTGCAACCGATACCCACCCCTGCCGAGATCGGTGAGTTCATTGATGAGGTCGAAAAAAGAGAACAGGCTGAGGAATGCCGCGAAAACGAACAGCGTCGCGCCGTAAATCTCCCTCGCCATGTAGGTGCGCAAGGTGTCCACTTCAGCGCCTTCTGAGCAGAGGACCCACCCGAAGCCTTCTGTAAAACAGCAACGCGAGGACGCCCAGCATTCCGGCGTGCACCACCCACCACCCGGTATTGAAGGCCAACCGGCCTTGGGAGACCCAGGCTTGGATGATGCTCAGCAGGTTCGCGTAGACCATGTAGGTGAACAGCGCGAAGAGCAGATTCACCGAACGGCTCGCCCTGGGGTTGACGAAGGAGAGGGGGATCGCGAGCAATGCAAGAACGAACGCGGCGATCGGCAAACCGATGCGCCACAGCAGCTCGGCCAGATGGGCATTGCTGCGTGCCTGGAGCAGACCAAACGTGGACATGGCTTTGGTGGAAGCCTCTTCCGCTTGCGCTTCGCGCGTTTCGACTCTCATCGCGTAGCGCTGAAAATCCATCACCTTGAAATCGAGATCGCCCGGCACGCCCTCATAGCGCCGCCCGTCCAGCAAAACGACGAAGCGGTCGCCGTTTTCCGCCGACTCCCGGTATCCGCGCCTGCTGACTGTGACGCCGAGCCTGCCTTGCCGCATCTGCGCGATGAATACGTTTTGCACGTTAGTCTGATCGCCGGCGATTTCCTCGACGAAAAACACCCGGTCCGCGCTGCCCGCCTCGCGGAAAACTCCCGGGGCAACTCGCGAAACGTCGTCTTGCAGATTCATCTGGCGTCTGTATTCCTCGGCTCTGCCGATCGCCCAAGGCGACAGGAACAGGGACAGCACCGCCACGAGCGCAACCAGCGGCGCTGCGAACAACAGCACAGGACGAATCCAGGCGAGGAGCGAAAGGCCCGAACCGAACCAAATCACCATCTCCGATTCGCGGTAGCTGCGCGAAAGCGTCATGAGCACGGTGATGAAAAGCGTCAATGACAGAAGTACCGGCAGATAGTTGAGGGCTGAAAACGCGAGCAGCGCGGCCACGCCCTGCGAGAGCACTTTTCCGATCGCTGCCTGCCCTAGCAGCCGGATCAGCTGCGTCGTCAACGTTATGGCGAACAGCGTCGCGAATACGGCGAGCGCGAGGTTGCCGAATTCACGCAGGAGTGCGCGCCGGAAGATCACTTTGCGGGCAGACGGACGTCAGCGAAGCATGTTGGATCGTAGGGGAAAACACCATGTTGCTTTGACTTAAGCGAAGCAAACCGGAGATAATCCTTGCAGGTTCCCCGAGTCCAGGCCGAATGGAATTTAACACAAAATTCGCGATGCCGGAGAAACACCCGGTCGCGTGTGTCGCTGCAGGTGTATTCGAATCGCGCAAGTTGTCGGGGGCGGCGGATGCGCTGGATAAGGCGGCGCACGGCCACATTCGCGAGCTTCTCCGATCCGGGGACATGGACGGCAAGATGGGAACCACCCGGCTGCTGTATAGCGTTCGCGGTGTCGCCGCAGAGCGCGTGCTGCTCGTGGGCTTGGGGAGGGAGAAGGAATTCGGCGAGAAGGAGTATCGCGACTGCGCGCGCGCGGCGCTTGCCGCCGTTCAGGAAACGGGGGCACGCGATGCGTCCCTGTATTTCGCAGAGCTGGAAGTTCCGGGCCGCGATGCCGCTTGGAACGCCCGTCAACTCGTGTTGGCGGCGGCCGACATCACCTACCGCTTCGACCGCATGAAGAGCAAGAAGGCGGAAGAGATGTCGCTCGCTCATGTCTCGATTTCGGCCGCTTCCAAGCGCGATGCCGCCGCCTTGGAGCGCGGCATGCGCGAAGGAAGCGCCATCGCCGCCGGCATGACGCTCACCAGGGACCTCGGCAATCTGCCCGCGAACGTGTGCACGCCCACGTACCTCGCTGACACCTCGGTAAAGCTCGGGCGTGAATGGAAGCTGGCGGTGGAAGTGCTCGAGCAAAAAGACATGGAGAAACTCCGGATGGGCTCGCTGCTCTCGGTTACGAAGGGATCGCACGAGCCGTCCAAGTTCGTGATCCTCCGCTACGCCGGCGCCGGCAGGAAGGATCGACCCGTGGTACTCGTGGGAAAGGGCATTACATTCGATACCGGCGGCATTTCCATCAAGCCAGCGGCCGATTTGGACCAGATGAAGTTCGACATGTGCGGCGCGGCGAGCGTGCTGGGAACCTTGCGCGCCGCGGCGGAGCTCAGCCTCAAACTGAACATCGTCGGGCTGGTCCCCACCTGCGAGAACATGCCCGGGGGGGCGGCCACCAAACCGGGCGACATCGTCACGAGCATGTCGGGCCAGACCATCGAGATTCTCAATACCGATGCAGAAGGACGTCTCATTCTTGCCGATGCTCTGAGCTACGCCGAGCGCTTCGAACCCCAGGCCGTGGTGGACGTCGCTACCCTTACGGGCGCCTGCATCGTCGCCCTGGGCCACGTTTGCTCCGGGTTGTTCGCGAACAAGGATGACCTGGCACACGAGCTGGAGGCAGCGGGCGCGGAGTCGCTGGACCGTGTCTGGCGGCTGCCGCTGTGGGAGGACTATCAGGAACAGCTTAAAAGCAACTTCGCGGATTTTGCAAATATCGGCGGACGCGCTGCGGGCAGTGTTACCGCCGCATGTTTCCTTTCAAGGTTCACACGCAAGTACAACTGGGCCCACCTCGACATTGCCGGGACGGCGTGGAAATCGGGCAAGGAAAAAGGGGCAACCGGCCGGCCCGTCCCTCTGCTCACGACGTTTCTCATAAAGCGCGCGGAAGGCTAGGGCGGAGGAGTGAGGACCCAGGATCCAGGGTTTCCGTACGCTGGGGCCGCAGGTTCCCTCGAACCGCGATCCCGGATCCTCTCGCATGCGTCATGACGCGCATCGACTTCTACTCAAACGCCGAACCCAAGCTCCAGGTCGCCTGCCGGCTCGTCGCCAAGATTATCCAGCAGGGGTTGCGCGTCTTCGTCTACGCACCCGACGAAAACACCGCGCGCGCCTTCGACAAATTGCTGTGGACTTATCAAGCCATTGGATTCGTTGCACACTGCATGGCCCGTGACGCACTTGCTTCGGAAACCCCGGTCGTCATCGCATGCGAGGACGTCGAGGTCGCGCATCACCAGGTCATGATCAATTTGCACGCCGATTCGCCGCCGTCGTTCAGCCGTTTTGAACGGCTGGTCGAACTCGTCGGCGCCGGCGACGATGATCGCCAGCTCGCGCGGAGCCGTTTTCGTTTCTATCGGGACCGCGGCTACGAAATCAATCATTACGACCTCTCCAAGGCGGGCGTATGACCGAACCCGACGACCTGCTGGAGAAAGCCGATGCGTTCCTGAAGCGCCACCATCCTTCCGGCACGGCGGCTAAGGGCGACGTTCCGGTTCTCACGGAGATCATCGCCGAGCCGGCCGCGACGCCGCCACATTCCCCACCGGGAACGGCGGCCCCGCGCGGTTCGACCGGGAGCGAATTGCTGGAGCTGGAGCAAAGGCTCAAGCAAAGCATCCTTGACGCGATCGGTCCGCACATCGCGAAGTTCGTCGAGGAACCCCTGCAGGCACGGCTCGACGCCCACTTGCAGCGCGCCCTGACCGCCCTCAGCGCCCAAGTCAAGGCCGACATCGAGGCGATGATTAGCGACGCGGTCGCACGCGCTGTCGAGCTCGAAATCGCACGTGCGCGCGGACAGTCGCGGGGCGGCTGACGCTATAATCCGCCGGAGCGCGTCGAAGCCGGGCTCCCGCGGGGGCGCCGCTCGGCGCGCTTTCTCTTTTGAACTCAAGTCACGTGGAACTCGCCAAAAGCTTTGATCCGCACGAGGTCGAGTCGCGCTGGTATTCCCTTTGGGAGTCGCGCGGCTACTTCCGGCATTCGTCCGATTCGCAAAAGCCAGCGTACTGTATACAGCTGCCCCCGCCGAACGTCACCGGCACCCTGCACATGGGGCACGCGTTCCAGCAGACGCTCATGGACGCCCTGATCCGGTACCACCGCATGCGCGGCTTCAACGCCAATTGGGTGGTCGGCACCGATCACGCCGGCATCGCCACGCAGATCGTGGTCGAGCGCCAGCTCGAGTCGGAAGGCAAGACCCGCCATGACCTCGGCCGCGAGGGCTTCATCAAGCGCGTGTGGGAGTGGAAGCAGCAATCCGGCTCGACGATCACGCGCCAGATGCGGCGGCTCGGCGCATCGGCCAACTGGACCTTTGCCGATACCGAAGGGCAGAAAGCCGGCTACTTCACCATGGACGCGCGCATGTCGCGCGCCGTGATCGAAGTGTTCGTGCGCCTTCATGAAGAGGGGCTGATCTACCGCGGCAAGCGCCTGGTCAACTGGGACCCGGAGCTCGGCACGGCGGTGTCCGACCTCGAGGTGGACAGCGAGGAGGAGGACGGGAAGATCTGGGAGATCCGCTATCCGCTGGAAGACGGCAGCGCCTCGGTGGTCGTCGCCACCACCCGGCCCGAAACCATGCTGGGCGACGTTGCCGTGGCTGTAAACCCGAAAGACGAACGATACAGGAAGCTAGTCGGCAAGCGCGTGCGGCTGCCCCTCACCGGACGCACGATCCCGATCATCGCCGACGATTACGTCGATCCGGAATTCGGAACCGGCTGCGTGAAGATCACTCCGGCGCACGATTTCAACGACTACGCGGTTGGACAGCGCCACAAACTTCCGCAGATCAGCGTGATGACCCTCGACGCGAAAATGGGCGAAAACGCGCCCAATGCCTATCAGGGCATGGACAGATTCGAGGCGCGCAAGCGCATCGTCGCCGATCTCAAATCGCAGAACCTGCTCGCCTCCGAGAAGCCCTACAGACTGCGAGTGCCGCGCTCCGGTCGCACCGGCGTGATCGTCGAACCGATGCTGACCGATCAGTGGTTCATAAAGATGGATGGACTCGCCGAGCGCGGGCTTGTCGCGGTCGCGAAGGGGGACGTGAAGTTTTTTCCTGAGCACTGGACGACGACCTATAACCAGTGGCTGGAGAACATCCAGGACTGGTGCATCTCGCGCCAGCTGTGGTGGGGCCATCAGATTCCGGCCTGGTACGACGATCGAGGCAATATCTACGTCGGCCGCAGCGAAGACGAGGCCAAAAAACAGGCTTCCGCCAAAGGCTATCGCGGCGCGCTCAAGCGCGACGACGACGTGCTCGACACCTGGTTTTCCTCGGCGCTGGTGCCGTTCACTTCGCTTGGCTGGCCCGAGGAAACGCCCGATCTGAAGCGTTTTCTCCCCTCCTCGGTCCTCGTGACGGGCTTCGACATCATCTTCTTCTGGGTCGCGCGGATGATCATGATGACGCTGCACTTCACCGAGAAGATCCCCTTCCGGCACGTCTACATCAACGCCCTCGTGCGGGACGCCGAGGGCGAGAAGATGTCGAAATCGAAGGGCAACACCCTCGACCCGCTCGACTTGATCGACGGCATCTCGCTCGAAGCCCTCCTCGAGAAGTCCACCGTCGGCCTGCTGCGCGGCGAGCATAAAGCGAAGGTCGAGAAATACATCAGGGCGCACTACCCGAGCGGCATCCCGTCCTTCGGGGCGGATGCGATGCGCTTCACTTTCGCGTCGCTCGCCACCTACGCTCGGACGCTCAACTTCGACCTGTCGCGTTGCGAGGGCTATCGCAATTTCTGCAATAAGCTGTGGAATGCGAGCCGCTTCGTGTTGATGAACACCGAGGGCAAGGACTGCGGATCGGACGAGAAGGCTCCGGTCGAACTGTCCATGTGGGACCGGTGGATTATCAGCGCGCTCCAGCGCACCGAGGCAGAGGTCGACGGTGGCTTCGCCGAATATCGGTTCGACAACGTCGCGAGTGCGATCTACCGCTTCGTGTGGGACGAGTACTGTGACTGGTACCTCGAGATGGCCAAGGATCAGCTCACCAAAGGTAACGAGGCGCAGCAACGTGGGACACGCCGAACGCTGGTAAGAATACTCGAGACAGTGCTGCGTCTTGCGCACCCGATCATTCCTTTCGTCACGGAGGAATTGTGGCAAGGCGTCGCGCCGCTCGCCGGCCGGAAGGGCGACACGATCATGTTTGCGCCCTATCCGCGGAGCCAGCGTGAAAGAATCGACGAGGCAGCCGAGCGTGAAGTTGCGACGGCAAAGGAATTGGTCAATGCCGGTAGAAATCTTCGCAGTGAAAACAAGATCCAGCCGCAATATCGGGTTCCCGCCTACATAACCGCAAACCCAACAAACACGAGCACAGCCGCGTTTATGGTCCTAGTGCGAACGTCTGAGCTAAATGTCGTCAACGAACTTCCCAAATCAGACTCGCCGATAGCGGTAGTCGGACCACATCGTGTAATGCTGGACTTCAAAGTCGATCCCGCGACGGAAATCGAGCGCGTAAGAAAGGAAATCGCCCGTCTCGAAGGCGAGATCGCCAAAGCCAGCGCCAAGCTCTCCAATCCGAGTTTCGTCGAGCGCGCTCCGGCAACGGTCGTCGCGCAGGAAAAAGAGCGGCTTGCAAACTTCAGCGCCACACTCGACAAACTGAAGCCGCAGCTCGGCAAGCTCAAGGCTTGAGCGCCGGGCCACTCGTGCACCCCGCGCTGCGCGCTTTCCGCTCGAAGAACTTCCGGATCTTCTACGCGGGCCAGGGCTTGTCGCTGCTTGGGAACTGGATGCAGACGGTGGCGATGAGCTGGCTGGTGTACCGCATCACCGGCTCGGCGCTTCTGCTCGGCGTAACCGCAGGAGCGCAGCAGCTGCCTATATTGTTTTTCTCCCCGATCGCGGGCGTATGGGCCGACCGGGTCAATCGCCGGCGCCTCCTGATGCTGATCCAGACGTTCGCATTCGTACAGGCGCTGACGCTCGCGCTGCTCACTTTCTCCGACATGGTCCGCGTCCCCCACCTGATCGCGCTCGCTCTTTTTCTCGGAGTCATTACCGCCTTCGAGACTCCGACACGGCAGGCGTTCCTTCTCGAACTGATAGAGCACAGGGAGGACCTGCCCAATGCGATCGCCTTGCAATCGCTGCTGTTCCAGTCGACGCGCTTCGTCGGGCCCTCCGTGGCGGGGGTGGTGCTGGCGGCGTTCGGCGAGGCGTGGTGTTTTGCCCTGAACGCACTTTTCTATCTGGCCATCATCGTGACCTACGCCGTCGTCCGCGTGAAACCACGCACGCGCCCCGACACGGGAGTCGAGTGGTGGCGCGAGTTGGCGGCGGGATTCGCCTACGCCTTCGGTTTCACGGGAACGCGGCGTCTTTTGCTGCTTCTCACGGTGATGGGGTTTTTCACTGCGCCCTGGTCCTCACTGATGCCGATCTTTGCGGCCGAGACCTTCAGCGGCAACTCGAGGACATTCGGCTTTCTGATCGGTGCGGTCGGGCTGGGCGCGATCTTGGGCACATTCGCTCTTGCGGCGCGTAGCTCGGTACGCGGCCTTGGCCGGGTGATCGCCGCCGCCACGGTGACGGCCGGCATCGCCCTGACGGCATTCTCTCTGTCTGGGACTCTCTGGCTCTCGCTCGTGCTCCTTGGGTTCTTCGGCGCCGGGTTGGTCGTCACCGCGGCCTCCATCAATACCATTCTGCAGACCGTCGCCGAGGAGAATAGGCGGGCACGGATCATCAGCATGTACGTCATGTGTTTCCTTGGTTTTGCGCCCATCGGCAACTTCACCGCAGGGGCGCTCGCCGAAGCGATCGGGGCTCACTGGACTCTCTTCGGATGCGGCCTGATCGTGGTCTTCGCGGGAGGGGCGTTCGCGTTGGGCCTGAAGACTTGGGCGCGAGCCGTGAGGCCCGTCTACCTGAAGCAGGGAATCATCCGGGAACCACGGTCGTAGGCTGCGATCGACCGATCGCACCCGCGATCGCTCATCTCTTCTTCATCAGAAAGGTGAAGACTTTGTCCGCTTCCTCGTGCGAGAGGAGCTGATTGCCCGTCTGTTTTGCAAAGGCCTGAAAATCCTTTACCGAACCAGGATCGGTAGCCAGGACCCGAAGTACCTCGCCGCTCTTCAGCTCAGCCAAGGCCTTCTTGGCGCGCAGGATGGGAAGCGGGCAATTGAGGCCACGCACATCCAGATCCCTGTCGAAAGTCGTCATCGTCGCTCGTGTGCACTCGAAGCGCGGAAACTATATACCAAACCGCACCTCCGATGAAGCCACGCAGCCGCGCCAGCCAGGCATCCGGGTTGCCTAAACGGTTTGCGATACTTAAACTGAGACGCCGATAGGGGGCACCTTCACCGGGGAGCGGCTTTGGCCAAGGAATCGCCACCACTTGATCCGAAATGGCTGGTATATGTCGCCAGTCTCCCCATGGATGATCCGGCTGCGCGAATGCGCGTGTTGCGTACGCTCGAATCCATGGGCTGCGCGGTGCTGCGTGAGGGTGTCTACTTGCTGCCCGACAGCCAGGCGAATCGGCAAGGCCTGCGGCGCCTGTCCGAGCACATGAGCCGCATCAACGGCACGGCGCATATCCTGCCGGCGACGAATTTGGACGCCCAGCAGGAACAGGCGTTCCGGTCGCTTTTCGACCGGGCGGGAAAATACGAGGAATTGATCAAAGCGGTCGAGGGCCTACGCGCCGGCTTCGGAATTTCCGAGCCTAGTGCGATCGCTCGAGTTCTCAACAAACAGCGACGTGAATTCGAAGCGATCAGCGCGCTCGATTTCTTTGGTTCGCCGGCAAAGGAGAAGGCCGCGCAAGCGCTACGCGATACGGAAGGCGAGGTGCGAAAGAGGATGTTTCCCGATGCTCCCAACTCGGGCCGCCTTACCCAGACAGGGCGCTATTACTTCAAGCGCCTCTGGGCGTCCCGCAAACCACTCCTGGCCGACCGGCTCGCCTCAGCGTGGCTCATCCGTCGTTTCATCGACCCGGAGGCGAGCTTGATGTGGATGGAAAAGACTCAACAGTGCCCTTCGACGGCGGTTGGGTTCGGTTTCGACGGCGCGACCTTCTCCAACAGCAGGGACAAGGTAACATTCCAAGAGTTGCTCGCGAAATTCAGCCTGGACAACAACGGGACGCTCACGAGAATCGGAGCGCTCGTGCATTATCTCGAGACGGGCGGTGCGCCGGTCGCCGAGGCCGCGGGAGTGGAAACGCTGCTCGAGGGAGCGCGCCGTCGCTGCAACAGCGACGAGGAGCTGTTCGCCGAAAGTGAGAAAACCTTCGATCTCCTTTACGAAGCCTACTTCGACGCGCCGGGGAAGGACCCCGTTCGCCGTTACTGATCCCGAAATGCGCGCGCGTTTTTCAATTTCCCTTGGCGGTTTTCTTCTCCTCGGCCTGCAGCGAACGCAGATCCCGCAAGCGCGCCTCGACGGCGGAAAGCTGGTAGAAATCCCCGTCCCCGCTTTTCTGCGCGAACTGGAGCTGCTCGATCGCGGCCGGCAGCGTTCCCTGCAGAACGTAGGTTTCGGCAAGCGCCTGATGGTGCAACAGGCGCTTGCCCGATGCAGCATAGGATTTGGCTTGCAGGCTGT
>WNGC01001657.1_pt1 | contig 13942 bp, 9 predicted proteins | sample 5400051 | NCBI WGS metagenome assembly WNGC01 (sample SAMN13153368, study PRJNA577476) | soil metagenome | isolation source: 20 cm soil or saprolite under grassland replicate 2 | place: USA:California | collected 2016-06-15 | reverse complement strand
GAATACGACGTCTCGCGGCCGCTCGCGCTAATGCAGGAGTCGAACGAGAGAACCGCGTTGGCTGATTGCGAAGGCGCGGCCTGCGGCGCGTCACCTGGTTCGTTGACGGATGACCTGGATGCTGCGCAAGAGCGAAGGCAGAGCGAGCCCATACCCCCGCCGACACCGCCGCCAACTTTGAGTCCTGCCGGCATTGCCGTTGAGCAAACGTCCCAAGGTACGCGGCCGGCCGTGCCACTGCTCGAGAGCTTCGACGGACTGGGCGTCGGGTTCAAAGGTCCGCAGGGCACGACCAAGTTCCGCAACCCGTCCGACAACAGCCTCGCAGTCGGCCCCGATCACATTGTACAGATCGTCAATTCCCGAATCGCAATTTACACGAAGAGGGCCAAGAAATACGACAAGAGTGGAATTGTGTTATATGGGGAGGCGGCCACGAAATCCGTGTGGACAGGGTTCGGCGGCGTATGTGAAGCGCGCAATAATGGTGACGCGGTAGTCCGCTACGACCAACTTGCAGGGCGATGGTTGATTGTGATGCCAATGTTCTCGCGAATTGGCCCCGACGAATTTCCAGGGAAAACCGGTCTGGCTCGCGGCGAAGCAGTCCTGCCCGGGCAGCTTGCAAAGACAGATGAGGCGTCTTCACCGGGTGCCGCTGCGGCGCTTCCTGCCAACCCAGCGCAGCCGCCGCCTCCGCCAGAACGAGGTCAAAAGCCGCCTGAGAGGAAAGAGGGAGTGTGGGCCATGTGCTATGCGGTCAGCACCGGGCCGGACCCCCTCGGCACGTACTATCGTTATGCGTTCGAGCGGACGCTGTTCCCGGACTACCCTCGGCCTGCAGTTTGGACCGACGGCTACTATATGGCAACCAGCACGGGCGACGACGTGATTCAGAAGCACGCGTGCATCGCGGATCGCACCAAGATGCTTGCGGGCCGACCAGCCACCGAGCAGTGCATCGTCATCGACGGAGTGAATTTCCTAAACAACGCCGACATTGATGGCCAGAACCTGCCGCCCGCGGGAGCGCCGAACATCATGATGGCGGCTGGGGGCACGCAGCTCAAGGAGATCTTCAAAGACGATGGCATCTACTTCTGGAAGGTTCATGTCGACTGGAATAATCCCGCGAATACGAAAGCAAATGGTCCCGTGAAGATCAATGTTGCGCCGTATCACTACCTGTGTAACGGGCAGTTGACGAGCTGCGTCCCTCAGCCCAGTACCGAACGCCGGCTCGACGTGCAGGGCGACAAGATCATGCAGCGACTGGTATACCGCAAGGTCGGGGGCCACGAATCGATCGTCGCCGCGCACTCTGTCGCTACCGAGGGAGGTGGCGGGGGCGTGCGCTGGTATGAGTTCCGCCTCGACAAAAAAGGCGATCCAGCCCTGTATCAGGAGGGTACGTATGCGCCGGAAGGGTTCTACCGTTGGATGCCCAGCATCGCGATGGATAGGACAGGCGACATCGGGGTTGGATACTCGTTCGGTGGGGTGCCGAATTTCGCGGGGCAGCGCTTTGCTGCGCGGCAGGCGGGCGATCCAAGGGGCCAGTTGACGCTGCACGAGACCGTGCTCGCGAAAGGGGAAGCGTCGCAGACGAACACGCTGCGTTGGGAAGACTACACAACGACTGCGATGGATCCGAGCGACGACTGCACGCTCTGGTATGTCGGCGATTACATGAAAGAGGGCGACACAGCCTACCGGACCAAGATTGGTTCGTTCCGTTTGCCGAATTGCAAAGGTAGACGCTAATCGCTGCGCTTAGAGAGGGAACGTGACTAGAGCCGATTGTCTTTTCTTCCAGATGCTGGTGATGCTTTGTGCCATTCTTGTGCTGCGAACTGCGGCACTTGCTCAAGAACGGGATGTGCCGGGCAAGCCCATCGGCAATGTCTCCGTCACCGAAAACCTGATCCTGATGGAGTTGGACCAAAGCGCGCTCGGCCAGCAGAACCTCTTCGATCTCGGCCAGCGCACGCTTCGCTTTACGCTCGGAAGCGGGGGATATCGCATCGAAAACTTTCCATTGCGCTGGGACGTCGACTTCGGCCAGGCGCTGAGTGGTCATCAAGTCGCGCTGCACAACTTCTCGTTTCCTTTTTCCGGCAAAACCTGGAATTCGATCTCCGTCGGCGTTACCGGATCGATTCGGTTTACGCCGGAAAGCAACGCGCCCGCCGATGACGCAGGTCCCGGCTTCGGACCCCGTGGTGACGAAGGCGGAGTCTCCATTGGCCGTTTCGATCCGCTGACCGAGGGGGCCGCGAGCATGGTTAACACCCTCCCGGCGATATGCGTTTTTTTCAAGCCGCGTATGTCTGGCGATCGTTACGTAAAGGAACTCCAGGATCGCGTGGTGGTGACGTGGGATGTGACCGAACCGTGGGGCAACATTCAAGACTTTACGTGGAGCAAGACCGTCAACCGGTTCCAAACTGTCCTCTACAAGGACGGTGCCATCGAAATGTCCTACCAACAGCTTGCGGCGAAAGACGCAATTATCGGCATCTATCCGCTCGTTTCCAGCGCAGCAGAGAAACCTCTCGCCACGCTCACCGGCAAGAAGAACTCGTCCGTTGCCGCGCATCTCGACATCCAGAATCTCAAGCTTTCGGTTGTTGACGGGTTGCTTCTGAAGGCCACCTTCGAAACTGCCGGACCCGCATTGTCTGAAGGAGATTCAGGACTCTCAGGCATTGCCTATCGCGTTTACTTTGATGCCCACAAGCCTTCTGCCCATCCTGATGATGGTGCTCTTGCCAGCGCAGTCTGGACAATTCGCGGCTTTGAACGCCGCAACCGCGCGAACGCCGGCACATCGCGATACTTTGCCTTCGGTCCCGGCATGTCGCGCCGCGTGAAGATGAGCGGCAACACCATTTCGATTCAGGGAATCCTACCGCCGGCGCTCCGCGGCGCGACGCAGATTGCTGTCTCTGCCGATGCTTCTGCTCCTGGTTCGGACGCGCCAGTTGCCCAGATCCTCGCTCACCCCGTCTCTCTGAGCGGAATTCGCAATGTTGAAGCGCATTTGTCTTCCCTCAAGCCCTCAGACGGCCCGTTCTCCGTAGTCTATGAAGCTTTCCATTATTATGCCCTGCCCAATCCTCGCGACCTGACCTGCTCCGTGATCAAGAGCCTTGGTGACAAGTTCGACTTCCTCGCGTACTACTCGGACTTCCGCGTCGACAACCAGGAAGCGGGCACTCCCAGTGACGGTCCCTTGGGAGCGGTGGGAGGTGCTGTCACGGGAATCGGCGCCACGCAACGCGGACTCGCATCCTACTGCACCCCGGGCAGGTTCCAGTGGCAATTCATCCAACCGGTGTATGTCGGCTCCAACCAGATGCAGGAGCGGCCTCCCCAGGACGCGCCAGTTGGCACAGATCACGACATCACGTTCTACCAGCAGCAACTCGCTGAGATTTCGCAAGACGGCAGAATACCTCCCTATATGTACGGAATCTCGCAGATTGCACATGAAATGGGTCACCGTTGGGCGGCCTTCGTTTCGGCAAAGGTCGGTGGCGAAACAATTCCGCTCGGTCCCACCCACTGGGCCCGCGGATTGCAGGCCCGGGTGCCGTTCCCTTATCAACGACCGACGGAAGCATCCATCATGGGCGGTGGCATTTGGCACGACAACTTTGACCAGACCTACACCCAACTCGACGACGACTATTACGTGCCCGCGACTGGATGGTCATACCTCGACCTCTACCTCATGGGTCTGATTTCTCCCGCTGAAGTGCCCGACTTTTTCATTCTCCGCAGCCTGGTCCCTGCCAGCAAAGACACCAATGGCCGCCCAATCTTCAAAGCGGACAGGACCAGGGTAACCATCGAAGACGTCATTGCCGCGGAAGGCCTGCGCTCGCCCGGTGTTGACAAATCTCAACGGCACTTCAACACCGGAATGGTCATCGTCGTTCAGCACGGCGCCAAGCCGAGTAGCGAGCTGATCGAACGAGCAAACGGAATTCGCAAACAGTGGATTGACTATTTCTCAATCACCACGGGGCGCCGGGCGTCCATGACCGCCAACCCGGACTGAGCGCCTGGACGGGGCGAAGATATCCTGCTCTCACGAACCGGAGCTGAGCCGCAAACACCTGCCTTTCCAAGGAGGCTAAACCATGGTGCGAACTCTTATGATTTCTTTGTGGCTGCTTCTTCCGGCGAGCGCCGGTGCCCAACAACCTTCCTCGCGGTCGATGGACGCTCTCAACTGGAAGGAGTTCCAACAGCTTGTCCCGGCAAAAGTCAAAACTGTAATCCTGACCGTTGGTACGCTCGAAGCGCACGGGTTCATCAACAACGGCGCGGACAATACCGTACCGGTGGCCAATGCCATTGCTGGCGACGTCAACGCGCTGATTGCTCCGCATATTCCTTATGGCGTCACGGACATCCTCGCGCCGTATCCCGGCAGCTTGCATATTCCAGAGGATGCATTTCGAGTTTATGTCCGCGCGGTGCTGGTGGGACTGGTGGACAACGGTTTCCGGAACATCGTAATCCTCAACGGGCATGGTCCGCAGGTCCTCATTCTTCAACAGTTGGCGAACGAGATTTCGCTGCAGTATAAGGTCAACACGCTGCTCATCAATTGGTGGCTGCTTTGCAACGATATCACGCGGCAAGTGTTTGGCGAGGACGGCGGGCATGCGACAAATGAGGAAACGGCGATGGTCCAGGCCGCCAACCCGAAGCTTGTGCATTGGGATCTATTCACGGGCAAGGACATGGCCACGGCCCTGCCATCCCCGGGCGACGGCTGGTCGGCAACGCCGTTTCCTTCGACAATGCTTCTTTATACGGAGGGACAGGGATTGCCGAAAGATCGCACGCAGGCCATCCCGGAAAGTAATCGCGAAGGTGAAGGCGCTGGTGCTGGACAGCCTCCAAAAGTGGGAAATGGCAGGGTTTAAATAGATTTTTCGATTTGGCGGTGCTCAGTGGATGGGTGGGCGTTGCCGGTGCCAGTCCGTGTGCTGCTGGAACCGATGAGCTGCTTCAATCACGACGCGGTCGTTGAGTGCACGGCCAATGAATTGCACGCCGAAGGGAAGCTTGTCCTTATGGAAGCCGCAAGGCACAGTGATCGCGGGCAGCCCGCACAGGCTCGAGATTCCATCGGGCGCGCGTCTTTCGATCGGGCCGGCAGAATCTTCCTCGGGTGGAGCATTCAGTAGCGCCGCAGCCGAAGACTGTCCGGCGGTGGCGAGCACATCGAAATTGTCGAACAGTTTGTCGATCTGCTTCTGCAGGAGGCTTCGCACGCGCTGGACTTGGAGATAATCTGTGGCGGAGAATTCTTCGCTCGCATAGCCATTGATCTGGCCTACAGGATCGGCCAGCTTGGCGCACCGGCCGCTGGCGATCAGATCCCGAAACGCCGAAGCCGCCTCGATCAGGATGGTAAGCTCTGCCGCTTCTTCATAAGGCCCATCCGGGATCTCCACATCCGAAATCCTGGCACCTTCTTTTTCAAGCACCTTTAGCGCGCTGTTCACCGCAGAATCAAGGCCAGGATCCATCTCCCGCCAGACATTGGTGAGCCGGCCAATGCGAAGGGATTTCGCCGAAGCGCGGTTCCCGCCAGGGTAAGCAAACTCGGCCACACCCGGCGGTAGCGAGTCGAAGTCGCGAGGATCGTGGCCCGCGAGGATGGAAAGTACGAGTCCGCAATCCTCCGCCGTACGCGCCATCGGTCCGAGCTTGTCCATTGTCCATGCAATGGCCATGGCGCCAAAGCGGCTCACTCGGCCGAAGCTCGGCCGCATTCCAGAAATGCCGCACCAGGCGGAAGGACAAAGAATTGATCCTCGGGTGTCCGAGCCGAGCGCCCATGGCGCAAGGCCGGCCGCAACAATCGCACCGGAGCCGCTCGACGAGCCGCATGTCCAATAGTCGGTATTCCATGGATTCTTGCAACCGCCTGTAAGCGAGGCGGCTCCGGTCGAATATCCCAGCCCCCCGGCCAGTTCGATCATTGCGGCTTTGCCGATCAGAACAGCACCGGCGCGATTCAAACGCTCGATCACCGCGGCGTTGAAATCGAGCCTCTGCGTTGCGTAGGGCCGCGCGCCCCATGTCGTTGGATAACCCTCCACTGCGACCAGATCCTTCACGGCATACGGGACGCCGTGCAGGGGACCCCGATAATGGCCTGCGGCAATCTCTTTTTCTGCCGCGTTAGCCTGGCGCAATGCCAATTCACGTGTCAGGCAAGCGTAAGTGTTGAGCTTGAGACCTAAATCTGAACTTCGCGCGAGATAACTTTCTGAGAGTTCGACCGGCGAGAGTTGGCGGGCACGAATGCGGTCACCGAGTTCGCGCAAGGACAAAAAAAGAGTTTCCTCTGATAACAATTCTAGGCCCCATTCTTCGGATTCAACGACGACTCGAGCCTTCGCTACGCGCGGCAGCGTGTATGTCAGATGACGCTGTTTGTTCGAGGAAAGAAGCCTTCAAGACGCTTGCCGGCGGATCACCATTTTGAAGAGGGAAAGCGCGAATCGAAACGAGCATCTTTTCGTTGCAAGCAAGGATTCGGCGGAGATGATCGCGCTGCGCAATCGACAAACGATTTCCGTATTTGCGGATGATGTTGGTCAGCCTAGCGAGGCTTCTTCGCTCTGTTCCGCTGTCAGACCGGCGAGGCCGCGATCGGGAATCTCGGGCAATTGCTTTGATTCCTGGGGCGAACTTTGGGGTGACCCGAGCGCCATCCCGGAGGATAGAGCAAAGGCCGCGGCGACGGCGGCATGCCGCCCGAAATCGCGACGCGAAATTCGAGACGTGTCTTCCGGATAGAACATTGCAGCGGAGATTAGAGTGAGATGTGACGAAGGGTTAGGCACGGCGTATGGTCCTGTATATAATATCCGCGAGTCAACGGAAATTTGCTAGATTTTCGGACTCGAACCAACACAAAACGAGGTCAGGCATGCCCGCGTCAAACTGCTCCGATTGCATAGCCCTCCTTAAATGCCGAAATTCTCTGCTAGCCAAGTTCCCGAAGGTGTGGGCGATGCCGCTCATCTCGTCCATGGTTTGGATCTTGGTTGCGGCCACCCAGTTGTTTGCCCAGCAGTCGTTTGACTTGGATCAGTTTTTTCACAGAGCATTTCTTCAGCGCGAATTCCAACCCAAATCATTTGGGCCGGCCCGGTGGTTAAATGAAGGTGAAGCGTACGCGACGCTAGAGCCTTCCCCTTCCTTCTCCGGCTCCAGCGAGTTAGTACGCTACGACACCGCCACTGGGAAGAGGGAAGTCCTGATCGCGGCTTCGGACTTGATACCCGCTGGTACGAAGGATCCTCTACATATCGAGAATTATGACTGGTCCAGGGATATGAGCCGGGTGCTCATCTACACCAACTCGCGCAAAGTCTGGCGTGCGAACACGCGAGGAGACTACTGGGTTTTCGATCGACGCGGAAAAAGTCTGCGCAAATTGGGTGGTGATGCCTCTCCATCTACACTGATGTTTGCAAAGTTTTCCCCGGACGGATCTCGCGTGGCCTACGTGCGGGCCAATAACATCTATGTTGAATCCGCACAGACAGGAGAAACGATCCAACTGACGCACGACGGCTCCGAGACCATCATCAACGGAACCTCCGACTGGGTTTATGAGGAAGAGTTTTTTCTTCGGGACGCTTTTCGCTGGAGTCCGGACGGAAAGCGCATTGCGTACTGGCAATTCAATACCAACGGAGTGCGGAAGTTTGGCCTGGTGTACAACGTGGGAGCGCCTTTCGACGTGCTTACGCACATTCCCTATCCCCAGTACGGGCTCTATCCGCAAATCAAGGAGATCGCTTATCCGGAACCGGGGACGCCTAACTCGTTGGTTCGCGCCGGGGTGATCTCCGCCGAAGGTGGCGTGACTACCTGGCTGCAGGTTCTCGGAGACCCCACTAACAGCTACATCGCCCGTATGGAGTGGGCAGAGGATTCGAACACCTTGGTGCTGCAGCATTTGAATCGCTTGCAGAACACGAATGATGTGCTGCTTGCCGATGCCAGCAGCGGTTCCGTTCAGCCTGTCTATCGGGATCATGACAGTGCGTGGGTGGATGTCGTCGATCACCTGCAGTGGCTTCGTGGGGGAAAGGAATTCCTCTGGCTAAGCGAGCAAGATGGCTGGCGCCGGGCTTATTTGGTTTCGCGAGACGGAAAACAAGTCCGGCCAATAACTCCCGGCAATTCTGACGTTATCCAAGTCGTTGGCACTACTCCCCAGGAAGACTGGCTGTACTACCTTGCGTCGCCGGACAATGCGACGCAGCGCTATCTCTACCGCACCAAATTAGACGGCGGCGGAAAAGCAGAAAGGTTGACTCCGGCGAATCAGCCAGGAATGCATTCCTATCAGTTTTCTTCCGATTTTCGTTGGGCCATTCACTCGTACTCCCGTTTCGATTCGCCGCCAGTCACGGACCTGGTGAGTGTGCCCGATCATCGAGTGACCCGCTTGCTGGAGGACAACGCCGCACTGCGGGCGAATCTGAAGGAGTTTCTATCGCGGCCGACGGAGTTTATTCACGTCGACATCGGCGACGGCGTTACGCTTGATGGATGGATGATGAAGCCCAGGAACTTCGATGCGGCGAGAAAATATCCAGTGCTCGTCTATGTGTACGGGGAACCCGCTGGGCAGACTGTAGTTGACGCCTGGGAAGGCGAGAACGGGGTGTTTCACCGGGCCATGACGGAAAGTGGATACCTGGTCGTCAGCGTGGACAATCGCGGGACCCCCGCTCCCAAGGGGCGTGCGTGGCGCAAAATAGTTTACGGAAGTGTTGGCGTGCTTTCATCCGTGGAGCAAACGAAGGCGCTGCAAGTTCTGGAACGCACTTATCCGTTCATGGATGCGAATCGAATTGCGGTGTGGGGTTGGAGTGGAGGAGGGTCCAACACGTTGAATCTCATGTTTCGCTCGCCGGACGTATACAAAACGGGGATGAGCGTCGCTCCAGTAGCAGATCAGCGGCTTTACGACACGATTTATCAAGAGAGGTACATGGGAATCCCGCAGGACAATTCCGAGGGTTATCGGAGGGGCTCGCCGATTAATTTCGCGGAAGGGTTACGAGGAAAACTGTTGATCGTGCATAGCCCAGGCGACGACAACGTCCATTATCAGGGCACGGAACTTCTCATCAATCGGCTCGTGGAGCTTGGAAAACCGTTTGACTTCATGGAATACCCAGGCCGGACGCATTCGTTAGCGGAAGGGAAGGGAACACATTATCACCTGTATTCGCTGCTGGCCCGCTACCTCCTGGAACATGTAACCCCCGGACCGTTGCAGGAGTGAGGCTTGGATTCAGAGAGCGCAATTCCATGCAAGTTGTTACCGGCGGCCGATCTTGGCTGCTTGCGCGAGTTGAGGTGCGGCAGTCGCTATTTTTTCTGTGTTGAAGTCCGCGACACCAATCTGGATTAAAGTGTCTCGCGACGATTTGTTCTCCGGCTTTTGCGTCCAAACTCCGTACACGCGTCCGTTCAAAGCGGCAATTCCGTTGTAATCGCCCATGACGACTCCTTGGGCATCAAACGGCTGATCCATCCACGCATAGTTCTGAAACGTCCGGCCGCCATCGGTCGATCTCGCCAGTGCTACGATTTGCTGGCGATTCTTCGGGTCGCCGCGGCGGTCATAGAAGACTACGTACGCCGCGCCATCGGCGGGATCGACGGCCATCCATTGAAAGAACTGGTCCGCGCCGTTGTGAGGGGAATCGTCGTTGACGCGCACAGCGGCACTCCATGTTTCACCGTGATTAGCGGAGGTCGAGCAGAATACGTCCACATCGCCGTTGCGGTAATCGCCCCATGTCAAATAGAGGCGGCCGCCTTTCGCGCCGCCCCGGGGATCAATGGCAATTTGTGCAAAACCATTGGCCCGTGAGACGGCTTGAAGTGTGAACATGGTGGGAGCCGTGTCGATGATATTTCGTGTGTGGGAAAAGGTCGCTCCACCATCACGAGAGGTGGTGAAAACGACGTGATTGCCGTCGGTCCACACCGCGTACAATGTGCTGTCCGGCCCGACAGCTCCGGCAAACCCTTCGATGGCCCCGTTATCATCGCGCGGGAGCCCGCGAATGTTGTCGATCTCCACTGGCTTGGACCACGTCTTGCCGTGATCCGTGGAGCGAACAATTAGAATTTGAGAATCGCTTAGCGTCCATCTCGTCCAACCTATATAAAGGTTGCCGGCGTGAGGTCCGCGTCCCATATCTGCGACGATGTAGGGCTTGTCTTCCCACCGAACCGTAGCTTGGTCTGGCTGCTCGGTCGCGGCGATATCCTGAGCCTCCCAGGTCATGCCTCCATCCGGCGAGCGGCGAACGTAAATGCCGTTGCGCGATGAGTTGTGTCCCCAATAATTAAACGTACCGAGCTTATCGAAGGCCATGTAACAAATGTAGGCGTGTCCTTGATTGTCGAAAGTGACTGAGACATCTCCCGAAACTCGATAGTTCGGCGGCTCGATTCCTGTGGCGAGCTGCCAATGGCGTCCGCCGTCGACGGAATAGGCGATATGAGCGTTGTCCTGAAAAGCGGCGACAACTTGCAGAGGGTTGGCAGGATTCACGCCAATCGAAGGTTCGGTGAAAAACCCCGGTTTGGGCGTCACGGTTATGACTTCTGTTTTGGGTGCTTTTGGGAGCGATTGGGACGAAGCATTGCCGCTCAGCAAAACGGGGATCGCGCTGAGCAACGCGAATCTCGACAGTAGGGCCATCAACGTGGACGTCCAGGAGTGGGTTCCCGGTCCTCGTGGATTTCAAAGTTGCTGGGCGGGTTCACGCCGAGAAGATAACGAACGAAATAGTCCCAGCGTCGGCGCGCCAGATACAAATTGCCACCTTCTCCATGATACATGTTGGGAACAATGAGCATGTCGAAGTCCTTGTTGGCTTTCATGAGAGCATCAGCGAAGCGCATTGTCTCGACGACGTGGACATTATCATCTATGTCGCCATGTTCGATCAGCAATTGCCCCTGAAGCCGGTCCGCCATGGTGACGTTCGACTGTTCGGCATAGTCGGGACCCACTGGGAATCCCTGGTAGAGTTCGTTCCACCAGGCCTTGTCCAATCTTGCGTCGTGATCTCCGGAGATCGCAACACCGACCTTATAGAAATCGGGAAATACCAGCATGGCATGGGCGGCGCCGTAAGCTCCGGCCGAGGTCCCGAAGATTCCAACGCGCGTCGCATCCATGTAGGGATATTGAGCGGCCATCTGCTTGATCATGGCGACGTGATCTTCGAAAGCTCCGCCCAGGTTCCGATACGAGTACTCGTGAAACGCCCGAGAGCGTCCTGTGGTGCCGCGGCCGTCGATCATCACTACGATAAAGCCCAACTCCGCCGTTGATTGCAGACCGCGCACCGCAGCCCCGAATGTCTTTGGTACAAAGAATGCCTGGGGGCCGGTATAAACCATTTCGATGACGGGATACTTCTTTGCAGGATCGAAGTTCGATGGACGCCAGATCAGTCCATAAAGATCGGTCGTGCCATCCTTGGCTTTGCCGTGAAATGCCTCAGGAGACTTCCAGTTCGTTTTAAGCAGTTCGCTTGCGTCCGTTTGTTCAAGGACGCGAACTTGCGAACCGTCCTTTACACTTCGGAGAACAGCGTCCCCCGGGAGATCAGGCCGCGAGGAGTTATCGACAAAATAAGAATGGTCGGGGGATATGCTAACCGTGTGATTGGAATTCGCCGGGGTCAGCGCCGTCAAGTTGCTGCCATCAAGGCCGACGCTGTACAGGTGAGTTTGATAGGGATCTTCGCCTTTCTCGCGGCCGTTTGCCAGAAAATAGACGCGCCGTGATTTTTCGTCGACGTCGACGATGCGGCGGACCACCCATGGCCCCTGGGTCACCTGGTTTTTCAGGTCGCCCGTCTTCTGATTGTAGAGGTACAAATGGTTCCAGCCGTCCCGTTCGGAAGACCACAGGACTTCTCCGGAGTCGTGAAGGAATCGGAAGAAGGTCTCCCCCGGATCGACGTAACGATCCGACTTTTCTCGAACCACAACCCTTTGCTCTCCGATCTCGGGGTCCACGGTACGCAGCTCGATGGACTTTTCGCCTCGCTCGTCTGCTTCGTAATAAAAAGTCTTGCTGTCTGGAAACCATTCGAAACTCGGCCCGCCCTGAAACTGAATCTCCAAGGGTGTGGTTTTCACATCGATGCGCTTCTCCTTCTGCACGTCAAAGATGATCGGCGCGGCTTTGGGCAGCACTTCTCCGGGCAAAGGGTAGACGACCGTGAATGCCTTGGGGCGAAGCTGTCCTGTCGGAACGAACTGTAGGTTCGTGAAGCGCCCCGCATTTCGCGTGTCCATCCGGTAGGTGACAAATTTTGAGGAATCTGGCGACCAGAACACCGCAGGCCGCTGCTTCACCTCCTGAGTTCCTTGCGCAATCATCGGCCGCAGCGACGGAATGGCAGTTGCATAGTCCCAAGATGCCTCGCCATCATGCGTCAGCCGTATTATTTCCCCGGTCGAAACATAGCGGAGATAGAGGTCGTGCTCATTGACATAGGCAACCCATTCCTTGTTTGGCGAGGCTTCTTCAAACTGTCCCGCAACTGGCTCCGGCCCCTTCTTGCACTCATAGTTTTCGAGCTGGCAGGCCCAGGACGTCCCATCAACTTGAAACGAGATCGACTTCTCGTCTTTTGCGTAGTCAAACGTGTCGAACGGAAGCTCTGTTGGCAGAACCTCGCGCTTCGCCGCTTTTGTAAGAGAAATCGCCAATCGTTCGTGATCAAATGCGGGGCTAAAGGTGTTCTGCGCGGGATCAACCAGGAAAAATTCGGTCCCCTTCATGCCGGCCTTGCGATACCAGAAGCGATTCTTCTCGGCGATCCAGTGTGGAGTAACATCCGCGACGTAGACACGATGGCGCAGGTTCCCGGGAAGAAATTGTTGCGCGCGTTTGTAGTCTTCCCGTGTGCCTTGCGCCCTACCTGAACTTGCTGCCAGGCACAAAACCAAGACAGCACGAACGCACGCCTTATAGCACGATCTCATTTCGACGCCGCCTTTCGCGGGAAGTTCGTCTTGCGAGGAGAACTTACGTTATACACGAGTTCTATTTCCTTGACCGAGACGCCCTGGACACGAAAACGCAGCGGCCGGAGCGAAGAAATCACCGTGCTCCCTAAAAAGAGCACGGGAAAGGGAGGATCGGCCATCCCCCGTCCCGTGGTCATCTAGGCTCTGCGGACGGCCTGGCGGCCGTCAGCTGTTGCCTGTGCTAGAACGCCAATTGCAAACGGAACTGAATGCTTCGTGGACCGTTCGCCGGACTGGCGGCGCCGAACGCAGGATCCTGAAGGTTTGCGTACTGCGCAGGGTTGTTGGTGCCGAACGAAAAGCCGTCGGTTATGTTCCAATTCGGGTGATTGAACGCGTTGAGGAACTCAGCGTAGATGTTCAGCCGCAGCCTCTCGTAGAATTCGACTGTAGCTGGCTCTGCGTGATGCCGTTCAGCAGCACGCCGGAGTCAGCGATATCCGGAGCTCCCAATGAGTTGTTGAAAAAGTTGTAGGAGTTGAAACCACCTAGCAACTTGAAGTTGCGGCCGGACTGTGCGGTCACGATGGTCCCCACCGTCCATCCTCCGGCGATGCGATTGACGATGGAGCTTCCGGTCTTGAATTGGCGACCGGTTCCGAACGGCAAGTCGTAGGTCCCGTACGCGCGGAACACATGCCGCATGTCGTAGGGGGAGGGAACCCGGTTCAGCTTTGGATTGCGGAGGGTAGTGAAGTTTGCCACCGCCTGGTCGGCTGTAAAATAGTCGCCAATATAGCGGGTCGTGAACGCGTGGCTGTAAGTGTAATTGCCCATGAGCATGAGGCCGTGGCCGACCGGATGCTTCACTTGG
>WNGC01001554.1_pt1 | contig 13943 bp, 16 predicted proteins | sample 5400051 | NCBI WGS metagenome assembly WNGC01 (sample SAMN13153368, study PRJNA577476) | soil metagenome | isolation source: 20 cm soil or saprolite under grassland replicate 2 | place: USA:California | collected 2016-06-15 | reverse complement strand
GGTGCCGTCGGAGACGAAGAACACGGTGCGCCGCTCTGTCATGAGAAGGAGAGACGAAGTAGCTACGCGGTTGGTCGGATGATATCTTAGAAGTGCTAAAGGGCCGGCCGGACTACTCTTAACCGGTGTCGCTAATGCACCGTATGCTTAGATTGACCGGATAATAGAGCGACTATGCGAGTAGTTTGGCTCAAAGATCTCCGCATGGCGGACCTGGAGCGAGTCGGCGGCAAGAACGCCTCGCTCGGCGAAATGATGAGCGCCCTGGCCGCAGCGGGCATCCGCGTGCCGGGCGGCTTCGCCACCACCGCGCAGGCGTTCCGCGAGTTCCTGTCCGCCAACGGGCTCGAAGCCCGCATCGAGCAGCGCCTTCACAGCCTTGCGCCGAAAGACGTAACCGCGCTGGCGGCGTGCGGCGCCGAGATCCGCTCCTGGATCCTCAAAGCGCCTTTCCCTGCAAACGTTGAGAGAGAGATAAGGTCATATTATCAAGATCTTGAGAAGATAACCTCAGGTGATGTGTCATTTGCCGTGCGTTCCTCGGCCACAGCGGAGGATTTGCCCGAAGCCTCGTTCGCTGGCCAGCAGGAGACGTTTCTGAACATCCGCGGCATCGACAACATCCTCGAGGCCATCCGGCGCGTCTATGCCTCGCTCTACAACGAGCGTGCCATTTCCTATCGTACGCATCACGGCTTTGACCACCGCGGCGTGGCGCTCTCGGCTGCCGTGCAGCAGATGGTGCGCAGCGATCTGGGTGCGAGCGGGGTGATGTTCACCCTGGACACGGAATCCGGCTTCCGGGACGTGGTATTCATCACCGCTGCGTATGGCCTGGGCGAAATGATCGTCCAGGGCGCGGTCAATCCGGACGAGTTCTACGTCCACAAGCCGATGCTGGAGCAGGGCCGGCCTGCCATCGTGCGGCGCGCTCTGGGCTCGAAGCTGGAAAAAATGCTGTTTGCAGGATCGGCCGAGGCGGGCCGCTCGACGCGCGTGGTGGAAGTAGGCCCTGAGGAGCGCGCGCGATTCTCGCTCACCGACCCCGAAGTGCTGGAGCTCGCGCGCCATGCGCTTGCCATCGAGAAGCACTATGGGCGGCCGATGGACATCGAGTGGGCCAAGGACGGCGCCGACGGCAAGCTGTACGTCCTCCAGGCGCGGCCGGAGACGGTGAAGTCGCGCAAGCGCGACCTTGAAGAGCGCTACGCCCTCAAGGGCAGCTCCCGCGTTCTGGCGAGCGGCCGCGCGATCGGCCACAAGATCGGCAGCGGCGCGGTGCGCGTGGTGCCGGATGCCTCCCAGATGGCGAAGGTCAAGCCAGGCGACGTGCTGGTCACCGACATGACCGACCCGAACTGGGAGCCGGTCATGAAGCTGGCGGCCGCCATCGTGACGAACCGGGGCGGCCGCACCTGCCACGCGGCGATCATCGCGCGCGAGCTCGGCATCCCCGCGGTAGTCGGTTGCGGCGACGCCACCGCGCGCCTGAGGGACGGACAGCCGGTGACGGTTTCCTGCGCCGAGGGCGACACCGGCAGCGTGTTCGAGGGCTTGCTGCCGTTCGAAGTCTCCAGCCGCGAGCGCGGCGAGATGCCGCGCATCGCGGTCAAGATCGCGATGAACGTCGGCAATCCGGATCTGGCGTTCGAATTCGCGCAGCTGCCCAACGCCGGCGTCGGCCTGGCGCGCCTCGAATTCATCATCAACAACGAGATCGGCGTGCACCCGCGCGCCTGCCTCGAGTACGCGGATCTGCCTGCCGCATTGAAGAAGAAACTGGACGAAAAATGCCGTGGCTACCCCGACCCGCGCAGCTTCTTCCGCGAGAAGATGGTGGAAGGCGTCGCCACCATTGCGGCCGCCTTCTGGCCCAAGCCGGTGATCGTGCGGCTGTCCGACTTCAAGTCGAACGAGTACAAGAAGCTGCTCGGCGGCGAGCGCTACGAGCCCGACGAGGAAAACCCGATGCTCGGCTTCCGCGGCGCTTCGCGCTACGTCGCGCCGAGCTTCCGCGAGTGCTTCGAGCTGGAATGCGCGGCGCTGAAGAAGGTGCGCGACGAGCTCGGTCTTACGAACGTCGAGCTGATGGTGCCGTTCGTGCGCACGCTCGGCGAAGCGAAACAGGTGATCGACCTGCTGGAGAAAAACGGATTGCAGCGAGGCACGAACGGTCTGCGCGTGGTAATGATGTGCGAGCTGCCGTCGAACGCCCTTCTGGCCGAGGAGTTTCTCGAGCTGTTCGACGGCTTCTCGATCGGCTCCAACGATCTCACCCAGCTGACGCTGGGGCTGGACCGCGACTCGGGCCTGGTGGCCGAGAGCTTCGACGAGCGCGATGCCGCGGTGAAGGCCATGCTCGCCATGGCGATCCGCGCCTGCCGCAAGCACGGCAAGTACGTCGGGATTTGCGGGCAAGGCCCTTCCGACCACCCCGATCTGGCGCGCTGGCTGATGGAGCAGGGTATCGACAGCCTGTCCCTCAATCCGGACACCGTGGTGTCGACCTGGCTGTCGCTCGCCGAGGCGGCGCCGCAGAGGAAATCAGCGGCTGCGTAGTAGCCTTTGCTTCTCCCGGCTCCATTCCTTTTCGCGCTCGGCGGCGCGCTTGTCGTGCTTCAGCTTGCCGCGCGCCAGCGCGACTTCGAGCTTGATGCGGCCGCTGCGGAAGTGCAGATTGAGCGGCACCAGCGTGTAGCCGCGCTGCTCGACCTTGCCGATCAGCCGCTTGATCTCCTCGGCGTGCATCAGCAGCTTGCGGCTGCGCGTCGGGTCCGGCGTGAAATGCGTCGAAACCGTGGGCAGCGGGCTGACGTGGGCGCCGATCAGGAAAAGCTCCGCGGCGCGCACGAAGACATAGGCTTCGGCCAGCTGCGCGCGGCCGGCGCGGATGGCTTTCACCTCCCAGCCGTCGAGCGCCAGGCCGGCTTCGTAGCGCTCCTCGATGAAATAATCGTGGAACGCCTTGCGGTTCTCGACGATGGACATGAAGAATTCTAGAACATGAAGCGCATCGACCGATCCGCGATCGTCGAGCACAGCGCGGCCCAGATTTTCGCGCTGGTGGAGGACATCGAAGCCTACCCGCGCTTTCTTCCCTGGTGCGTCGCCGCCACGGTCGACGAGCGCGGGCCTGCCGGAACGCGTGCCACCCTCACGGTCGGCGTGCGGGGCCTGCGCCAGTCGTTCACCACCTTGAACCGCAGCCGCCCCGGGGAAGCAATCGACCTGAGCCTGGTGCAAGGACCGTTCAGGCGCTTCGCCGCAGCCTGGCGCTTTACGCCGCTGTCGGAGCGCGCCTCCAGGATCGAGTTTTCGCTGGAGTACGATTTCTCCAGCCGGGCGCTGGCGAAGCTGCTGGAGCCGCTGTTCGCTCGCATCGCCGACACGATGGTCGACGCCTTCACGCAGCGCGCCGCGCGAGTCTATGGCGGTGCTGACAGTTGAGGTCGTTTACGCGCTGCCGGAGCGCGAGGAGAGCGCTCGGGTTGCCGTGCAGAGCGGCGCCACGGTGCGCGATGTCCTGGCGAAGTCCGGGCTGCTGCACCTGGTGCGCGGCAAGGTAGGCATTTTCGGCAAGGTCGTGCGCGAGGACACGCCGGTGGCGGACGGCGACCGGGTGGAAATCTATCGCCCGCTGGCGGTCGACCCGAAAGAGGCGCGACGCGCCCGCGCCGCTACTTACACCAGTCGTTCACGGCGCGCTGGGTCCGCTCGATCTCCTTCGCGCGCTCCGCGTCGTCGATAAAGAAGCGCTCGCCGGCAGCGTTGGTCGACGAGATACGCTGCCCGCTCTGCAGGGTGCGCAACGAAGCCTGCGACTGCTCGCAGTTGACCCGCTTCGCCTCGGCGTCTGCACGTTCCTTGGCGGCTTTCTGTTCGCCCTCCTGCCGCTCCTGCTGGCGCTTGCGGAACGCGGCCTCTGGGCTGAGGTCCTTCGCAGCGTCCTTGTTCGGCGCGGCGGCCGGTGCCGATGGACCCGCAGGCGGCTTGAGCGGGGCCGCCTGTACGCCGGGCGGCGGCGTATCGCCGTAGCCCACTTTGCCGTCCTTGTCCACCCACCTGTATTGCTGGGCCAAGGCGGTGGCCGCAAACGCGAGGCCGACAGCGCAGAGCAATGCTTTTGTCATTGATGTATCAACGCTTAAGCCGAGGCATGGATGACAGTATAATGCGGCTTTGCGAGAATCAGACATGCGGGTGATCCAGAAGGCGCTGACCTTCGACGACGTCCTCCTCCTTCCCGCCCACTCGCGCGTCCTGCCGCGCGAAGTCTCCCTGAAGACCCTCCTGACCCGCAAGCTCGAGCTGAACATCCCCCTCGTGTCGGCTGCCATGGACACGGTCACCGAGGCCCGGCTCGCCATCGCCATGGCCCAGGAGGGCGGCATCGGCATCATCCACAAGAACCTCACGCCCCAGGCGCAGGCGGTCGAGGTCGCCAAAGTCAAGCGCTTCGAGTCCGGCGTGCTGCGCGATCCGATGACCGTCTCGCCAGACATGACCGTGCGCGAGGTGATGGCGCTGCAGCAGCAGTACAAGATCTCCGGCTTCCCGGTGGTGAAGAGCGGCAAGGTGGTCGGCATCGTCACCAACCGCGACCTGCGCTTCGAGGCCGAGCTCGACCAGCCGGTCAAATCGATCATGACGCCGCAAAGAAAGCTGGTCACGGTGCGCGAAGGCGCGAGCCGGGAAGAGGCGAGGGCGCTCATGCACCGCCACCGGCTGGAGCGCGTGCTGGTGATCGACGACGAATTCCACCTGATGGGCCTGGTCACGGTCAAGGACATCCTGAAGGAAAGCGAGCATCCCAACGCCTGCAAGGACGCGCAGGGCAAGCTGCGCGTCGGCGCGGCGGTGGGCGTGGGCGAAGGCACCGACGAGCGCGTGGCGGCGCTCGTCGAGGCGGGGGCCGATGTGCTGGTGGTCGACACTGCGCATGGCCATGCCCAGGGCGTGCTCGACCGGGTTAAGTGGATCAAGACGCGCTATCCGAAAGTAGAGGTCGTCGGCGGCAACGTCGGCACCGGCGATGGCGCGCGCGCCCTCGTCGATCACGGCGCCGATGGCGTGAAAGTCGGCATCGGCCCCGGCTCGATCTGCACCACGCGGATCGTGGCGGGCGTCGGCGTGCCGCAGATCACCGCCATCCAGAACGTCGCCGAAGCGCTCGGCAAGTCCGGCGTGCCGCTCGTCGCGGATGGCGGCGTACGCTACTCGGGCGACATCGCCAAGGCGCTCGGCGCCGGGGCGCATGCGGTCATGCTCGGGTCGCTGTTCGCCGGCACCGAGGAATCCCCCGGAGAGATCGAGCTGTTCCAGGGGCGCTCCTACAAGGCCTACCGCGGCATGGGGTCGCTCGGCGCGATGCAGCAGGGCGCCGCCGACCGCTATTTCCAGGAACCCGAGATGAACGTCGACAAGCTGGTGCCCGAAGGGGTGGAGGGCCGCGTGCCCTACAAGGGCAGCGCGCTGCGGGTCATCGAGCAGCTGATGGGCGGCGTGCGGGCGAGCATGGGCTACACCGGATGCTCGAGCGTCGAGGAGCTTCGTACTCGCACCCAGTTCGTCGAAATCACGGCGGCGGGCATTCGCGAGTCGCATGTCCACGACGTCCAGATCGTGAAGGAAGCCCCGAACTACCGGGCTGAGTAGTGCACCAGAAAATCCTGATCCTCGACTTCGGTGCGCAATACACGCAGCTGATCGCCAGGCGGGTCCGGGAAGCCAAGGTCTACTGCGAGATCCACCCCCACGACGTAGCCGACGCGTTCGTGCGCGATTTCGGCGCCAAGGGCATCATCCTCTCCGGCAGCCACATGTCGGCCTACGAGGAATCGACCGGCAAGGCGCCGCAGGCAGTGTTCCAGCAAGGCGTGCCGGTTCTGGGCATCTGCTACGGCATGCAGACCATGGCGCAGCAGCTCGGCGGGCGGGTCGAAGCCGGGCGCGTGCGCGAATTCGGCTACGCAGAAGTTCGAGCGCACGGCCACACGAAGCTGCTGGAGGGCATCGAGGACTTCCGCACGCCGGAAGGCCACGGCATGCTGCGCGTGTGGATGAGCCACGGCGACAAGGTCTCCGCGCTGCCCCCCGGCTTCAAGCTCATGGCCTCGACCGAGTCGTGCCCGATCGCCGGCATGGCCGATGAAGCGCGGCGCTTCTACGGCGTGCAGTTCCATCCCGAGGTGACGCACACGCGCCAGGGCGCGAAGCTCCTGCATCGCTTCGTGCACGAGATCTGCGGCTGCGGAGCCGAATGGAACATGCCGGATTACGTTTCCGAAGCGGTTCGCAAAATTCGCGACCAGGTCGGCCGCGACGAGGTCCTGCTCGGCCTTTCCGGCGGCGTCGACTCATCGGTCGCGGCGGCGCTGATCCACCGCGCCATCGGCAGCCAGCTCACCTGCGTGTTCGTCGACCACGGCCTGCTGCGCCTGAACGAGGCGGCGCAGGTAATGGGCGCCTTCGCTCAGCACATGCAGGCCAAGGTCGTGCACATCGATGCATCCGAGCAGTTTTATTCAGCCTTGAAGGGCATCGGCGACCCGGAGGAAAAGCGCAAGATCATCGGCAAGCTGTTCGTGGACGTGTTCCAGGAACAGGCGAGGAAGATCAAGCACGCGCGCTGGCTCGCGCAGGGCACGATCTACCCGGACGTGATCGAGTCGGCCGGCGCGAAGACCAAGAAGGCCGCCACCATCAAGTCGCACCACAACGTCGGCGGCCTGCCCGAGACGCTGCACCTCAAGCTGCTCGAGCCGCTGCGCGAGCTGTTCAAGGACGAAGTACGCGAGCTCGGCCTGGCGCTCGGCCTGCCGCGCGAGATGGTGTTCCGCCATCCATTTCCGGGTCCCGGCCTGGGCGTGCGCATCCTCGGCGAGGTGAACCGGGAATACGCCGATCTGCTGCGCCAGGCGGATGCGATCTTCACCGAGGAGCTGAGAAGCTCGGACTGGTACGAGCAGACTGCGCAGGCCTTCGCCGTGTTCCTGCCGGTGAAATCGGTCGGCGTGATGGGCGACGGCCGCACCTACGAGCACGTCGTCGCCCTGCGCGCCGTGCAAACCACCGACTTCATGACCGCGGAGTGGGCGCCGCTGCCGCACGAGCTGCTCGCCAAGGTCTCGAACCGCATCATCAACGAGGTGCGCGGCATCAACCGGGTCACCTACGACATCTCCTCGAAGCCGCCCGCGACCATCGAGTGGGAGTAGGGGTCGATATACGCAATTTGCGTATATACGTAGGTTGCGTATAATACGATCGTGAAGGCCGTCTTTGTCGAGCTTCCCGCGTTTGCGCGTCATCGCGCCGACTACCTGGGTGATGAAGCTTTCGGGCGGTTGCAGCAGGAATTGATGAGAAATCCCGAAGCCGGCGAGACCATCCAGGAGACTGGCGGACTGCGCAAGATGCGGTTTGCGGACCGGCGGCGTGGAAAGGGCAAGCGCGGCGGGCTTCGTGTGATCTATTACTGGTGGAGCGCGGGGATGCAGTTCTGGCTGTATACGCTGTACGACAAGGACGAAATGGAGGATCTGACGCCGAAGCAGCGCAAGGCGTTGAAGGAGATGCTTAAGGCGGAGCTGGAAGCAAGGAGAGCGACATGACAAAGGTCAGAGCCAAGCGGGTTCGTGCGCACAAGCGCAATCTGTTTGCCGAACTGAGGGAAGGCATGACGGCGCTCGCGGACGCGAGGCAAGGCAAGCGTACCCTGAGAACGCACGCGATCGCGTTCAAGGCTGCTCCCGAGGTTACTCCCCGGGAGATGGTGCGCGTGCGACAGCGCCTCAAGATCTCCAGAGGGCTGTTCGCAGCTTATCTGCGTACGAACGTGCGCACGCTGGAAAACTGGGAGCAGGGCCGGGCGAAACCCAATGCGCAAGCCGCATTGCTCATCAGTCTCGTGAAGCGCTTCCCGGATACGTTCGAGAGGCTCGCGGCAATACGCTGAGATGTGGCGGGTCGGAAAGAGAGGAGCGCGAGTGGAATGCGGGTGTCTTCTCCGGGGTAGCCACTTGAGATGATTCTTCAGACACCGTTTGGCGAATCTATGAGCGGGGTAGGTTGGCGGTAGTTCCGACGGTATCCAGCGTATGCGACCGACAAAAAGTGACGTTTCCACAGAGCCTTACAGCCTGGGATTGATAATCGAATGGAAATCCCAGGGACCGCGCAAAAAAAAAGGACCCGCGAGGGTCCCTTTTAAAACAACTGAGTCTAAAACGTCAGTAGCTTACTGGCCAAGGGAGATATTGGCGCCGGTCATCGTCACTGCTGTTTTTGCGAACGCCCGACCGACCAGGCTTGAATTCACTCCGCTAAAAGTGATGGCGGAACCCGCGAGAATATTGCCCTTGAACGCCGTATCCGTCCCGATGGTCGCGGCGGTGCCGAGCTGCCAGTACACGTTGCGCTGCTGCCCGCCGTTAATCATGGCTACCGAGGAGGTGCCAGTCGTGATGCCCGTCCCGACTTGGAAAACCCAGATCGCGTTGCTGTCGCCACCGCCGTCGAGCGTCAAAGTGCCCGTGGTTAGGTCAGCCGTCGTGCTAGGGAAACAATAGACTCCCGGCGCGAGCGTCTTCCCGCCGAGCGGTTGCCCGGTCAGGTTGTTGGCTGCACTGCATGGCATAGCTTTGAGCGCGTCGTACGCCAGCGCGACGTCGTTGAAAGCCGTCGTGGTGGCGGCATCAGCCGCACGTACTGTTCCAATCAGGGTGCACAAACCCGGAAAACCAGTGACCGATACGAGTGAGCTCACGTCTCCTGCGACGCCGGACGCGGTACAGGTGACCGCCGTGCCGCCCAGGACCACGATGTTCGACGCGGTACCTAGTGATGGCGCGATTGCCGCCTGAACCGGAGGCTGCACTGCGACTGGAGGCTGCACTGCGCTGTCGCTGCCGAGGGAGATATTAGCGCCGGTCATCGTCACTGCTGTTTTTGCCAACGCCCGACCGACCAGGCTTGAGCCGACACCGGTAAAGGTAACGGCCGATCCCGCGAGCACATTCCCGACGAAACGCGTATTGTCGAGTGATAAGGCGGTGCCGGTATGCCAATACACGTTACCCGCTTGCCCGCCGCCCGCCATGACTACCGAGCCACCGATGGGTGTGATGCTGGTCGAGGCTTTGAAGATCCAGATCCCGTTTGAGGGTCCGTTGAGTGTCAACGGGCTCGTCAACAGCCCGACGCCGCTGATACAGTAGAGACCCGGCGAAAGAACCTTCCCGCCGAGGTCCCCGACAAGATTGTGCTCAGCGTCGGCCGGACACGGAATGGCCGCCAGCTCCCCGTACGCCAGCGCGGCGTCGTTGAAAGCCTGGATGGCTGTAGCGTCCCCCTGGTTAATGGACCCGACGATGTTGCACGTCGCAGTTGGAGTGACAGTCAGGAGCGAGCCCGCAACTCCCGTGATAGTCGAGTCGGTGCAAGTGACCCCCGCGCCGCCCAGGACCGAGAAGCTCGACGCCGTACCTAGCGATGGCGCCGTTTGAGCCCATGCCCCCTGAATCGGGGCCATGGAAAATACCGCGGCCATTGCAAGCAGGCGCGCGGAGAAACGTTTTTGACGATACATATAGTGAGACTCCTTGAACACATTGTTGCCGAAATAGGATTAACCGATTTGAGGCTATCCGTCGACAACACAGTTATAGCCCTTCCCCCCGAGCCTCACTGTGCGCTGGCGCGCTTAGATCGAAACCATCTCTTATTGCAGTTTCGCGCGCACCAGGGTCGCCGTCACGTTGACCAAGCCCGGCGTGGGCAGCGCTTCAATCCGGCAGGCGGCAAGACGGGCGTGCTGCGATTTCAGCCCGCCGATCCAGTTGAGCCAATCCGCGAACGCCACCGCGCCGAATACAACCACCACCTGATCGGCGTCGAGCGCATCGATACGCACCAGTGCGCGCGACAGCCCGGCGGCGCCGGCTTGGTCTTGCACCAGCGTGCGCAGATCGGTCTGCGACGCCGAGATGGCCGGCGCAGCGCGCACGCGCCCGAGCTCGGCCGCCTGCTGGTCGACACCGGCCGCCTGCGCCCGCAGTGTCGTGACGCTCGCGCGCAACTGCGCGCGTGCCCGCTCCGCCGACTGCGCAAGCCAGAAATACAGGGCGGCGGCCAGGACCGCGGCGAGCGTGGCGATGACCACCCGATCCCGCGGCGCCCGCGACTCCCAGAGCCTGCGCAGGCGCGCTCTCATGATGCCCGCACGATGATCACCACCGTTGCGCCTCCCGGGCGCTTCGCGGCGGTGGAGCGCTCGACACTCATGCCCGACTGCGTCAGGCGCGCCACGATGCGCTGCACGGCTGCCTCTTCGCTGGCAGCAAGTTCCAGCGTCATGCGCCCGCTCTCGTAGGACACGATCCGCAACGCCCCTGCAGGCAGGTCTTTCACTCCCGCCATCACGTTCTCGATCATCGGCAGGAAATCGCCGCCATCGGACTGGCCGGCGGCATGGCGCGCCTCGGCGAGCTTGCGGCGCATCTGCAGCGCCGGGTCCACCACCGCGACCGCGTCGGGAAAGGCGGCGCGAAAGCGCGACTCCATTTGCCCGCGCAGAGACCGCTGCTCGTTCGCGAGCGACGTCCAATCAGTGACCAGCGCAACCGCCTGGACCGCCAGCGCCGCGCCCAGGATCCAGGCAGCTGGTCGCAGGCGGGCGGGCGCGCCGGTGAAGGCGCGCCAGCGCTGGCGCTCCTGGGCCAGGCTCACGCCGGCGCCGGGCGGCACTGTCCGCCAGTCCCAGGTTCCGGCGAGGAGCACGGCAATGCCGAGCTCGCGCGTCCATGCCTGCATATCGGGTGCCGCGCCGGGCACGGTCGTATATAGCGCGATCGAGGTCGGCCCCGCGCCGCGTGCTTGCGCTTCTTCGAGCATCAGCCGCAGGGATAGCGGCGGCGCTTCGCGATCGCCGCAATCGGTCGCCGCGCCTTCGAGCTCCCCGGTGCGTACAAACCCCTCGCGACCATTCCAGGCGAGGCTCCATGCGCCCTTCGCCCAAGGCAACAACAGCGTCTCGCAGTGAACCTCGCAACCCCGGACGCCGACAGCGTCGAGCGCATCGCGCCAGCGCGTTAACCCCGGTTTGTCGACAACCGCAAGCACATCGTCGTCGCCCACGGCGCCGAGCCAGCTGACCTGGTTCGCATCCGGCTCGCCTGCCGTCTGCTCCTCTACTGCGAAAGCCAGCACCGATCCGGCGCGGCGCCTGGCCTGATGCGGCACGCGGGCGCGCGTGATCAGCACCTGCGAGGCGGGGACCACCAACTGGATGCGCTCGGCGCGCCGCGGCAGCTCCCCGAGCCGGCCCTCTCCTGCAACAGGTTCGCGGCCATTGTTGATGAGGGCCCATTGACACCGCTGCGGCGGATCGAGAAGCGAGCCGTAGATGCGAAGCAGGCTCATGCCGTTTTGCGCCAGACGATGGCGGGCCAGCCGCCGGTGTTCCCGCGCTCCAACAGCGCCACGCCGCGCGCCTGAGCGCCGCCGATGGTCACGCGCAGCGTCGCCATGAAGTAATCGCTGCTGAAAGAAATGTCTTCAGCCGCCACCAGGACCCCCATAGGAAGTTGTCTGAGCAAATCGGTGAGGTCGCGAAAATGGGCGCGCTCGCGTTGCGCGACCAACGCGCGGGCGCCGTCCATGCCCAGGCCTTGGACCACTGCGGCAAGGACTTCGGGCGAAGCGGTGTTCGCGTTGACGGCGGTGAAGCGGGGCAGCGCGGTGACAAACGGGCGCAGGCGGGCACGCACGCCGTCGTCGAAGCCGCGCACCAGCGCCAGCTCGGCCACGTCGATCAGCGGCCGGTTGGCGGCGAGGTAAGGCGGCTGCAACGCCAGATAGGTTTCGTCTTCGGCGCCGCCCTGCGTCTGCGGCTCGCTGTCGGCGTCGATCCAGTCGACGAGCGCGCCGGCGAGCGCGGTTGGCAACCCCAGCAGAGACAGCAGGCGCTGGAAGTGCACGAGCTGCGCGAGGTTCACCTTTCCGCCCTTCACCAGATTATTGAGATTGAACAGTCCCTGCTGGTCCGCGATGTCACCGGCGAGTTCGCCGTTTTCAACCGGCATCGGCGGCAAGCGCAGCGCCCAGGGTTCGCCGAGATGATCGACGCTGTTGGAGCGGCGATCGTCGGCTAGCACCGCGCGCGACCAATCCACGCCGGATTGAATCAGCGCCTGCGCCTGGACATGATCGGCCGTGAGCTCGCTTTCGCGCGACCAGGTGCTCTGCGCGAGCATCATCGCCGTCGCCGCCATCGCGGCCAGCGCGACCACCGCCATGGCGAGCACGATGGCTACGCCGCGTTGTTTGGCGCTCATGATCTCAGCCCGAAAACGCGTACCACTTGCTCGCCCGAGACCAGCGCGAGGCGCAACCGCACGGCACGAGGAATCAGCGCATCGGCCGCCGAGCGCGGCCAGGCGTCCACCCAAGCGAGATTGGCATCGAGGTACTGCAGCTCAAACGCCGCGACTCCCGTCAGCACGGGGTAGCGCGCGGGGAGCGCGTCGGGCGCGATGTCGAGACCCGGCCATAGCCACAGCTCGACTTCCTGTTTCTCGTTCAGCCCGTACGCGACCCGCCGTGGCGTATCCATGCCCTCGACCGAGGCAAAGCGGCTGAATTCCAGGCGCGGCTCCAGCGTCGCCCCGGGTGTTCCGCGCCAGGCCGGTGCGGTGCCGGAGGCCGACCGCACCGGGCGCGGCGCCGCCAGTTGGACGTCGCGCTCGAAGCGCGCAAAGAAGGAGGTCATACGCCGCCATTTGTCGGTTTCCCTGGCGACGTGCTCACGTGCATCGAGTACCGCGCCGAGTCCGCGGTACGACATCAGAGCCAGGGCCGAGAGGATGAGCAGCGCGGCCAGCAGCTCGATCAGGGTGAACCCGCCTGGTCGAATGCCCGCAGAAGTCTTCATTTGTCCGTGCCCGGCGGGTTGACGATAAACCCGGTGAGGTGCGCGAGCGCATGCGCTTCCTCGGGCGCCGCAAACACGCGAATGTCGACGCGTCGGAACGTGACGTTCGGCGTCGCGATGACCTCCTCGCGCCAGGCGAACTCGATGCCGCCCTCCCGTTCCTTGCCGCGCTGCATGCCAAGCGGCAGCCATTCCCCGCGTGCGCGCTGCTCCGCCAGAAGATTCTCCGCGACCCAGCGGGCAAGCAGCCGCGCGCGCAGTTCGCCGACACTGCTGGTGCCCCCGCCTGCCACGCGCAGCGCCGCGAGAAGCGCGATCGAGATGATGGCAAGAGCGACCAGCACCTCGACCAGGGTAAAACCACCGCGTTTACCGCCGCACCATTTCCTCATTCGTTCTTTCCTGCTACGGACACTCGCACGTCGCCGATCGGGGACCCCGCCACGGTGTCATGCGCGGCACCAAGAGACATCTCGACGCTGAAGGAAAGCGACGGGCCGTACGGGTTGAACTCCAGGCGCATGTGCTCCGGCGAGCGCATGCTCTCGATTCGCAGGTCGGAGATGGTCATGCCCTGCGGCAGGGCTCGCGCCCGCAACAGACCGCTGTCGCGCACCTCGGACCACTCGGCATCCCCGGTCATCCGCCAGAACCGGTAGCCGGGTCCGTCGGCTGTCCAGGCGATGGATTGCCCCGTGAGGCGCGATTCCGCCGCGGCGAGATCCAGCAGTTGCGCGAGCCGCTCGGCCTCGACGCGCAGCAGCGCCCGGCCGTCGGGACGCACGATGGCGCTGACCAGGCCGACAAACAGGCCCATGATCACCAGCACGACGAGCACCTCGATGAGCGTGAAGCCCCGGGGTTTCAACTAAAGCGCCCACGAGCCGACGTCGGCGTCGTTGCCGTCGCCGCCGGCCGTGCCATCGGCGCCGAAGCTGAAAACGTCGATCTCGCTGCGTACCCCGGGATACAGGTAATGGTAGGGATTGCCCCAGGGGTCCCGCGGCAGGCG
>WNGC01001550.1_pt1 | contig 13950 bp, 10 predicted proteins | sample 5400051 | NCBI WGS metagenome assembly WNGC01 (sample SAMN13153368, study PRJNA577476) | soil metagenome | isolation source: 20 cm soil or saprolite under grassland replicate 2 | place: USA:California | collected 2016-06-15 | reverse complement strand
AAGTCCTTGAGATGCGCGTAAGACTTGAGAAAGGCGTCCTGCATGGCGTCCTCGGCGTCTTCGCGATTCCGTGTGATGTTCATGGTCAGCCGGAAGATTTTCGCTTCATAGCGGTTTACCAGCTCTTCGAAGGCCTGCGCATCGCCGCGCTTGGCGGCGGCAACGAGCAGATGTTCGTCGTCGCGCGCAACGGTGGAAGGCAAACGGTGGGGATTCGGTGCGTTCAATGGTCTAGGCAGGCCGATCGGCGGCTGCATCCTCGCTTTCGGTTGTATTAAGGTAGCACAGAGCATCGAACACTTCCCCCGTCCTTCTGTTTTGATGATATGGCTAGCAAATGAGATTCAGGAAATGAGGCCAAGTTACGGCCATGCCGCTCTTTGAAAATGGACCCTACTTCATGGTCGTCAGAAAAAGTGCTTCTTAAGTTTAATGGAAGCTATTTAGGCTCATCCTGCCATTGCGGAGGTGTGGACTGACTTGAAAACCCCAGATCGCACGGAAGTTGCCGCTTGGGGGCACCGCTAGTACAATCTGGCCCGGGAGATCTTCGACGAACTCCCTTTCGGCACTCTCGCTGCGGCGCTCAAAGTCCGGTTCGCCGACCTAAGAGTTTCCGGCGCCATGAGCTGGATTTGTGAATGGCATTGAGCGCGATCTCCGGCAATTTTTTTTGCCCGCGAGGATGCCAAGGAAGGCCGGCCGCCCATGTCGAAAAGCGCGCCCACCATTTTAAGTGTAAGTAGTAAAATCAAGAGGAATAGTAAGCTGGCGTAATGCGAACACTTCCCGACCACCTCCGCAAAGGCATGAAGCTCGTGATCGTTGGCTGCAATCCGAGTGAGTCGTCCGTCCGCGTGGGCCACTACTATGCCGGCCGTGGGAACGAATTCTGGCCGATGCTTTATGAAAGTGGGGTTGTGCCGGAGCCCTTCGATTACCATGACGACAAGCGCGTGATTGAGTTTGGCGTAGGGCTTACCGACCTGGTGAAGCGTCCCACAAAAGGCATTGAGGAACTGAAGCGCGAAGACTACGCCGAAGGAAGAATCGTCCTTTCGCAAAAGCTCGAGGAGTTTGCACCTCATGTCGTGGCTTTTAACGGGAAACTGACTTACGAACAGTTTGCCCAGCGGAAATGCAAATTCGGGATGCAGAAAGAGTTGCTCTACGGCGCGCGGGTGTACGTCCTGCCTTCCACCAGCGGCGTGAACACCATAAGCAAGAGCGAGAAGCTGCGGCATTTTAGAAAGCTGGCGCAACTGGTGGCTCGTATCGGCAAGGAACACGAGACCCGAAGCCACTGAACGGAGTTGCCCGTGAGTAACACTCCACAACCTGCCGAAACTAGACCAGTCATCCTGGAAGGGAGGCACGATGGCATTGCCACATTGGTGATGAACCGCCCCGACCGGTTGAATGCGCTGAACAACGAATTGGCCATGGCCGTCAATGACGTGCTCGGCCGTATCGCGGATGATCAGAGCATCGGCGTGGTGGTCATTACCGGCGCGGGGCGCGCTTTTTGCGCTGGAGGGGACCTCGGCGCGCTGGGGAAGGGCCGCCAGACCGGCGCCACGCATGAACTCGAGCCGCTGCTGCGCGCCGGCATGCAAATGGTCCTCAAGATGCGCACCATGCCCCAGCCCGTGATTGCCGCTGTGAATGGCCCAGCTGCCGGAGCGGGCATGAACATCGCTCTGGCTGCGGATATTCGAATTGCCGCGGAAGAAGCGACCTTCGGGCAGAATTTTGCAAAAGTCGGACTGTTCCCAGATTATGGCGGGACCTATTTCCTGCCACAGCTGGTCGGGCCTTCGAAAGCTGCAGAGCTTTTTTACACCGGCGACATGATTGACGCCAAAACAGCACACCGGCTCGGCCTTGTCAATCAGGTCGTTCCGGCTGCGCAGCTCGAAGCGGAAGTGAAGACACTGGCGCAAAAGATTACTCAGGGTCCGTCACTGGCTATCCGCGCGGTGAAGAAAGCGCTCTTTGCCAGTCAGGAAAAGGAACTTGCTCAGGCTCTCGATAATGAAGTCCGGGAACAGATTCGTTGTTACTTATCGGAGGACTGCAACGAGGGAATTCGAGCGTTCTTCGAAAAGCGGCATCCGAAATTTCAAGGCAGATAACCTCCCGGTTTAAGCGCCGCGATGATCATGACCACCGGCCATGAAACGACTCAGCTACGGCTCGAACATGACGTGGCGTGGATAACGCTCAATCGCCCACCGCTCAACATTCTCGACGTTTCGATGATGCAGGAGCTTGATGCGGTGCTGGAACGCGCTCTTCCCCAATGTGATTTCGTGATTTTTCAGGGCGCGGGCCCCAAAGCCTTTTCCGGTGGGGCGGAAATCGCCGATCATACTCCGGAGCGCGTGGGGAAAATGCTCTCCGCGTTTCACGCCGTCTTTCGCAGGCTGGTCGCCGCGGACTGCCTAAAGATCGCTGCTGTCCATGGTTACTGTCTCGGCGGTGGCATGGAACTGGCCACCTGCTGTGATTTTGTACTGGCGGCCGAATCCGCGCAGTTTGGCCAGCCGGAGATTAAGCTCGGCTGTTTTCCTCCCGTATCCATGGTCACGTTGCCACGCCTCATTGGAATGCGCGCAGCAGTGCATTTGATCCTCACTGGCGATCAAATCGGAGCGGCGGAGGCCTGCCGCCTCGGTCTCGCCACGCGCGTGGTTCCCGATGGCGAGCTTCCCCGAGCGGTGGACAATTTGGTCGCTCAGCTACGAGCTTTGAGTCCGGCCGTCCTTCGGCTGACGCGAAGAACCCTAACGCGTGTCCACGCCGAAGGCTTTCGAGAGCAACTCCAGGATGTAGAACGCGTATACTTATCGGAGCTGATCGAAACCGAAGATGCTCAGGAAGGGATTCGCGCGTTCCTTGAAAAACGCCCGCCTGTTTGGAAGGGAAAATAGATGGACAACTTAGAAATCACGCCGGCCGACGTGAAGGCGCGTTTGGAACAGGGCGAAAAGCTAGTTCTCATCGATGTACGCGAACCCTGGGAGTACGCCTTGTGCCGGATCGAGGGCGCAAAACACGTTCCGCTGGGCACGTTGGCGGCAAGCCTCGAGACGGTTCCGGATGTGGACGAAGTAATTTGCTATTGCCATCACGGTATGCGCAGCCTGGACGCGGCGGCTTGGCTGCGGTTTCAGGGTATCGAAAGAGCTAAATCTTTGGCAGGTGGGATCGAGCGCTGGTCGATTGAAGTCGACCCGAAAGTTCCACGATATTAGGAACCGTCTTCAAGGGGCGTAGCCTGCTGCAGCCCTACAACGAAGGAGAGAGCTTGCCAAGTGTGAAAATCAAGTTTCTGCAGAAGCCGACGTGAACTACTTGCCGCAAAGCAAGAGGTCTCTTGCTGGAGATGGGTGCCAAACTGGAATCACGCGACTTGGATAAACAGCGATTGACCGCGGCCGAACTGGAAGAACTGATCGGCAACCGCGACTACAGAGAGTTCCTGAATCCACGAAATGAGCTCTATCGCACGCGGAAAATGAAGGATCATCCGCCCTCGCGCGCGGAGGCCATCAAACTGATGGCCAAGGAGCCGAATCTCATTCGCAGGCCGGTGCTCCTTCGAGGCTCGCAGATGGTTCTGGGCTTTGATGAAGAGGCTTACAAGGAGCTTGTGAAGTGATGGTCCGTCGAACGGAGACCAAGAGATGGATGTTAAGACGATCGCAGTGATTGGCGCAGGCACGATGGGGCGGGGAATCGCCTACGCCGCTGCTTTCGGCGGTTACAACACCGTCCTCGAAGACGTCTCGCGCCCCGTGCTCGAACAAGGCCTCGCCTGGATCCGGCGGTCGTTTGACGAGGGCGTCACTCGCGGCAAGGTGGACGCCAGCGTCCGTGACCGGGCGCTATCCCTGATTTCGACGGCCAGCGACGTCGGAGACGCCATCCGTGACGCCGAGCTCATCATTGAAGCCGTCCCGGAAGAGCTGGAGATGAAGCTCGAACTGTTCACCATCTTCGACAAGTTCGCCAAGACCGGTGCCATTTTTGCAAGCAATACCTCTTCGCTTTCAATCGCGGATTTCACGGACGTCACCGTTTCGCGTGACCGTTGCGTGGGCATGCATTTCTTCAATCCGGTACCGAAAATGAAACTCATCGAACTCGTCCGGACACCGCATACTTCCGATGAAACCGTGGCCACCTGCCGTGAGGTCGCTCGCCGCATGGGCAAGGAAGTCGTGATCGTCAACGAAGCTCCTGGGTTTATCACCACACGCGTGAACGCCTTGATCGGCAACGAAGCGTTCAACATGCTCGAGGCGGGAATTGCCACGCCCGAAGACATCGACAAAGCCTTGAAACTCGGGCTAAATCACCCCATGGGCCCGTTCGAGTTGGTCGATCTCGTGGGCCTCGACGTACGGCTCAAGATTCTTGAATATCTCCATCAAACCCTTGGAGAAAAGTACCGGCCCAATTCCTTGCTGCGGCAATACGTTGAGGAAGGACGGCTGGGCCGCAAGACCGGGCGCGGCGTTTATGATTACAGTCAGCAGAAAGCCGCAGAGAACAAAACATAATCGTGCCCGGAGAGAATGGATTGATTCCAAGATGAAATCACTCGCAGAGAAAGTCGTCATTCAGCAGGGCGACCTGACGGAGATGGATACGGACGCCATCGTCAACGCGGCCAACAACGATCTGATCCTGGGCGCGGGCGTGGCGGGAGCCATCCGCCGCAAAGGCGGAGAAGAGATCCAGCGCGAATGCGATGCCATAGGCAGCATCCCGGTGGGCTATGCGGCCATTACCACGGGCGGAAAACTGAAAGCGCGATTCGTGATTCATGCGGCCAGCATGCAACTCGGTGGGAAGACCAGTGCCGACTCGCTGCGGCATTCCGCGGCCCATTCTTTGAAGATCGCCAATGAACGCGGACTGAAGACCATCGCATTTCCGGCGGTTGGCACCGGAATCGCGGGATTTCCATTGAAAGACTGTGCGGAGATCATGCTTCGCGAGGCAGCCCTGCATCTAAGAGGAGAGACTTCACTCGAAACCGTCTACTTCGTACTCTTCGACGAAGCTGCGCAAGGAGTTTTTGAGCGGGCTTGGAGAAAGATCCAGGCTGAGCCCGCTGGTGATTCGGCGGGAGCCATGGGCGCGTGACGCCACTCGCTGAACTGCTGGCCGACCGCATTCGCCGCTTTGGCCCCCTCACGTTCGCGGACTATATGCGCGAGTGCCTCTACCATCCGGTCGAAGGGTATTACAGCAAGGCAGAATCCAAGCGTTTCGCGGACTACTACACAAGCGTCGACGTGCATCCCATCTTTGGCCGTCTCCTTGCCCGGCAGTTTGTTGAGATGTGGGAGAACCTCGGCCGTCCGGCGGAACTCATGCTCGTTGAGGCGGGCGCGGGTGTGGGACGATGCGCTGTCCACGTTCTCGATTTTTGCGAGGCCCAGCTCCCGGCTTTTTATGATGCCCTGCGCTACGTCGCCGTGGAGCGCAGTGCCTCTCGCCGCGAACAGGCCACGAGTCGCTCGGAGCGCCATGCGGCCGCCGGGCGCTTTGCCGCTTCGGCCGAGATTCCTGCGCGCATTCCTGTGGGTTGCTTCTTTTCCAACGAATTGGTCGATGCGCTGCCGGTGCATCGGATCACCGTGGATGGAAGCGCCTTAAAAGAGATTCTCGTCGGCTTGCGCGAGGAGAACTTTGTGGACGTGTTGGCACCGCTCTCGACTTGTGCCATCTCCGAATATTTTGCGGCGCAAGGCATCGCTCTCGGCGAGGGCCAGCACGCCGAAGCGGGACTGGAAGCGTGCGACTGGATCAGTGAAATCGGCCGCCGCCTCGAGCGCGGCTATGTGCTCACCATCGATTACGGCCATCCTGCCGCCGATCTGTTCGACGATCACCACATGCGCGGGACTCTTCTTGCTTATCAAAACCATCGCGCCAGCGAAGATTTTTATGCTGCGCCCGGCGAGCAGGACTTGACCGCGCACGTCAATTTCACTGCGCTGGAGGCCTGGGGAAAACGAGCGGGCCTTGAAACGGCAGGTTGCACCTCCCAGACGGCCTTCCTGCTCGCGCTCGGGCAGGGAAATGAATTTGCGGACCTTTACGATGCCGGGCAAACCGAGGCGGACCGCGCGCGCGCGCGGCTTCAACTCAAAACGCTGATTCATCCCGAAGGGATGGGAGAACGATTCCAGGTCCTGATCCAGCAAAAAGGGGTGACCGTGCCGCAATTGACCGGTCTGGCGGGCATTTCGTGGCGGACCTAGCCCATTCTTCTATCTCGGAGCAGGGTTGGGTTTTTTCAGAACCGGCTTTTCACCGGAGGCCGGAGCAGGAATGGCGACGGCGGGCTTGACGGTCCCGCCAGCCGGAGGCGCGGCGACAGAAGTTCCGCCTTCGGAGTACGCCTTTTTCAGGAATCCTTCCGCGACTTGCTGCGCGCCTCCGGTGTCGTCGTTAGTTTGTTTTGCTTTGCTGTATTCGTTGACCGCTCGCTCGCGCTGCCCCAGCATGTCAAAAATCTTTCCGAGGTAGATGTGGCTCCAGACTTCCGTCCATTTTTCCGACGGCTCGGGAACGGTCTGCAATGCTTCGCGGAAGGCGTTCGCTGCTGCCTGATAGTTCTTCTGGTAGAAGAACGCCTCGCCCATACGAAAATTCGCCAGCGACCGGTTGGGCTGAATCGCAAGTGCCCGCTGGTACTGCGTCACCGCATCGTAAAACCGGCCTTGTTCGGCGAGATCCTCGCCCCGTGCGATGGCCGCGCGGGCACGCAGCGAAGTGCTCCCTTTCAGGATGACGTTGTTGGGATCGATCTTGATTCCGCCGGGCTTCGGCCGGCCAAACGTTTCGACCGTGAACCCTGATTCCGTGCCGATCGCGTCGATGGTTTTCTGCTCCGGATTTCCTTCCGTATCTATCCGCAGATCCACCGGCATGCGGAACGTGTCCAGGGGCTGCTTGATCTTGCCCACGACGCGAAATCCCTTCGGTGTCCGGTAGACGACGTATTCCAGCGAGAATTCCGGCACGCCCGTTGAATTCAGCCACTGCGCGAAAAAGCCGCGCAAGTTCGGCGGTTCCTGGGGCGGTTTCGCTGCGGCCTGTGCGCGGCGCTCGGCAAGGTCTTCAAAATCCTCGATCCGCGCGCTCTTCTCCGCAAATTGAAAGTAGAAGTCGCGCAGGGCGGACTTGAACGCCACGTCGCCCATTTGCGCCCGCAACATGTGAAAGAGCATGGCACCCTTGTTCATCACCACCGAACGGTAGTCGGGGGAGTAAGGAGCCAGCCGTGCCGCTTGCGCGATCGGCGCGGCATCCTCATACATCAGCGCGCCAACCGCGAATTCGTCCACGGCACGGAGCCCCGCTTCCTTGCCCGCATTTTGCTCCGCGTAAAGCGCTTCGGAGTACCGCGCTAGCCCATCGCTGATCCACACGTCGCCCGGCGTTGCCGGCAAAACCTGAATTCCCCACCATTCGGAGGCCACCAGGTGGGCAATCGTCCTGTCGCTGCTTTTGGGGTCCCAGATGCGCTGGCTGAGGAGCAAAACTCCAGGAGCCGCGTACTCGCGCAGGGTTCCATCGGGCAGCTGGATCACCGTGAACGTTGGATCCGGTATGGGTCCGAACATGTCTGAAAAAATAATCGCCGAGCGTGCCACGCTGGCGGCAAATTCCTCGGCATTTGCGGACGACGCCCGCGGAGCGTACACCGCGACGCTAATTCCTTCCGCCTGCTTTGGATTGAGCTGGAGTTTGCCAGCTACAAACGTGCCGTGCGGCGCGGGATTCTTGCACTCAAAGGTATAGAGCAACCGCCCGCCTTCCACGGCGTTCTTGCTGGGCATCGGTGTCGGAGCGGAGGCTTTGCCGGTTCCGGCCACGGCAAAGATGTCTGGAACGTTCAGGCGGAATGTCGCCGTATAACGGTTGGACGGAAAGTTTGTGAGCGGAAACCAGCGTCCCAGGAGAAGTAAATAAGCGCCATCTTTGTTGATCAGCGCGGCACGCACACCCGGTACCGGGCTGTTCTCTTCATTTACCAGCAACCCCGCATAACTGTAGGTGAGGGTGAGGCGGCCGTTGGTGGCCACTGGCGTAGGCAGCTGGACGACAACCATGAGTGGATTCTGATTGTCGCGCTCGAAGTTCAACGGCTTGCCGTCGGGTCCTTTTACCTCTTTCACAATCAGATTGGGGTGTAGCTCGACGCGCACGCTGCTGGAGGCTTCCACGGCTTTGAAATCGATTTTTGCGGTCGCCGAAATCGATTGTCCAATAGCGTCCAGCGACGCGGATACGTCATAGTGTTCGGCGAGGAAATTCGTGGGCCGGGGAACCTGCGCCTCGAGCGGCACGGCAACGCACGATAGAAAGATCAGCGTAAAGAAGAAAAATGTGGCGCAAGCTCTTCGGAGAAGGGCCATCGGACCCCTTTCAATGGTTTTCAATTCTGCACCAATGTACACCTATAAGATACCAAACCCATCAGTTCGCGTTGCTTTGGCCCGCGTTCAACAGCTTTCGAATCTCATCCGCTGCCCTTTCGACAGCCCCCGGCGGTCCCAGGAGCCTTTGCACCTCTTCCAGCCCACGCAGCATTTCTTCCACTCGCTGCCTGCCTTCTTTCGACGGAGAGAGCAGGTTTCCCACTTCCGTGGCGACTCGCTGGGGCGTGAACTCTTGCTGGATCAATTCAGGCACGACCGCGCGGCCGGCGATCAAATTTACCATGCTTAGAAACTTGGTCCTCACCAGCGGTTTTGCCAGCCGAGCTGTGAGCGGAGAGAGCCGGTAAACAACAATCATCGGTTTCCCGAGCAGCGCGGTTTCTACTGTGGCTGTGCCGCTGGAAACGATCGCCAGGTCCGCGGCGGCCAGGGCGTTGTAGGTGTCTCCGTCAATGAATTTGACTTGCCACTGTGGCGGGAACATGGCCTTGAGTTTTTTCGAGTCCAGCCCAGGTGCCACCGCAACTACAACGCCATAACTGCCCGGCATGATCCTTTCAATCTTCACCAGCGCTTCCACAAGCACCGGTACATGGTGCGTGATTTCTCCGCGCCGGCTGCCCGGAAGAATGGTGATGATGGGGTCCCCGTCTTCGAGACCGTATTTTTTGCAGAAAAATTCCCGCGTCATGGTGGGTTTCACATTTCCCACCAGCGGATGGCCGATGAATTTCACGGGCACACCGGCATGGGCGTAAAACTTTTCTTCGAAATGAAAAATACACAGCGCCTGCACAAATCGCCGCCGCACCAGGTTCACACGCCACGGCCGCCACGCCCAGAATTGCGGGCAAATGTAATAGACGTTTCGAATGCCCCGGGGGCGCAGCTTGCGCGCCAGCCGCAGATGAAAACCGGGGAAGTCCGTCAGAATCGCGAGCGGAGGCCGCCGGCGCTCCGCTTCGTCCACAAGCCGCCTCATCGCGCGGAACAACGACGGCAACCGCTTCAGCACTTCGGAGATTCCCACCACGGAAACTTCCGCATAATCGGTGATGATCTCGACGCCCGCAGCGCGCATGTGTGGCCCGCCCATACCGAAAATCTCGACGTCCAAGCGCTGCTTTAGCGCCGTCGCCAGCCGAGCGGCGTACATGTCTCCGGAAGCTTCGCCGGCGGAGAGCAGGAGGGGTATTGGTGGCATCTCGGTACCGCGCAAGGATCAGTCACTGGCCGGTAACACGGAGGGTTCAGCCGAGCCGTTGGCATCCATCGGAAGGTGCAGTTCCTGCTCCTTGTATTGCAGCTGGTAAAGCCGATAGTAAATTCCGCGTTGTCCGAGGAGTTCCTGATGCGCGCCCTGCTCGCGCAAGCGCCCTTTGTGAAACACCAGAATGCGGTCGGCGTGCTGAATCGTGCTCAGGCGGTGCGCGATGACCAGGGCTGTTCGTCCGGACAGCAAGCGGTTCAACGCTTCGCGAATGAGCAGCTCCGTCTTTGTATCCACACTCGAAGTCGCTTCATCGAGGATCAAAAAGCGCGGATTGTGCGCCAACGCGCGGGCAAAATTGATGAGTTGCCTCTGCCCGACCGAAAGCGTTGAACCGCGCTCGTTTACGCTGGCGCCCACTCCTTCCGGCAGCGAGCGGACGAATTCCCCAAGCCCAATCTCTTCGACGGCCCGCTCAACTGTGGGGCGGTCGATGCCCGGCGTGCCGAGCCGGATGTTCGTTTCAATCGTACCGGTGAAGAGAAATGGATCCTGCAGCACGATGCCGAATTGCCGCCGCAGGTCCTGCAATTCGATCATTCGAATGTCTTGGCCGTCCAGAAGGATTTGTCCGCGCTGAATCTCGTAAAATCGCAGTAACAGTGAAATCAGCGTGGTCTTCCCCGCGCCGGTGTGTCCCACGATGGCGATGGTCTGCCCAGGCTCCACGCGGAACGAGACATCGCGCAGCACCCAATCTTCCTCGGTTGGTTCCACGACGTTGCGATAGCTGAACCACACGTTGCGGAATTCAATCTCGCCTCGCGGATGGTCGAGCGGAATGGTGTGGGGATCTGATTCGGCCGGTATCGGCTCATCCAGTAATTTGAAGATGCGCTCAGAGGCCGCCATGGCGGATTGCAGGATGTTGAATTTCTCGCTGAGGTCCTGAATCGGACGGAAAAAGCGCTGCGCAAACATCGTGAATGCGGTAAGAACGCCAAGGGTGAGCGTGCCGGAGAGAATACGGTTTCCGCCGGCCCAATAAATCAGGGCGATAGTGGCGAAGCTGAGAAATTCGACGGCCGGATAGAAGAGAGCGTAGGCGAGAATCGCATCGCGCCAGGCGAGCATATTGTCGCGATTGCGCTTCTCAAATTCCTCCACGGCCTTGCGTTCACGGTTGAAGAGTTGCACAACGCTCATTCCGGAAATGTATTCTTGGAGAAAAGCGTTGATACGGGCAATGGCCGTGCGGATGCGGCGATTTGCGTCGCGGACGAATTTGCGAAAAATCATGGTGACGATCAGGATGCCGGGCAGGACGGCCAGCGTGTCGAGCGCCAGGCGGCGGTCGATCTTAAAGAGCAAGCCGGCCATAACCACCAGGAGAAAGAAGTCATTGATCATGGTAACGACGCCCGCTGCGAAGAGATCGTTAAGCGCATCCACGTCCGTGGTTACGCGCGTGACCAGCCGGCCGACGGGATTGCGGTCGAAGTAGCTCATTGGCAAACGCTGCATGTGGTGGAATATTTCGCCGCGCATGTCGTACATGGTTTGCTGGCCGACGCGCTGCATGATGCGAATCTGGACGTACTGCGCGAGGAAGTCGAACGTCAGCACGGCCAGAAGGAGCAGGCTGAGCCAGACGATGCCCGACCATGCCGATCCTTCCGGGATGGCGTGCTTCAGCGCGGGAACAAAGTAGCGATCGATCGCATTTCGAAAAATGAGCGGCGGGGCAAGCTCGAGCGGGGTGACGATGGCCACCATGACGAGCGCGAGGGCCACACGCCATTTGTACGGCTTCATGTATTCGAGAAGCCGGCGCATCAAGCGCGAGTCATACGCTTTGCCGAGGGCCTCTTCTTCGTGCTGGTTACTCATGCGCGTTCGAGCTCTTCTTCCAGCAACTGCTTGTGATACAAATCCGCGTAGTAGCCGCTGCGGGCGAGCAGTTCGTCATGAGTACCACGCTCGGTGATGCACCCGCCGATCAAGACAACGATCTGGTCTGCCTCTCGAACCGTTGAGGTACGGTGCGAAATCAGAATTGTCGTACGGCCTTCCATGATTCCGCGCAGTCCAGTGAGGATGCGTTCCTCGGTTTGCGTGTCCACGGCAGAAAGCGAATCGTCCAGGATGAGAATTCGTGGATCGCGGACGACCGCGCGCGCAATCGCGGCCCGTTGCTTTTGTCCGCCGGAGAGCGTGATGCCGCGCTCGCCAACCATAGTCTCATAGGACTTGGCGAAGTCCTGGACATCACCATGCAGGCTGGCAATTTCGGCTGCTTCGTGGACGCGCTTCTCGTCATATTCTGGCAGGCCGAAGGCGATGTTGCCGCCGACGGTCTCGCCGAATAAGTAGGTGTCCTGCGGCACGTAACCGATGGACTGGCGCAGCGTGGTGAGAGGCCACTCGCGGATTGGACGCCCGTCGATCAAGACCGAGTCATCCGGCGCTTCCCACAAGCGGGCAATGAGAGCGGCGAGCGTGGTCTTGCCGCTGCCCGTGGGTCCGACGATAGCGAGCGTCGTGCCGGCGGGGACTTTCAAATTGATGTCGCGGAGCACCGGGCGAGGACCGCTGCCATTGGATTTGGACACACCGTTCGATCCGGCTCCGGAAAGAGTGGTCGGATAAGAGAAGGTGAGATGGCGGAAATCGATTTCGCCGCGCGGCTTGGTGCCCTCCGGGATTTTCGCTTGGCGATCATCGATATTCGGCTTGGCCGTGAGGATGTAATTCAACCGGCCCATGGAAGCCGCGCCACGCTGAAAAATATTGGTCACCCACCCAAGGGCGATCATGGGCCAGACCAGCACGGCGAGGTAGCCGTTGAAAGCAATCAGCGCACCGAGGGAAATCTGACCGTGCAGGAGCTGATGGCCGCCCTGCCACAGCACGATCAAGAAGGTAGTGCCAATGAGCGCCTGAAGCGACGGCATAAACATGCTCCAGGTGCGGATGAGCCGGATGTTTCGCGAGACATACTCGCGGTTGGGCTCGTCGAAGCTGCGGATTTCCGCTTTTTCCTGCGCGTAGGCGCGCACGACGCGCACGCCGGAAAGATTCTCCTGGACGCGCGCGGTGAGCGTGGCCAGCGCCGCCTGGATTTTCTCGTAGAGGTCATGAATGGTCTTGCCAAAGTACCATACCGCGAATGCCACCACCGGCGCCGGGAGCAGAACCCACAGCGTGAGGGTGGGCGAGAGCGTGACCATAACCAGGATGGCCATGATCATGGTGATGATGGTCGTCGCGCTGTACATGATGCCGGGGCCGAGCACCATGCGGACGGCGTTCAGGTCGTTGGTGGCGCGCGACATCAGCTCGCCGGTGCGATTGCGGACGTAGAATTCGGTCTCGAGAATTAGCAGGCGCTTCAGGAGATCGTTGCGGATGTCGAATTCGATGTCGCGGGAGACCCCGATCAGCGTCCAGCGCGCCGAGAAAGAAAGAACACCCTTGATGGCGACACATAAAACAACGACCAGGCAATAGATGCCCAGCGTGTGGCGACTGCTGGGCGCGTAAAAGGGAATGGAACGGCTGAGGGTCGGTGCGTTCAGACCCAGGGCGAGGAGAGCTCCGGTCTGCGTGGAGTGCTCAAAAGGAACCGCATTACCGGCGAGTGTGTCGGTCATCACGCCAGTGGCGAGCGGGAGCACGTTGCCGACAATGCCCATCAGCACGACCGTGAGCAGACCAAACACAATGCCCCCGGGGTAGCGTCGCAGATAGGGCATCAGACCACGCAAGCCCTTGTCGGGAGTTGATTCCCTGGACCCCCGGTTACCGACGGCTGGTGGGACCGCGCTCATCGCAGCGTCGACCTCGCATCTTGCATTGACGGTGACTCCAGCAGGAAATGCTCGTAGCTCCGCTCCAGCGACTGATAGCGCTTTGTCGCCGGATTCCAGCGCACACCGATCGGCAGCACGTGTGAATCGATGGCGCCTTTTAGCGGCGTGAAATAAAGTTGCAGGCCTTTTTCATCGTTTTGCTCGTATTGCAGACGCCAGCCGGTCACCGGCACCAATGGCGTCAAGCCCAGAAAGCCCTTTTGGTTTTTCAAGTGTTCATCGCAGCGCAGGACTTCCGCCCACTTCCCGTCGGTATTTTCCGCCACGACCACGCGCGTAACGATCGTCCCCGGCAAATTGTTGGTTGGCGTCTTGGGCACGACGTTGGCCGCAAGAAATTCCTGTTTCCCGTTCTTTGCTAGGTCTCCGAAGGCCAGCACTTGCGACTCGCTCCCCAACA
>WNGC01005629.1_pt1 | contig 13957 bp, 9 predicted proteins | sample 5400051 | NCBI WGS metagenome assembly WNGC01 (sample SAMN13153368, study PRJNA577476) | soil metagenome | isolation source: 20 cm soil or saprolite under grassland replicate 2 | place: USA:California | collected 2016-06-15 | reverse complement strand
CCGTTTTCGGCCTCGGCAAGGTCTTTCTCATGCATCCTCCCAATTCTGCCCGTCTCATCGAGGCCAACGTGATTCCATGATTTTCCGGAATCGGTGGATAAATAGACGCCGTTCCCCATGACGTCGCTGTCGCGAATGGCCCAGGCTTCCCCCGTCCCGGCCCACACCATGCTTGGGTCGGAAGGAGCAACCGCTATTGCTCCAATCGAGGCGGCCGGCTGTTTATCGAAGATGGGTTCCCAATTGTTGCCTCCGTCAGCAGACTTCCAGACACCGCCGGAAGCGGCTCCGGCATAATAGACGTTGGGGTCTCCGGGAACTCCTGCCACGGAGGCGATTCGATTCCCGACTCGCGGTCCAACAAATCGGAATCGAAGAGTCTCTTCGTCTTTGGGTGCAATTGCCGCTCGCTGGGGATGCGCGGTCTGTCCCGCGATGGATGAGCCTAAGACGAGAATTCCAACCTTCTTCGAAAAGCGCAGAATATCCATGTTTCCGCCCTCTCTCTCAGAACGAGCCAAACGTAAGCGCCGTGAATAGCGACAGTTAGCGCCAGAAGAAATCGTCTTTGCGCGCAGGCCAGATACGTATATTGTATACAGGGAGGAACGTCAACGATTTTGGCGAGCATACTCTTAGGTTGCTTCAACGACGTCTCCTTGATTCACACATGAATCGAGCAGGCCATCCTTGTGTTTTACTACTTTCCGAGCTGGGCGCAATCCTGTGAACTCGGAAAACGCGAGGATGTTTGGGATTGAGAATGACTGAGCTGTTTCGGGGTCGGTTGTAAATTGTTTCTATATTTTATAATCTGAGGGCGATTGCCACCAACCCGCTGACTGTTTGGATATTCTTGTCCGAGGGACACTGCGACAGCGGAACTGCCCGCCCGTCAGGTCGGTGGAATGTTGATCCCATTATGGAGACCGTAGCTCCCAAAAACGCGACAGCCATTCCACGGCAATCTCTTTCGGCTGCCGTTGTCGAGAGGCTCACAGACAAAATTCTCAGCGGGGAACTGCGTGAAGGCGAACAGCTTAGGCAGGACGCCATCGCTGCCGAATTTCAGATCAGCCGCATTCCCGTCCGTGAAGCGCTCAGTCATCTGGCGGCCGAAGGGCTCATCACCATTGTCGCCAATCGAGGCGCGGTGGTCTCAGCGCTTTCGCCGGATGAGATCATGGAGTTGTTCGAAACGCGGGCCGTTTTGGAATGTTATATGCTGCGCTGCGCGATTGCTAACATGAAGGAAGAAGATTTTCAGCGTGCTGAAGATATTCTTCGGCATTACGAACAATCTCTTGAGAACGATTCGGAGGTAAAGTCTTGGGGTCGATGGAACTGGAGTTTCCATTCCGCGCTCTACGCCCCCGCCAATCGTCCGGTTATGATGTCGTTTTTGAAGAAACTCAACGTCAACTGCGATCGCTATACTCGTCTGCACCTTGTCATCACGCGTGACTTGCACCGCGCCGGCCAGGCTCACCGCGAGATACTCGATGTCTGCAAAACGAAGGATCCTGAATTGGCGGCAGCAGCTTTGTGGAAACATATTACAGACGCCGGCGAATACTTGAGGGAATTCATCAAGCGGCATCGCGAGCAGCACCCCGGAGCGGCTGGCTCTTAGCATTTAGCAGAAGTTCCATCCTTGCTGGGACGATTCCGTGATCTCGAGACGACAATTCTTGAGGACTGCAAGTGGAGTTCTAGTGAACTCGTGCGCCCGTTTCCCGGGGAGCGCGAATGTGAATCAAGTGAAATTCGTCGAAGTAGCGGGTTCGGCGGGTATTTCTTTCCGGCATGACAACGCAGCATCCTTTGAAAAATATTTGGTTGAAACCATGGGATCGGGTTGCGGATGGATTGATTACGACCAGAATGGTTTGTTCGATCTTTACCTCGTCAATGGTGCTGCTACTAATCTCTATACCCCCAGTCACCCCTTGCGGAGTGCCTTGTACAAGAACAATGGAGACGGGACTTTCACTGATGTCACGCAACAAGCCAGAGTGGGCGCGGAGGGACTGTTCGGTATGGGTGTGGCCGTGGGCGATTACGACGGCGATGGATTTCCCGACCTCTTCGTGCTCGGTTACAACAGATGCATTTTGTATCATAACAACGGAGACGGGTCGTTCTCCGATGTGACGGCGCGAGCTGGCGTCGGAAATATTGGGAAATGGGGCTCCAGTGCCGCATGGTTTGATTACGATAACGACGGGAAGCTAGATCTCGTTATTGCTAACTATGTGGACTGGTCTCCCGAGCGAAATTTCTACTGTGGCAGCAGAGGCCCCCATCTCCGGAGCTACTGCCATCCGGACGTGTACTACGGACAATCCCCAACCCTCTATCACAACAATGGTGATGGCACTTTCACTGACGTTAGCGAGCGTTCCGGGCTCGCGCAAAAGCCCGCAAACGGCCTCGGTGTGGTGACGTTTGATTACGACACTGATGGATGGCAAGACATTTTCATTGCTAACGACTCTATGCCGAATTCCTTGTTCCATAACAATCGGGATGGGACGTTCCGCGAAGTAGGATACTTGGCGGGCGTGGCGGTGGGTATCGACGGCCAATTCGAGGCCGGAATGGGCGCGGACGCTGGCGACACGACCGGAAGCGGACGTCTCGACCTGATCGTGACGCATCTCGATCAGCAACTTGCGCGGTTTTACCGAAACCTAGGCGATGGGGTCTTTGAGGATGCTACTTATCGTTCAAAAATGTCCTACACCACGTTTCACGTGAGTGGCTTCGGTACGCGCTTCATAGATTATGACAATGACGGCAGGAGCGATCTGTTCATGGCGAACGGCCATGTTCTTGACAACATTCAGCTCTATCGTTCCGATGCTCGCTATGCGGAGCCCAAGATCATGCTCCGCAACACAGGACACGGGATTTTCGAAGACGTCAGCGATCAGCTAGGACCTGACTTTCGCATGCCACGGGTGAGCCGCGGCGCAGCCGTAGGAGATTTCGACAACGATGGCGATTTGGATATTCTCGTCAGCAACAACGGGCAGACTCCCCAGTTGTTCCGCAACGACGGAGGCAACGCCAATCACTGGCTTCAGCTCTTTCTCATCGGGACGCGCTCAAACCGAGACGGCATCGGAGCTCAGGTGAAAGTTACGTCCGGCGACTTGGTCCTGTACGAGGAAAAAAAAGGCGGAATGAGCTATCAATCGGCACAGGATCCTAGGCTTCATTTTGGGATTGCTCAGCGCACGAGCGTGGATATTGTGGAAATCAAGTGGCCAAGCGGCGAGCTCACCAAGCTCAGGAACCTGAAGTGCGATCAGATTCTTGCCGTCAAAGAAGGAACAGGATTAGTTGACCGGCCCTTTCCTCGTGTCCATCCCACGACAAGCTGATCGAAAGCGGGAGAAGCGGGAATCATGGGCAATTAACGCCCCTACGGTTTCTCCTGACCTCGATCGATTCTTGATGCGCCAGGTATTGCCTTGGCATCAGCCGGAGCTGTCCTAATCTTCTGAACTTGTTCATCGTGGAGCCTAGAAAGGATCGCCAGCATTGTTTGTGCTTCCTCAGTCCGGCCAAGCTTCCGGTACGCCACTGCCAAGAGCGAAAAGACCGAAGGATTGCGCGGAGACAACTGCCGGCCGATTTCCAAGCGTTCGATGGCGGGGCCCGGGCGTTCCTCCAAGAGATAGACATGGCCGAGGGCGATTTGCGAACTCGCATAATTTGGCCGAGCAGCCACCGACTTTTCGAGCGCGCCACGGGCCTCTGCAAATTCGGGCTGCCCCGGGTTTGCTCCGTCTCGGATTAGCGCTTCCCCAAGGATTGCCAGGAGTTGATAGTCTTGTGCGCCCTCTGCCCTGGCGGCTCGCGCGACGCGGATCGCTTCTGCAAGGTTTCCTGCAAATAGATTTTCCTGCGCCGCCGCAAGATACCCGATGTCGGAACTGGGAGCCAGCCGCGCTGCCAAGTCGAAGTCCGCTTTCGCGCTGTCAAGGTCATCAAGCATCGAAAGCAGATAACCTCTTTCGTAATGCAGCCGCGCAGACTCGGGAAGATGTCGAAGTCCAAGCTCGATCACTCGAAGGCCTTGCGCCAGCTCCTGACGTCCCAGGAAGGCATCTTCAACAAACAAATATAACTTCTCATCTTTCGGCGTGAGCGCCATCCCTCTTTGCAGCGCCTCGAATGCCTCGCTCGCCTGACCATTGCCCACGTACGCCTGCGCGAGCAAATTCTCAATGCTCCCATTCTCCCGCCCCTGCCCACGCAGAACGATCAAAATCGGTATCGCCTTGTGAAATTGTCCAGTGCCGACGTAGCACAGCGCCAAGTTGAATTCCGCCGCGTATTCATTTGAAACGTGCCCTTGTGCTTTGAGAAGCTGCGCGATCGCCTCCGCAAAATGACCGCCTCGCGTTAGCTCAATGCCCGCCTGGAGCGTTTCCTCAGCCTGTGGCGAGCCACTTGCTACCGTCTGAAGCGTGCCCAAGCGTTCCCCGGCGGATTCGGATTGAGCTTTGCCTATTGGAGCCCGGCCGAACGTCACGACTGCCATCACAAGAATGGCCGCAGCGCGAGCTGCTACTCCCATACACTCCCCGAGTACAACCAGGGGGAAGGATTCCCCGCGGATACTTGCCCGCCTTGGTTCTCTTGAAAGTCTTCGGCAGTTTGCAACGCGCCAGCCAAATGCAACTCGTGGACACGGGCAAGACGGGTGCGATCTCGCGGTTCAGTGTTATCTCTGGGTGACACTCCACCGACAGCACGGTGGTCTTGAAGATGCAGCTCGTGGACTTCGCAGGAGATCACCGAATTCTCTTGGGCAAAGGCTCCAAAAGCAGCACTACTAACCCGACGGCAGACTCGTATAGTGGCTTTCATTGAAGCTCCTGAACTTCACTAGGCAGTCGCCTTTTCTTGAATGGCGAAAGCGATCCTCTTAGGTCCATCTCCCTTGCCCTTCCACAAGTGTAATGTAGCGATCGATCGGCACATTTGTGAATCGCCAAGAACCACGCGCGGATCATGTGAGGAAAGGTAGCTGCCTCCACCAACCTTCCACTGATGCCGCACCAGGTCGCCGGACTGGCACGTTAGTCTTGCCCCGATGGCGTCGATGTTCGCCTTCCGCCCAACCAACTTCACTCCAAGCCAATGATTCCCGCGGGCCGCGTGGTTCCGCAGCAACACCGGCGCGCCATCATTTTGTGTCACCAGTACATCCACAGCGCCGTCATTATCAAAATCCCCCAGTGCCAATCCACGCCCGGCCAGGGCACGCGAGAAAATCGGGCCGCTCTGTGCGCTTACGTTCTTCCAGCCATTGCCTCCATTGCGAAATAGCAACAGCGGCTCGCGATACCCGATATCTTGCAATAGCTGCTCCACCATCAAGTCGGGATGTCCATCGCACAAGAGCAGGTCCATGTCGCCGTCGTTGTCGTAATCGAAGAACTTCAGCCCCCACCCGCTCATGAGTCTTGTCGCCGCACTGATTCCCGCGCCCGGCGCTCTATCATTGAAGGTCTCGTCTTTGTTATTGTGGTACAGCGAATACTGCTCGTGGTCGACATTCGTGACGAACAGATCTACCCAACCGTCCTGATCGTAATCCGCAGCGTCTACTCCCATCCCCGACCGCGCCAGGCCAAACGTACTGAGCCCCACGCCCGCCAGCACTCCAATCTCTTCGAAACGTCCGTTCCGGTTCGCAAAAAGAAAATTCGGCACCGTATCATTACCCACGAAGAGGTCCATCCAGCCATCATTATCTATGTCCGCCGCAACCACACCCCAGGCTTTGGCGGGTGACTTCGAGATTCCCGCCTCCTTGCTGACATCAGTGAATGTTCCGTTCCCATTGTTTCGAAACAGCCAGCAAGGCATCGGCGCATACTTCGTCGGCTTGCAGTACCAGCGTTTGTTCGTCGGACCGTACCCGCAAAAAATATTCTTGGACTTCTCGAAGTCCACAAACCTGCACACGAACAAATCCAGCAGTCCGTCATTGTTGTAGTCAAACCACACCGCGCTGGTGGCCCATCCCGGGGCGGCCACTCCGGCTTTCGCCGTCACGTCCGAGAACGTCCCATTGCCATTGTTGTGATATAGAATGCTGCGCGGATACTGCGTCAGATAAATATCGGGAAGGCCGTCGCCGTCGTAATCGCCCACGGCCACGCCCATTCCGTACGCGTTTCCCGGTACGCCCGCTTTTTCCGTGACATCCGTAAACGTCCCGTCCCGGTTGTTCCGGTACAGCGCGTTTCGCAGCGGACGCGCTGGCGCGTAAAAATCGCAAGCTCCGCTGTTCACCAGATAAATGTCCATCCATCCATCATTGTCATAATCGAGGAACGCGCATCCCGCGCCCACCGTTTCCGGCATGTACATTTCTGGCGATTGCCCGTTCACGTGAACCCACGAAATTCCGCTGTCGGACTCGAGGATTTCTTCGAACGCGGGACGGGAATTCGTCTCTTCGACTCGAATCGACCCGGTGCACCAGTTCGCCGGCGCGATGGCGCTTCCCAATCCGGACAAGCCGAGCAGTCGCAGCACCCGGCGCCGTGAAAACATTTTTCGTTGATCTAGTGCGCCGTCCAATCTCGGTTTCTCAGTTCGGTGCTTGAGGGTTCGCTGCCGGCGCTTTTGCTGCGGCCTCGCGTTGGAGTTGCAATTCTCGCGCGGCGTTTTCTTTGCGCCCCGTGCGATCGTAGGCAATTGCCAGTTGATAGTGTCCCGCCGGGTCACCTGGCAGCATCTTCAAGTATTTCTCAAGCGGTGCAACCGCGTCTGCAAATCGCTGCGCCGCATTAAGCGACATGCCGAGCGCTAGAAACGCCTCCGCGAAGCCGTCATCGATTCGCGAAGCGCTCGAAAAATGTTCTATCGCAGGGTCCCACTGCCCGGCGCGCCGGGCGATTTCTCCAAGCATAAACTCCGCGGCGGCGTTGCTGGGATCGATCTTCAGTTCTTCTTCCAGCTCCTTCTCCGCGCTTGCGGTACTCTCCGCGCTTTCCGGTTTCGAAAGGTAAACCCGCCCAAGGCGGTAATGAATCCCCGGCAGCTTCGGATTTTGCTGCAGGATGCCGTTGTATTCCCCGGCGGCCTCGTCCCATTTACCTTGGGACTCCTTGGCCTCTGCTTCGAGTTCGTGAGCTTGGTAAGAAGTCGGAGCCTTGGCGGCAAGCTCCTGAGACGCCCGCGTAGCCAGCTCCGAAAAATAGTGCGTGGTGATGTAGAGCACTTCCGGATCGTTTGGAAAATCGCGCCGCAGGATCCACAGGGCATTGACGGCGCTCTCGGCCCGATTAAGGCTCATGGCACACCGTGCTGTGGCCATGGCGGCACGGTATTGCAGCTCCTTGTCGCCAATATGAGCAGTGGACTTCTGCAAAACAGGCAGAGCCTCCTGACAGTGTCCGTTGGCAGCCAGAGCAATGGCGCGCTCAACGGAAGTGGAGGAGAAAGGAGCTGGTGATGATTTCCTGGGAGCCTGGGCTGGGAGAGACGCCGCCGCGAGCACAACTCCGAGAGGAGCCAAAAACATCGCAGGAAGGAGATTAGCCATAAACAACGAGCACCAAGAGAACGTCTGACGAACGCAGTATAGCGCGGTCAATGAAAATAGACTTGGGTTTCGGGAGAATTCGAAGGAACGGATTTGCCGGGCCTGCTGCGATGACTGGTGTCCTCACGCGGTTAGTTCGCGAAAGTACGTAAAGCTACGAGAAGAATGAGAAGGAGGCATTCACGTCGATCCCCGGGGTGAGGGGGAAATAAACTTGCTGCGTGAATGCCTCCGCAGGACGGCTAAGAGCCGGCCTGTCTGAGGTCAAAAAGAAATGTTGGCACGCAATTCAATCTGTCGTGCAGTATTCAAGCCACTCGGGCCGGATTGACCGAAAACCCCAGACTGAACATTAACGCTGCCGATGTAGGAGGGGGCAACGCCAGGATTCGCCCAGTTGGGGTGGTTGAAAACATTCAAGAACTCCGCCTGCAGGCTGAAGCGGATCCTTTCACCGAAGGGAATGACCTTCGAGAGGGACATGTCGTCGTTCCAGCTACGAGGTCCAATCAGCCAAGGATTAGCTCCGAACGTCCCCGCCGTGGTGTTCTGGCAGACGTTGGCAAGTAAGCTGCTGCAGATGCTCGTCGGACTGCCACGCAACGCCGGATTGATAATGTACTTGTAGGCGCCGGGGGCGTTGAACACTCCGACGCCATTTTGCAATTGAGACCGCGTGACGCCATTCAGCGCCAAACCGCCGTCTCCGTAGTCATTGAGCGTGTTGTACCCGCCAAGCAGTTGAAACGGGAATCCGGAATCAAGCGTGAGAATCGTCCCCAGCGTCCACCCCCCAACCACCTTATCCAGTGCTCCCTGTCGATTGAGTAGTGCCTTGCCGTGTCCAAAGGGAAGGTCGAAGGTCCCGCTGGCGTGGACTACGTGCCGAAGATCAAAAGTCGTGGGCCCATAACTCTGTCTCAGATTACGGATGGAAAACACCTGCACGTTTCCCTCCCATGCATTGTCCGGCTGGATTCCGAGTGTGTGGCTCCAGGTATAATTCACATCGAATTGCATCCCGTGCCATTGTTTCTGGCGGAAGTCGACTTGGAAGGCGTGATAATTGCCGAATCCTTGCGCGCTCATGTAGCTTGCGGGTGCGCCGCCGGCATACGAGTCAAGATAGGGGTTGGCCTGGAAGAAATTGACCGGATAAGGCCCTGGCGTCATATAGCCATAGGTTGTTTCACACGGTGACAGCGAGGATCCAACCAGGTTGCAAATGTAGTTGGCATTGCCGTTGGGAAAAACCAATGCCCCGGCCAGGGCCCCAGCGGCTCCCTGATCCAGATCGGTAATAAAGCCGCTATTGCTAAAGTCCGAGGCCGAGGCACCGCCGAACGCCGTACTCAAGATAGGCAAGGCGACTTGTCCAGCTAAGCCGCTATTGCCGAAACTAGGATTAGCGGCACAACTGGAGTTCGCCATGCAGATTTTCAAGTTTGACTGTGCACTCTGGAACTCCTTCAGGAACCCGTTCTCGAAGATATTCACTTCGTTAGTATTCGTGCTAATCCACTGATGAAGGGTTCTATGTCCAAGGTACCGCACCTCCAGCACATTGCTCGAGCCCAGTTGTCTCTGAATGCCGAAGTTCCACTCTTGAAGGTAGGGCTGCTGAATGGTGGGATTGAAACCGGCTCCACCGAAATAGTTATTAAACGTATACAGCGACTGTGGCAGGCTGGCCGCGTATGCTGCCGGGAACGTCTGTGGGGCCGGCAATCCGTTCAAGCCGCCACCATACTGCAGGCTGCCGGGAGTAAACGTGCCCGCTCCTCCGCCGCTGGCCGCCTGAAGGTTAAAAGCCTGGAAGAAGGCCTTGCCATAATTCGAAGCGTTGTTCCAGAAATACTGATAGGGTTCAGTGAAGCGCTTGATGTCAAATCCGGCGCGAATCACCGTATTGCTTCCCCCAAACAATTTCCCTAAAAACCCCTCTGAATAAGTCGGGTTCCACGCTAGGCCGATGGTTGGCTGAGGAGTTCTGTTGTACCCATTGTATTGATGGCTGCTCGCCACATAGGCGGGACTCAAGTTGCTTGAGAGCACCCCGGGGTCAAACGAGTGACCAACCACCGAAGGTCCGTAGATCTGCACCGGGCCAGCGCCGTGGTACGCGCCAGTCAGGTCGTGATCGTCTCCTGTGAAATCCCAGCGAAGCCCATAATTGAAAGTCAAATGTGGAGTCAGGCGGAAAGCATCCTGCGCATAAAGTCCCCAGCCCCTCTGCAGCTCATCCAGAGCGAATGAAGCTCCGGGCTTGCTATTCAGGTACTGGCCGGTCTTCAGATCGAGCGGATACCCGCTGCCAACGGGAGTGATGCTGGAAACCCTGCCCACAAGATTGGCATAGAGCGCTTCGGCGTCACCTCGATCAGTCGACGACTCGCCCGCCAAGGCGGTATTAAAGGCATTGGTCGCCGGGTCGCCGGGCGCAAGGCCGAAGGAAAGGTTTGGAATCCCGTCCGGCGCATTGTAGTAATGGTCCTGCTCGCGGTAGAAGTCCATGCCAAAGGTAACCGTATGCGTCTTGTGCACCCAGGTTGCGCCATCGGAGAAATTTATAGTGGGGTAGAACGTCGCGATCGGCAGATTAAAGGTCTGTCCCGAAATACCATATGCCTGGCCCGTAGGGCCAGAAGCCCAGGTTACTGCTGGCGTAGTCACCCAATCAGGTTTCGCTCCAATGGCGTAGGCATACCAATTGTAGTAATAACCGCCCCGAAATTGATTAATCAGAGTAGGAGTAATCGTCCATCCCAAGCCGAGCGAACCAATATAATTGGAAGACTTGTTTGATGCCGCCTGAGCCGCAAAGGCTGGACCGGGGAAGTATGGAGAAGCTGCGTTCGGCTGGTTATACTTGGTGTCCTCAAAGGAAAAATCCATGCGAAATTTCTGCGTAACGTTGTAGTCCAGACGAAACGCCGGATAATATCTGGTTATTGGAGAGGCAACGAACCAGTTGACGTTGTCAACGTTTGGATCGCCCGAGAGGTTGACCGCCGTGCCCGGGGTGGCGATGGCCGTGTTGATAATCGCCTGTTGCGCCGCGATAGCTGAATTGGAGGTCGGAAGGCTACTGGCCGCAGCAATCGTAAATAAATTGATCTGATTTCCGTTCGAGTCGATGAAAATCCCGGACTGCGCCAAGGGTGTAAGAGCCGTTGTAAAGTATGGATAAACGCCGGCGCCGGTAGTATTGCCGCCTGGCTGCTTGGCTTCGGAGAACGAAGCGAAAAAGAAAAGCTTGTCCTTAATGATGTGGCCGCCGACGCTGCCGCCGAAATTGTTGAGAATTATGGGAGTTCTGGGGAGGCCGACGGCGTTGTTCGTCCAGCTGTTGGCGTTCAGAACCGTGTTGCGAAAATCTTCATAAACCCGCCCGTGATAGTCATTGGAGCCGCGGCGCGTGACGAAATTCACCTGCATGGCAGCCATTCCCATGCCCTGGCTCAAATCCACCTGACTGGTCTGAACGGTCAGTTCCTGAATGTCTTCAAGGCGCGCCTCCAGTCCTGGCTGCACATTGCCGCCAAACTTCATGCGGCTGGTCGAGGACACCACCCCGTCAATGGTGTTTGATTGCGCGATCACTGGAAGGCCGTTCCACGTGCCACCTAAGGGTGTGCCACTGTATCCGGGTGTTAGTTGCGCCAGGGCGCTGACGTCCCGGCCCTGCAAGGGAAGATCCTCGATCTGTTTTAAGTCAAGAGTGGTGACTAGAGCATTTGAATTCGTCTCAATCAACGGCACGGCAGTCGCGCTGACCTCGACCGTTTCGACCGCTGCCCCCACCTTGAGCGCAACTTTGATCTCCGTAACGCGGCCACCCTGGACCACGACGGTGTCAATAACTTCGTTCCTAAAGCTGTTCTTGGATACTGTTAGTTTGTATGTTCCAAGCGGCACGCGAGAAAAGGTCGCAGCTCCCAATTGCTGCGTCGTTTGAATCCGGACATCGTTTGTGGAGACGTCTATGAGTTCCAGATTGGCGCCTTCCACGGCGCCCCCGCTCTGATCCAGAACAGTGACGATCACCGTTCCTTCCTGGCCCATCTGCGCCCCAGCGGGCAGCACGCTCAACCAGAACACCAGCGCAGAGCAGACAGACATGCAACGGACCAAACCGGAAAAAACTCCCCGTGACATACCCCCTCCTTTAAATCACCCTAAACTTCTTCCGCACGCCACCAAAAAAGAAGTTCGAGTTCTCGGTCGCGAGCAAGACGTCGAAATCGGCCCCCGCTGGAATCGCCAGTGGCGAACCCAAACGATTCGTTGACGAAGCAATTTCGCGGACCAGGACAAATCAAACGAAGCGGAGAGCACACGGAGGAAAAGAGTCAAGTCCTCTCGGCGTTTGAACCAGAATTACGCAGCCTTCCACGGGCCGGACTCCCACCCCCAAAACAACCGCCCCTCCTGTCAACGCGCTCGTTCATCACGTCTCCAACAGAGGGAACAAGGGGGCACTTGTATAAGATATCCAATCTACTGTCAAGGGCAATCCGCAACCGCTTTCATAGTCGAGATCCTTAGGAGTTAGTTTTAGCAGTATCGTCCAACAGTCCGAACAACAGACTCCTTGACAAAAGTAAAGCCCAACAGTTTGAGGTGCCCCATGCAAGCGTTTGCAAATCCACGCCGAGCTGATTTTGTCGTACCCGTGGACGCAGGGAGATTCCCATGGGCGCAGGGCTCTAAGCTAGGAAGAGGCAATGGAAGCGGCCCGCCTCAGCCCACCCATAAAAACAACGTGCATTCCCTGGAGGCCAGTCCAGGCAATGACCTCAACGGACTACTCAGTTTCCTAATCGGACATCAGAACTCAATATTGGCGCGTAGTTCGATCACCCGCGGATTGCTTAGGTTACTTACCCCGGCAGTCCCGAAAGCCGAAGAGCTAATGGAAGTGCTTCCTGTGAACGTGGGGGCTGAAAGGGAATCACTTTTGTAAGCGACAGATCGTCATTCCAAAGGTGAGGTCCGTACAGCCAAGGCTGTGCTCCGAACGTTCCCGCATTTATGTTTTGACATACGTTGGCAAGGTGGCTATTGCAGACGCCCGTGGTGGTGGCCAAAAGCTGCGGATTGATGTCATAGGCAAACGCACCACCGGAGTGATAAACGCCAACAGCATTCTGCAACTGGGATACGGTGATGCCATTGAGCGCCATCCCGCCCGCCGAATAGTCGTTAAACGTGCCGTATCCTCCCGTCAGGCGGAAAGGGAATCCTGTCTCATAGGTGAAGATCGTCCCCAGAGCCCATCCCCCAACAACCTTATCAAGGACTCCCTTACGGTTGAGAAGCGCCTTTCCGCTTCCAAAGGGGAGATCGAAGGTCCCGCTGGTATGTACGACATGCCGCAGGTCAAAAAGAGTGGGACCATAACCTTGTCTCAGATTACGGATTGTAAAAACGTTCGATGTCCCCAGCCATTGACTGTCCGGCTGAAGTCCAAGTGTGTGGCTCCAGGTGTAGTTCACATCGAACTGCATGCCGTGCCATTGTCGCTGACGAAGGTCCACCTAGAGGGCGTGATAATCGCCGTACGCTCCGGCCATCAGCCAACTTTGCGGCTGACCAATAGAGGAACCGGCAGCATAGGGGTTTGCTTGAAGGATGTTCAGCGGATAAGGTCCAGGAGATGTGTAGCCAAACTGGGTTGTGCAGGACGTTAGCGAGGAGCCCACCAAGTTACATATGTAGGGGGCTTGTCCGAATGGGTAAGCTAATTGCGAAGCTAATGTCCCGGCCGCCCCTCGTTTCAGATCATTGATGAATCCGCCGTTGGCATAGTCCTTGAAGGGCGCCCCCGTTCCACCCGATGCTTCTCCCTTAAAAGCCGCATCGAAAAAGGGTAGCGGTTGCTGTCCCGCAAAGCCATTATTGGCGAAAGAGTTTATTCCGTTCGCCAGATTTATCGTCAGATTCTTCTGGGCCATCTTGAATTGGTCCAGGAAACCGTTCTCGAAAATATTGATCTCGTTGGGGTCCGTTTGAATCCACTGATGAACGCTTCTGTGACCCACATAGCGCACCTCAAGGACATTGTTTCGCCCTAGCTGCCTCTGGATACCGAGATTCCATTCTTGAACATAAGGCTGTTGAATGTGTGGATCGATGCCGGCGCCCCCCCAGAAGTAATGCCACGTGAAAGCCGACTGCGGAATCCTGGCGGCGTAGGCGGACGGGGACTTCAAGTCGGGAGGCAGTGAATCGCCAAGAGACAGGCTGCCAGGCGCAAACGTTCCGGTGCTCCCGCCGTTAGCCGGTACCAGTGAAAATGTTTGAAAGAACGCCAGGCCATGGTTCGAGGCGTTATTCCAGAAATACTGGTAGGGTTCGGTGAAACGCTTAATGTCAAAC
>WNGC01001547.1_pt1 | contig 13958 bp, 11 predicted proteins | sample 5400051 | NCBI WGS metagenome assembly WNGC01 (sample SAMN13153368, study PRJNA577476) | soil metagenome | isolation source: 20 cm soil or saprolite under grassland replicate 2 | place: USA:California | collected 2016-06-15 | reverse complement strand
ACAGGCCGGTGCCGTCGAGCGCATGCACCGCGCCATGGGCGGCAATCCGCTGTGCATCGTATCGGGGGGCGCCGGGCGAGCGCTGCTCGAGCTGCTGCCGCTGCCGTCGCGCTACATCGAGAACCTGGTGCTCGACGGCTTGGCGCGCATCGCGCTGAGCGAGCGCGCCGTGGCGCGATGAGAACGCTGTTTTTTTCGCTGGTTTTCGCCAACGCGGCGTTTTTCGCCTGGTCGCGTTTCGCCGGGGCGCCCGATGCCGGGGGCGACCCGCTGCCGATCGGTCGCCAGATCGAGCCGGAAAAGCTGAAGATCATCTCCCTGGCCGACCTGCCGGCCGCGCCGGTGGCGCAAAAGCCCGCTCCTCCTCCGCCGCCGCCTGCGCCTGCGCCGATTGCCTGCCTTGAATGGGGCAGCTTCACCATCGCCGACGCACCGCGCGCCGAGAAGGCGCTCGAGCCGCTCGCGCTCGGCGCCCGCCTGGCGCAGCGGCGCAGCGAGGAAACGGTAAGCTGGTGGGTATTCATTCCGCCGCGGAGCAGCCGGCAGGCCGCGCTGAAAAAGGCCGCCGAGCTGAAATCGCTCGGCATCAAGGACTATTTCATCGTGCAGGATGACAGCGATCACCGCTGGGCGGTGTCGCTCGGCGTGTTCCGCAGCGCGGAAGCGGCGCAGGCGCGGCTCGCCGCGCTGCGCGGCCAGGGTGTGCGCGACGTCCAGGCCGGCCCGCGCGAGACCGTCGTGGCGAGGGTCTGGTACCGGGTGACGAGCGTCGATGCGCCGCTCCAGGCGCGGCTGAAGGCCCTCGCGGGACAGCTCGAGGGCAGCGAGCTGAAGGAATGCCCTTAGCCCTCCTCCAGTGCGCTCTTAGCCGATGGGATGAGTGCCGCCTGGCACATGCTTCGCGACCAGCGACAGCAGCCGGTCGGCGCGCACCGGCTTGGTGATATAGCCGACTGCGCCGAGCTCCTTGCCGCGCTGGTCTGCCTCCTCCATCGAAGTGAGAAAGATCACCGGGATGTAAGGCAGCGACTTGTCCGCCTTCAGCGCGGCGATGAACTCGAAGCCGTCCATGTGCGGCATGTTGACGTCCGAGATGATCAGGTCCGGCGGGCTGCGCAGCACCATGTAGCCCGCGCTGATCGCGTCGTGCGCGACGTGCACGTCGTAGCCGGCCGCGCTGAGATGCAGCCGCAGCAGCTCACGGATATTTTCGTCGTCGTCGACGACGAGAATGCTGGCAGCCATCGAGGTGCGATATCGGTGCTGGTGGCCCGACTCGAACGGGCGACTCTACTGATTACGAATTGGCAACGAAGGACGTTGCGGGTCTTTGCGGGTGTTGGCAGGACCCTCGTAAGGTCCTCTCCTCCCATTTGAATCCGCCACGCTGCGTCGGAAGCTCATTGCGCGCATTTAAATCCTCGCGTCTACATGGCGCCTACACAGAGCCTCAATCAGTCGGTCAGACTGACCAAGCGCACCACAGCAGGAATCATACCCCCGGCCCCGGGTCAGTCGCTTATGCGTGATCAAGAGTCAAAGGGCTTCGGGTTTCGCATCACTGCGAACGGCGTGCGCTCATTTTTTGTCGAAAAGCGAATCGACTGCAAGGTAAAACGCCTCACGCTGGGGCGATTTTGGCGAGCTCAGCGCCGGGCAAGCGCGTAGGCAAGCCCAGAATCTTCTCTGCAAGATCGCCCTTGGCATGAGCGTGCTCGGCGCGCACAGCCTTCATCTACCTGACATAGAGGTCGGCGGCCGAAGTCCGAAAGAGGAAGATCGTGCGGCGAATCTATTGTGCCACCCCCGCTCTCACCGCCGAGGACGCGGAGGACACGGAAGAAGGGCAAAGCGACCCCGGCCCGCGCGACGCGGTCGAGCTATTTGAAATAGGAGGCACTGCGATAGCCGCGAGCACGAATCGCGATGGCGATCAACAGCTCGACGAGCGTGAAGCCGGACCGCCAAGCGGAAAGAACGATCGTCCCGAGCGGAGTGTCCGGATGGGCTGGTACCGTTTCAGTGCGATCACTGCGTGCACCTCCACAGCCACGAGCAGTTCCACGCAAGGACAAGAACAAAAATGCGCGGTGATTGGTCACCAGGCGCCAGTCGGCGAAGGTTTGACTTGGGCAACCAGGGCATTTTCTGTAGCCCTTTCACCCTTTGCGCCAACATGCATTGGCGTATCGTTAACGGTAAAGACCTTTACGCATATCGGGCAGCGAAAGGCGGCGTCATTTCCTTCGCAGTCTTCATCGTGAACGATGGCGTTCGGATCGATAGGTCTAATCGACATAATGCCAGTGCTGCCTCTTGCTCGCTGTCATTAAGCCGTGACAAACGGAAATCCATCGTACGCCTCGCGATACCTTCGCGAAGTGTCGGGCTTGCCCGGGCCGGGAATCGGTAAAGTCGTCGCGCGTTGAGATAACGCGCGGCTGTCCATACGGCGTCTACATGCGGCATTCGGCTGCTAGCTGAAAACGGCCAGCAAGATGATTTTCTTGGTGCTGGTGGCCCGACTCGAACGGGCGACCTACTGATTACGAATCAGTTGCTCTACCAACTGAGCTACACCAGCGGTCCCATGTTCCTGCGAGCGCCGCATTATACGGCACGGCTTCCGCGGCGCGCCCGAAGTGTGAAGTACTTCACGCAATGTTGCGCCGCGTCGCGCCGCTGGGTCCGCGATTACTGCCGCCGGTCGCTCGGCCTTGCCGCCTGCGTCGAAGGCTCCGTAGCATGCACGCTACAACAAGGGAGGCGCCATGCGCAGCGCAAGGGGTTTCACTCTCATCGAGCTGATGATCACGGTCGTGATCGTGGCGATTCTCGCCGCCGTTGCCGTGCCTTCGTACATCGATTACATCAGGCGCAGCAAGATCGCCGAAGCGACGACCAACCTCAGCGATCTGCGCGTGAAGATGGAGCAGTTCTACCAGGATAACCGCAAGTACAACGGAGCGACGGCAGGGACCTGCGGCCTGTGGCCGCTCCCCGCCGCCACCCTAGGGAACTACAAGTACTTCACGTTCACCTGCGCTTCATTAAATCCTGGTGGATCACCTCTCGGGGATCAGAAGTACACGATCACTGCCGCGGGGGGCGTTGCCGGGGGTGACCAGAGCATGACGAATTTCGGCTTCACCATCACTGAGGCGAACGTACGCGCAACCACGGGCGTGCCGCCCAACATCGGTTGGACGGTTCCCGCGACCAATTGCTGGGTAAGCAGAAAAGGCGGCATATGCTAGAGCGCGGCACAGTCGAGCGCGGCTTTACGCTGATCGAGGTCATGATCTCGCTCACCGTGCTTGGCATCGTTCTCATGCTCGGCCTGCCGTCCTTCGCCTCGTGGCTGCAGAACCAGCAGCTGCGCGCCGCAAGCGAAGGCCTGCTCAACGGTCTGCAGACCGCGCGCGCGGAAGCGATTCGCCGCAATCTTCTGGTGCAAATCGTCTTCGCACCACCGGGCACCGGCTGGTCGGTAAGCGAAGCGGTGTCCGGTGCCGCAATCCAGACCCGGGTCAAGGAAGAGGGTTCGCCCAACGCGGTTTTGACGGTCACGCCGAACACTGCGACCACCGTGACCTTTACGTCGCTAGGTAGCGTTACCGCGAACCTTAACCCCCCCTTCCCGACCGCCAGCCAGTTCGATATCAGCAACTCAGCCGGAGGCAGTTGCCAGCAGGTAGGCGGACCCATGCGCTGCCTGCGCGTGGTCGTTTCCGGCGGCGGCAGTCTGAGGATGTGCGACCCGAACGTTAGCCTACCGGATCCACGAGCATGCTAAGGACGCCAAGCGCCATGCGTAATCACTCTCAGGCGCCCAAGCGCCAGGGCGGCGTCATGCTGCTCGAAGCGCTGATCGCCATCCTTATTTTCTCGATCGGCATTCTTGCCGTCGTCGGCATGCAAGCCACGACAATCAAGAACGTCACCGACTCGAAGCATCGCACCGAGGCGGCGTTCCTCACCAACAAGCTGCTGTCGCAGATGTGGACCGATGCCGGAAACATCGCCTCGTACGCCTATCCCGGGAGCGGCGCTGTCCCGACCCGCCTTACTGGCTGGGTCGGCCAGGTCACCGCGAGCCTTCCCGGCGCGGCGGCGAGCCCGCCGGTCGTCACGATCACGGGCGCAGGCGCGACGGGCGCGAAGGTGACCATCCAAGTGAACTGGCAGCTGCCGGAGGAAGCGACGAAATTGCTGCCGCCACACAACTACACCGTCGTCGCCTCGGTTTACACGAGCTGAGCATGCGCGCCCTCATCGCCCGACGTCACGCCCGCGGCTTCAGCATGGTCGAGCTGATGGTCGCCATGGTGATCAGCCTGATCGGAGTGATCATCATCTTCCAGGTATTCGAAGCCTCCGAAGGCGTGCGCCGCACCACGATGAGCGGCGGCGACGCGCAGCAGAATGGCGCGGTCGCGCTCTACCTCATGGAGCGTGACCTGCGTAATTCCGGCATGGGCGTCAACGACACGATCTATGCTGGCTGCAACATCGTCGGCTATGACTCGTCGCGCACGACGCCCAATTTCCCGCCGGCCGGTAGCCCTATGATCCTGGCGCCGGTGTTCATCACGGCCGGCGCGAACGCCACGACGCCCGACCAGCTCACCACTTTCTACGGCTCGCAGATCCAGATCGCGAATTCCACCACGCTGGTGGCCAACATGGTCTTGCCCACCTCGCCGCTGGCCGTGCAGACCCGCTTCGGTTTCCGCCCTGGCGACCTCCTGCTGTTGCTCGAGCCCCCTCCCGTCGGCGGCAAGAACTGCGTGTTCATGGAAGTCACCTCCCTACCGGGGACGCCGAGCAACCAGATCAACCATGACGCGGGCACCTACACCCTCACCGGGGGAGCCTCGGTCGCAGCGCGCTTCAACCCGGCGGCGGGAATGGGCGTCAGCTATGGCGGTGTGACTTCGGCCAATGTGACCCGCGTGTTCAATCTCGGCAATCTGCACGACGACATCAACTTCCCCGCGTCGCAGAACGTCACAGTGCCCATCTATAACACGTACGCCGTGGCAAACAACACGCTCACCGTCTCCAACGCGTTCGTCGTTTCGGGCGGCGTGCCGGCCGTGAACTCGATTGCGGACAACATCGTCCACATGCGCGCCGACTACGGCGTCGACGACGGCGTGATCGATGGCTCGGTGTCCTACAACACTGTCCCCACAGCGGGCGACGGCATCGTCGATCGCTTCATCTCCGCGACGCCGAGCTGGTCGCAGGTCATCGCGATCCGCATCGCCGTGGTGGCGCGCAGCGCGTTGCCGGAGAAACCGGCTGCGGGTGCCGGTCAGCCCTGCGACACGACGACTGCGTTTCCGACATGGTCCGGCAATACCGGGGTCACCCGGTCGTTCGATCTGTCTGCCGACCCGAACTGGCGGTGCTACCGCTACCGTGTGTTCGAAACCACGGTGCCGCTGCGCAACTGGATCTGGAAATCGAGCTGACATGAAACTCGCGCTACTTCGCTCTCCGCCGCCGCGCGCCCGACAGCGCGGGGTAACGCTGTTCATCTCGCTGATCGTCCTGGTGGCGATGACGCTCGCGGCCATCGCCATGATGCGCTCGGTCGACACGGCGACCGTTGTGGCCGGCAATATCGGCTTCCGTCAGTCCTCCGTCAACGCCGCGGATCAAGGCCTTCAAGCGGCGTTTACCTGGCTCAGCGGGAACATCGGTAGCGGCGCTCTCAGCAATGACAACGCGGCGCAGGGTTACTCCTCCAGCGTCCCCAGTGGCGAGGCCCCCGACTGGTACCTGAATGCCGCCGTGTGGCCAGCGCCCTCCGCCGCCAATGTCCTTGCGACCGATGCGGCGGGAAACTCCGTTTCCTACTTGATCCAGCGGTTGTGCCCAGTGCCCAACTGCTCGCCCAACGCCACTTGCGGCGGCGTGACCAACGTGTGCGGGCAGACGCTGTCGAGCACCGCGATTAGTGGCGAAGGCGTCGACCAAAGCTCACCGAACTTCTTTAGCTCGCCGCCGCAGGTTCATTACCGCATCACCATCCGCTCAGTCGGCCCACGCAATTCGGTGGCTTACATCCAAACGCTGATGCGCGGCAAATAGACAGAACCCGGGAGAACGCCATGACGTGCAACAACTCCACCATAAAACACCTCGTCCTCTACGGCGTGCTCGCCAGCATAGTGAGCCAGTCGGCGCTCGCCGCCGTGACCGACATCTCCAACGTCCCGCTCGCCACGGGCGGCGGCTCGACCATCCTGCCCAACCTTCTGTTCGATCTCGACGACTCGGGCAGCATGAGCTGGGACTTCATGCCGGACTACGTCAGCCCGAATACATTCGGCGTAACGCTGACCCAGTCGAAGCCCTGCATGTTCTCCACTGGTGCCGCAGGCACCGCTTGCGCACCCGGCGATCCGCCCTACGCCGCTGGCGGCGCGCAGGGATTCAACGGCGTCGGCTACGACCCCAACTTCTATTACCGGCCGGGGGTCGGCCCGAACGGCGAGCCGCTCCTCAACCCACCCGGGGGCTTGCCGCTCGGAAATCCGGTCACCACCACATTGGTACCGGACGACACGTACTCCCATTCCCCGTACGGCTCCAGCGTTGCGAACGTCGACCTCGCCACGGCCATCCCGGACATGAAGTACTGCAACGCGGCCTCGCCCCCCGTATGCAAGCGCAACGGCGCAGACAGCGCCGGCGCGAGCCTGGCGTCCGGCACGGCGTTCGACTCAGCGAGCAGCAGTTCTGGCAACGCGATGCCCGCGGGGCAGTTCCCTTACCGCACGAACCCGGCCAATGCGAGCACGGCGATCTTCGGCCTGCCGGAGATGATGTCGATCGGCAGCTTTACGTGGAGCAGTAAGACGGTGACCGTGACCACTATCGAACCGCACGGGCTAACGACGTCGGACACGGTCTATGTGACCGGGACGGCAGGAGCAAGCATGGACGTCATATGTGCCGCCGTCACAGTCGTGACTGCCAATACGTTTACCTATGCATCCAACTCCGGCAGCGCCTCAACCGGCTCCTACCGCAAATGCGATGCCGGCAGCTTCGTTCGCGCCGTCAAGACCGTCACGGTAACCGAAACCGGCCATGGACTGGCCGTAAACGACATCATTACCACATTCGTCGCGAGCGGCAACGCGATGAACATCACCAACACCCCTGTGACAGCGGTCACTGCGACTACGTTCACCTACCAGACCGCTGGCAGCGGCACGATTACCGCGACGGCCGGATTCTGGGTGCGCACCGGGCTCTACAACGTCGGCGCGCAGGTCGCTGGTCCGGCCATCGCCTATGCGATCGTGCCGGTCGAGTATTGTTCCGACCCCAGTCTCACGAACTGCGTGCAGGTCCTTCCGGGCAACACGCCCCCCGCAGGATTTGAAAAAAACCCTGCGTACGTGCGCTTTTGCCAGACGCAGGCCCTGGCTTTGGCGCCGGGCGGTATCGGCGACGCGAGCGGCACGCCGCGCTGCCGCAGCAAGTACAACGAGACAGGTGGCATCACGCAATTTGAGTATGTGCGCTATGGCTGGTTCAAGCGCGACACCATCAAGTCTTCCGTCACCAGCTACGGCAACCGGCCCAACCGGGCCGATTGCGCTGCGGCGCCCAACTGCACCTACGACGAAGAGCTGAACAACTACGCGCGCTGGTACACCTATTATCGGCTGCGGATTCAAACGATGAAGAGCTCGGTAGGGCTTTCCTTCCTGCCCTTCATCGGCAATCCGAGCGGCACGCCGCCCAAGCCGAACGCGTTGCGGCTCGGCCTCATCACGATGCACGCTCAGGACTCGGGCTCGGTCTCGGCTGCGAAATACCTCAGGATTTCCGACTTCGATACGACCCAGGCATCGAACTTCTACACCAAGTTCTATCAGCAGACCCCGCTGAACGCGACCCCGCTGCAGGAAACCCTGTCGCGCGCGGGATGGATATTCGCAGGCAAACTCAATACCGGCCTGACGGCCGGCATCCCTACGACCGATGATCCGATCCAGGCTGCCTGCCAGCGTAACTTCACACTGCTGACCACGGACGGCTACTGGAACAACGAGGCTTTCTACCCGCCAAAGACCCTTGCCGGGAAAACGATTCTCAACCTCGACGCCGCGCCGTCGACGCTCATGGGTTCGACGCTCGTGGACCGCAGCACCACCGGCACGCTCGACGGCTCCGCTTCCTCGAGCACAGTGTATACCCCTACTTCAGGACAGTCCGAGCAGGTGTTGTGCCAGGGAAATAACATCGCGAATTTCCCAACGCTCGGCGGTCCGACCGCGTGCGCTTGCGCGCCGAAGGAGCATAAGGTCATCCAGCAGGATGTTACGAACGGGACCCAGCAGGTTTACTCCAATGGAGTCCTGACCAGCACCACGCCCACGACCAACCAGCACTACACCAGCATTGCCCCGGGCTGCGTCACCGGCAACTGGACCGAGGTGGATACGCCTCAGGCGAGCACAGAGGACCAAGTCTGCCGGGAAGGCTCCGGCGGCAGCAACGCGGTCTTTTCGGATGGCTCCACCAACTCGTGCAGCAGCTGCAACAAGAAAAACTATCTGCTGATCCGTCAGTCGAAGACCCAGACACAGACCGTCATCACGACCGACGGCGTGCAGACGCAAAACAACACGGTTCCTGGCACGGTAACTTATACGTACAGCACGGACGGCATAAAGTTCGACCCTACTAAGCCGACCGGCAAAAACTGTGTTAACTCAGCGCCGGCAAGCACCCTGACTCCCAATCCTCTAACGACCAGCAGCGCCCCGAACAACACCAGCGGTAGCGGCACGGCGCTGAGCGTGTGGAGCCCCAACCCTCAGCCCGCCGCGCTGACGCCGACCACGACTTTTTCGCCGGCCGGAACCCCCAGCACGGTGGCGGACACGGCCCTGTACTTCTACCAAACGAAACTGCGCGGCGGCACCGACATGAACGGCGATGCGACAGGACCGGCGTTCAGCCCCAACACCAATCCGCCAAACACAGTCGACCTTTCGACGAACTCGGTTCCGGTGAAGACGGGGGCGAAAGACTTCATCCCGTACCAGCACATGGTGACCTTCGGTCTCGGGCTTAGCGACGGCCTGATGCGCTTCCAGGCGAATTACGACACGGCCTCGGACGGCGATTTCTTCGCCATCAAGAGCGGGACCGTCGGCGGGTGCTTCTGGACGACGGGATCGTGCAACTGGCCGATCCCGGGGGACAATACCAACGCCAACCTGGATGACTTGTGGCACGCGGCGGTCAACGGCCGCGGCTCGTTTTACTCGGCCCTCAACTCACAGGCGGTGATCCAGGGAATCACCTCCGCGCTTACCGTGCTGCAGGCGACACCGGCGTCGGCATCGGCTTCCGCGACCTCAAGCCCGAACGTGACGCAGACCGACAACCAGATATTCAGCACCACGTACGAGACGAACACCTGGTCGGGCAAAGTCTTCGCGCAAACGATCGATCCGACGACCGGCAACGTCAGCCCGACCATCCAGTGGCAGGCAGACCAGCTCCTGCTGTCGAAAGTCGCCGCTTCGAGCGACACGCGCAATATCCTGACCTTCGATAGCACGAGCGCGACCAAGGTGAAGCCTTTCACCTGGGCATCGCTCAACTCGACGCAGCAGGCGTTCTTCAGCAACTGGTGCAGCCCGACGCCGCCGCTCCTCCCGATGTCGCAGTGCGGGGGGCTCACGCCGACGGACAAGATCACCGCGAACGACGGCAGCCAGATGGTCGGCTTCCTGCGCGGCTGGCAAGCTCTGGAGGGCACCGTGTACCGTGATCGGGTTATCATCGACCCGAGTACAGGAGCGGCGCAAAACACGGTGATGGGCGATACCATCACGGCAAAGCCGGTGTTCGTGCGCAATCCGACGTTCAGCTACGTCGACGCGGTGACGCCGACCTACGCGACGTTCGCAGCGGCGAATGCCAGCCGCGCGCCGCGCGTGTACGTTGGCGCGAACGACGGCTACCTGCATGCGTTCGACGGCGGCACCGGCGACGAGTCCTGGGCCTACGCGCCGGGCTTTCTCATATCGGGCATGTATGCGCTCGCCGATAGCGGTTACGCGTCGCAGCACCGCTATTTCGCGGATGGCTCGCCGGAGTCGTTCGACGTCTTTGACTCCGTAGCCGCAGCTTGGAAGACCATCCTGATCGGCGGCAGCGCCGGCGGCGGGCGCGGCTACTACGCGCTGGACGTCACCGATCCTGTCAACCCGAAGGGGCTGTGGGAGTTCTGCAACGATCCGACGCTGTGTTCGATCAGCGACGCCGATCTGGGCCTTACGTACGGCAATCCGATCGTCGGCAAGCGCTCGAGCGACGGTAAATGGGTGGTCGTGCTCACCTCGGGACTGAACAACAACGTCAGCTCCGGAACCGGCGGAGGGTTCTTTTTCGTCCTGGACGTAATCACTGGCGCCGTCCAGAACAAGGTCCCCACCGGCGTAGGCACTGCCACGACGCCGTCCGGGCTGATGAAGATCTCGGCCTTCTACAATGCTCCGGCGACGGATGCGACCTTCCAATATGCCTATGCTGGCGATCAGCTCGGCAACGTGTGGCGGCTCGATCTGGGCAACAGCGCCGGGGCATGCTTGACCCCGGGCTCGGGTGCGGCACCGTGCGTGGGGCACATCGCGACGCTCGTGGACGGTGCCGGTCGCGCGCAGCCGATCACCACGCGTCCAGCTCTTACCCACATCGGCTCGAACCGCGTGCTCTATATCGGCACCGGCCGTTACCTGGGCAATTCCGACCTGTCGGATCCGGGTGCGGCGAGCGGCATCGCCTGGCAGGAGACGCTCTACGGCTTCAAGGACAAGGATGCGGACTACGGCTCGAACCTGCGCACCGGCGCGAATCTCGTCGTCCAGACGTTGACTTTGATCAACACTACCGATCGCGGCATCTCCAACAACCCGGTCAACTGGAGTACCAACGACGGCTGGATGGTGGACTTCAATCCGGTCGCGGATCCGTCACCTGGGGAGCGCGTGAACATCGATCCGAGGCTCGTGCTGGGAACTGTGAAAGTGGTGACCAACACGCCGTCATCGGGAGGCTCGTGCGCAATCGGCGGCAGCAGCCGTGACTACGACTTCGACTTCCGCAGCGGGTCGGCGATCGCGACGGCGACTGGCGGCGTGGTGGGCCGCTCGCTCGGCGCGACGATCGCGGTCGGCATGGCGATCGTCCAGCTCCCCTCGGGCGCGATCAAGGACATCATCACCGGCGCGGACACGAGCAAGACCACCGTGGACGTGCAGATCAACACCGCCGGGGGCGGGGTGAAGCGGTTCTCCTATCGCGAGCGCTGATCGGCGGTCGCTCACCGATCGCCGTCTGCCGCGCGCGGCACGAGCCCGCGCGGCAGGCTGAAGACCATGTTCTCGGTGATGCCCTCGAGCGGCCGCACGCTCTCGGCGCCGAGTTCTTTCAGCCGTTGGATGAGCTGGTTCACCAGGATTTCGGGCGCCGAGGCGCCGGCGGTCACGCCGACGCGGCGCTTGCCGGCGATCCACTCGGGACGCAGATCGCAGGCGCTGTCCACCATGTAGGCGTCGGCGCCCATGTGCTCCGCGACCTCGCGCAGGCGGTTTGAATTCGAGCTGTTGGGCGAGCCGACCACGATCACCACGTCGCACTGCGGCGCCATGAACTTGACCGCGTCCTGGCGGTTCTGCGTCGCGTAACAGATGTCGTCGCGCTTGGGGCCCTGGATGCCGGGGAAGCGCGTCCTCAAGGCGCTCACCACCACCGCGGCATCGTCGACCGACAAGGTGGTCTGCGTGACATAGGCCAATTTCGCCGGATTGCGCGGCACGAGCCCGGCCACGTCCTCGAGCGTCTCCACCAGGTACATGGCGCGCTCGGCCTGTCCCATGGTGCCTTCCGCTTCCGGGTGCCCGGGATGGCCGATCATCACGATTTCATAGCCGGCTTTCAGCATCTTGGCGACCTCGACGTGCACTTTGGTCACCAGAGGGCAGGTGGCGTCGAACACCTTGAGGCCGCGGCTCTCCGCCTCGGCGCGCACCGCCTTCGACACCCCATGGGCGCTGAAGATCACCGTGCTGCCGGCCGGCACCTCGCAGAGCTCGTCGACGAACACCGCGCCCTTCGAGCGCAGGTCCTCGACCACGAACTTGTTGTGCACGATCTCGTGCCGCACGTAGATCGGTGCGCCGAACTGGACTAGCGCTCGCTCGACGATCTCGATCGCGCGCTCGACCCCGGCGCAGAAGCCGCGCGGATTGGCGAGAAGAACGTCCATAGGCGATTTTCTCACGCCGGGCGCCGCGCGTAGGCGGCGTCGAACGCCTTTTCGAGGCCCGCATGGGCCCCGCGCACGCCATCGACCACGCGCTTCGCCCAGTCGAAGTACTCGCGGCGCCGCTGCTGGTCCCAGTGCGCCGGGGGATGATCGGAGACGTCGCGCAGGTTGCAGATCTTGTCGGCGAGCTTCACCAGCTTGGCTTCCTTGCTCAGGCCCGCCGCGTGCTCGATCTGCAGGCGCTTGCGCTCCACCTTCGGCAGCGACTTGTCGTCGGTCACCTCGGCGACGATGCGCGCGATCTTCGAGCCGAAGGCGTTCGCCAGCTCTTCGTGCGTGGTCGCCGTGTCCTCCACCGTGTCGTGGAGCAGCGCGGCGCACAGCACCTCGACATCGGTGACCCCGCCCTCGTTGATCAGCACGTCGGCGAGCGCGATCGGGTGGTTGATGTACGGCGAGGACTCCGCGTCCTTGCGCCGCTGGTCGCGGTGCTTGTGCGCGGCGAAGGCGAGCGCCTTGAGCAGCAAAGCGAGATCGCCGCGCTCAGCGCCGCTTTTCATGGAAAACCCCCTCGAGGATCAGCAGCGCCGCGCCGACCGTGATGGCGGAATCGGCGAGGTTGAACGCCGGCCAATGCCAGCCGAGGGCATGGAAATCGAGGAAATCGACCACCTGGCCGAAGCGCAGCCGGTCGATGACGTTGCCGAGCGCTCCGCCCAGGATCAGCCCCAGCCCGGCGCAAGACATCGCTCGCGCGGGCGAACGCAAAAGGAGCACGCTGACGATGACGGCGGCGACAAGGGAGAAAACGACCAGCAGCGGCGTCTGCCAGCCGGGCGCGTCGGCGAGAAAGCTGAACGCCGCGCCTTTGTTGAGCACCAGGACCAGGTTGAAGAAGCCGGTCAGCACGCGCCGCTCGCCGGGCGCAAAGCTGCCAAGCACGGCCCATTTGGCGAGCTGGTCCGCGACGACGATCGCGGCTGCGATCGCGAACCAGCGCCAGTTTCTAGGCATAGCGCCGTTTTTCGCCGGGTCCGTACAGGTTGCTGCGGCAGCGGCTGCAGAGCGCCTCGTCGTCGACATCCGGGCGGTAATGCCAGCAGCGCTCGCATTTGCGCTGCTGGCTCGGCGCGACCTCCACGCGCAGCTCTCCTCGCGCGCGATGCACGCGGGCGGCGGAGGTGAGCATCACGAACTTGAGATCCTCGCCGAGGCTGCGGAGCAGCTCGTCGTCACCGCCGTCGGCGTAGAAATCGACCTCGGCCTGCAGCGACGAGCCGACCTGGCCGGCCGCGCGCAGCTCCTCGATTTTCTTGCGCAGGGGGTTGCGCAGCTCGCGCAGGCGCCCCCACTTCGGCAGCAGTTGCGCGCCGTCCCTCGGGCGCGGCAGCGCGTGCCAGGTCTGGAAGAAGACGCTGTCGTCGCGCTTTCCCGTAAACACCTGCCAGAGCTCCTCGGCGGTGAAGCTCAGAATCGGCGCCATCAGCCGCACCAGGCTGTGGGTGATGTGGTGGAGCGCGGTCTGCGCCGAGCGCCGCGGCAGCGAGTCCGCCTTGCAGGTGTAGAGCCGGTCCTTGAGGATGTCGAGCAAAAACGCGCCGAGGTCCTCGGAGCAGAACGCCTGCAGCTTCTGCGCGACGAGGTG
>WNGC01001543.1_pt1 | contig 13971 bp, 12 predicted proteins | sample 5400051 | NCBI WGS metagenome assembly WNGC01 (sample SAMN13153368, study PRJNA577476) | soil metagenome | isolation source: 20 cm soil or saprolite under grassland replicate 2 | place: USA:California | collected 2016-06-15 | reverse complement strand
CAGAACTGGAAAGACCCGCAAATAGCTCAGATCTTGTCGCCAATGGGCTGTACTTCTCTGCCTCGGCCATGGTAGGTCTCCAAGCACGAGCTGCCATATGGGGGGTTAGCCCCACGCGCCACAGCTCGGATATTTCAAGTTACTGGGTTGTTAGGGAAGAACGGCTTGACATAGCCAATCCACAAGTTGGGACGAGGCCGGAAGCCGCCGCTTTGCACAGATTAAAGGAATTTCAGGCGTAGGAGAGTGTTGGAGGTGCGCGTCCGAGGAGAGACTCTAAGAGGAGACTGCAGAGGGTCGCAAAGTTCGCTCGTGGTATTGAGCTCGTATCCGGTCTAGGCTGTAACAGATATTCGAATCCAGATAGATCACCGACAGGCAATTTCGACGGTGTCGCAACTGTGTCCGTCTGCGGTGGCGACTTACCATTCAGAGTCTCCCCAGACCCACCCGAGACTCTCGGAAATGAAGATGGATCGGCCAATGAAAAAGAAGCGTGACCGTCATTGAGAAGGACGGCAAAAGGCCCTTCTCGCCAAGCTAGACTGACCACGAGATCGGGAATGCTATTTCCGTCCACGTCAATCGCCGTGAGTCGAAGCCCACCGGAGGGCGCGAGTATTTCTGTGGATTGCCGCCCACCGTCGCCGAGCTGAACTTGAATCCGGTAGATTGTAAGTGAAGGACTATTCGACACAGGTTCAGCAGTCGCTAGATTCGGGCGACCGTCCATGTCAAAATCGTCAATTACAAAGGTTAGAAAACGCCCAGTAACGGGCGAACTCACATTACTCGCTTGTGCTGGTATGCTTCCAAAGAATGATCCCACAAGAACGAGCAAACAGAACCGGAGAGCCGCGGGTAGTGGGATCATCCGCCTAGTCAATTTGGTCCGCCAAGGCACGTCTGAGAGCACAATGACTCACTAAAACTGTCGTCACTCAACGTTTTGGGACAGCACTGACCTGAGCACGTACCCCGCCATTTGGCATTCTGCCCGGAAGTCATTGCATCGAAAGGCCGCCGTGGTAGGGCCTTGCCGGATGCGTGAATCACTTTGCACAACTATGGCACTTCTCCACCTTTTCTGAATCCGTTTTGGGACTTCTTCTTTGCCAGGACCATTCAATGGTTTAGGCGGCACCTGGCATTACGGCCGCGAATCTCTTCTTGGGGCATTAGTTAGCTGCAAGAACCGTGACCGAGATATGGGCCGTTTTGGGGATGAACGCCGCCGTTATTGTGGACCTTTGGTGATGATGCTGATGCCGGAGAATCGTTACCTGGACCGCGAATATGTTCGCCGCCTGGCGGACACGAGCCTGCGCAACTACGCCTACAACCTGCTGCACTTTGTTCGCTGGTGGGAGAGTGTTCATCACACCGGCGACATTCAGGAAGGTGACCTTAGCGAGTCCACGCTCCTCGAATATGGAATATGTGCGCTTCCAGTCCGGCCAACAACCTCGGCCGTCTCCTTCCACCATCAATGACCGCGTCGCCGTCGCCGAGCGCGCCCTCCGCACGAGTTCCCTGAGGCTCCCTGCCAGATCGCTCACGGTTTTCGCTCGAAGTCGAGCTTCATCAATAGGTGTGATCCTTGCCATCCTTGCTACGCTGATGCGGCCGCAAAAACATCCTGGCCGAGTTTGTCATCCGTCATAGATGGCTTCAAGAGGGTAGGTCTGCACTACATCACCTTTTCTGAACACCACGATTATAAAGACAAGACTTCCGCCGTTCTCGACATCAAAATCGCAGAATTCGGCGGTTCCGTGACGAACTTCGGCTAGCGGGCGGCTAGCATGCGGTCCAATTGACGGAGTGAACCCTTGAAGTTGAAGTGACACACAAAACTGGGCACAGTCTCCGGGAAAGGAAATACCGTGAAGAGAGAGAGATACTCTCTGAAATCTGGTGAAAAGAGCGATCTTGAAATAACCCTTATCTTGGCCGCGGAGTGGTCTTTGACTGCCTTCGCGGTGGCCTAAGAGGCTCGTAGCCTTGCGGAATTGCGAACAAATCCGGCGATTGCGGGCCTTCCGTAATGTTGCGTAGCTCCGCATCGGTTTCATCCATATGCCACTTGATCACAAAATTCAGTAGCGCGTCGACCCAAATGTAATTGGCGGCCCGGTTTGGAGTGGGGCTTCTGTACTTGACGGTCTTCCGTCCACCGACCACGTCGTTCCCCACTTTCTCGCAGGAGATCTCCTTGCCGACAGCCTTTTGCCAATCGGGACACGCATTTTCGGTATCGCTTACCCGAAAGTACGCTGAGGGGCGAGACGCCAACTCCCGGTAGGATTTTTGCGAAGGGAAAAGAGCTACTATCGTATGCTTGGCGACATCGACAATCATTATCAGGCCGGTCAGACCCCCGGATTCGAAACGCATTCTGTCCTTACTCACATAGAGTTTGGTCGAGGACACGGCTGGCGCAGGGGTCCTACTAGCTGGTGGATCCTGCTCCTTAAAAACAGGCGCGTACACCACATTGGCCGAAAATTCCTGAGCGGGACAGACGGTCGGCACTAACGCCAGCAGAGCCACCGCCAGTGAAATCGTAGCGCCACAGGTCATGTATGGTCCTCTCTTTCACGAAAGAATGATCGCGCAAGTGGTCTGGATCAACCCGTGCCCGTGTGACACAATGATCGACGTTGCTGGGTCGCCCGGCATAGCGGCCCGCCCTGATCAGGGAAGCGACGGCAGGCTGGTCAAGTGATGATGTCCTTGAGACAACACAAATGGGACGTTCGCGTAACCTTTGACTGTATGGGTTCGTCCGACAAGAACACTTGCTCGCTTGGAACAGACTTCAAACCGACGCGGAGCAGACGCGATGAGGACGATTCGCGCCGGCGCCGTGCGTGCATCGAGCGAGCCATGAACACCAGCCTTGAGGAGAAGACTATCACGTTCTTGGAGAAACGTTGAGGCCGCCTCTCACCTCGTCACCAGCAACTCATGACTTTAGTTCACTCTTGTTTGGTAACCTTCAACCAATCTTCCAAACTCGCCTTTGGTGAAGTTCCTGGAGCCTCCGGTTGCCGAGGCGGATTGTATTTTTTCTTCTGCTCCTCGTTCAGAAGAGCCATGATTCGCTCGACCGTATTGTCGTTTATGGCCCGAAATTGGTTTACACGGTCGACCGGTGGCAGCGATTGGGCCCTCAGGATCTTAATGACTTGACCGTGCCGACTCCAGAGGACTCTTTTCAATTCGGACTGTTGCCTCTCGTTGAGGTCTAGCAACTTGGACAGTGTCTTGACCCGATCATCAATGCTGGGTCTTTTGTACTGACGATGCGTCTGATGATGAGGGGCAACATCCCCCGACAATTGGCGTCCAGCCGAGACATGTAGGGGCATCAGGAAAAAAACCTGCAGTGCCAAGACGAAGGCCCGGCGTCTTTGTGTCTAGGAATTCCCTCGACCTCGAATCTGATCTCATGCTCACGCCGCGTCCCCAGACATTCTGTTCCTTCCTTTGGAATGTTATTGATCCAATATGCCGCGCCCTGCCCTATTGGAGCTTGGCAAAGCGTGAATCATCCAGCTTCGGGTTAACCGCAACCCTTTCAATTTCTATTTTCTCCGTCTGGCGGATCCCCCCTCCACGGTCGTCTCGAGTACGTGTGTCAGCGCCGGTGCAAAAATCCCCATAGTGCCGGTTGAATTTTCCCCACCCCCTGACGTGGTAAACCGGAGCCCACTCCAAACGGAGGAGGTTCCGAAACTTGTTAAGGGGGAAAGACGTGCAAGAACTAAAAGAACTGCAACGGCAAGGGATGAGCATCCAGGCGATCAGCAAGCTGACCGGCTGGGACCGCAAGACGATTCGCAAGTATGTGCAGGCGGCGGGGTTGGCACCGGAGTATGGCCCACGGTCCGCACCGCCGAGCAAACTCGATGCGTTTAAACCGTACTTGGAGGAGCGGCTGCGCTCGGGGGTATGGAACGCGCGGGTGCTGTTGCGCGAGTTGCGTGAGAGGAACTACACCGGTAGCTACACGATTCTGACGGACTGGTTGCGGCCGCAACGCAGCGCGGCACGAGTAGTGGCCGTGCGGCGCTTCGAGACGGCTCCGGGCCAGCAAGCGCAAGTGGACTGGGGGCACCTGGGCACGCTAGAGATGGCCGGGCAGGAACAGAAGCTGCACGGCTTCACCTTCACGCTGGGTTACAGCCGCAGGATGGTGGCGGAAGCGGCGTTGGATCAAAAGTTGGGCACGCTGCTGCGGCTGCACGAAGCGGCGTTCCAGCAGATCGGCGGCGTACCGGAAGAGATTCTCTACGACCGCATGAAGACGGTGTGGCTAGGAACGGACGAGCGAGGCGAGATCGTGTGGCACCCAGTGTTTCTGGACTTTGCGCGGTACTGGGGCTTCACGCCGCGGCTGTGCCGGCCGTATCGGGCACAGACGAAAGGGAAAGTGGAGTCGGGAGTGAAGTACGTACGGCGGAATTTTCTTTGTGGATTGCAAGGGCGCGAGCCAGGCAGCCTGAGCGATCTGAATGCGCAGCTGCGCGAGTGGATCTGGGATGTAGCGAACCAACGCGTGCATGGAACGACGCATGAGCAAGTGATGGTGCGCTGGGATGTCGAGCAGTTCAGTTTGCCGTCGCTGGCGGGGCAGCCGCCGTATCCGTACGTGGATGGCGAGCTGCGCAAAGTGGCGCGGGACGCGTATGTGGACTGGCAAGGCAGCCGGTATTCGGTGCCCTGGCAGTATGCGGGCCAGGACGTGTGGGTGCAGGAAATTGCGGGGGAAGTGGATATCCGCACAGGCCGCGAGCGGATCGCGATGCACGGCAAAGCGCAGCGGAAACACAGCGTGCTGACATTTCCGCCGCATCACCAGGGGATTCCGCTGGGAGCACGAAGAGCGGAAGGCAAGATCCTGATTCACCTGCGGCAGAGCGCGCCAGAAGTAGAGAAGCGCTCGCTGGCAGCGTACGAGCGCGTGGCCAACGGAGGTGGGCGATGAACACCCCGATCGAGCGGTTGCAGACGGCGCTGGAGACGCTGGGACTGAAAGCGGTGGAAGCCCGGCTGGAGAACTTACTGGAACAAGCATCGAAGAAAGAGCCGAGCTACGCGGACTTTCTCGATGAGTTGCTGAACTGCGAGGTGGAAGCACGAAGGACTCGTTATCTGCGGGCGCGGCTGCAGTTGGCGCATTTCCCGTTCGTAAAAACCTTCGAACAGTTCGATTGTGGTTTTCAGCCATCGCTGGATGATCGTCAGATTCGAGAGTTGCGTTCGCTGCGATTCATTCACGAAGCCAGCAACGTGATTTTCCTGGGTCCACCGGGCGTGGGAAAAACGCACTTGAGCGTGGCGCTGGCGGAGGAGGCGATCCGCTCGGGACTGGGCGCGTATTTCATCACCGCGCACGATCTGGCAGCGGACTTGGGGCGCGCGTATCGCGAAGGCCGGTTGGATCGCCGGATGCGCGTGTACCTGGCGCCGAAAGTTCTGGTAATCGACGAAGTGGGCTACTTGCCGCTGGACGATTTGGGAGCGACGATTTTCTTCCAGCTGGTGAGTGCGCGGTACGAACGCGGGAGCATTATCCTGACCTCCAACAAAAGCTACGGGGACTGGGGATCGATCTTCGGCGATTCGATCATCGCGACGGCGATCCTGGACCGGCTGCTGCATCACTCGACGACCATCAACATTCGCGGCGAGAGTTACCGGCTGAAGGATCGCCGCAAGGCCGGCCTGGTGCCGCCTCGCGGACAGGAAGGGGCGGAGGCCGCGGCTCGTTCCTTAGCCTCGGACTCCGTTCCGCCCAAAGCGCGCCAAAAGACGGCGCTGGGCTCCACTCCGTCCGAGGCTAAGGAGGCCCATTCATGAAGTTCAGGGGTGGGGAATTTTCGACCGGTACAATGGGGAATTTTCAACCGGAATTGACACGTGGGGCACCATCAATCCGTTCACCGGCCTGTAGTCGCGGTAGTAGATCGCTGTCGGATGGTATGCCCGACGAAGTACACACCAAATACAAGAATGAAAATCTGCCAGTGTTTGGCGCGGAGAAAAAACTTGGCGAACATATTCAATTTTCTCCGGCCTCCGGTCCAGGCAGGTCTGACTTGACCAATCGGACTCCTTATACCACGATTGTCTCCACTCTATAACTACCGATATATCTCCTTAGTATATCTCCTCCCCACCAGGCGACCGTTTCGCCGCACCGCCGTCGCGTACTCGGAAACTGTCCAGAAGAGCGGCGTTCTAAGAAATATCTGTTGAACGGTTGAAGTCGACGCGTCCGGTTGACACCCATGCCGCTGGAAAGAAACACAGAACCGGATCATCGGCCTAATCTGCCCCTTTTTGCCCCCGCGTGTTTTTGTTAAGTGTCCGTCCATCAGGAAGATGGATGGTAGGGGCGGTGGGGATCGAAAACAACACCGATTGAAATTTCAAGGACTTAGAAGAAATGCTGAGGAGCGCTAAGGCATTGAAAAGGAACAATGAAGAATCCAACGGAATCTTTATTGGCCCCTCAATGGCCCCTCGTTTTTTCGAGTCGGTGAAATTCGTTCGACATGGTTTTCCCCTGCTTCCTTATGTAGCGTGTCGGCTTCGGGCCTAAATTTTGCGGCACGGATGGCAAGCCGACACTACTTATTTGTCTCCGTGGTCAGGCTATTTTGATTCCGACATTCAGTGAGGGACACCAATACCATAAGGAGTAGGCTTGTTGTCCCGGAGGGGTGGCGAGCAGGCCGGCAGTCGGGGACAGTGTGCTCGCTCCTCGGGCCTGGCCGAAGGCCTGCTGTGCCTCTAAAAGTGAGGCGTCGTATTGCTCCTGGCGATAGAGCGCCCGCACGAACACGACGTTGTACTAGAACTCAAAAACGCTATAGGGCAGATCGGTGGACTGGAGGGAGGCTTTCCAGCCTGGCGTCCACCTGTCGCATCTCGCGGAAAAGGTGGAGGTTGGAGGACATGATGACGCCCGGGCTGAGGTGCACTCTTGGAGGGAAGGCAGTCTTGTTGGTCAGATGATCGGTCATCAATCGGATGGCGATTTGTCCCTGGCGGTGGGGCTGTTGGTAGATCGATGCGGTGATTGTTCCTTTTTGCAAATGAGGCGAAATCTCTGCGAACAAGTCCGTGGCTATCAGTTTTACCTTGCCGGCCAAACCGCGTTCCGCGAGCGCGCGACAGACAGGCAAGCAGTTCACGGTGTTGACGTAAATTCCTGAGAGTGTTGGCACACGGCGAAGCAGTTCAAAGGTTTTTTGAAAGCTTTCTTCCTCATCCTCGTGTCCTTCGATGACGCGAATAATTCTTCCTCCATCGCAATGCTTCGGAAACGTATCGGTGAAGCCATCCGCTTTTTTTCGGTGATCTTCTGCGCTCAGCATGCCCGCGATAATCGCAACCTTCGCGCCCGGCTGGACTAGCTTCCCCATCAACTCACCGGCAAGTGATCCATTCGTCCAAGGTTCGACGCCCACGACGCAGGAGCGCTTGCTGTCCGGAGCATCAGTCGAAACGCAAACTACGCGAATCCCTTTCGATTCGGCTTCATCAATCAGCGGTTGCAAGGCTTTCGGATTGCCTGCGGCCAGAAGAATTCCATCGACTCGAGACGCGACGAGTTCCTGAAATGCGTCCGTATCGCCTTCGCCAAGCACTTGTACGGGACGATTGACGAACTGCATGCCCAAATTTCCCGCGCGGCGTTCTTCGTCCAGAATTCCGCTCCACAACTGGTCGTAAAAAAAATGAATTTCGCGCGGCACGCAAACCCCGACCTTCAGATTGTTTTTGGCGACCGAAAGCGCCCGGGCCGCAAGATTTGGCGTGTATCCGACTTGCCGCGCCACTTGCAAAATTCGTTGGCTCGTTTCCTCGTTGATGCCGGGACGCCCGTGCAATGCACGATCCACCGTGCCAATGGACACTTTGGCGAGTTCCGCAATCAAATGAATGCCACGCCGTTCCTTGGTCATTGCAGCAATTCTCGGCTTTTTTGGTCAAGCGAGCAACAAATGCATCGTCGCCGACCCTCCAAAGAAAAAGGGCGGCTTGTGCGGCCGCCCTTTCTCGGAATCCAGGAAATGCAAGGATTACCAGCTAAATCTGAGCATTGCCTGCAAAATGCGATGGCCAATTGTGTTTGTCGCGGATCCGAAATTCGGGTTGGCAAGGGCCCCGCTGCTGTTAAACGTAAGGTTCAAGTTTTGGTCGCTGTTGAGGAACGTGCGATTCGGGTGGTTGAGGAAGTTATAACCTGAGAAGCGGAATTGAAGCTTTTTGTTCTCCGACGGTCCGAACGTGAAGTTCTTGAACAGCGACAGGTCCGTGTTGAAGAAACCAGGACCGGTCAAGACCGGAAAGATATAATTACCCTGCTTCCCCGGTGTAACAAACGGGGAGAAGCAGGCAGTGTTGATGTATTGGTTGGCCTTGAGCCCTTGCCCGGGATTGCAAGTCAGCGTAGGCATAAGCTGGATATCGTCGGTGCCGAGGGAGTTCTGCTTCGTTGCCTGAATGGGCGCCGTAATGGTCTGGCCCATGAACGTTGTGCCGGCGGGGATAAAGCCGGTGTAGTTAAAGTTTCCATTTCCGGCGACAGCTGCCTGCAAGTCAGCGCCGGTCTGGTACTGGGCAATGCCAGAGACTTGCCAGCCGTTAGCGACCTGTTTCACAAACGGGTTGGCATTGGCCACCCTGGGAAACTCATAGACGTAAGCAACGTTGAAGATATGCGTCCGATTGTTCGGTAGGGTTCCGTAGTTGCTTTTGAGGACTGTCGGATCGGCGCCTTGATTACCGTCGCCATTCTCGGAGCGGATGCCCAGCGCCTTCCCGAAGGTATAGTTGGTGAGGAACGTGAGGTGTCCAGATTGTTTATTCCAGGTCACCTGCACGCTGTTGTAATTGGAATACATCTTATGGTCAATGAGTTTTAGGGTCCCGTAGCTGAGTGGGCGTGCGGAGAGGATCTGACTGGTTGAATAGCCCGTATCGGCGCCGGACTTGCCGCAAGCCCCGCCGTCGTTCGGCTGACCTGCTGGGTAACAATTGGGCAACCAGCCATAGTCCTTGAACAATGTCCCTACTCCTAGATCATTGATCTGGTCGTAGTTGTTGTTCCAGTTGCTCAGGTAGTCGGACTTGCTGCCCACGTATGCCACTTCCAGCAGGCTATGCCAAGGCGTCCTCTCGGCTATTGTGAAGCTGTAGCTCTGGGTTCGCGGCTCCTGGTCGTCTTTGGGATCCAAGGCTACGACTCCGCTAGGCGTGCTTATGGAAGCGAGGTTGGGGCCAAGCGAGGCGATAGTCGGGCTCCACAGCGTAGGAGACGAAAAGGACCCGCGAACGATGCTGTAAGCTCCATTTTGCACGTTTTGTTCATCATGGAAATGGTACATGCCGTAGCCGCCGCGCAAAACAGTTTTGCCCGTTCCAAAAATGTCCCAAGCAAAACCAACGCGCGGATTGTAGAAGAACAACCGGCTAGCAGAGCCGGAAAGCCCCGTCGAAGAGTTGACCTTGTTCCATTCGAGTCCTTTGAACGTCGTCCCATTGACCGTACCACCTGTACCGGCAGCGTAGAGGCTCGGATTCCAAGCCGCAAAGCCATAGCCCGTGGTATCTACCCAAGGGCCCAAATGAGAGAACCGCATACCGTAGTCTACAGTGAGCCTGCGAGACAACTTCCAAGAGTCCTGCGCGTAGAAATCCGTGGTTAGGTAACGGAACGCGGGAACGACGTCAAAATTCGTTTCTGAGTATTGCGTAAGCTGGCCGATGAGCATATCGGAGTACGCGTTCCCCGTGCCGTTTGATCCCCAGTTGCTGAAGATCATCGAGCCGTTAACGGCTGCGTTGCCGGGCTGTTCGTTCCAGGTACGCTCCCAGTAAAAGCCAAACTTAGTGGTGTGAGTTTTCCAGACCTTAACCAGATTGTCCGCCACGGACGGCAGAGTCTTCTTGGCATAGACGGTTCCGTTGAGCTCAAATCCCGTGTTGAGCATGTTAGAAATGCCATCGCCCCAGCCGGTCATTTGCGGGAAAATGATCTTTGTCGGGTCCCCATGATTGAAGAGGAGGTTATAGTTAATGCCTAACGCGCCGCGCTGAACTTTGGTGGGGTCGCTGAAGCTGTTGGGCAGATTCAGATAAGTGTAGCTGAAAACCAGCTCATTAGTGAGCGTAGGATTGATCACTTTGGTCAGGTTGGCGGTGATGACGTCGGATTGGGTGGTTTCGGCAATGGCGGAAGGATAGGGCGTCGTTGGCGCAGCCCAGCTGTTTCCACCTGAGCCCCAGAGCACGTCAAGGCTGTTCAAAGCACTGTCCTTCTCATGATTGTAGGAGACATACAGCTTCGTGGATTGAGAGAAGCTGTAGTCCGCGCGGCCGCGGAGTTGCCAGAAGTTGGAATATCTGGTTTGGCCGCTGGCATAGTTCCAGCCGCCTGATCCGGGTCTAGTTGGGTCCTGGTTTGGCAGGGGGTAGATCTTGCTGATCAGATTAGCGCCGTTCGCATAGCTCACCGGATCTGCGGGACATTGTGGATATGTAGTTTTATTTCCTGTAGTAGGGTCAGTATAAACCCAAGTGCCACCGCAGATTTGATTTGGATCGAGCACTCCATTGTTGAAGAGCTTTCCAGGTGTATGCGGATCTTGGTTTCCTGGCCCACCTGTTGTCGGACCCGTGTTTGCTCCCCCACCATTCGGGACGCCCGTCACCGCATAGCCGTTGAGGCTAGAGAGGTAAGCCTTATCGCTGAAATCACCGTTGCGCATCGCAGCCGTCGGAACCACCGCATGGTAGACGCCGTTGTCCACGTCCTGCTTGTAATATTGAAAGGCGGCGAAAAAGAAGAGCTTGTCGCGGTTGTGGTTGAAATTTGTGCCCGGAATGATCAGCGGGCCACCAATTTGGCCGCCGGGATAGAAATACTTTGTCTCCGGCCGCGCAATGTTTGAGTTCTTATCCTGCGGGTCATTTGCATTCAACGAATAGTAACGGGCGTAGAGGTAAGCTTCCCCGTGGAACTGCTGCCCGCCCGATTTGCCTATCGTGCTGATGACCACCGGTCCCTTGGCTTCATCCGCGCCGAAGTTCGAAGTCATGACCTTCAGCTCCGAAGTCATCTCGACGTTGGTATTCATGGCTTGCCCGCAGTTACACCCAGGGTCGATGATGTGAGCGCCGTCCGAGGTGATATCCAACGCGGCAGTACGGGTTCCGTTCGCTGACACGCTGCCAACCGGGCCGCTACCGGTTCGCTGGTCTTCAGTGTTGACAGAGGAGAGATTTACCGTACCGCCGGTGTAAGCCATCCCGGGCAAAATTTTGAGGAACTCTGCGGCATTCTGGCCCTGGATGGCGACGTTCTGGAGTATATGTTGGTTAATCAGGGCTGATTTTTCGCCAGAGTCTGTCGGAGTAATTGCCTCGAAAGCGGCTTCAACGAAGACTGTCTCGGTCTTGGCTCCGGGTTCAAGCTTAATTCCGATCATGTTGCGCTTGTCGGCGGAGTTCAGAACAATGCCCTTCGCTTCCCATGCTTTGAAGCCTTCCTTTTCCACGGTCACCGAATAAGTGGCTGGAGGAACGGCGGCAAACGTGAAATAGCCCTCGCCATTGCTCGCGGTGGTGCGCAAGTCACCACTGGCCTGATTCTTCAGGCTCACGGCCGCATCGGCAACGACCGCGCCTGACGCGTCAAATACAGTTCCGGTCAGGGTCGCGGTAGTTGTCTGCGCCAGCGCCGCTGGTTGAAAAGGCGAAACAAGAGTAACGAGGATTGCGGCCAAAAGCATAACTGCTACGACTGGGCCCCCACGTAGAAAATCGATATTGCAAATAGACCGTCGCAGAATAGGAGTCATCGATGAAACACCCCCTTTTATTTGAAACTGAGAACCACCACTGGTCCCTCACTACCCGAAAACGCTGACTCGAGGAGAGAAAGCGTTACCGTTAACGTTCACGATTAGTTGGTTTCTACTATTCGCTCGGAAGCTTGTCAAGCGTTTTTTTTTATGTACCATATCGATTTTGTGGTTCCAGCTGCTCCGACGGCTGGGGTGAACCTCAGGCATTGCCCGGCCATACCACGACTCCTGTAAGGCTCTTCTGAGCAAAAGCCTAACCGACGTGAGACTCTTGGCGACTTTGGGATTGTGCGATTTAGGGAGTTCGAGCGCGTCCTTCTTAAGGTCCTTAAGGGCGCCAAAAAGGGCGATTGCAGGGGTGGTTTATGGCCAATTTGCCTGCTCCGCCTTAAGGCGAGAGTACTCAGCATTCTCACGCCGCATGTCTTCGAAACGGCTGAGGGCGCGATACTCGTTCACAATCTGAAGCCGGATTGCCGGGCTCACCGGATCGAGGCGTTCCGCCGCTAAGAGGGCTGACAGAGCGCCCTCGTCGTCGCCTTGCGCTCGAAGCGTCTTCGCCAGCGCCAACTGCGCTCCTACAGAATCGGGACTCAGTGCCACTGCCTCGCGAGCCAATTTAAGCGCCTGGTCCAGCTTGCCATCGAGAACGTAGCGCAGGGCCAATTGAACTCGGGCGGGCACACTATCGGGAGTGACTCTAAGCTCCTGCAGGAACTCTGGTGCACATCGTTCGGGATCACGGGCTGCAAGGTATGTGCCATAAAAATAGTGTACGTTGGGGAACTTCGGATACTTGGAAACCAGCGTTTTAAAGTCAGCTTCGGCTTCGTCAGGTGGCTGAGTCGCCAAATCCCAGAAAGCCTTGCCGGCCATTGTCACGACGTCCCGCCGGTTCGCCGGCACTTCCGAAGGCAGGATGGGCATACGCAGTGATGGCAAACCTGCAGCAAGCATCATCTCGGGGTTACCGTGAACCTTTCGTGCAACACGCATGAGAATTTCCTGTGCGACCTCGAAGGCGCCTTGCTGAGTCAGCAGCAGGGAAAGATGGTAGTCGGCCATATCCAGCAACTGCCCTCCGCCCTGTGTTACGGGCACCAGCATGTGGGCTTTTTTCAGGTGCTCGAACGCGGCGTCGTATTGTTTGGTGCGGAATTCGCACAACCCCAGCAGCGCGAAACCCGGTGCGGCTGATGTATCCAGTTCCACCATTCGAGTTAACGCATCTCGGCACTCCGCATATCGATCGCGGCCGTATTCAATCATCCCGAGCGCCCACCATCCCTGGGTCCAGTCGGGACGCAGCTTCACGGCGCGGCCATAGAGTTGCGCGGCCTCCTCTGGATGATCCGCCTCGTACGCCTGCTGCGCCATGGTGGAAAGCTCTTCAAATGTCCGAAGTTCGCTCTGGCCCAGGGCCGTCGCTAGTAGCAACAGGACGCTTATCCATCGATTCACTTCTGCAAACTCCGCCCCCTCGCCTGATCCTTTGCCTGGATCGCGGCGTCCATCGCTTCGGCGATTTTCTTTTCTCGCCGGGCTTCCGTCACACGTCCCAGACGAAAATAAATCGTTGAGAGGCTGCGATGCGCCTCCGTATATTCCGGCGCATCTTTGACTAGAGCCTCCAAAAGCGCCCCTGCGCGCTGGTCATCTCCTTCGTCTGAGCGCATAAGAGCGAACTGATAGCGCACCCGCATATCTTTCGGTTGCAACCGCGTGGCCCCTTCCAGACAGGTGTGCGCTTCCTGGAGTTTACCCTCTTGCCGGAGCAGCGTCCCCAGCCAAAGGAGGGCATCAAATGCAGTCGGATCCAGAGCCAACGCTTTGCGGAACGCCGACTCAGCACCATCCAGGTCGGACCCAAGAAATGCCAATCTCCCGCGCAGACTGTAGGCCTCTGGCAAATTTGGATTCAACGCGAGAGCCCGGTCCACCTCCTCCGTAGCACCCTTCTTGTCGTTCGCTTTCATGCGGGTGAAAGCCATCAACATGTGGGCTTCGGCGGTATCGCCATTCCGCAAGATGCGCTCGATCATAAGCGCTCCGCGCTCGTCCTTCCCTTGGTGCAGCAACGCGG
>WNGC01004487.1_pt1 | contig 13974 bp, 17 predicted proteins | sample 5400051 | NCBI WGS metagenome assembly WNGC01 (sample SAMN13153368, study PRJNA577476) | soil metagenome | isolation source: 20 cm soil or saprolite under grassland replicate 2 | place: USA:California | collected 2016-06-15 | reverse complement strand
CCTCAGTAGTAGTTCCTGGTCTACGGTTCCGGTGATGTAAGCAAGCATGCGAGCCCAAATCATTCCAGAGCCTCCGTAAACTTGATCGTCGAACCCGGATTGTACATGCTCTTGAGGTTTCAGAAAGCAGCTGTGTGAGGAAATTATGAGACCGGAAACCAAGCCTTTTCAATACGTTTGAGATTTTTGACCACACGAGGTCGCGCGTCTGAGAGGTTTGAGCCTCTCTCCTGCGAACCAGCAAGACCCTACCCTCACTAATACCCTCACTTAGAGTTTCTACCCTTACTCGTCTCGTTGCGCCACCGCGCGGCAGGCCCCTTGCCACGGCAAGTCACCTCGCCCGAACTTCTCAAATCGACCAGCAGCTTCCGAATCCATTCACGGCCAACACCAGGGCACGCACGCTCTATATCCGCTAAGCGAAAGTCTCCGAGTTGAGCGCGAATGGCTCCCAAGACCATTTCTGCCTTCGCTCCCTTCGGCGAACCCAGTTGACTAACGCGTTCTTCGAATTCTCGGTACGCACTCTTTAGAACAAAGAGAATGTAATTGATGAACGGCCAGGGATCGTGAGTACCTTCATGCCATCGCTGGGAACTTTGCTCCAGAGTCTCATAGTAGCGATCCTTGTTCTCCTCAATCACACGCTCCAAGCTGACATAGCGTCCGACTTCTAAACCGATGTGATAACTCTGCAAGAGAAGTAGCAATCTTGAGACTCGACCATTTCCGTCCCTGAACGGGTGGATACATAGGAAATCTAAATTCATGCCAGCTAAGAGAATCAAGGGATGGATTCGGCGCTGTTCAAGGCAATCCTTCCACAGCGAAAACAATTCATGCATCTGTGTTGCAGTTTCACTCGCTGGAACAGTTCGGAAGCGGACTCTTTGCCTTCCGTCGGGCGACTTCTCAATGATATCGGAGTCTTTTTCTTTATATTGCCCCGCGTCCCCAATTCCGCCCCGAGTCAATCTGTGAAGTTCTCGAATCGTGTCCTCAGATACGGGTAGTTGTTTACCCTGTTCGTGAATCCGTTTCAGAGCATCTCGATACCCGCGAATTTCTTCTTCATCTCTGTCGCGCAGTTGCTTGTGGCCGAACACAATGGTTCCAACGCGCGCCTGATCCGCAACAACCCCCTCAATCCGGTTTGATGAAACCGCGCTTTCGATCAAAGCGTGTTCTCGCAGGGCTTTGAGTGTCTGAGGAGATTGGTTTGTAAAAAGCTCTTGTTTTCCTCGCGCCTCTCCCAAGTCTGCCAAGTACCAGGAGGTGTTCGCCGGAATCGCCTCGATTCCGGTTACGAATTGTCGCAGCGTTCTCACGAATTCTTCCTTTCAGCGATACCCTTGCCGAACGAGGTGCTGTCACAGTCGTCTGTCATAGCTTGTCACAGCAACGACGACTGGAATTCATCGAGCGGCTGTCGAGCGACGTGCCGGTGCATCCGGTGACGCTTGCCATCGCGCGACTAGCGGGGCGCATCGAAGGCCAACAGGAAGCGATGGGCATCCAGTTTGCGTTCGAGGATTTGTTGATCGGCGCGACAGCGTTGCACCTCGGCTACGAAGTCGCGACGCTGAACCTCCGCGATTTCCAGAGAATCCCCGGTCTTTCCGTGATCCAAACTCTGAAGGATTGACCGCCGACGAAATCTCCCTCGCTCTCGCTGCCGTCAACCGGTACGCGTGCTCGCACTCATGGTCCGGGACAACCACGTCATTGAACGGCCTCGCTGTTACCGAATCACTGCGATTCACGCGTTTGGCGCTTGAGAACGGCGAGACACCAGGAATCACCCTTACCCACTTTCGGAATGAAAGACACAGCTTCCCATCCTTGTCGACCCAAGGAGTCTAATTGTTTCTCGCTTTCTGCCAATGAGTTTTCGGCTCCTTGCAAGTCGAGCACCTCAATCTTATATTCCCACATAATCTTTCACTCCTTTGTGTGGCGCGACGCTTCGATAGTCTGTCGAGCCCAAACGTCACCTCTCTTTTATTTACGGCGAATTTTATCGCGCTCCGCATCGGCGTACAGATTTGCGAGGCTTCTGGAGGCACCGAACTGGGGTCCGATCCATTGGTAGACCGAATCATCTCTGCCATCATGAACATCGTGAATGGCAGCGCGCACTTCTTTATACGACTCAAGTCGCTTAAGAATCGTGTGAATGACAGCCAGGCTATTTTGGTACCCGTCTATCGGGAAATTTAACTGCCTGAGGCTAGCGCGGAGCTCGATAGGTGTCAGCCCTCTTCGCCCCGCCGCTCTCAAGGCAGAGCGACAGGCACTCGTGAGTCCGTCGAGTCTCAATTCGGTAGTCACGTCGTCACCCTTTCCGCTTTGTTCGCCAAGAACGGCGAGCGCCGCAACCTTGCGGCGCTGTCTGGCGATCTGCACCTCAAGCTGCTCCATGCGCTCCAATAGATCACGGAGAACATCGCGTGCCTTTCTCAGGTCAGCTCTATACTCTTCCCGCATTTACCACACATCTTTGCACAGCATGTGTAAACGTCAAGCAGAAAGGAAAGCGGTCCATAATTGCTTGCCGGTTTGAAACAGATGGACATAATCATGGCAAAAATTCTTATGTTCACACTGCTCTCAAGACTTTCAGCAACGGGGGCTCTCGTTGCATTTTTTGTTACAGGCGCCCCGACTGCGGGACACGCGTCCACGCAGAAGCCGAAGCAGGAAGTACTATCGCCACAAGAAGTCTTTAACCACACCTCGCGTCCGTATTCGTAGCGGAATCTCTTGATGGTGCGGGAACTGTGATCGCGAAGGGAAGCGCTGTTGTTGTGGCTCCAAGTGAGGTCGTCACCAATCGACACGTCATCGAGGACGGAGTCTCCTTCCGCCTCAAGCGCGGCGCGGAGACGTGGCCTGCCACGATTAGTCATCTTGACGCCATCAACGTTGCTAAGGAAGTTTTCGAGAAGAAATGAGTCACGAAAGGCTACCGCGAGGGAAAGTCATGCAAAAACAGGATCATGGAACGAGCAACCTGGAGTTACTCGACGTGAGGGGCAGTGGGGAAATTTCATGAGCAGGAAGCGTCGGAAATCTATCATCGCGCTCCCGCTGATGGCGGCGTTCCTTTTCACTTCCGCGAAGGCACAAGAAACCCGAAAGAGCAAATCTGATCCGCTGATGATCCAGGAGCAGGGTAGCTTCGCTGTCGGCGGGTCGGTCACCACCGCTCCCGGCACCTTTGACCCCATCAAGCAGGGCTCGTACAACCCTGCCGGCACCGATCCCGCAGGCCAGAGGTTGCACGGCGATCACGCTTACGTCTTCTACCAGGTCCCCTCGACCCGGAGGCGCTCAACCAGTTCTTCCGGCAGATGGTTCCCAACACCGGCCCGTACGACGCGCAGGTGAATACGGAAGCTGTTTCGACGCTATTCAGCAAGATCGGGCCGGGCATTCTTGTCACGCACTCACAGAGCGGCGGGCTAGGCTGGCGCTCGGCCATTAAGAACAGGAATGTGCGCGCCAGCGTCTCCTTTGAGCCGGGCTTCGACTTTCCTTTCCCCGAGGGAGATGTGCCACCGCCTATGACGCTCGGCGGCAGAGCACTGAGCCCTATCACAGTGTCTCAGTCGGAGTTCATGCTCCTCACGAAGATACCGATCGTCATCTATTACGGCGACAATATCCCCGACAAGCCGAGCGTGAATCCCGGCCAGGAGCAGTGGCGCATTTTTTTCGAAATGGCCAAGAGGTGGCGGGATGTCGTGAACCGCCATGGCGGCGATGTCACCGTCGTGCACCTGCCCGAGATCGGTATCCGGGGCAACACGCATTTCCCGATGTCGGACCTGAACAACGTCCAGATTGCGGACCAGATGTCGAAATTCCTTTCAGGAAAAAAGCTGGACTAATCCGCTACTAAACCACGCGGCGCTTCTGCCTCACTTGTTTTATGTGTCAAGGTAAGTCGCTTGGGTTGGGTAGTTTCCCGGGCAAGCGGGAAGTTATCGAATCGTCCGTCGGATTAGTACCTGCAAACACGCTTTTCTTCAGAATGGCAAATCGGTCGTTTGCGATAAATTGCGCCGTGAAGTTGAATCCCATTCCACTTCAGCCGGCGGACACGCGTTCATTCATTTTCGAGGATCTGCCTTACGTCGCGTTTGCCGTGCAGAATGCGAATAATGTGGAGCGCATCTGCCTCCAGAGCGTAATAAATCCGAATAGCCTCAAATCCAGCGACAGGCCATGAGCGAAGATTTTGAACTCGCGGATTGCTAGAGGAGTATCGAGGACCCACGTGAGGATTCTGGCTTAGTGATTGAATAGTGCGCTTGACGGCTTCACGGAAACGAATGGCTCGGGAGCATCCGCAGAGTGGAGGTAATACCGGAACTGACGTACGATGTCGTTGCTGGCGGCCTGTCGATACAGAACCTTCACGAACGCGGGCTGGCCTTGTGCTCAGCCAAGAGCGCATCCGTCTGCTTCGTTACGGAACTCCAAAACTCATCTTCTGTGAGTTGCTCTGAGGCGAGCCCTTCAGCGAGCAGGGTGTCGAGTTCCTCCGGTGTCCCCGTGAAACCCGGCACTGTGCGTTGCTCAACGGCTGTCAAAGCAGCTTCGACAACTTGATCAACGGATTCGTAAGCACCGCGGCTGAGGACCGCTCGAATCCGGCGCTCCTGTTCCGGCGTGAGACGAATCGTCATGGTGTGGTTGCTCCTTGGGTTCGTCATCTTCAGGTTAGGGCAAAAACTGCCGTCGGGCAAGTCGGATGCGGCTTTGGCGGCTTTGGTCAGGCCGAGCGTGCGGTCAGGCCTGGAAGCGTATAATAATGTTGAGGATAAGACTCGCACGGGCCGTGACAGTGCGGGATTCTAACCAACGACAGGGCAGCGTTCTAACCAACTGGACTACGTCCCCAACCGTGGAATCAACTTAGCGTAAAACCTTGCAAATAAGGACTTTGCAAACTCCGCATACAGCGCACTGTTCGCCCGGATTGCCTGTAATAGCAGCCCTTCTTGGCAAGACCGCCTGTAAATATCAGCGCGCTCATGCGAGACTCATACTAGACTCGAGCAAGAGGCAAACCAGTATTCCGAAGCAGAGTATTCGGCCGGCGAACCCCCCGCTACTCCCGACACATGTTGCTGATGCCAGTCGCCCGGCGATATAACTCGTTCGCAGCAGCCCAGCGGCTGGACTTATCGCTTGGGAATCTCCACTTCGGTGTAGCCGCCTGGCTTTGCCGCGTTCACCGCGGTAGCAATGCTGCCGAGATGCAAACGCACTACCGGCCACTGCGAGTTCGCAAGCACCAAAACGGAAATCTTGCGGCCAGTCAGGTTTTGCTGATACTGGATATTCTTGTCTGTCGTGAGCAGTACTTGGAAGCCGGCCGCCTCCGCGGCGTTCAGCAAATCACCGTTAGAGACCTTGTCCCAGCCGCGCTCTCGCGCCTTGGCGGATCCAGGCTGCGAGCTGCAAATTCGAGCACAGTCCGGATCTGTTCCGGCGTCACATGGAACTGCTCAACGATTTCCTCGATGCTGGCGCCCGCTTCGAGATTCTCGAAGACCGTCGCCACGGGCATCCGTGTACCTCGAAAAACCCATGCACCGCTGCGCCTGCCCGGCACGCTTTCCACTACCGGACACTGCGACCAGTCAAGTGCTGCCATCGCGAATCTCCTTTTGTTATTTTAGCACATGGTTGTGTTTCACCTTCGGGTGCAGGACGTTCTCCACTGGACTCTCAACGGGCTCGTACATTTCCGGCAGTGGGCCATCTTTCGGCACGTAAGCCACATCGCGGGGAACATGGGGGTTCTTCGGGTCCGGGTCCTGGTAGACCACCGCGAAGAGGCGTCCCACACCCTCCGGACTCAAGTGGAATGCTCGCTGGCCGTTCGGCGTATTCGGTCCGTCGGTCAGGACAGGGACGTCCGGCACGTCGTATCCCGCCCAGCGCTTTGCTGTCTCGTCCCACCAGATGATGGGCTCCGAGCCCGGATATGGTTTGCCGTGTCGATCGCACGACGCTCGGTTGTAGAGAATGCGCATGTTGTTCGGCCAGGTCCATGCGAAGTTGGGATAGAGGCCGAGACCTCCGGGATCCGTCTGCGAGTCCCGGCGTTTGGAGAGGTTTACCCCGCCGCCGAAAACCCCAGCGTAGATCCAGGCCCCGGAAGAGGTCGAGCCGTCGGGCTGCAAGTCGGCTACTCTCTTGACCAGATCGCCGGCCTTCAGGTTGGCGCCCGGAACGTCATGCAGCGCACGTCCGTTGATCTCGCGCAGCACGTCCTCGGCAGTGGTGTAGGTCCAAAAGGCCTTCTTAATGATCTCGTCTTTCGGGTCGGCCGAATCCTTAATAACATCGCGCACGCGGCGGAATACGAGATCGACGATTTCGCCGTCGGGTTTGGCCTCCCCGGGGGGCTTCACCGCCGCGTGTCGCCACTGCACCAGGCCGCCCGAGTTGCTGATGGTTCCGTTCTTTTCCATGAAGAACGGGGCGGGCAGCAAGATCACCTCCGTGGAGATGGACTTCGGGTCGACACCCGGTCGACGCCAGAACGTCGCCGTTTCCGTCTCCCAGATCTCCTGAACCACCAGCGTCTCTAGCTTTGCCATCGCCTCGAACGTCAGATTCAGGTTGGGCATAGTTCCCGCTGGGTTCTGGCCGACAATCCATAGCATCTTCATTGTTCCGGCGAGAGCGCTCTCGAAGATCGACATGGTACCGTAGTCTTTCGCGGCGCTTCGCTTAGGCAACCAGGCATAGGCGAAATCATTCTCGGGAGTGGCTGCATCTCCGTAGAACGCTTTGAGCGTGTTGACGAGGAATTTGCTGTCCGCGGTCCCGTTCCTCTTCGTGTACTCGGCAAGGGTGGGCTCTGCGTGGGCCGGATAGTTGAGATAGCCGGGCATGTAGTTGTTGAGCACGCCCATGTCGCACGCGCCCTGCACGTTCGGCTCGCCCCGCAGCGCGTTGACGCCGCTACCCGGCTTGCCCACGTTGCCAAGCAAGAGCTGCAGGATGGTGAACGCGCGGATTCCCTGCACGCCGGTGGTGTGCTGGGTCATTCCGAGCGCGTACAGGATGGCTCCCGGGCGATTCTTGGCCATGGTTTCCGCGATCTGCTGGATTTGCGTCGCCGGGATGCCGGTGATGCGCTCGCCCACTTCGAGCGTGTACCGCGAAACGAACGTCTTGAGGCGCGTGAAGACACAGTGCGGGTCAGCCAGGTTTGCGGCGACGCGCGGCTTGCCTTTTGCATCAAGCTGATAACCCCAGGTCTCCGTGCCGTACTTGTGCTTCTCCGCGTCGAACCCGCTGAAGAGTCCATCCTTGAAGTCGAAAGCCGCGTGGCCCAAAAAGAGGGCGTTGGTATGGGTTGTGATGTAGTCTTCGTCGTACAGCTTGTGCACAAGGACGTAGTTAATTATGGTGTTGAGAAGCGCAGCGTCGGTACCGGGACGAATGCGCGCGTACATGTCGGCCGCCGCAGATGTCCGGGTGAATCGAGGGTCGACGTGGATGATCTTCGCCCCGTTTTCCTGGGCCTTCCGGATCCACTTGAAGGCCATGGGATGGTTCTCTGCCACATTGCTGCCCTCCACCAGAATCGTCTTGCAATGCTGGAGGTCAATCCAGTGGTTGGTCATCGCCCCCCGCCCGAACGCAGCCCCCAGACCGGGGACCGTCGGGCTGTGTCAGAGTCGGGCCTGGTGCTCGACGAAAGCGGTGCCGAGCAGGCGCGCCGCTTTTTGGAAGAGGTAGCACTCCTCGTTGGTGTTTTGTGCGCCGCCCATGAAGGCGATCGCATCCGTCCGGTTGACCGGAACCTCCGCGTCGCCGAGTTTCTCGGTGGCGATCCACGTCGCGTCGCGGGTCTTTCGAATCTTTTGCGCGATTCGTTCCACCGCGTTTTCCCACGAGATATCCTCCCATCGGTCGCTGCCCGGTGCCCGGTAACGAGGCGTGCGAAGCCGGTTCGGCGAGGTGTGAGTCGCGAACATGGATATGCCTTTAACGCACAGGGATCCGCGGTTCACGATGTGGTCGTAGTCGCCTTCCATGGCAATGAGCTTGCCTTCGCGTACGGCGGCGATCATGCCGCACCCGCACGAGCAGAAGTTGCACGAGGTAGTGAACTCATTGACGTTTTCGAGCTTTAACCTTTGTGTGGCGGCCCTCACCGTGGACACATCGAGTAGCTCACCGAGCGCTAGCCCTGCGCCACCGCCCACCGTCAACCTCAACCAGTCTCGGCGGTTGATTGATGTTAAGCCCTGTGTCCTCGGACCACGGTCTACTTGATCCTGAGTTTCCGTTCTCGGATTGCCGATCGGGTCCATAGTTAGGGCTCTCCTCCCATGGGGGTGAAGGATATTGTCCGCGCGATGACCTTGGTCTGCGACGCAAAATGAACCGCCTGTTTTTATCCACAAGTCGGCCATTCCGGTTGCGTAAACGATTATGTCTATCTTGGAGCCGATGAAGCCTGTCATTTTTGACAGCTTCTCTTCTGTCGTGGTCTCCCTACTCTGCTGCCGCCACGCGGGTTAATTGGCAGAGCGAAACCGAGGTGACGATTGGCCCTGTTCAAAAAAAGCTTCCCTGCGGTGCGTGCCGTGGTGGCCGCAGCTTTGTGTTTCCTGGCTGTGGTCGTTCCAACGAAACAGAGCCGGGGCGAGCCTGGCTCGCCGCAAAAAGCCAAGTTTTACCAGCGGCCCACCGACGCTTCGCTCTATGTTGGTTCCGAAGTGTGCAAAAGCTGCCACGAGGACACGCCCACTAAGGATTTCTACAAGAACTACGAGGCTTCTCCGCACTTCGTAACCACCATGGACAGCAAGAAAGGAGCACAGTGGCAGGGTTGCGAGGCTTGTCATGGGCCGGGCAAGGAACACGTCGATGGGGGCGGAGACAAAAGTAAGATTTTTACCTTCAAGGACGTTTCGGCACAGGAAGCGAGTGCCCGCTGCCTGGATTGCCATCAGTATGGCGAAGAGCACGCAAATTTTGGCCGCTCTGCGCACCTGCAAAACAACGTTGGGTGCACCGATTGCCACTCGCCACATCACGCCAAAGAAAGCCAGTTTCTGATGAAGGAAAAGGAGCCGCAGCTCTGTTACGGCTGTCATCTCGAAACAAAGCAGCAGTTCACGCGCACCTTCCATCACCGGGTTAACGAGGGATTAGTTAGATGCGACGACTGCCACAATCCGCATGGTGGATTCCTGGTTCGCCAGGCGCGAGCGACTATCTCCGAGGACACCGTCTGTTTCAAATGCCACACGGACAAAGCCGGTCCCTTTGTCTTCGAGCATCAGGCAGTGAAGATCGAAGGTTGCATTTCCTGCCACACGCCTCATGGCTCGTCCAATCCGCGCTTGCTCAAGCGCAGTCAGGTGAACCTGTTATGTCTTGAATGCCATTCGCTCACCGTGGACGCCGGAGCTCCCGCCATACCTACGTTTCATAAGCAAGACCAGAAGTATCAGGCTTGCACCCTTTGCCATGTGGCCATCCACGGCTCCAATTCGAGCAATGTGTTCTTCAAACCGTGAGGAGTTGGGCGATGCACAGAGTCAGAACCGGCCTCGCATATCTCTTTTGCTGCTTTCCGAATGCCTCGATCTTTCTTTTCGGTGCGGCTCTCCTCCTGTTTGCCGCAAAATGTTGCTCCGCGCAGCAGGCAGATCCGGAAGGCATGGAGCAAGGAAATTACAACATCAAGCAATCCGTGGAATTCGGCTACCGCTTCACAGACGTTACCGGTAGCCAGGCAGCTTATGACACGTTTGTCAATCTCCAGCAAGGTCCGCGGTTGCTCGACTTCACGACCGAGATGAGATCCCTGAACCATGAAGGTGCGTTCTTCGATCGACTGTTCTTCAGCAATTTCGGTTACGGCGGAGACCCCCAAAATGTATCCAGGCTGAACATCAGCAAGAACAAATGGTACAACTTCAGCACGCTCTTTCGTCGGAACGAGTACGCATGGGATCATTCGCTGCTCGCGAATCCGTTGAATCCGGTCACGCCGGCGTTCGCGAATGCTCCTCCGGGTTTTACTCCGATTATAAGCACGTCGCCTCACCTCTACAGTACGCGCCACAAACTCAGCGATTTGGACCTTTTGCTGCTCCCGCAATCCAGGATTCGATTCCGCTTTGGCTACTCACGAGGAATTTTCGAAGGCCCCGGATTCAGTTCCATCCATCAGGGCACCGAGCAGCTGCTGTTTCAAGACTATAAAACAACCCTAAACAACTACCGTCTCGGTGTCGATTTCCGAATCTTGCCGAAAACCAACATCAGCTATGACCAGATCTGGAGCTATTACAAGGGAGACACCGGCGCTAACGATCAGAATCAGCTCTTCGCACTTTCTAACGGAGCTCTCGTGGACATAGGCGTCGCGTTGAACGCCGGAGCGAGTCAGCCTTGCTCCAGTACCTTCCTCGCGGGAGGTGTTGTCAATCCCGTTTGCAACGCTTACTTCGACTACCTCCGCCACGGCAGGACCCGCACCAACGCGCCTACCGAGCAGCTGAGCCTGCAATCGAACTACCTGCCGGGCTGGGATCTCTCGGCCAAAGTGAGTTATACCAGCGGAAGCACCAACGTGTTTGACTGGCTCGAGAATTGGAACGGTCTCGAATCAAAATCGAACACACGGGGCGAAACAATCACTGGACCGGTCTTCGGCGAGCGCGTGGCGACAACAGCTGATTTCGGGGCGACCTGGCACCTATCCAGCGAATTGAGCTTCATCGATTCGTTCCATTATTCGAATTTCCACAATCCCGTCGCGTTTGACCCCTCCGCGTGTTCCTTTTTCGCCCCGAATCTCCTTACGTCCCCGACCGTTTTTTCGCCCGCGGTGGCCTTTCCGCTTACTTGCACGGTGCCCTCGGGCGCTGTTGCCGGCACTCCCGCCCACACCTCAAAATCCGGTCCCGACCTTTCAATCGCCGAGTCCAGCCTCTTCCTGAAACAGGATGAAAAAACCAATCTTGCAGAACTCGAGTACCAATTTTCGCCGCGGCTCGGAGCTCGGCTGGGATTTCGCTACCGCCACCGATCGATCAACGACAAGGACTTCGAAGCGGTCTCCGAAGTCTTTTTTCCGGACAATGCCAATCGTGGGGACTGCGCTCTCGAGAACGGGGTGCTTCCCGTGGGCTGCACGCCCAACGGCGACGGCTCATTCACATTCAGAACTCCACAACCCATCGAACTCGATACCGGCGAAACTTTCATTAACGAATACTCAGGCGTCTTCGGCATTTGGGTCAAGCCTTTGCCTGCCTGGAGGATTAGCTTCGATACCGAATTGATGAGCGCGGACAACTCGTTCACCCGCATTAGTCCGCGACAGTCGCAGGAATATCGTGTTCGTTCGACATACAAGCCTGCCCCCTGGCTGAATCTGAGCGGATCCATCACCATCTGGGAAGCCCGCAACAACGTACCGGAGATTGACAACCTTCAACACAATCGTTTCTATGGTTTCTCGGCATCGTTGCAACCGAGAGAATCTCTTGGGCTGGAGCTCGGCTACGACTACAATGACGTCTTCTCCCAAATTCTGATCTGTTACGTCACCAGTGTTCCGCCCCCCGGATTAAGTCAATGCCCCGGCTCGTCACTGGTGCAGCAGCTCTCGACTTATACCAATACGTCGCATTATGGCTACTTCCTCGCGAACTGGTCGCCTGGGAAGCGCCTTACGCTGCACCTAGGCGCGAACCTTACCGGCACGAATGGCTCAGTGTTGATTCTCAGTCCTACCGCACCGTCGGGGCCGCTCAATTCATTTTGGGCTCAGCCTGTCGCGGGCTTCGAATATAGGTTTGCAAAAGGATGGACCGGAAAGGCCTATTGGGGTTATCACGGCTATCACGAAGATGAGACTGCCCAATCGCCTCAAGACATTTTCGTTCCACGCAACTTTCATGCAAATTTGGTCACCCTTTCTCTTAGGTATGCGTTCTGAAGAACCCTCGATTCTAATTTGGGAGGAACCTGCACTATGAAAACCAAATCGATGTCGAAAATAATTTGTCTCGCACTCGCAACTATTGTTGACGTTCCGGTTCTGCTCTTCGCCAGGACCGGGGCGGACGACAAGAGCGCTGCAACTTACAAAGCGAAATGCGCGTCATGCCACGGCGCTGACGGGAAAGGCGATACGCCTGCCGGCAAGAGTACCAAAACGCGTAGTTTCGCGGACCCGGAGGTAGTCAAGGCGAGCGACGACGATTTCGCCGGGATCATCGAAAAGGGCAAAGGGAAGATGCCCGGCTATAGCAAGAGCATGAAGCCGGACGCGATCAAGGACATGGTGGCCTACATTCGCAGCTTGGCAAAGTGACCCTACCGAAAGGCCCTCGCGGCGAGAGGATCGCACGATTCCTGTCGCAGTCAGGACCTGTGAGATGACAATGCCTACTCTTTTGCTACTTGTTCTGATCGGAATGACCATTGCTCTGATCGCCGTATTCGTCTTTCGCCCGCAAATCACGCAGACCCAGGCGGGGAAAATCGCAGCATTTCTGGCCTTATTTGCCCTGCCCGTCCTTTGCGCGGGAATGGGTGCGTCGAGCGAACTCTTGCACGCCAAAAGTACAAAGTTCTGTCTTTCGTGTCACATCATGAAACCGTACGGCCAGAGTCTTCGCGTGGATGACCCGACCCATTTGGCAGCAGCACATTTTCAAAACCGTCGTGTGCCTACGGACGATGCTTGCTACTCATGCCACACGAATTACGCAATGTTCGGTGGCATTAAGGCCAAGATAGGGGGCCTGAAGCACATCTATGTCTATTACCTGGGGACACCTCCTTCGCCTGAAAACATCAAGCTCTATGAGCCATACAACAATCGCGAGTGCTTGCATTGCCATGCGGGTGCGCGTTCATTCGAAGAAGGAGCCGTCCACACGGCAGACCCGGAACTACTACCTGCGCTAAGAACGAATAAGGTGTCGTGCATATCAAGCGGCTGCCATGAAGTCGTCCACGATGTGAAGGACTTAAAAAATGCCAAATTCTGGAAAGGCGGTAGCTGATGCTGAGTACGAATGCATTTGACCGAAAGCTGCAAATTTCTGGAATGATCCTCATCATCGGCCTCGTTGTCGAAGGCCTTTGCCTACTGAGTGGCAGTCCGATCGGATTTATCTTATTTGTAGGTGTTGGCGTCCTTCTCATTGCCATTGGCATGCTCCACTATCTCTATTCGCTGGCCTCGACCGCATCTTCATCAGTGAAATGGGATTAACCGGGGAGCGCCCGGACAAACCGGCATGTGCAAGGGATGAACGTAACACCTACCACGGCTCGGCATCTGCAGGAATCGAAGCCGGTCGACAAATTCACAGACTTGTCCAGGAATCTAAAATCATTCGGCCATGAGATACCAATGCGGCGCCGAAAAAACGTAAAGATGCCAACGGCGGTTATTCCCCTACATGGTTGTTCTCGAATAGATGCGTCGTCAGGGGCGATGACAACCTGGAATGAGTTTCCTACACGCAGTTTGTGAGATCATCACAGCCAATTCGGCTGTCACTCGCGCTCACCAAGCACTGGAAATATGAGCCGGATTGCCTCATTGCCGCCCCGTTTTTCTGCAGCTTCCGTCAGATCAGAAGGATATGGCGGAAGCGCGTGGGAGTCGAACCGATTCGTGAGATCTCTCTCTTGTGACTTGACGCGTCCGTCGCCAGACAACACCAAGGCAAGGCCTGCCTACGAACGCTTCTCAATGCTTGGAAACATGCTCGCGCCAATGTGTCCTCTTCCGGCAAGCTAAGGTACGCGGATAGGAATAGGTTAGCGCCGGGATAAACCGGCGTGGAGGAGCAGATGAAAGAGCTGTACGGTGAAGGCCCAGCGAGCCACACCGACCCCGAGTCATGTGTGGTCAGTCGAAAGGCTGGCCATGAAGCGTTGACAGGGGCACAT
>WNGC01006921.1_pt1 | contig 13977 bp, 15 predicted proteins | sample 5400051 | NCBI WGS metagenome assembly WNGC01 (sample SAMN13153368, study PRJNA577476) | soil metagenome | isolation source: 20 cm soil or saprolite under grassland replicate 2 | place: USA:California | collected 2016-06-15 | reverse complement strand
CCGTGATCGCCGCCGTCAGCGTCGTCTTCCCGTGGTCCACGTGCCCGATCGTCCCCACGTTGACGTGCGGCTTCGTCCGATCGAACTTCGCCTTCGCCATCCCCCGGCCTCCCCTACCGCTCTCCGCCTCTGCCGCCCGCCCTTACCTTTGTCCTACTCCTCGCTTCGATCGTCTTCCCCTGACTCACCGCAGCCCGCGTGACCAGGACAGTGGACGGGACGAAGCGAGAGGAGCCTACCTGGAGCCCACGACCGGATTCGAACCGGTGACCTTGTCCTTACCAAGGACACGCTCTGCCGCCTGAGCTACGTGGGCCCGCGCGCAGATTGATTATAACAACCCCCGAGGGGGTGTCAACCGACGGGCGCTCGCCGCGCCCATCGATACGCGCGGCCCGGCGGAGCATGCGGACCCGGACACATGCGAGCGTCGAACGGGCTTGCGCGATTTGCGGGAAAGTTTAGCAGGAGTTTGCCGCCGGCAGACCAAATAAACGAACATCGCATTGATGCCAGCCGATGAGGGGTGCTGGTGTCGTCTCTCGGAGAGCGCATCCGGTCACGGCGCAATGAGCTGGGCCTCACCCAGTCCCAACTCGGGGGCACCGAGCTGACCAAAGGGTTCATCAGCCTTATCGAAAAAGGCCGCGCCAAACCGTCGATCGACAACCTGAAGCTGCTGGCACGCCGTCTGAAGATGCCGGTCGGGTATTTCCTGGAAGACTCCGGCCCGCTCGGGGAGACGGCATTGCAGGTCTCGATGCAGGCGGCGTGGGTGGCCCTCAAGCAGGACGACCCGGCCGAAGCGAGCGAAGGGTTCTCCGCCGCGTTGGCCCTGGCCAAGCGAGAGCACGACCTCCACGGTGAGGCCGAATGTCAGATCGGGCTGGCATCGGCCCTGACCCGCCTCGAGGAGCATGACCGGGCGGCGGAACACCTCCGCCGGGGCCAGGAGATCGCCGAAACGACGCAGATGGTCGAACAGCTTGCCCGGGCCAGTTGTCTCCTCGGCCAAATCGAGATGGCCCAAGGGGACCTCCGGAGCGCCCGCGAGCACCTGATGGAAGGCTATCACCGGCTGCACGAACATGGGTGCCCGGATCTTTCCCTGATGGCGGATCTGCTCTTGACGCTGGGACGGGCGACCCAGGACGCCGGGGACCCCGCGGAAGCGGAACGCTGGTATCAGGAAGCCGCGACGACCCTGGCCCCTGCCGAGGATCTGCGGCGGTTGAGTGCCGCGCACATCCAATGGGGCGCCGAAGCGCGCGCGCGGAACGCCCATGAGGTGGCGCTGGGACACCTGGCCCGCGCCGAGCATGCCCTGGAGGCGCTGGCGGGCCCCCGCCTGCTCGCTGAGGCCCGACATCGCGCCGCCACGGCGGCGCTGGAGACCGGGAAAGCCGACGAGGCGATTTCTCACCTGCAGAGCGCGCTGCTCATCGTGGAGAGGATCGGCGATGATACCGCGCGGGCGCGCACGCTCGTTAGTCTGGCAGAGGCGCAGGTACACAAGGGGGCGTACCCGCTGGCGGAGCAGGCCCTGGCCGAGGCGGAACGCCTCACCACGGTGACGCCCGACAGCACACAATCGGCCAGGATCGAACTCGCCAGGGCCCGGTTCCTCCGCCGCAGCGGGAGCCCGACGGAGGCCCTCAGCCATTACCGGCACGCCATTACCTCGTTTGAGAGCCTCGGCAGGCGCACCGACCTCGCCCGGGCCTGCAACGAACTGGGCGAGCTCTTGATTGAGCAGGAGCGGCCGTCGGAGGCCGCCCCGTACCTGGCCCGCGCGCTGCAGGAGCTCAACCCCCACAGAACGGCGCCAAGGGCCACCGGAGACGTGTAGCCCACCCCAGGCATTTTGGCCGGGCTGACGCGTACCTGGGGCCGGCGCGCTTACAGAATCAGGTGCAAGTCCCCGAATTCGTGCCAGAGGTACCGTGACTCCAGCGCGGTCCTGTAGGCGCGCTCGAGGTGGGCCCGCCCCGCGATCGCCTCGATCATTGCCAGGTGCGACGCGCGGGGTTCGTGGAATCCCGTGAGCAGCCCGTCAATGATGCGAACCCCGCGCTCGGGGGTGATCACGAGATCGGTCCACCCCCGAGAGGCGACCGGGCGCCCGCGCTCGTCCAGCGAGCTCTCCAGCGCCCTCACCACGGTCGTGCCAACCGCAATGATCCTGCCCCCGGCGCTGCGCGTGTGCGCAACCGCTTCGGCGGCTTCATGTGAAACGGCGTAATACTCCTCGTAGGGAGGCTCGTTGCGCTCCAGGCTGGCGACCCCGGTGTGCAGGATCAGTCGCGCCAGGCCGGCACCGCGATCCCGGAGCCGCCCGAGGACCTCCGTCGTGAAGGCTCTGCCCGCCGAGGGCATCTCCGCCGACCCCGGTTCGTCAGCGTAAACCGTCTGGTACATCTCGAGCGGCCATTGCCCGCGTACGTACGGGTAGGAGATCGGGCGGCCCCATCGACGCAGGTACTCGACAAACGGGACCGGCAAATCCAGGTGGGCGATCCACAACCGCCCGGACCGGCGATAGGGCACGAGGAGCGTGGCTTCTCCTCCCCCTGGAAGGATGAGCACCTCGCCCCGGGACACCTGCGCCTGCCGCGGCTCGACGACCCACAGACCGGCCGGCAGGCGGGTGGAGATGTGAACCGCGATCGTCCGCCCGTCTGCGAGGGTGGCGGTCAGGGCTGCAGGCAGCGTCGCCGATGTATTGACAACAACGAGATCCCCTGGGCGAAGGAAGCCGGGGAGGTCCGCGAACCGGGCGTGCATGATCGCGTCCACGCGGCGGTCGGTGACCATGAGACGCACCTGGTCGCGGGGCAGCCCCCGAGCTTCCGGGGGTTCGTGCGCCTCGAGATCCGGAGGGACGGCGAACTCCACTCCGGCGCCACCGGCTCCCCGCGGCTCAACGACAGCGGCCATCGGGGTCATCGCGGCACGCGCTCCGCGGCCTGGAGCGCCTCCTCATGGCGAGGGACCGAAACCGTCTGCTCGCCGTGGGGGATCCATGAGGAGAGCGCGAACCGCCCGGCAGGCGCAGTCTCCTCCTCCACCAACCGGACCAGCCGCTCCGCCGCGGCTTCGGGCCCCGGCAGATGGGACAGATCGATCCCAGGTTCGGCGTCCCGGTGCATCTGGGTGTTCATATCGCCCGGATCGACCGCGTAGACCCGGATCCCGCTCCCGGCCAGCTCCGCGGCCAGGGTCCGCGAGAGGTGCTCCAGCGCGGCCTTGCTGGCCCCGTACCCACCCCATCCCGGATAGGCCTGGATCCCCGCGTCCGAGGTGACGTTCACAATGACCCCGCGCCCCGCGGCCTGCATCGCGGGCAGGACCAGCTGGATGAGCCGCAGCGGGGCCGTCACGTTGATCCGGAAGACGCCGTCCAACGCCTCGGGGGAGAACCCCTCCAGGCGCGGCATCGGCGTTGGACCGAGCGAGGACGCGTTGTTGATCAGGAGATCGATCCGGCCGAAATGCCGCAGGCCTCGCGCCACCAACCGCTCCGCGTGGGACTCGATCGCAATATCCCCCGGCAGGGCAACGACGTCGGTGTGGGGCCGCAGGGCGTCCGCCGCCTCGCGCAGCGCCTCCGCTCCGCGCGCGGTGAGAATGAGCCGGACTCCCCGCCGCGCCAGCAGCCGGGCCACCTCCCATCCGAGCCCGCGAGAGGCGCCCGTGATCAATGCGACCTGCTCGTTCAATGACATCTCTCCCTGCCTCCTTGAGCATGCGTCGCTCTCACGTTCAGTATGCGGCCCGCAGGCGGGAGGGGCATCGGACGGTGGATCGGGGAGGCGCCGGTCGAACGGGCACCCCAGCACCTGTCCGGATGGACAGGCGGGCAGAGCCCGGAGGCCGGCGGGATGCGGGGGCGGGGTGGGGCCGGAGCGGTTACTCTCCCTGCTCGGCGAGCCGGCGCGGGTCCTCGAAGAACCGCGCGGTGATCGCCCCGAAAAGCACGCCACCCACGTGGGCCATATAGGCCACGCCGCCCGTGGACATGTTGGTCACGGCACCGACGCTCACGAGTTGGGTGAGGAACCATAATCCGATCAATAGGAACGCCGGGACGAAGGTGACGGTGAAAAAGAACCCGATGAACAGGACCGTGCGAATGCGATCGCGCGGATACGTGATCAGGAAAGCGCCCATCACGGCCGCGATGGCCCCGCTCGCGCCGAGGGTGGGGACGGTGGAATCGGGACTGACCGCGACCTGCGCCAGCATCGCCGCCACCCCACCGGCCAGGTAGAACGCGAGGTACCGTCCGGGATTCATGGCGTCTTCGATTTCCGGTCCAAAGGCCCACAAGAACACCATGTTCCCGACAATGTGCGACCAGCCGCCGTGCATGAACATCGCCGTCAGGGCGGTGATCGGGTGGCGGCCGGCGACAACATCCGCGGGGACCAGTGACCACTGCCTGATAAAGTCGTCCCCCCCGATCAACTCCAGGACGAAGACCAGCGCGTTCACGACGATAATCAGCAGCGTGACGATCGGGAAGTGGATTGGACGTCGAGACACATCACCCAATGGGATCACGGCTTCCCCCCCACGAAGGTTTTCACCACCAGCCCGCTACAGCAGCCCCCGCTCGGCGGCCACCGCGATGGCCTGGGCGCGGTTCTCGGCCCCGAGCTTATTGAAGATGGACGTCATGTGGAACTTCACGGTCCGCTCGGTGATCGCCAACTGCCGGGCGATCTGCTTGTTGGACAGACCCTGCGCGACGAGCCGCAGCACCTGCCGCTCCCGCCCGCTGAGGACGCCGGAACGCCGGAGGTCGCCGACCTGCGCGACGACGCGCGCGGCGACCCGGGGGGTCAGGTACGACCCGCCCTCGTGCACGGCGCGAATCGCCTGCGCGATCTCGGCGGCGGCGGCTCCCTTGAGGAGATACCCGCCGGCGCCCGCCCTGAGGGCGCCGAGGACCCGTTCTTCCGTATCGTACGCCGTGAGCACGAGCACCCGCGGGTGGCCGGCCGTGGCCCGGAGTTTCGGAATCGCCTCAACGCCGTTCGTCCCGGGCATCTCGAGATCGAGCAGGACGACGTCCGGGCGCGCTCTCTCGGCGGTGGCCACCGCTTCCTCCGCGGATCCGGCCGTTCCCACCACCCGAAAGTCCCGGTCGTCTCCAAGCACCGCGACCAATCCCTCGCGCACCACCGGGTGATCATCCACGATCAGGATGCGGATCACGGCGTCGTCTCCCGGTGGGGTACCGCGGCCACGATGCGCGTGCCCCGGCCCGGCCGGCTCTCCACCCGGAGGGAGCCGCCGAGGAGCCTCGCCCGCTCACGCATGCCCAGAATCCCGACGCCGTGCCTCCGGTCTGAATGGGGACGTCCCTCCGACGGCGCCCCCGGGGCGAACCCCCGCCCATCGTCCTGGATGGTCAGGAGCACTCGGCGTCCGGTGCGCCCCAGCGTGATCTGCACCTCTTCAGCCCCGGCGTGCTTCCGGACGTTGGTCAGCGCCTCCTGGGCAATCCGAAGGAGTTCGGCCTCCACCCGCTCGGGCAGGGCGTCGAATGCGCCCGCAACCTCTGCTTGCCGTTGGCCCCTCTCCGGTTTGGAGCCCCCGGAGGGGGCAGGCCGGCGCGGCCCGGCTTCCGCGCGGACGTGCACCCTGACGCCGGTCTCGGACGTGAAGCGGCGCCCCAGCGCGGTCAGGGCCTCGGCGAGCGGCTTCCCGGCGAGCGGCACCGCCCGGAGATCGAGGACCGATTGCCGGGCTTCCTCCAGGCTCTCCCGCGAGACCTCCAGCGCCCGCTCCAAGCGCTCTCGGGCCCGCCGCGGGCTACGCTCCAGCTGTGCCAGGGCGCCCTCCAGGTGCAGCGCGATCGCGGTCAACCCCTGCGCCAGCGTATCGTGTATCTCTCTGGCGATCCGGGCGCGCTCCTCCGTGCGGGCCAGCCGCGCGCTCTCTTCCGCCAGGCGCGCCCGCTCGATGGCGATGCCCACCTGATAGGCGATCGTCGACAGGAGCCGCAGCTCGCCGGCGGACATCCGGCGCCACGACGGCCCGGTCAGGTTCATGATGCCGAGGGGCTTCTTCTGGAAGTACAGAGGAATGCTGGCATGGTACCGCAGGCCGTGCGTCAGGTGGACGGCTTTTTTCTTGACGGCGGGCCGCAGGCGGCTGCACTCGATGACGTCGATGTTCTTGGGGGTGAGCTCCCCGGCGTTGAACTCCTCGATGCACCAGCAGGAGTGCCCGGTCATCCGCACCGGCTCGTGGAGGTACGGGGGGAGATTCTGAACGGCCGCGCTGTAGAACTGCTGGGTCTCAGGATCGAGCAGCCAGACCCACCCGGTGCGCAGACCGAGGAGGCTGGCCACGAGGGTGAGGGTGCGCTCCAAGGCCTGCCGGACGTCCGGCGAGCTGTTCAGGGCTTCGGCGACGGCGTTTAGGACCCTGAGCTCGTCCGGCCGGCGGAGCACGACGGCGCCGGCCCTGCGGCCTGCCCCGGAGCCCGGCCTCGACGGCCGCCCGTTCCCTACCGTCCCCATGCTTGATGTGGACCTCCACCCAAAGTGTAGAGCCGGACGTGCCGGGCGCCGTGGTCGTTCGGACAGAGCGCGCGCGCGACCTGCCGGAGCGCGTCGGGGAATACCAAAAATCCGGGTGTCGTTGAAGTGGTCGAAACCCAATGGGGGTACTGGAACGTGCGCACCTTAGAGACGCTCTCTGCGATCGACAAGGAACAGCAGGCGGCGCCGGCGGCGGGCGCCGATGACACGCCGCTTCTCGACGCCTATTCGCAGGCTGTGATCGGAGCCGTGCAGCGGGTCGGGCCGGCGGTCGTCAGCCTGGCGGTGGCCATGCCCGCCCCCGAGCGGCTGCAGCGCCGCGGGCTGCCGGAAGTCCAGGGCGCGGGCAGCGGGGTGATCATCGCGCCGGACGGATATGTCCTCACCAACAGCCACGTGGTGCACGCCGCCCGCCGGATGGAGGCCCGCCTGCAGGACGGGCGGACTGTGGCGGCCCAACTCGTCGGCGACGATCCACACAGCGACCTGGCCGTGATCCGCGTGTCCGACGGGGGCCTCCCCGTGGCCGATCTCGGCGATTCCTCGCGGCTGCGGGTCGGGCAGCTCGTCGTGGCCGTGGGCAACCCGCTGGGGTTCCAGGCCACGGTCACCGCGGGCGTCATCAGCGCGCTGGGCCGGACGCTGCGGGCAGAAAACGGAAGGCTGATCGAGAACATCATCCAGACCGACGCGGCGCTCAACCCCGGCAACTCGGGCGGCCCGCTGGCCGACTCCCGGGGAACCGTCATCGGAATCAACACCGCGGTGATCGCCGGATTCCAGGGCATCTGTTTTGCGATCCCGGTCAACACGGCAAAGTGGGTCGCCGCCCAGCTGATTCGCGAGGGCCGCGTGCGGCGGGCGTACCTCGGGATCCTGGCGCAGGTGGTGACGCTGGATCGCCGCATCGCGGTTGCCTACCACATCGAGGCGCCCACGGCGGTGCGTGTGAGCGAGGTGAACCCCGATACCGCGGCGGCCCGGGCGGGGATTCAGGCAGGCGATCTGATCATCAAGATCGGGGAGACCCCGGTCGCCACGCTGGATGACCTGCAGCTGGCCCTGGGGCGGTACCTCATCGGAAAGCCCTTGCCGGTCCAGGTGCTCCGGGGCGCGGCAATTACCACGCTGGACCTGAGCCCGACCGAGCTGCCGGGAGAAGGCTAACCGCCCTGAGGGCCGGCGGGGCTCCGCGTCCGCCAGCGCCCGGTGCCAGACGGAAATCAGCGTCTCTTCAAGCGTCATGCCGGCGGCCTTGGCCCGCCGGGACGGTGCGCGCGGCTCGGCGGGCGCCCATGGGGCGAGGTGGCGTCCGGCGCGAGACCTGATGGGATGCCGGGCGCCGGTGAAGGTTGACCCCCCGAGGGGCCAGCCAGCCGTGCGCCCAGCGCTCAATGCGCTCAACGACACCCCCGAGCGCCTTGCCCTTCTCCGTCAGCGCATAACTCACGCGGATGGGGACGCCGGTATCGACCCCCCTCACCAGGACCCCCGCGGCTTCGAGCTCGCGCAGACGCTGGGCGAGCGCGCGGGCGGAGATCTCGGGGACCGCCCGTTCGATCTGCGAGAAGCGCAGCGGGCCCGGCAGCAGCGTGCGCAGCACGACGCCGGTCCACCGGCGGCCGATAAGCTCGACCGCCTCCTGGAAGTACGGGCAGAAGTCGGCGGGCGCGTTCATCGCCCGGTACGGCCTGCCGCTTCCTCACGGATCCGCCGGAGCCAGGGGACGATCTCCGCAAGAAAGGCCGGGTCGACCGCGTGCGGCAGGGGCGACTCACGGTACAACACGCCGGCGCCGGCCTGCTCGAGCAGGCGGCGGGCCCGGCGGGCGAAGTCTGCTGAAATCACGGAGTCGATGGTACCGTGTCCGATCGCAACCGGGGGAAGCGGCCGGCTGAGGTCGAGCTCGAACCCCTCGACGGTCGGGATGAAGCCGCTCAAAGCGATGATCGCCGCGGGCCGCGGCCGGCCCGCGCCCAGCCCGAGCGCGTAGCTCATCACCGCGCCCTGCGAAAACCCGCCGAGCACGGTCCGCTCGAGGGGGATGCCCGTCTCTTTGGCCAGGGCGTCGAGCCAGAGGCCGGCGCGGCGGTATGTCGAGTTGAACGTCTCCGGGTCGGGATAGCCGACCCGCCGGACGGCATACCAATGCGCGCCGCCGGGGGGCATGGACAGCGGGCCCCGAGGGGTCACCCCCAGCAGGCGCCGTTCCGGGTCTAGGATATCGAGCAGCGGGTAGAGGTCGTTCTCGTCGGCGCCACGGCCGTGGAAGAGCACCAGAAGACCTTCAGGGTCGGACGCCGCCGGCCGAACGCGATGCTCCAGGGAATCAGGCCTGACCTTGCTCATCTTCGCGGACTCCTCCCATCGGCCTATGCTTCCGCCTTGCTTCTCGCTCTGGCCGATCCCCGGGTGAGCGGAAGCGGGGTCAGGACGCGCTCAAGCTGCGCGCGCATGTGCTCGAACGCCGGAGGGAGCGAAAGCCCTTCGCCGAGATGCTCGAGCGGCTCATCGGTGGCGAAGCCGGGCCCGAGCGTCGCGATCTCGAACAGCACGCCGCTCGGCTCTCGGAAGTAGATGGAGCGGAAATAGAAACGGTCGATGATCGGGGTGGGACCCCCTCCGCCCTGGACCACCCGCTCTCGCCAGGCAGGATGATCGTCCATCGGCGATGCCCAGGCAACGTGGTGAACCGTCCCGGCGCCGCTTCTGCCCCAGGTGGCCGTCCGATCATAGGCATAGAACGAGCCACGCTGTTCACCCCGGACGTCAAACCGGTCCGCGCCCGCGGGCCCAAACCCGAGCGTGCGCTCGAGGAAGGGCCTGCTCCGCTCCGGGTCGGCGCTGTAGGCGCGAACGCCGTCGAAGCCCTGAACCGCCAACCCAGCCGGAATCTCGGGGTGACTGGCGATGAGCGGGGCGTCGCGGGTCTCGTGGACGCGAAGCTCGAGCCCGAGCCCCTCCGGATCCTCAAAGCGAAGGCCGTCCGCTTCCTGCGCGGCGCTCACGCCCTCACGGCGCAGCCGCTCTTCCCAGAAGCCGAGCGCCTCGGCCGAAGCGAGGCGCCACACGATCCGGTGCACCATTCCCGCGCCGGCCCGGCCGCGCTCGATCCCCGGGTATTCGAAGAAGGTGAGATCGGCGCCGGGGCTGCCGTGCTCGTCGGCATAGAAGAGGTGGTAGACGGTCGGATCGTCCTGGTTGACCGTCTTCTTGACCAGCCGCAGGCCGAGCACCCGCGTGTAAAAGTCCACGTTTTGGGGCGCATCGCCCGTGATCGCAGTAATATGATGGATCCCATCGAGTTTCATGGCACCACCTGTGGGTTCTGAGGTTCATCTACGTAACCTAATACGATTTTATAACCACATTCATTCCCGGGACCGGCCGGGGGGTGATCAGGCCCGCCTAGGCGAAGGCAGCGCCGAGCGAGTCCGGGGGGCCGATTTCAGCGGATGCTCTACCGAGGCCACCCTTCAATATCGCGGGAGTACATCTCGTACGCGGCTGTATACTCCATGACACGCGCGACGTCCGCAATGAATTTTTCATCGTAGCCCGCGCGTCGCAGGAGGTGGAAACCCATCTCCATCCCAGACGTGATGCCCCCGGCGGTCACGATGCGCCCGGCGTCCACGACGCGCGCCCGGCTGATCCGGCAGGCGGGGGCGATCTCCGCAAGGCGGTCGATGGGCACCTTGCCCGGCGGCGAAGCCTCGAGACGGTCGGGCTCTTTGCGGTTGGTCGCCGGCAGCCCGTCCAGCAACCCCATGATCCCATAGATCCAGGAACCGGTGCAGACGCTGACGAGCAGACACGCTTCAGGCAATGAGCGAATGAAGTCGTGCAGCCTCAGGTTACGCATCTCAGGGCGGGTGCCGGCGCCCCCCGGGATCAAGAAGGCATCGAGCGCCGGTCGATCCGCAAACGCGTAGTTGGGTAAGACGGTGAACCCCGCCTGGGCCTGGACGGGCCGGAGCGCCTCGGCCACGAAGAAGACGTCGAGCTCAGGGTCATAGCGGCGTGCAACGGCGAAGACCCCGTACGGTGCGGCAAAGTCTACGATTTCCGCGTCCTCGAAGATATAGATGCCGAGGCGAAACCCGGCCGTCCGTGGAGACATCATTCATCCCGTCCTTCTCAGATCTCAAATGTGCACGTCTGGTCGGCCTGGCCCAGCCCCAGCATCTCCACGAGCTTGCCGAACCCGTCGGCCAACGCCATGAAGGCGCCCAACTCGATCAGCTCCTCGTCGCTGAAGTGCTGCTTCCAGCGCTCGAGATGCTGATCGGTGATCGCGCGGTAGTCCTCGGTGAAGAGGGTGGCCATGTCCAGGGCGGCCCGCTCCCGCCCTGAGAAGATCGGATCTTGAGGATCCCAGGTGGCCTCGACCTTGGCCCGATCGAGGCCCATCTGCTCCGCCACGGCGGAGCGAACCCCGCTTCAGTAGCCGCAGTTCCTGAGGCGCGCCATCCGGACGCGCATCAGCTCCTTGAGCGGGTGCTCGACGATCCCCCCGTAAAACGTATTCTGCCAACCCTCGTAGAAGGCGTGCAGAGCGGTGGGGTGTCTCGCCAGGATACGCAGCAGCGTGGGGTTGGGCGCCCCGCGGGCCGCGGCATCGGCAAACGCCCTGCGGACGCGGTCATCGACAGCCTGTTCATCAACCGGCGGAATCCTGACGGTCATCGTCGCCCCCCCGATCGAGAAGACATCAAGAGGCGGTTTCCCCCGCCGGGCATCAAATCCTCTTGAGAGGAAGGCGTGATGCGGAGAGGCCGCGAACTCATGGGCGTGTCGATGTCCCCCCCATCGCTCCCTGATTCGGGCCTCGACCCTGTCCGCATCGCCCACACCCCCGCCGTTGCGGCGGCATTGGAGCGGGCGCTGAGCGGAGGCGCTCTATCGCGAGAGGAGACCGCTCTCGTGATCGAGTGTCCGGACGAGGACGTCGCCGCCATCTGCGCCGCCGCCCGCATGCTGCGCGATCGGGGCAAGGGCCGGACGGTCACCTTCTCGCCCAAGGTGTTCATCCCGTTGACGAGGCTGTGCCGCGATGTTTGCGGCTACTGCACGTTTCGAACGGACCCGCGCTCCGATCCGCACCTGTATCTGACCCCGGAACAGGTGCTCGCCGTCGCGAAGGCGGGCGAGCGGCTGGGGTGCCGGGAGGCGCTGTTCACCTTGGGCGAACGGCCCGAGCAGCGGTTCCCGGAAGCCCGCGCGTGGCTCGCGCGGCGCGGCCACCGGAGCACCCTCTCCTACCTGCGCGAGATGGCCGCGCTGGTGCTCCGCGAGACCGCCCTCTGGCCTCATCTCAATCCCGGCACCATGACTCGCGCGGAGATGGGAGAACTGCGCGAGGTGAGCGCGTCGATGGGCCTGATGCTGGAGAACGTGAGCGAGCGGCTCTGCCGTCCCGGAGGCCCGCACGAGCACGCGCCGAGCAAGCATCCCCGCGCGCGCATTCGGACGCTCGAGGCGGCGGGGGCGCTGCGCGTGCCCTTCACCACGGGGCTCCTCATCGGCATCGGTGAGACGCGGGCCGAGCGCGTGGAGACGCTCCTCGCCATCCGCGACGCGCACGCCCGCTGGGGGCACGTCCAGGAGGTTATCATCCAGAACTTCCGCGCCAAACCCGCCACGCCGATGGCGTCCGCGCCGGAGCCGGGGGCACGGGAGGTTCAGCGGACGGCGGCGGTGGCGCGGCTGGTGCTCGGGCCGGCAGCGAACATCCAGGTGCCGCCCAACCTGACCGCGCGCGGGTTCGAGGTCTATCTCGAGGCCGGCATCAACGACTGGGGCGGGATTTCGCCCCTCACGATCGATTACGTCAACCCGGAGGCTCCCTGGCCGCAGATCTCCATGCTTCGCGCCCAGACGGAGGCGGCCGGGCAGATCCTCCGGCCCCGCCTGCCCGTCTATCCCGAATACCTGCTCGACCGCACCGAGTTCATCGCCCCGGCCCTCCGGGACCGACTGCGCTCCGCGGCGGATCCCGAAGGATACGTCAAGGGAGGGTTCCCTCGCCATGAAGTCGCTTCGGCCTGATGTTCCGGCCTCGCTCGGCAGCCTCCTCGGAGGCATCGAACCAGCGGTTGCCCGCGTCCTCGACCGTACGCTGTCGGGCGCCGATGTCACGGCCGAGGAGGCCGAGACGCTGCTCGGGACCTCGGGGGCCGAGTTGACGGCGGTCGCCGCCGCCGCCGATCATCTTCGCCGCGAAACCGTGGGCGATATCGTCACGTATGTGGTCAACCGCAACATCAACTTCACGAACGTCTGCATCAAGGGGTGCGGGTTCTGCGCGTTCAGCCGCGATTTCCGGGAAGAGGAAGGGTATTTCCTGCCCGAGGAGGAGATCGTGCGGCGCGCGCGCGAGGCGTGGGATCTCGGCGCCACCGAAGTGTGCATCCAGGCGGGCCTGCCGCCCAAGATGGAGGGCGATCTCTACATCCGGCTCACCCGCGCGCTCAAGGCCGCGATCCCGGAGATCCATATTCACGGGTTTTCGCCGGAGGAGGTCCTCTACGGCTCGATCCGCTCCGGGCGATCGATCCGCGAATACCTCGCAGACCTGAAGGCGGCCGGGGTCGGCAGTTTGCCGGGGACCGCGGCGGAGATCCTGGACGACGACCTGAGGGACCGCATCTCGCCTGGCCGCATCCGGACGGCCCAGTGGATCGAGGTCATCACGACGGCCCACGAACTGGGGATCCCGACCACCTCCACGATGATGTTCGGCCACGCCGAGACGCGGACGCATCAGGCCCGCCACCTGATCCTCCTGAGGGATCTCCAGCGCCGCTCGGGCGGATTCACGGAGTTCGTCCCGCTGAGCTTCGTCCACACAGAGGCGCCGATGTGGCGGAAGAATCTCATTCCGGGACTGCGGCCGGGACCGACGGGCATGGAGGTGCTCCGGGTGCACGCGGTCTCGCGCATCGTCCTGAACCGGGCGATCCCCAACCTTCAGGTCTCGTGGGTCAAAGAGGGTCCGCGGGTCGCCCAACTGCTGCTCGACGCCGGGGCCAACGACCTGGGGGGAACCTTGATCAATGAAAGCATCTCCACCTCAGCCGGGGCCGGCTTCGGGCAGCTGCTGCCGCCGGCCGAACTGCGGCGGATGATCCGCGACGCGGGGCGGATCCCGGCGGAACGGTCGACCACGTACAAGCTGCGGCGGGTGTTCGACCACGATGATGCGGACGGCCCGGAGGCTCTCGACGTCGCGGCAGCGGACCCCGCACGTTTTGGGAGTTACAAGGAACTGACCAAGATGGACCGGTACCGGTATCAACACCCATCGCGAAGCGGGCAGAACGTTCCCCAGTAAACCTCGTGAAATCTGGGGAGGGGACCCGATGACTATACTGGTTGTGCAATGACATACACGAGCGCTGAACCCTCAATCGTGCAGATT
>WNGC01001709.1_pt1 | contig 13986 bp, 14 predicted proteins | sample 5400051 | NCBI WGS metagenome assembly WNGC01 (sample SAMN13153368, study PRJNA577476) | soil metagenome | isolation source: 20 cm soil or saprolite under grassland replicate 2 | place: USA:California | collected 2016-06-15 | reverse complement strand
CCAGCTTCGCGGCCGCCTCGGCCGTCCCGCCCGTCGCCAACACATCGTCCACGATCAGTACCCGGTCACCCTGGCCGACCGCATCACGGTGCATCTCGAGCGCGTCGGTGCCGTACTCCAGCGCGTACTCCACCCGACCTCGCGCCCCGGGAAGTTTCCCGGGCTTTCGAATAGGCACGAGCCCGGCTTCGAGCAGCAACGCGATCGGCGCGCCCAACAGGAAGCCGCGCGACTCGATCGAGACGACCCGCCGCACATGTGATCCCGCGAACGGGGCCGCCATCAGATCGAGCGCCCGGCGGAACCGGCCCGGGTCGAGCAGCAACGGTGTGATATCTTTGAACATGATCCCCGGCTTGGGAAAGTCGGGGACGTCGCGAATCGCCTCGTAGATGTCCTGCGGCGTGGCCGTGTGGGTCAAGGTCGGACCTCGCAACTATTTGATATCAAAACCATTCGGGATCGCGACCTCATGTGGAACATCGGATTTTTCCACACGCTCCACCTGTGCAGCCGGCGGGCCCTCTCCAAGCGCGCGCTCCAACTCCGCCAGACTCGAGTCCGAGCCTTCCGCGATCACCTCCACAGATCCGTCACGCAGATTGCGGGCGAGCCCGCGGAGTCCCAGGTCCGTCGCCTGTCGCCACACCCACCAGCGGAACCCCACCCCTTGGACGCGACCGTGGACGAGGAAGCGCATGGCGGCCACGCGGCCCGCTACCCTTGCCGGCCGTGCGCCGCCCGCCGGCGGTACCACCAGATGTAGACCGCCGCGATGCCCGCCAGCACCGGCAACGCGACAAGCACGGCGCGCCCGGCGTAGCGCTTCGCCTCCTGGTTGAGCACCTCGAGGATCACGTCCTCCCGGCTGCCGATGAACCATCCGATCCAGGTCAAAATGGTGCACCAGACCAGCGCACCCAGTCCCGTGAACACCACGAACCTACCCAGATGCATGCGCGCGACGCCGGCGGGAATCGAGATGAGGTGGCGCACGACGGGAAGCATCCGACCCAGGAACGTGCTGATCTCGCCGTGCGCCGCGAAATACCGCTCCGACCGGTCGAGCGCATGCTCGGTAATGAGCGCGTACTTTCCCAGCCGGAGGAAGAACGCGCGCCCCAGCCAATGGGCCAGCCCGTAGTTGGCGAGCGCGCCGAGGATACTCCCCAGCACGCCACAGGCGATCGCAACGACGAAGGTCATCTCCCCCTTGGCCGCGAGATAGCCAGCGGGTGGCATCACCAGCTCGCTCGGAAGCGGCAAGATCGACGATTCGACGGCCATGAGGACCACGATGCCGGGATATCCCATTCCCCGGAACAGGTCCAGCAACCACTGCACGAACGCGTCAAGCATCGCAGCCGTGTTCTCCCAGCAAGGGGACGAAGCGCGCCGCGCCGAGCGGGGTGTGGCGTAACTCGGAGCCGGAACCCGGCCCCACCCGCTCGACCAGGGTGAGTGTCTGCACGCCGTGCTGACCCAGCGGAATCAGGAGGCGGCCGTCCGGTGCGAGCTGCTCCACGAGCGGCGGCGGGACCTCCGGACCGCCGGCGGCGACCAAAATCGCGTCGTAGGGCGCATACGCACTCCAGCCCAGGGTGCCGTCGCCCAGCAGCACCGAAACGTTCGCGATCCCGGCCTGGCGCAGGGCCCCCTGGGCCGCCAGGGCGAGCCGCTCCACGCGCTCGACCGAGAACACCGTGCCCGCGAGGGCCCCGAGCAGCGCCGTCTGGTACCCTGAGCCGGTCCCGATTTCGAGCACCCGCTCCCTGCCCGTGAGCCGGAGCGCCTCGAGATAGCGCGCCTGTGTGAACGGCTGCGAGATGGTCTGGCCGTTTCCGATCGGCAGCGCCGTGTCCTCGTAGGCCCGGTGCTGCACCGCCGGCGGGACGAACAGGTGCCGCGGCGTCTCGGCGAACGCCTTCAGGACGGCGAGATCACGGATCCCCCGGGCGCGCAGCGTCTCGACCAGCCGCGCGCGATATCCCGCGTACGTATCCGCCGCTCCGGTCAGTCGCCGGGGAGCCACTTCCGCACCACCTCGATCAGGCCGTAATTGGTCATGTCCATGTGGAGCGGGGTCACGGAAATGTAGCCGTCGCTGGTGGCGCGGAAGTCGGAATCGGCATCGCCGCTCCAGGTGATGCGACCGCCGCCGATCCAATAGATCTCCTTGCCCCACGGGTCCTTCATGAGCGCGATTTCCTCGCTGAAGACCCGGCTCCCGAGATGGGTCACCTTCACACCCTTCACCTCGTCCCCGGGAAGCGCCGGCAGGTTGATGTTGAGCAGCGTCTCGCTCGGAAAATCCTGCACCTCGACGATGTGCTTGAGCAGCGACCGCAAGCCGTCTTTGTGCGTCTCGAGGGTGTCCAGGTCCGACCCGGCATACGACACGGCGATGCTGGGGATGCCGGCCACGAGACCCTCCATCGCCGCGGCCACCGTGCCCGAGTAGAACACGTCCTCTCCCATGTTCTGGCCGTGGTTGATCCCGGAGATCACAAAGTCCGGCTTCTCGGGCATCAGCATCCCGATCGCGAGCAGCACGCAGTCGGTGGGGGTGCCGTCCACCTGAAAGGCGCCGTCCGGCCGGCGCGTGGCGTGCAGCGGACGGTGCAGCGTGAGCGAGTGGGAGGTGCCGCTCTGCTCCCGATCGGGAGCGACCACGGTCACCTGTCCCAGAGCGGCGCAGACGTCGCCCAGCACGGCCAGGCCGCGAGCGAGGATGCCGTCATCGTTCGAGATGAGGATTTTCATCGTGCCCCGAAAATGATCGCCCGACCGTAGCGCGAGAAGACGCGGGCCTGCCGCCACGTGTCCGCCCAAGGCCGGAAGTGGCTGGGCCGCCCTTCATAGATCGTCGCTACCGGCACAAACCGTACCCGAAGACCCCGCACGAGCGCGGCGAGCAGGAACGCCGTCTCGAAATCGTAGCCCTGCTCCCCCGGTCGGACGGCCTGGGCCACGCGCCGCGACAGGGCCCGAAATCCGGTCTGGGCGTCGGGGACCCCGACCCCTCCGATGCGCGACGCGAGCCTCGCCGACAGCCAGTTGGTGCAGCGGCGTCGCCAGGGCATCGCGCCGGTGCGCGCCCGGCACCCCAACGCCAAGTCTGCTTCATCGCCGAGCACCGGGGCCACCAGGCGGGGAATCTCCTCGGGGGGGTGCTGCCCGTCGGCGTCCAGCGTGATGATGACGCCCGCCCCGCCGTCGAGAGCCGCCGCGATGCCCGTCGTCAGCGCCGCCCCTTTCCCCCGGTTCCGCGGATGGACGAGCACGGTGGCCCCTGTCTCGCGTCCCGCGTCCCGCGTCCCGTCCGTCGAGCCGTCGTCCACAACGTACACGGTTGCCCCCGGTACGGCACGGGACGTCCGGGACACGACTGCGGCGATGGCGGCGGCGGCCTGATAGGCGGGGATGACGACCGCGACAGCGCGATCAGCGCGCCCCGGCATTGGGAGAAGCGTTCCCCTCGAGAATCGCGAGGATGGACTTGAGATCGGCGCGCAGGTCCTTGACCGTCTGGGTCGCGAGCGCGCGACGCGCCTCCGGCTTGAGCTCCCCGCTGCGGCGATACTGCTCGATCTTCTGGCGCGCCCCCTCGATGGTGTATTTCTCCGTGTAGAGCAGGTGCTTCACCAGCATGATCAGCTCGATCTCGCGGCGCTGGTACACCCGGTTGCCGGATCGGTTCTTGGCGGGGTTCAGGAAGCGGAACTGGCTCTCCCAGTACCGCAGCACGTGCGGTTTCAGGTCGGTCAGCTGACACACCTCGCCGATCGAGAAGAACTCCTGCACGGGATGGGGGGCGCTCACCGCCAGTGCTCCGGTTTCAGCTCGCGTTCCATCAAGTCGGACACGGCCTGGCTGGGCGATTTCCGGTGGAACAGAACCTCGGCCACTTGCCGCGCGATCGGCAGCTCGACGCCATGCCGCTCCGCGAGCGTCACCGCCGAGCGGGCCGTGTTCACCCCTTCGACGACGGCAGCCCGCCCCGCCAGCGCGTCCTCGAGGCGCTTGCCTTCCCCGAGCTCGACCCCCAGCTGGTGGTTACGGGATAACGGCCCGGTCGCGGTCAGAATGAGGTCGCCCATCCCGGCAAGCCCGGCGAAGGTGGCCGGCTCGGCGCCGAGCGCGACACCCAGCCGCGTGATCTCGGCGAGCCCGCGCGTGATCAGCGCCGCCCGCGTGTTGTGGCCCATCCCGAGGCCTTCCAGAATGCCGGCCGCGAGGGCGATGACGTTCTTGAGGGCCCCGGCAAGCTCCACCCCGAGCACGTCGGTGGCGGAATACACCCGGAAGAACCCGGTCGAGAATACCTGCTGTGCGCGCTGGGCAACCGCGTGCTCCCGCGCCGCCGCCACGACGGCCGTCGGCTGCCGCGCGTACACCTCCCGGGCGAACGAAGGGCCCGACAGCACCGCGATGGCGGTGTCCTTCGACAGGACGTCGGCCAGCACGCACGAGGGGGTCGAGAGGCGCTCCGGTTCGAGGCCCTTGGACACACTCACGACCAGAGCGCCGCGACCGATCTGGCCACGCGCCCGGGTCATGACCTCACGCACCGCATGAGACGGGGCCGCCGAAACGACGACGTCCGCGCCCCGCACCGCCGCAGCCAGGTCGGCTTCGGCCGCGACTCCGGGCGCGAGGGCCGCGCCGGGAAGAAACATGTGGTTCAGATGCTCGCGATTCACGCTCTCCACCACTTCGAGCTCACGGGCCCAGAGGGTGACGGCCTCCACGCCGCCCTTGCGCGCGAGCAGGTCCGCGAGCGCGGTGCCCCACGCGCCTCCGCCGACCACGGCGATCTTCACCCTGCCCCCCAGCCCGACCCGATTGCGGATTTCGAATTGCGGAATGCGGAATAGAACGCGCGACCGTCGAGCAACGCGGCGGGTCCAGGCGATCGGACCACGCCCGCAAATTCCGCAATCCGCAATCCGCAATCCGCAATCTCCTTCACGCGACCACGCCCTTCCTCGTACGAAACCGATTCTCCGTCCCCTGCCGCAAGCGCGCGATGTTGCCCCGATGCGAGTAAATGATCAGCAGCGCCAGGACCACGCTCGCCCAGACGGTGTAGGGTTGGCCCGGGGCCGTGACCCCGACCCACAGCGGGAACAGCACGGCCACCGTGAGGGACGCGACCGACACGTACCCGGAGAGCCACAGGGTCACCGCCCAGATCGCGAGCGAGATCACGATCGCCAGGGGGGCGAGCGCCAGGAACATTCCCGCTGCCGTCGCCACCCCTTTGCCACCTCGAAAGCGCACGTACGGCGAGAACATGTGACCGAGCACGGCCGCCAGTCCCAGCGCGACCGTGAACCACGCCGGCCCGTTGGACCAGGGCCCGAGAATCGCCACCGGGACCGCGCCCTTGACCACGTCGATCAGGCCGACCGGGACCGCGTACTTCCAGCCGAGCACGCGGTACACGTTGGTCGCCCCGAGGTTGTTCGAGCCGTGTTCGCGCAGGTCGATGCCCTTCCCGAGCTTGCCGGCGATGTAGCTGGTCGGCGTGGCGCCGATCAGATAGGCAAGAACGAGCATGACGGTCAATCCGAAGTCGTTCATCGGCGCGCCGTCTCCCGCCTGCGGCGGAGCTTGACGTTCAGCGGGGACCCGGTGAACCGCCAGGCCTCCCGGAAGCCATTCACGAGGTAGCGCGTGTACGCCTCGGGGATCGCCTCGGGGCGATTGGAGACGATGGCGAATCGGGGCGGCGCCGTGCCGATCTGCGACGCATAGAGCAGGCGTACCGACTCACCCACGGGCTGCGGCGGCTGCTGCCGGTCTACCAGGGCTTCGAGGACGCGGTTCACCTCCGACGTGGGCACGCGTTTCGTGCGCTCGCCTGCCACCTCCAGGACGAGCTCGAGGAGCTTCGGCACCCGCTGGCCGGTCTTGGCGGAGACGTACAGGAAGGGGATGAACTGGAGGAACGGCGCACGCTCCTCCACCTCCCGCTGGCCCCGCGCCGCGGTGTTCGTCTCCTTCTCCTCGATCAGGTCCCACTTGTTCACCACGATGATGATCGCCGCGCCCTGCTCCCAGGCGTCGTTTGCGATCTTCAGGTCCTGGACGTGCATCCCGTCCTTCGCGTCCACCACCAGCACGCACACGTCGGCGCGCTCGATCGCCCGCGCGGTCCGGAGCGTCGAGTAAAACTCGATGTCGTCCTGGACTTTACTGCGCTTACGGAGCCCCGCGGTGTCGATGAACACCAGGGTGTGCCCCTCGTAGCTGACGGGCGTATCGATCGCGTCCCGAGTCGTGCCGGGCTCGTCCGCCACGACCAGCCGCTCTTCGCCGAGCAGACGGTTCACCAGACTCGACTTCCCTACGTTCGGCCGGCCCACCACCGCCACGTGGACCTCCCCGGGCTCGCGCCCGGGGTTAGTTACAGACCCCGGACCCAAGTCCGGGGTGTTGAGGGCCTCCACCACGCGGTCCAGCAGGTCGCCTGAGCTCTTACCGACGGCGGCCGACACCGGGAACGGATCGCCCAAGCCAAGCTCGTAGAAAGCGAGGTGGCGCGAGTCGTTGGGCAGCTGGTCGGCCTTGTTGGCGACCAAGATCACCGGGCGGCGGGCTTTCCGCAGGTACAGGGCGATCTCCAGATCCGCTGGGTGCACCCCCGCTTCGACGTCCACCAGGAACAGCACGACATCGCTCTCGGCCACCGCTGCGTCGACCTGGGTCCGGATCGCGCGGTTGAGCTGGTCCTGAGCGCCCGGCACCATCCCGCCCGTGTCCACCAGCCAAAACCGTCGTCCGTTCCACTCGACCGCGCCGAAGTGCCGGTCGCGGGTGATGCCCGGACGAGCGTCCACGATCGCTTCCCGGCCCCCGATGAGTCGATTGAACAGCGTCGACTTGCCGACGTTGGGGCGGCCGATGATTGCCACGGTGGGGGCGCCGCTCATACTTCCCCCTTCCCCACCCCGTGGTGCGGAGTGCGGAATGGGGAGTGCGGAGTGTGACCCTCAATTCCGCACTCCGCACTCCGCACTCCGCACTCGATGAGCGCGTCCGCAAAGTCATACGACAGGTGCACAGGCATTGGTACGCGCGCCGCCAGCTCGTCGGCGCGCACGTCGTCCACAAACACCAAGTCGTCGTTCACGGCCTCCGCCGGCAGCAGCACGAAATCCAGATCCCGCCGCTCCCTCAGCGCGCGTTCGACTGCGGCTCCGGGGAGAAGCCCCGCCGTGGTGACCGAGGACCCGAACAACGTGTTCTCGACCACCACCAGCTCGAAACAGCCGCCCGTCGTCGCCGCGACGTCGACCAGCACCGGCGGCATTAACGGCCCCATGGCCCGGCCGGTCACGATCCCGATGCGCTTGCCGGTCAGGTCGGGAAGTCGATCGACGGCCGCCGCGATCCGGGTCTGCAGAAAGCGCACCGAGCCGACGCCGTTCTCGCGTTGCTCGAAATCGCCGTACCACGCCGCGTCCGGCAACGGCTCTCCCGCCTGGAGGTAGAGGTCGTCGGCTCCATAACACCACGGCGCCCCCCGGTCGGCCAGCGCGCGGGTCGCCATCCGGTCGACCGCCGCGAGCGCGGCCCGACACTCGTCCGGCGTCGGCTCCCGCACCAGGCCACGTTTGGAGAACTCGGTGAGTGCCACGGGCACGACCGAAACGGACAGCACCGCGGGACCGAGGCCGTACAGGCCCGCCAGCGTCCGCTCGAGCTCGACTCCGTCGTTCACTCCGGGAACGAGGACGACCTGTGTGTGGAAAGCGATCCCCCGCTCCGCGAACCACGCGAGTTGGGGGATGATCTCGGGCGCCTCGGGGTTGCGGAGCAGCCAGCGGCGAATCGTAGGGTCTGCCGCGTGTACGGAGACGTACAGGGGCGACAGCCGGTACTCGACGATCCGCTCCGTGTCCCAGGGCTTCAGGTTGGTGAGCGTCGCGAAGTTGACGTAGCGGAACGAAAGCCGGTAGTCGTCGTCGCGGATGTAGAGCGGCGACCGTAGGCCATGTGGGTTGCCGTCGACGAAGCAGAAATCGCAATGGTTCCCACAACGCCGGATGCGCGGCGGCTCGAGCGTCACGCCCATCGGGAGTCCCTCGGGACGCTCGATGTCGTACTCGACCTCCTGCCCCGTGGGAAGGCGCGCCGCCAGCAGAAAGCGCTCATCCGCCGTGAGGAACTCCCAGTCGAGGAAGTCCTCCAGCGCCCGGCCGTTGACGGCGATGAGCTCCGTTCCCGGAGTCAGGCCCAGCTCCCCGCCGATCGAGGCGGGTGCCACCGATTGCACGCGAATCACCGCACCTACCTATCCTTCAAGGACTTTCTGAGGCGTGACGTCGCAACCCCAATGCGGGCCGCGACTTCCGAAAGTCATCAAATATGACTCAGGAAGCGCGATAACGCCAGCCGGTGACCCCCTTTCCGTCCACCTTGAGGTCGAAGGCCTGGCTTTGGCGCGGCGGGAGGGCGGGAACGTCCTGGGTCAGGGTCGCGATGACCCGTCCGGCGACGTCGAGAAACTCGAGAGCGAGGCGGAACGGCTTGGATGGAGCGGCCTTCAGGTTGGTCGCCACGGCGGACAGCGACGCCCCGGCGCTGTCGGGGAGGAAGCTGAGGACGGAGATCTCGACTGCGAGGGAGTCGGCCCGCCCCAGGTACGCCTTCGTGGAGTCGCGTTGTCGCCGGAAGTCCCACCCCGCCGCCACCAGCTTCAACGACGCCCGGTTGAGCGGGTCGAGCGCAAACAGCCGCTGCGCGGTCGGCAGCAGGGCCGTCGAGTCGTGCACCTGATAGTAGGCGACGGCGAGCGAGAACAGTGCGTCGCGGCGGTACGGGTTCCTGGCAAGCCCGAGCGTGAGCGCGCGAGCGGCGGCCCCGTACAGCCCCTGCGCTACCAAGCGTGTGCCAGGGCCGAACAGCGCGTCTGCGTCGAGGTCCTTCGCGTGGGCGGCGAGGGAGTCGAACACGGCGGCGGCCTGAGCGGCATGGCCGCTCTGTGCGTGCAGCGTCGCGAGCGTCACTGCGGCATCGATCTCGCCCGGGTAGGCCGCCAGGTACTCCTTGAGCGCGTCGATCGCGGGTGCGAAGGCGGTGGTGAGCGCGCTCGAGTCCGCCGCGAGCTGCTGCACCGCGGCGGTCAACGCCCCCCGTCGGCGGGCGACCGCCTGGGCCCGCGTCGTCGAATCGCGTGTGAACAGCTGCTGATCAGCCGGCGCGAGCTTCGCTCCTCGAGCTTTGCGCGATTGGGACGACGTCACCAGGCGCGCCAGCACGGTGGAGTCGTCGGTGAGCCCGCGTTGCAGGGAATCGAGGCTCGCGCGCACGCGCGCGGCCCGCTGCGCCGCCGGGTGCCCCTGCACCTTGCGCACGACCAGGTGCCAGCCATTGCTCAGGGCGTCGCGTCGGTCGCGCGCGAACACCGCGTCGTCGCCGACGGTGCGAGCCGCGAGGCGGTAGTAGGCGAACGCGGAATCATCGTCCGAGCGGCTCGCGTACAACGCAGCGACGGTTGCGAGCGGCTTCGGATTACGGGGCTCGAGGCGGGCGGCAACGTGAAGCAGCGCGAGGGCGGAATCCTGCTTCCCATCCTGCCACGCCGTGAGGCCGTCGTTCAGCAGCTTGCTCAGCAGCTCGCCGCGATACGTGGCGACGTCCTCGGCGCATTTCGGCGCGAGCGTGGCCGCCCGCCCGAGCGCCGTGTCGGCGCCGGCCACATCGCCCACCGCGACATAGTAGCGACCGAGGTAGTACCAGGCCGCGGGGTTCGCACCCTGGTTTCCGTGGGCGATGGCTTCCGCCAGCACCTGCTTCGCTTGGGCGAGCTGCGGGTCGCGCTGGTCCGGCTTCTCCGCCGCACCACGCAACAACTGTATCCCCTTGTCAACATTAGAGTTCGCTGGTACGAGCTCGCAAGGAAGCCGGGGCGGCTCCCAGCCGCCTTGGGCGGCGAGCGGGACCTTGGGGAGTGCGGCCGCAAGAGCGAGCACGGTGACGCGCGCGACGGCACGCATGAGAGCCCTTAAACGACGGCTCTTTCTGAACCTTGTCAAGCAGCCCTCATCCCAAAGACAACGGGCCGGTCACCGACGGCGACCGACCCGTGAGAGCGGGCGACGGGATTCGAACCCGTGACGTCCAGCTTGGGAAGCTGGCATTCTACCCCTGAATTACGCCCGCAGACTGCCTACTTGGCTTAGAAGTGTGCAAAGACTAGGCCACTTTATCAATCCCGACCTCACGATCGCTTGTACCGCCAGGCTAGGATCCCCCGCTGATCCGTCTTCAGGCTGAATGATTGGTTCGCACCCGCATCGACGGCGGGCGCGTCCTGCGGCAGCGACGCAACGACGTTGCCTTTGCCATCGACCAGCTCGAACGTGAGCTTGACCGGCCGGGAAGGCTTGGAGTGGAAGTTCGTGAACAGGCCCTCCAGGACGGCGCCCTGCTCGTTCGTGACGAACTTACCTACCGTGACTTCAACGGGGAGAGAGTCCGCCAGGGTAATGTAATACAGCGCAGAATCCTTCTTCCCCATGAGTTGCCAGGCCCCCGCGACTTTGGCGAGCGTCAGGCGGTTCATCGGATCCACCGCATACAGTCGCTGGGCGAGCAGGAGCACCTTGGCGGTGTCCTTAAGCATAAACGAGATGCCGGTCATGTTGTACAGCGCGTCGCGATAGTACGGGTTCTTCGTCAAACCCGCTTGGTACGTCTGCACGCCAAGGCGGTACAGCGGGTCGGCCAGTGCATGGAATTTCCGCATCGTGTCGACCGCCGCGGGCTGACAGCGCGTCGAGATTTGACCCGCCGTGACCGTGGGGGTTTTCTTCTTCAACGCCTTCCCGCACGCGGCATCGAGCTCGGCAGTATCGGGTGTCTGCGGGATCGCGCTCAACACGGATCCGGCCGCTGCGAACAGATCATCGGCACTCGCCGAATCCGCGTGCGCGGGGATGGCCGCATAGAGTGCCATGGCGGAATCGCGCTGGTTCCCGCGCAGATACAGTTCCGCCAAGTTCGCCTTTGCTTGCACGTCGTTGGGATACGCTCCGAGGAACTCCTTGTAGGCCGCAGCGGCCTCATCGTAGCGCTTCTCGCTGTGATACACCCGGGCGACGTTCAGCCACGCTTCCCGTCGCTCGTTCGCATATTTCGGATCGGATGCCGCCGGCACGGCCAATCGGAAGTACTTCGCCGCCGAGTCCATGCGCGTCACATAAACGAGCGAGTCGGTGCGGTACTTCGCAGCGTCCCTCCCCTTCGAGGCCGAATCGGGCTCGGGACGACTGACGAACAGGTTCGCGAGGTAGATGAACCCCAACGGCTCGTCCCGGTAGATCTGATTGGCACGCCGGAACTCCGCGATGGCCGAATCGGTGTTCCCCGCCTGCCACGCCGCCGCGGCGGTGTTGAAGACCGGCACCCAGGCCTGGCGCCGATATAGCCCGATATCCTCCTTGCACGCCGGTGCCAGGGCCAACGCCTTCGCAAGCGCAGAGTCCGCGCCCCCCAGATCGTTGACCGCCAGGTAATACCGCCCCAGGTAGTACCACGCGGCCGGGTTTTTTTCCTGTCCGTCGGCGCGGACGGCTTGTGTCAGGTCGCGCTCCGCCTCCTTGAACGCTTTGGTACGCTGGTCCGCGAACTTCGTGTTCGTCCCGGTCCGGAGCGATTCCATTCCATTACTCACCAGCTTGTTGCTCGGCTTGATCGCACAGGCCGCCGGGATGAAGCCGATACCCTGCGCGCACACGCTGGCCGGCGCCGCAGCGGCGAGACACAGGCACGCGAGAATGGCGGCGTGACGCTTCACGGTCATGCTCACTCCTTGGATTTGGCGACCAACGCCTCGGCGTCGCGCTGCGCGACCCGGGCGACCTCGAGCGGCGGCCGGCCAAGCACGCGAGCCGCCGCGAGAACATCGTCGTACTCCGGTTTGACCCGTACGCCTTCCGCATCCGGCTGCTCCAGCACCTTCACCCGCACGGTGACCTCGGGCGTGAGCTGTACGGTTACCTGTCGACGGGCCAGCGTCGCCCGTTCCGCGACCCACCGGCGCACCCCGGCCGTCGTGCTGTGCCGGAACAGTGCGGCGGTCACGGCCTCCGCCAGCTCCACGGGCGCCACCACCTCCACCCGGAACCCGGAACGGCCTTTCTTCATCTGCACTGGCCACGTTTGCACATCGAGCGCCCCGGCGGCGACGAGCGCCTGCCGTAATGGTTCCACATACTCCGGGCTCATGTCGTCCACATCGGTTGCCAAGAGCGCCACGCGGCCGGCCTCGACGGCCAGCTCGGCGAGGAGAATCCGCAAGGCGTTGGGGTAGTGCTTCGGGTTCCGCTGCCCCGCCCCCCAACCGCCTCGCACCAAGCGCCAGTGGGCGGGTGGCGGGCCCGCCGCGAGCACGCGCACCAACGCGGCCCCGGTCGGCGTAGTGGCTTCTCCTTCCACCGGGCCGCCCGTCGCCAGCTCGAGCCCTTCGAGCAGGATCGCCGTGGCCGGCGCCGGGACGGGGAGCCGGCCGTGCGCCGCCTCCACCCACCCGTTCCCGAGGGCGACGGGCCAGGCGTACACGGCTTCGATGCCGAGCTGCTCGAACCCCTCGATCGCACCCACGATGTCGAGCACGGCATCCACCGCCCCAACCTCGTGCAGGTGCACTTTCTCGGGCGGGACGCCGTGTACGCGGCCCTCAGCCTCGCCGACCAGCTGGAACGCCCGCACCGCTCGCTGCCTCACCCACTCGGAAACCGGTGCTCCCTCCACGAGCCGCACCAGGTCTGCCACGTGGCGACCGTGCGGTCCCTCTGGGATGCTGAACTCGACCTGCTTGCACCCCACGCCGCACCGCACCGCGTTCCGGACCGTGACGCCCACGCCCCGGAGTCCCAAGCGTGCGGGCAGCGCCTCCAGCCAATCCTGCGGCACGCCCAGGGCAAGGAGTGCACCGAGGGTCATATCGCCGGAGATGCCGGCGGCCGGGTCCAAGATCGCGATGCGCATGCGTCCCAAGCGACGGAATATAAACGGGTTAGGCTCGGTAGAGCCACCCGGCGCCGGTATTGAAGATCACAACCTGTTCGTCAGGGTGCAGCTTGCCCCGTGCCTTGAGTTCGACGGCTCCCGCGAGCGCCGCCCCGCCCTCCGGGGAGGCATCGACTCCCTCGAGGTTCTGCAGGTCGCGGGCCGCCGCGGTGAGCGATGTGTCGGTCACCGCCACCGCCCCTCCGCCGCTCTCCCGCAACGCTCGCAGCATCAGACGATCCCCCAGTGGGGCCGGGACCCGCAGCCCCGCGGCGATCGTCTGGGGGTCGGGCCGCCTTCCACATGCCGATCAGGCCGGTGCCGCCACCGGTGGGGTATACGATGGCATCGGGAAGCGTCCAGCCGAACTGCTCCGCGAGCTCGAGGCCGAGCGTCTTCTTGCCCTCGATGCGGTACGGCTCGCGCAACGTCGACATGTCCACGGCGCCGGTCTCCGCGGCGTAGGCGCGTGCCGCCTTGCCGCAGTCCCCGATGTGACCGTCTACGAGCAGCAAATCCCCGTCGAAGGCGCGGATCTGGGCGAGAATGGTGGGCGGCGTGCTGGCCGGCGCGTACACACGCGCCGCGAGGCCGGCGCGCGCGGCGTAGGCCGCGAGCGCCACGCCGGCATTTCCGGCGGTGGGGACGACCAGCCGCCGGGCCCCTGCGAGCGCGGCACGCGTCACGGCCGCGGCGAGCCCGCGCGCCTTGAACGACCCGGTGGGGTTCGCTCCCTCTTCCTTGACGCGCAGCCCAGGGAGGCCGTGCTTCGCCGTGAGTCGCGGAACCGTGAGCAACGGCGTCCAACCCTCGCCGAGCGTGACCGGTGCGTCCCCGTCGACGAGCGGCAGCCACTCGCGGTAGCGCCACATGGTCCAGCCACGCTCCAGCAACCGGGCTCTGACGTCGGGCACCGGTGCTGCGCGGTAGCGGACGAGGTAGGGCTGGCCGCAGTCGCACACG
>WNGC01001537.1_pt1 | contig 13995 bp, 9 predicted proteins | sample 5400051 | NCBI WGS metagenome assembly WNGC01 (sample SAMN13153368, study PRJNA577476) | soil metagenome | isolation source: 20 cm soil or saprolite under grassland replicate 2 | place: USA:California | collected 2016-06-15 | reverse complement strand
TCGCTATGCCAGTGTTGTAGCGACGGGGTCGTAGCACGGACCAAACGGACACCGACTGGTGGCGCACGCGTCGCGCGAGCGCGACCACCGAGCCTGCCACCCAGACCGCGCCGGCGAGGAAGCTGATCGGGACCCATACCATGCGTCCGCGCCAGCCGTGGGTGCGGAAATGATCGAGCAACTGCGCGCGCGTGCGAATTGCGGGGTCGATAAGGTTGACGACGGGCGGCGCATCGCCAAAACGTTCTGCGCACCACGCGACCGCAGCGGCAGCCGTCGCTACGTCACACACTGCGAAGGGCAGGCCCGGGCGGCCCAGACCAAGATGCCAGCGGCCGAACAGGCGCTTCCCGAGAAGGCCGGGCATGTCGAGGTGGGTCCAATCGATCAGCGCCGCGGGCCGAATGATGCGGGCATCGATGCTCCCACGCGCCTGGGCATCGGTGACTAACTGTTCCGCGCCACACTTGCCCCACGTGTAGGGACCGAGTCGCTCCGGACGCTGCGCGAGAGGCGTTTGCTCCGACTGGCGCTCCCAGAAGGGCCGGGGAGGACGCAGCACCGAAATACTGCTGATGTGCACGAGGCGCCGGACCGCAGCGGCCTGCATGGCGCGCAGCAGCTCGCGAGTCACCCCGATGGTATTGCGCTCGTGCGCGTCAAACCCGCCGGCGGTTTCGGCCGCCGCATGCACGACAACTTGCGCGCCGGCAAGGACGCCCGGCTCGATCTCGTTCGCCAGATCGGAGCGGATCCACTCATGCAGGTGCGGATCATCCGGTCGTTCGGAGCGGCCGATGCCGCGAACCCGGAAGCCCCGCCGTGCCAGTTCGCGAGTGATCGCCCGGCCGAAGAACCCGCCGGCGCCAGTGACCACCGCCAGCGGACGCGCACCGTTGGTCGCGGCACTCGGCTGTGTCGGGGTGAGGGGACTCGACGTAACGGCGTTTCGGACAGTCGCCGCAAGTTGTTCGTAGACGGCTGTGACGCGTCGCAGATGGTCGACGCTCACCGGAGAGGGGGTTTTCGCCGCGGCCGCAGCGTAGAAATCCCCGAGCAGCTCGACCAAGCCGGGGTAGTCCGCCCCAGCTGTGAAGCGGCGAATCAAGCTCGTCGCGCTGCGCCAACCGAGCTGCGCCGCCTCTACGAACGGGTTGAGGATTTTCTCGACCGGGCTCGTGCCTTCGTTCCCGGCGCCGAGCAGGATGCTGCGAACGAAATCCGCTGTGAGTGCGCCGTTGGCACCGGCAATCGTGAGAGACGACGCGACCGGCCGCGCGCGCAGGCTGACCGCGAGGCGACCGATCACTTCGCCGCGCCGCAGCAGCGCATACAGGGCGGTCGGTGTCGCCGTCACGTCCATGATCTCGATCGCCGTCTCACCGCGGCCATGCCCAAAACGCTCGAGGGCGGCGACGAGGACGTAGAGGGGATGAGGAAGGATGTCCAGCAGCTGCCGGCTCAGCGCCGCATCGGGCGCCTGATACGGATCGAGACGCGGCGGCCGAAATGAGAACCAACTGTCGACGAGCGTGACAGGCTCCAGGGTCGATGCCTTCCGCATCAAACTCAGGTAACCAGGATCGCGGAGTAACTGGTGTCCGGTGCAGATCAGCAGCCCGCGCTCGCGCGCGAGGGAGAACAGCGTCTCCGCTTCTCCCGGTGTCTCGACAAAGGGCTTCTCGACGTAGACATGTGCCCCGGCCAGGAGCGCCTTGCGCGCGGGCTCGAAGTGTTTTCCTGCCGGTGTGCAGATATGCACGAGGTCCGGGTGCCCCTGATCGAGCAAGTCGGAGACGGTCGGGAACGCCTGCGTATCGGCCCGTCGAGCGAAGGCCTCGGCGGCCGGCACCTGCACGTCATGCACTCCCACGACGGTGTGGGGAGTTGGGATGCGAGACAGCGCTTGGAGATGATGGCCGGCCATGTTGCCGGCGCCGATAAAGGCTACGCGCATCGCGCCACGGTGGTGACGACGAACTCGCTGATGCCGATGAGGCCCTTGAGGCGAGCTCGCCGGTTCGCCGCGCTGAGATCTTCTCGCCGCGCCTCGACGTACGAGCCCACTTCGAATTGCTGTGTCTTGAAGCCGTGACGGCGGAGCAGCATCTGAACCCGGCGTGGTGTGAACGTATGAGGATGACCGGCATCGATACGCAGGCGCGACAAGGCGCGATGCGCCACGAAGCCCCATGACGTCCGGCAGTTGACCGTCAGGTACAGCGTTCCACTCCGGGCGAGCACGCGCTTCAGCTCCCGCATGCCTGCATGGATGTCGCGCACATGGTCGATGCAGTTCTCGATGATCGCAAGGTCATACCCGCCGCTGTGGCAGGGGAGCGCTTCGACTGACCCCTGCCGGTAGTCCACCGCCTGGTTGCGAAGCGCCGTGAGTGTCGAGTTGGAAGCGTAATAGTTCTCGAGGGGATCGATCGCCACGCGCTCAGCGGCAGGAAAGAATCCCACCACGCCCACGGGACCGCTTCCGACTTCAACCACCCGAGCGCTGCCGTCCGCCAATGCCGCCAAGTCGAGGCTCCTCAACCGGCTGACGAGCTGCTCCGCCCGCCACCGATACCAATTGAGTTGCGGCAGGGAACCGTGGGCGATCTGTGTTGCCTGCGATTCCCAATAGCCACGTTCGTACTGTTGGGCGCGGTGCCAGCGAGCGGGACTCACCATACGCCGTGCTGCAATGCAAAACGGGAGCCACACAGCGATGCTGGAAGCGGTCAGCGAGCGGCCAGCCGGGTGTGGCGCAGGTGCAACACCCGTTGTTCGGATCCCAAAGCACCGCGCAGCCTCACCGCGCGGCCCGCATGTTGCTCTCCCTCTGGTGAGATGCGCGTTTTGATCACTGATGGGAACGAACGCGCCGCGCTTGCCGCCGCGCGGTCGCTCATCCGAGCGGGACACAGCGTTTGCGTGACGGCGCCGACCCGCATGTCCCTCGCAGGCGTCTCTCGCGGCGTGCGTTCCCATCAGCTCGCGATCGACCCCCTCACGCAGCCGGCTCGGTATGCGGCCGAGCTCGGTCGTATCACACGCGAACAGCATGTGGGCATTCTGTTGCCTGTGACCGACCCGTCCGTCGAGGCCGTGCTCGAGTACCGCAGCGCGCTGCCGGAATCGGTCGTCTTGCCGTTCCCCGATCTCGAGACGTATCGCGCCGCGTCGGACAAGGCGCGCGTGTTGACGCTGGCGCGCGAGAGCGGATTCGGCGTGCCGGAGACCCGCATCGTGGCGACGCCCGACGACGCCGCTGCGACCGTGCCAGACGACTTCTTCCCGGCCGTCGTAAAGCCGCATCGCTCAGTGGTCAGGAGCGGTGCGATCCGGCACAGACTGGCCGTGACCCCGGTGGCCGACGCCGCCGAGTATCGCCGCACCATGGCGGCCCTCCCCCGGGCGGCGTTTCCCGTCCTCTTGCAGCGGCGCGTGTCAGGCGTCGGCGAAGGGTTCTTTGCGCTGCGCTGGGGCGGTCGCACGATCGCCATGTTCGCCCACCGGCGCCTGCGCGAGAAGCCACCCACAGGTGGTGTCAGCGTCTACCGGGAAAGCATCGCGCTCGACGAGCGGCTCGTCGGCCCCGGATTGCGAATGCTCGACGCGTTGAACTGGCAGGGCGTGGCGATGATCGAGTGCAAGCGCGAGGACGGAACGGGCCGCCAAGTGGTGATGGAAGTGAACGGCCGTTTCTGGGGTTCGCTGCAGCTGGCCATCGACGCCGGCGTTGACTTCCCGGCGTTGCTCGTTCGCTGCGCCGCCGGCCAGAGCGTCCCGGAGCCGGGTGATTACCGGGTTGGGATTCGCAGCCGTTGGTTTTGGGGAGACGTTGACCAGCTGTATCTCTCACTGCGCAAGGGCGGGAGGCGTCTTCGCGCACTCACCACTTTTCTCCGCGTCTCTCCTCGTCGCGACCGCTCCGAAGTCTGGCGTTGGCGCGACCCTGCGCCGTTCGTCGTCGAGACCCTCCAGTGGCTCGGTCTCCTCACTCCACGTAGAGCCGATGCCAGGTCGAGAAGCACAGGAGCGCCAATAGAATCCGCTCCTGATTCTGTCGTCCCGTGAGGTGGTCCTGCAGCAAGCCTCCCACCACGGATGGCTCGAAGTAACCGAGGCGACGCTGGCGCTCGGGGGACAACTCGTCCGTCAGCATGTCTCGCAATTCGTGCCGCAGCCATGCTGCGGTCGGCCCGACGAAGCCGCGCTTGGGGGCTTTGAAGTGGGCGGCCGGCAGGCGGGGACGCAGGGCGCGTCGCAGCAGCCGCTTGCTCCGCCACCATGTTCCGATCTTCACACGCTGCGGAAGCGGAAACACGGCCTCGACCAGCACATGGTCGACGAATGGCACGCGAACTTCGAGTGAATGAGCCATGGAGAGTCGGTCGCTGAGCGCGAGGATGTCGTCGGGAAGAAACGTGGTGTAGTCGAGGAATAATCCGGCGGCGAGGCCCGATACCGTTCCCTGGTTGCTGAAGACGTCCCGGAAGCGATCAGTGGCGGCCGAGCCCGTGATCCGGGCCCGCTGTCGCAGCGCGGGAGTGTACAACGAGAGACGCTCGTCGTTCGAGAGCCGGCTCATCAGGCTCAGAAAACGATCGGGCACCGCGCCATTGCCGGTCCTCAGGAACCGCTTCATGCGGTCGATCCCCAATGATCCATCGCGTGGCTCGGGAATGAACCGACTCATGGCTCCGGCGATGCGGCGGACGCCGGCGGGTAACTTCGCGTACCGCTCGGCGGCGAGGAGCCCAAAGTGGCGCCGGTATCCCGCGAACAACTCGTCTCCACCAATGCCGGTCAAGGCGACTTTGTAGCGACTGCCCACCGCTTGCGACAGCAGCCAGGTAGGAATGGCAGAATCGTCGGCGTGAGGCTCGTCGAGCGCTCGGACGATCGGCTCGAAGATGTCTCTGATGTCTGGCCGGATGTCGACCCGTGTGAGCTCTGCGCCGTATTGCGCGGCCAACGTGCGTGCCAGCTCCGTCTCATCGGCCGCTGACGCGCCGGAACCTGCGTAGCGGGCCGTGAAAGCGTGCGGGGTATTCCCCGCGAGCGCCATGCTCGCGGTGACCGCGGAGGAATCAAGACCACCGCTCAGGAACGTGGCTACCGGCACATCGCTGACGAGGTGCGCGGCCACCGACTGATCGAGCCACTCCCGAACCTGTGCCTCCGGGTCGGGGGGGCTGGGACGTTCGTGTAGTGGGAACTGCCAGTAGCGGCGACTGGAGGCGCCCGCGCCGCCATTCCGTCGCCAGAGAAGCGTGTGGCCGGGTTCGAGCTTGCGGACATCCACAAACGGAGATGCCGGAGCGGGGATGTAGCCGACTTGGAAAAACGCGTCCAGCGCCTCCCAATCGAGCTCGCGCGATGTCAATCCCGCCGCGTGCAGTGCTTTGAGCTCGGAGGCGAATGCGATTCCCCACGGCGCGGTGATCACATAGAGCGGCTTGATCCCGAAACGATCGCGGGCGAGCAGCAGCGTCTCTCGGGCTGCATCCCAAATGGCGAAGGCAAACATCCCGCGCAGCGGTGTGACGCAGTCAGCGCCGCGCTCCTCGTAGAGGTGCACGACGGTCTCGGTGTCGCCGGATGAGCGGAGCGTGTGCCCGCGCGTCAGGAGCCCGGCGCGCAGGTCCTGATAGTTGTAGATCTCGCCGTTGAAGACGATCACGGCGGAACCGTCTTCATTGCTGATCGGCTGGCGACCGCCGCTCAGGTCGATGATGCTGAGCCGCCGCATGCCGAGACCAACGCTCCCCTGAACGAAGAGCCCTTCATCGTCAGGACCGCGATGGCGCAAGGCAGCGCACATTCGGCGCACCAGCGCTTCGGAGACGGGGCGCTCCGCTTCCCGGTAGACGATCCCTGCAATGCCGCACATCGCGCGTCGGGTCAGCGCAAGACTGACGCCATTCGCAGACACCGCAGCCGGTCTGTCCTTCCTCTACACATGTGGCGCTGCTGCAACGGTCCATGCGGCTCGGAGGGTCCAAGTAACTCCTGCGCAATGCATGGGAGGCGGCTTGGGTCTTGCGAAGGCCCTGCCTTATGGGCGTTCTCTTGATCGTCTCCATCGACACGGAGGAGGACAACTGGCACCGCAGCCGGAACGACGTGACGGTCAAGAACATCAGCCAGCTGCGGCGGCTAGGGGCGTTCTTCGACCGTCTGGGTGTGCGGCCGACGTACTTCACGAGCTATCAGGTTGCCATCGATCCCTGCGCGGCAGACGTCTTGCGCGAAGTCGGTGATGAGGGCCGTGCCGAAATCGCTGCGCATCTGCATCCGTGGAATACTCCTCCGCTCACCGAGGCGTTCGTTCCCCGCAACTCGATGCTCAAGAACCTGCCGGCGGGCTTGCAGCTCGCCAAACTCCAGCAGCTGACCACGACGCTCGAGGAAGTGTTCGGAGTTGCACCCACCGCGTTCCGCGCCGGCCGCTACGGGCTGGGGAGCGACACGGTCGGCGCCCTCGCGCAGTGCGGTTACCGCGTTGACAGCAGCGTCACGCCATTCTACAGCTGGGAGAATGTCGACGATGGGCCGAGCTTTGTCGGCGCACCGATGGTGCCGTATCGGCTGGCGCCGGATCGCGATGTCCGGCAGCCCGCCCAAAATGGCGACCTGATTGAGATTCCTTTGTCGTTTGGCTTCAGCCGGAGGCCCTTTAGTTTCTGGGCTCCGGTGCACCGCTTCCTGGAGGCGGCACCGTTGCGCTGGCTTCACGCCGCCGGGGTGGCAGCCCGCACTGGGCTGATCTCGCGCCTCGTCTTGAGTCCGGAAATGGCAACGGTCGATGAGATGCTGACGCTCTCAGCCCGGCTACTCGAGCAGGGTGTGCGCCATCTCCACGTCACCTGGCACAGTCCGAGCCTCAGCCCGAACCTGAGTCCGTTTGTCGCCACGGCAGCGGATGTCGAGCGACTGTACTCGACGGTCGCCGCGTACGTCGAGGGTCTGTCGCGGATGACTCCGGTCACTTTTGCCACGGTCAGCGAGGCCGCGGCGGTGTTGGGATAGACCTCGTGCTCAAGAACGTCGGGAGCAACTGGGGCATCACGCTCGTCACCATCGTGGCGATGTATGTCTTGACGCCGTTCACGCTCCACAGGCTTGGCGAGGCGGGGTTCGGCACGTGGAACCTGATCACGTCGATCACGGGCTACCTCGCGCTCCTCGTGCTCGGCGTGCCGATGGCGTCGCTCCGGTACTTCACCGAGCACGTCGCTGATGGTGACGCGCGCAAGCTCAATGAAGCCATTGGAAGCTGTACGGCGCTCTATCTGATTCTCGGTGCGGTGGCGCTACTCGTGGGCGTGGGACTGTACCTGTTTTTCGGCGCTGCGTACACCGTTCCGGGGAATATCCGCGCGGACGCTCAGCTGGCGTTCGGCATCACTGTCCTCACTGCGGCGTTCGGGTTCATTGGTTCACTGCCGAACGGAATCCTGTTTGCGCACGATGATTTCGTGCGCCGCAACCTGATTCGTCTCGCGGGCGTCGTGTTGCGGCTGGGACTGACCCTCGGACTCTTGACCTTCTGGCCTTCCTTGAGTGTGCTCGCGTTGGTTCAGTTCGTTTGCCTGGCGTTCGATTTCTTGCTCTGCGCCTGGCTCATTCGCCGACGCTATCCCGCGATCCGCATTCGTCTGGCGGACTTCAATTGGGGGATGACACGGCGGATTTTTTCCTTCAGCCTCTACGTCCTCGTGTTGACCGCGGGGATCCGGCTATCGTTCGAGACGGACGCGCTCGTCATCGGGAAATTTCAGGACGTGAGCTCGATCCCGTACTTCACGGTCGCCAACAGTTTCCTCATCTACCTGATGGAGTTCGTCATCGCGATCGCCGCCGTAGTGATGCCGATGGCGACTAGGCTCAAGACCCAGGGGAAAAGCGGCGAGCTGCGCGAGATCTTTCTCAAGTGGTCGAAGATTGCCCTGTCGTTGACGATGATGGCGGGGCTGTTCCTGATCGTCCTCGGGCCGCGCTTTATCGCGTGGTGGATCGATCCGTCGTTCGAGAAGCCGTCGGGCCAGGTCCTGCAGATCCTCATGATCTCGTATTTGGTTTTTCTGCCCGTGCGCGGCGTCGCGCTGCCGATCCTGATGGGGCTCGGCAAACCGGGACTTCCAACGATCGGGTTCCTGGTCGCGGGTTTGGTAAACCTCGGACTCAGCATCATTCTCGCGCGGCCCATGGGCATTGCAGGAGTGGCCCTGGGAACCGCGATCCCGAATGTCCTGTTCGCGATTCTCGTCCTCGTGTATGCCTGCCGGCAGCTCGAGACGCCTATTGCGCAGTACCTCCGCTATGTGGTGCCACGCGCGACGCTCGGGGCGCTTCCCGTTCTGGCGCTGCTGCTGTGGTTCAAGCTCGGTCTCGGTGTCCGGAGTCTTGGCGCGATCGCGGGGGCGGGTGTGGCAATGGTGCTGCTGTTCGCCGTCATGTGGATCGTGTTCGTGTACCGCAACGATCCGTATATCGATCTGCGTGGCCGGCTGCCCCGCCTCCGGATGGGGGAGCGCACGTGATGGCTTGGGTAGCGGCCGTGGTGCTTGTGGGAGTGGCCGGTTTCATGGCCGCGGAGATGGGAGCGCGGTGGTGGCTGCGGCGGCGCTCGCGCTACTACGTGTGGCCACCCGGGAGCCGGACCGAAATGCGTGTCGACCCCGTAGCGTGCCCTGAGCTCGAGCCTGTGGTGCGATTTGACATCAACGCGGCGGGCGAGCGCGGCGCAGAATTGCCCGAGCGCGATGACGGGGTGTGTCGGATCCTCGTGGCTGGTGGAAGTGCGGTCGAGTGCTTCATGCTCGATCAACCCACGAGTTGGCCGGCAGTGCTCGAGCGTCTGCTCAACGCGCCGGACAGCTTGGGGGTCCTGGGTGCGCGCCGGGTGCACGTCGGCAACATCGGTCGCTCGGGGATCGGGTCGGCAGAGCTCGACCTCGTTCTCGAGCGCATCCTGCCGCAATACGGCCGTCTCGATGCGATTCTGATCATGGTCGGTGCCAGCGACGTCTATCACTGGATGGAGATGGGTACTCCCCCGTCGCGTACCCCCGAGCTGGTGCCGGAGCTGACGATATTCTCCTGTCACCCGCAGCGCCCGTTTGGTTGGAAGCCGGGCCAATGGGCGCTGACCGAGGTGGTCCGGCGGGTGCGTCGAGTACGGTTACATCCGGTGGAGGTGAGGGAGCGCGCCGGAGCGTGGTTCGCAAATGCGCGGAGGATGCGAGCCGAAGCCAAAGAGCTGCGCAACACGATGCCGGACCCCACCAATCTCCTGGCCAACTTCGAGTACCATTTTCGCCGCGTGCTGCGCAGGGCGACGGAGCGCGCCGATCGCGTGCTGGTCGTGCGGCAACCGTGGTTCGAGCAGCCGTATACGTCCGAGGAGGAAGCGCGCTTCTGGAACGGCTGCGTCGGCATGCCCTGGAAGGAAACAGTCAGCGTCTTTTACAGCTTCGACGTATTGAACCGACTGTTGGGCCTCGTCGATGCTCGAGCCGCCGACGTCGCAAGCGCGCTCGGCGTTCCGCACCTCGACCTGCGGCCGGCGTTGACGCAGGGGCTCGCGCATTACTACGACCACGACCATTTCACGCCGGTTGGTGCGGCGGTCGTGGCGGAAACGGTGGCGGCCGCGCTACTGCGCGGCCCCGACGCTCCGCATGGTGCGATAGACCTCCTCGTAGCGCGCGAGCCATCGCTCTAGTCCGAATTCGCGGTCGAGTCGCGCACGCGCCGCCGTGGCGCGCTGCGCCGCACCTTCCGGATCGTCCTGGATAGCACCGAGCGCTTGAGCCAACGCGGTTGGCTCCTCAGGTGGCACGAGGAGGGCTTCAGCCGGACCGATCACATCCGGGACACCCCCCACTGCAGTCGCGACAACCGGCACGCCCGCCGCGATCGCTTCGAGTAGCGCCATCGGCGTTCCCTCGCTGCGCGAGCTCAGCACGAAGGCATCGAAGGCGGGGAAGAGGCCCGACGCGTCGTCGATCTGGCCGTGAAATCTCACGCGACGCTCGAGCCCAAGCGCGGCCGACATCCGTTCGAGCCGGCCACGCTCGGCGGGGGAACCATCTCCGAGTATGGAGGCAGTCCACGGCCCGTCGGGCAGCTTGGCGAGCGCGGCGAGAAATACGTCCGCGCCTTTCACGGGAATCAGACGCCCCACCCAGCCGATCACGAACTGATCTCGCGGCAGGTCGAGCGCCTGTCGTGCCGCGTGACGATCATGCTCGGGCCGGCGGCCGTTCCAGCCGTTTGGAATGACGTGAATACGATCGTTGGCGACGCCGAAGCGGCGCAGCGAGCGCACGAGCGGCCGCGAGACGGGGACGACCGCATCGAATCTCCGAAACAGCGCGAACTCGAGCAGTTCGTGCAAGCGCGTAATCCCACCGAGACGGCTCGAGCCGTGGACGGTGGTCACTGTCGCAAGTCCCAGGGAGCGGGCGACACTCGCGTCGACCACGTCCGAGCGAGAGCCATGCGTGTGCACGATGTCCGGGCGAAATCGAACGCAGAGGTCGCGCATCAGTCGCCGCTCCCTCAGGTATCCCCTCGGCGACACACGAAGCACATGCAAATCGACGCTTGTCTCGCGGAATGGGACGAGGAAGCCGTTCAACTTCTGTTCCGGCTCAACAACCAGCGCCACCGCTACGCGGTGACCGGCGCGCGCATGGCCGATAGCGAGCGCCTGCACCACGCGCTCCAACCCACCAACGGCACCGGGCGCAATCACATGCAGAATGGAGAGCCGCTCAGTTTGGTACATAGCCTTCGTGCTTGAGCCACGCGACACTCCGATCCACGCCGCGCCGCATGGAAAACCTCGGTTCATAGCCGAGGACCCGATTCGCTTTGTCGGTCACGTAGAACGCCCGGCGGCTGTACAAGCGAAACTCGGCGGGCGTCGGCACCTGACGAATGATTCGTTCGGCGCGACGCATGATGTGCTTGGCGAGTCCAAAGCGCTGGTAGAGCGCCATGATCTGGTTTTGATAGCGCCGGAGCAGGAACTTCGCGGATTTGCGCAGGGGTAGAGTCAGCCAGGCGCCTGCGCGTGCGGTGAACGCGCCGTGACGATCCAGCTGACTGCGCCCCAACGCCGTGCCCAGGACGCGGAGGTAATCATCCCACGTGATCCGCTCGCCGCCGTTGACGTTGAACGCTTCACCCACCGCTCGATCCGAGCGCAGGGCGATGAGAATCGCCGCTACCAGGTCATCGACGTAGAGGAGATTGCAGATGCCCTGCGCTGCCGCTTCGGGCAACAGCCACGAGCTGGACACGAGACGCTGAGCGAGCTCCACGGTCCAGTTCTCGCTGAATGGGCCGTACACGATGGTCGGCCGGAGGATCACGATTGGTGATCCTCGAGCGATGTACTCCTGGCATACCTGCTCGAGGTCGATCTTCAGACGGGCGTAGGCGCTGTGGCCTCCTGCCGAGTCCAGAGGATGGCCTTCATCCACGTCGCCGGCCGGTTCCCCGTATACGTCCATCGTGCTGAGATGGACGAACCGCTCGACGCCCTGTCGCTGCGCGGAGTCGAGGAGCTGCCGCATTTGCAGTGCGGCATCCGGATCAGCGCTGACGGCGCAATGCACGATGGCCGTCGCGCCTGCGCACGCGGCATCCACCTGCGCTGGATTGGCGAGATCGCAGGGCACGATTTCGATCGGGAGCCGCCCGATGCGAGCGGCGCTTGCCCAACGTCTGACGCCTGCCCGGACCTGTGCAGAGCCCAAGCCGTGGAGCACCTCGACCACGCGTCCGCCGATAAACCCGCCGGCGCCCGTGACGAGAACGCGCGGTTCACGTCGCATAGCGGATCGGCTCGAGGTCGTCCTGCCACGGCATGCTAAAGCGGCGGCGACGTGCGTAACACTCCTCGATCAGCGCGATGGATGGCACGACATCCCGGCCGGGCACCAACGGTGCCTCTCGTTGTTCGACGACGCCGAGAAAATTCTCAACGACGAGAGAACTGATATCCTTGATGGAGCGAACCCGCGTCTTCAGCGATATCGACTTGCGTCGCCCGGATGGCGACGCGAGTTGCAGGGTCTCCCAGTCGTAGAGATTCCCGATAATGGTGCCCGCATCGCCTTCGATTCGGAATCCGTTCTCGAGCTTGGCCAGCCAGCTGAGATGAACCTCGCCGCGCGCCGTTCCGTCGAGGAGAGCAACCTTCGCGACCGCTTCGCTGCCTCCGACGGAATCGTCCACATAATCCGTCACGCGTGGCTGGTGTCCTAACCACCAGCAGATCAGGTCGAGCACGTGGGCGCCGATGTCGAGCAGGACGCCCTTGCCACCGCCTTGCAACCCGAACGCGAAGCCTGAGGCGGTGGGCCAATCGTACTTGGCACCGTCATAGTAGCCGATGAAGCGCAGCGTGCCGATCGCGCCCTCGTGGACCAACCGATGAGCCGCTTCGGAAGGTGGGAACAGACGGCGCGCCTGGTTGACCGCCAGGGCGACACCGGCTTGCTCACTCGCCGCCACCAGTTGCGCGGCCTCGGCCGCAGATCCCGCTAGCGGCTTCTCGCATAGCACGTGGACGCCGGCGCTCAAGCAGTCGAGGGCAACTGGGAAGTGCAGGTGGTGGGGGAGTGCGATCACCGCCCCTTGGACCGAGGGAAGGACGTCCCGATAATCGGCGGCTGTCCTGGCGATGCCAAATTCCCGCGCCAGGGCGTTAGCCCGGTCGAGATCGCGATCGACGAGGACCAGACGGTTTCGGACTTCGGGATGCTTCGCGAGCGCGGGAACGTGCGCGGCACGCGCAATGGCACCGCAACCAATTACCGCCACCGCTGCGTGGCTCTGTGGCAAAGAGGAGTCTCGCCGAGGTTCGGGTTCGCCCGTTCGGGGGAGCAAGACGCAGGCCAAGCGTTTGAGGTGGGGAAGTGTTGCATTGCCGCGACAGTCCGTGAGCGCCATCTGAGGGCATGGAACTTGTTGAGTGAGTAGACCGTGGTCATTCTCCTGGGCGCCGCGTTGGCTCTGTTTGCCTACACGTACATCGGCTATCCGGTGCTGCTCGCCTTGCTCGGGCGGGTTTGGAACAAGCGGCCTGGGAAAATGCCGTCGGCGGGAGGCGGGCCCCCAGCCGAGTGGCCTGCGATCAGCATCGTACTACCCGTTTACAACGAAGCGGAAAGCATTGCCGCCACGCTCGAGCGGGTTCTCGCCATCGATTATCCCGCCGAGCGCCGGCAGGTGGTGGTCGTTTCGGACGCATCCACGGACGGCAGCGACGAGATCATCGCGCGGTTTGCTGCGCGTGGCGTCGAGCTGCTGCGCTTGCCGCAGCGGCGCGGCAAGACGGCGGCGGAGAACGCTGCGAGGTCCCATCTCAGCGGCGCAATCATCATCAACACCGATGCGTCGGTGCGCATCGAGCCCGGCGCCGTGAAACAGCTCGTGGAGGCGTTCGCGGACCCATCGGTCGGCGTGGCCTCCGGCCGCGACGTGAGCGTGGCGAACCTCGACGACCGGACCAACCCCGGAGAGATGGCGTACGTCGGGTACGAGATGCGCGTCCGCGATCTCGAGACGCAGCTCGATGGGATAGTGGGGGCCTCGGGCTGCCTGTACGCGATCCGCAAGGACCTCCACCTGCGGTTCATGCCGGAGCACTTGAGCCGCGACTTTGGAGCGGCGCTCGTCGCGCGAGAACAGGGCTACCGCGCCGTGTCGGTTCCCGCCGCCATCTGCTACGTCCCCCGCAGCATGTCAGTACGCAGGGAGTACCGCCGCAAAGTGCGCACGATGGCGCGCGGCCTCCGGACCTTGTGGCACAAGCGGGCTCTGCTCAACCCGAGACAGCACGGGGTCTTTGCCTGGATGCTCTGGAGTCACAAGCTGTGCAGATGGCTGACGCCATGGGTCTTGGTAGTTGCGACGGCGGCGCTCGCCGCGCTGGTGACGCAGGCCTGGTGGGCCACGGCGACGCTCCTGCTCGGT
>WNGC01001536.1_pt1 | contig 13996 bp, 16 predicted proteins | sample 5400051 | NCBI WGS metagenome assembly WNGC01 (sample SAMN13153368, study PRJNA577476) | soil metagenome | isolation source: 20 cm soil or saprolite under grassland replicate 2 | place: USA:California | collected 2016-06-15 | reverse complement strand
ACGCCGTACCCCTCGCTCTCGCTGGTTGCGTGCGGCACTCGCGCGTACAACGCACCCGAGTTGCTCGGCTCACCTCCAATGTCGGAGTTGGTGAACGGCATGCGGTCGGGCTACGACGTGATTTTGATCGACAGCCCGCCGCTCGCGGCCGGCGTGGATCCCTTGATTCTGGGCACGTTGACGGGGACCCTCGCGCTCGTGCTTCGTACCGGGTACAGCCACCGCGAGTTCGCGGCGGCCAAGCTCGAGGTGTTGCAACGGCTGCCCGTCCGGCTGCTGGGAGCGATCCTGAACGATGTGCCGGCGGGGGGAGCCTACCGCTACTATTCCTATTATCTACCGGGCTATGAGGCGGCGGATGAGAACAGCGGGAGCCGGCGGGTGCCCGTCTAAGTCGTGGAGGAGGCCGGATTAGTGCCTTCGTCGAAGCGCCGCAGCCACCCACCCGAGTCTGCCTTGCCGGTCCGCACGGCGGCGGCGGCCCGCACCAAAAGGTCGACGGGTTCGATCGGGGCATAACCAACGTTGGCGACCGCCTCGTAGCCGCAGCGGACTCGAACCGGTCCGGCGGACGGGGTGCCCGTCGCCGAGGCGACGGTCGTCCCTGACACCGAGTTGGCGAGGCGCTCGGCGAGCCGGCGCGCACCGCCCGCATCCGTGCCGGGGGCTAATACCGCGAACTCGGTCGCGCTGAGACGCCCGATCACGTCCGACAGCCGAGCCGCCGCTTTGATCGCTTGCACGTACCGACCGAGGCTCGCACTCGGCAGCGCGCCAGCGGCGCCGGGCTCCGCGGGCTCGACATCGAGCGCGAGCACGACACAGGCGAGCGGACCGTGTTCCCGAAACGCCTGCGATCCCAACTCGCGCGCGCGGCGTGCGAGCCCCTGCCGGTTATAGAGACCCGTCCCAGCATCGAGCAGGCCTTCGGTTCGGGCTCGGTCCGCGTCGAGCTTGGCGTGCACGTACGCGCCGATCTTGAGGAGGATCTCGTCCGCGTCGTGCGGAGGAGCGATGCACTCCCAGGCACCGGCACGCAACGCAGCCAGGCGTTGGGTGCGCGTGGCCGCCTCGCGGATCATCAACAAAATGGGCGTGCTGCTGGAGACGCGCGGATCGGACCGAAGCACGCGACACAGCTCGACGCCGGGCATGTCGGGCAGCTCGGAGTCTACAAGGATCACGTCCGGCTCGGTGGTCCGGGCGCGTTCCAGCGCGTGTTGGCCCGAACGCTCCTGGAGCACGGCATATCCGCCGCCCTCGAGCAGCCCCCGAAGCCAGCGCGTTGCCTCATGGCCATCGCCGGCCAGAAGCACGAGAGGCAGTCCGCCTTGTGGCATCCGATCTGTCATGCGCGCGCTCCAACCAACCACGTCTCCTGTGGTGTCATCCACGCTTTCATATCTGCAAACCCGGGGCCGCCGAGTGGCGGCGTCCACACGCTGCGCCTCGCCCTGCAACGCCCCTGACTACGCGGCCGTGCCGCGGCGGCTGCCGCGTAGGCGCAACGCAGCGCACGGTCGCGGCGCGCCCGTAAGACGCCGGGGCTGGGCGGCTAACCCCTTGTCGCCCCGATTCCTAACGTGTGGTGCGCGCACCCTCCGCGTCGCCCGGCCTCAAACTTGAAGTGCGGGGGTCGTGACCTGAGACCGCCGAGCATGTACTGCAAGGACTGTGAGAAGCGGAGCGACGAGACGAGCAAGCGCCCACGATCTGCCCGCCGTGCCAAGGTGGCGACGTGCGAGCGGTGTGGGGGCGTGATCATCCCGTTGCCGGATGTGGGGCTCGCCGCAGGCGACGGTACGCTGGCGCAGCTCGCGCGGTTCGGTCTAGCGATTACCGGTGATCCGTTGCTGGAACTCAAGCGTGAGGGCAGCTGAGCGATGTGCGGAATCGTGGGCTACGTCGGCTCGAGAGACGCGGTGTCGGTCCTGGTTGAGGGGCTCGCCCGCCTGGAATACCGGGGCTACGACTCCGCCGGGGTCGCGGTGCAGAACGGTGGTGGGGTGGAGACCCGCAAACTCGCGGGACGAGTGGCCGGCCTGCGCGAGCTCCTCACCCGGACGCCGGTCCATGGGCGCTGCGGCATCGGCCATACTCGCTGGGCGACCCACGGCGCGCCGACTGAGCGCAACGCGCATCCCCACACCGATTGCACCAGGACGCTCGCGCTCGTGCATAACGGCATCATCGAGAACGCCGACGTGCTCCGCAAGCGGCTGGAGCAGGACGGCCATCGCTTCGTCACTGAGACCGACACCGAGACGCTGGTGCATCTGATCGAGGAGTCGCCCGGAGCGACACTCGAGGAGCGGGTCATCGCGGCCCTGGATCACGTCGACGGAACCTATGGCATCGCGGTAGTCGCCGAAGCGGATCCTGGGAAGATCGTGGTCGCCCGGCGCGGCTCGCCTGTGCTCCTCGGCGTTGGGGACGGGGAATACCTGGTGGCCTCCGACGCAAGTGCAGTGCTGGGACATACCCGGTCCGTGGTGTACCTCAACGACGGCGACGTCGCCGTCGTGACCGCGGAGGGCTACCGCGTGCTGGACCGTGAGTCCCGGGAGCAGGAGCGGGCGGTCGACGCGATCGAGTGGGATCTCGACGCGATCGCACTCGGCGGCTATCCCCACTTCATGCTGAAGGAGATCTGCGAGCAGTCTGAAACCGTGCGCAGCACACTCCGAGGTCGGCTGCTCGTCGCCGAAGGGACGGCACGCCTTAACGGGCTGAACCTCACGACGGAGCAGTGCGCAGCGATCCGACGCATCGTCATCGTGGCGTGCGGCACGTCGTGGCACGCCGGGCTGGTGGGCCGCCATATCCTCGAGGACCTGGTCGGGATCCCGGTATCGGTCGAGTATGCGTCGGAGTATCGCTACCGGCGTCAGCTGCAACTCCCCGGTACGGTCACCATCGCGATCTCACAGTCGGGCGAGACGGCGGACACGCTGGAGGCGCTGCGGGCCGCGCGGGCCACCGGCTCCACGGTGCTCGGTCTCGTCAACGTGGTCGGATCGACGATCGCGCGCGAGGCGGATGGGGGGATCTACCTGCACGCGGGTCCGGAGATCGGAGTCGCGTCGACCAAAGCATTCACCTCGCAGGTTGTCGCGCTGTTGCTGCTCGGGCTGTACCTCGGGCGCCAGCGCGGGCTGGACGCCGAGGAGGGGCGTCGGTTGGTCGCGCAACTGGTCCGGCTCCCGGAGCTGGTGGAGCGGGCGCTCGCGGTCGAGCCGCAGGTGCGAGCGCTCGCCGAGCGCTATGGGGACGCCCGCAACGCCCTCTACCTGGGTCGGGGCGCCAATTTTCCCGTCGCACTCGAGGGCGCCCTCAAGCTCAAGGAGATCTCGTACATTCATGCCGAGGGCTACCCGGCTGCCGAGATGAAACACGGACCGATCGCGTTGATCGACGAGAACATGCCGGTCGTCTGCCTGGCGCCCAAGGATGCGGTCTATTCGAAGGTCGTTTCGAACATGCAGGAAGTGAAAGCCCGGGGGGGTCGCATCATCGCGATCACGAGCGAGGGCAACGGCGATCTGAGCAAGCTCGCGGATCACCAAGTCGCCGTGCCGGCGAGTCCACCCCTGATCGCGCCAGTGCTGACGGTCATTCCGCTCCAGCTGCTGGCGTATCACATCGCCGTCTTGCGCGGCTGCGACGTGGATCGGCCGCGCAATCTGGCGAAAAGCGTGACGGTCGAATGACACCATGATCGAGAGAATGGTTGTGCGCCTCGTGGCGCTGATGTTGATCACGGGCCCGCTCGCCGGGCAGACCGCTTCGAAGGCGCCGGTGAGCGACTTCGAGCAGGGTGACCAGATCTACCTCGAAGTGGAGGGAGACACCCTGTTCACCCACCCGTTCAGCGTCGGGCCGGGCCCCGCGCTCACGCTGCCCGTGATCGGCGCGATCCCGTTGACGGGCGTACGGCGCGCCGACGTGGAGACGTATCTCGCCCAGCAGCTGGGGCGCTACATGAAGAACCCGGTCGTCCACGCGAAGGTGCTGGTCCGGCTGGGTGTGTTTGGCGAAGTGGAGAAACCCGGGTACTACGCCGTCGCTGCCGGCTCCGTCGTGTCGGACGCCTTGATGGCGGCCGGGGGGCCCACCAAGGATGCGAAGTTCACGGCCGCGCGCATCGAGCGGGAGGGTAAGGGGCTCTACCAGGGGGACGCCTTCCAAGCCGCATTCGCGCGAGGCATGACCATCGAGGGATTGGGTCTGCGGACCGGCGACCGCATCATCGTGCCCCGGCGCGCCGACCCCGAGTCCAAGTGGCGGATCATCGGCATCATCGCGGGGATTCCGGCGGCGATCCTCATCGCCACGCAGCTTCGTCGCTAACGCGGATGCGGATTCTCTCCGTCGTCGGCGCCCGCCCGAACTTCATGAAGCTCGCCCCGGTCGACCGCGAGCTTGTGAAGCGCGGGGTCGAGCACGTGATCGTCCACACCGGCCAGCACTACGATCCCGACATGTCCGACGCCTTCTTCGAGCAATTGTGGATCCCGACACCGGACCACGACCTCGGGGTGGGGTCGGGGTCGCACGCGCAGCAGACGGCGTCCGTCATGCAACGTCTCGAGCCAGTGATCGTCGAGCTCCGTCCCGACCTCGTCCTGACGTACGGCGACGTGAACTCCACCATGGCCGCCGCGCTCGTGGCCGCAAAGCTCCAGGTGCGCCTCGGCCACGTGGAGGCTGGTCTGCGCAGCCGCGACTGGACCATGCCCGAAGAAATCAACCGTGTGGTCACGGATCGACTGTCGGACCTGCTGTTCCTGCCGTCGCGTGACGCGGCCTCGAACCTCGAGGCCGAGGGTATCCCTGCGGACCGCATGCACTTCGTCGGCAACGTGATGATCGACAGCCTGTGTTGGGCCCTACCACAGGCGCTGGCGGTCGACGCGCCGGCGCGGTTCGACGTCCTCGGGCGTCCCTATGTCGTGGTGACGCTGCACCGGCCCGCCAACGTGGATGACCCCACCGTGCTGCGGGAGCTACTCGAGGCCCTGACCCGCCTCGCCGACCACGTGCCCGTGCTGTTCCCGGTACACCCGCGCACACGCGCGCGCATCGAGGACCGCCGGCTGCGACCACGCAACGACCGCGGACTGCGACTGCTCGAGCCGCTCGGCTACCTGGACATGTTGAGCCTCGTGGCGAAGGCCGGCGTGGTCGTCACCGACTCGGGCGGACTCCAGGAGGAGACGTCGTTCCTCGGTGTGCCGTGCCTGACGGTGCGACCGATTACCGATCGCCCGATCACCTGCACGCACGGTACGAACCGCCTGGTGCAAGCGCAGCGGGACGCGATCCTGGCAGCGGCCGAGCGCGGCCTAGCGCGAGGCTCGCCGGCCCGGCCCGTCATCGAGCGGTGGGACGGGCGGGCCGCCGAGCGGATCGCGCGCGTGGTGTGCGACGAGGAGCGGTTCGAAGTGGACGGGGCGGCCGTGCCGCCCGCGCGCCGGGGAGTCGCCATCCCGCAACCGTTGGGTGTGGCGTGACGCCGAGGCGCAACGACATCGTAAAAGGCGTGCATAACCGAGGAGGTATGGGGATGACCGATGCAGCGACCAGCGGGGGGCGGACCGCACGCCGCTCCCCGCGGCGCTTCGCCGCATGTGGCAGCGCCGCAACCCCGGCTGGCGCGCGTGTAGCGAATATGTTCTAGCGCGAGCGCCACGAGATAGCGCCGCATGTGTGATGCGTGCGCGGCGCAGCACGCAGGCCACAACGTGCGTATCTCTCGATTTCACAACCAGCTCTCGACGCCCGGCTAATGGCATTTGTCTTGCCAACCCGCCTCCGCGACAGTTCGGCTGACGGCCCTGCCCGCGGAGTCCGCGCATGTTCAGACAGGTAAGACTTGAATTCGTGCCGGGCCTCGTGGCGGCGACGCTGCTCGCGTGGGGCTGCGATGGATCCCCGACCCCGGCGAGTCCCAAACCCTCGTTCGGTGCCAGTGAATCGGAGACCTGCCCTGCCGGCGAGAAGTTCACCGGTGGCGGTCGTATTGACCCGCCGCTAGGGAAGACGACCTTCGGGTTCAACGTGAACGCGCGGGATTGGTGCCAGAATGGGGGGCCGATCAGTGGCGGGCTCGAGACCGTGCTCCATGCGACCCACACCCGGATTCACAGCTTGACGATCGACAACTTCTTCTCGCTCGAAGATACGGAGCGGGGTGGGCGCTGCGCGGCGTTCGGCGGCACGGCGCGCGTGAAGGACGGCCATGGGAGCTGGGTGCAGCGGAACTTCGCTGCGATCGCTTGTGACAACGGCGAGCCGGGCTCGAGGCGGGAGCGGGGCCCTGACCGCTTTGGAATCTCGCTCGAGGATGGCCCCGAGACCGGCGTCACGGATCTCACCGGCGGGAACATCCAGGCTCACTAGAGGACGGATTTGGAAAGGACGGGCCGAGAAATGAGACGTTCGACGATGCGACCGGTGCAGCTCTTGGTCGCGCTGTCGCTCTCGAGCGGCGTCACCGCGGCACTCGCTCCTGTGAGCCAAGCGCAGTCGGTGAGCGGCAAGGCGTACGGGGCGTTCGTACGGGGCCCCGGTGGCACGCAGCAGTTCGCGGTGGCGCTGCTCCCCGTCGTGACCCCGGCCGACGGCGCGATGGCGGACGACGACGTCGACGGCATGAACGTGCCGGGCGCGATTACCACGGACGCGCTGACGGGGATGACGTCAGGGTCGATCGGAGATGCGGCCGCCGCTCAGAGCGTGGCGACGGTGTTCAACGTGAACCTGTTGAACGGGCTGATCACCGCGAGCAGTCTCACCGCCATGGTAAGCAGTACGAGTGACGGCGCGCGGGCGACGAGCAACGCGCTGGGGTCGACGTTCGGGGACTTGATGGTCAACGGAGTCCAAGTTACCTCGGGCGACGGTGCCATCGAGCCGAACACGCGGATGCCCCTGCCCGGTGTGGGTTACGTCGTGCTCAACGAGGTGCTCCCCACGGGAGACGGCCTCCACTCGAGCGGCCTCACCGTAAACCTGATTCACGTGTACCGACAGAGTCTGAGCGGTGGCGGGTGCACACTCCTGGGTTGCGTGCCCGGTGTGCTCACGACCACGGGCGAAATCATCGTGGGCTCCGCAGCCAGCAGCGCCGCGATGTGATTGGTGTGCGCAGGCGCACGGCCCGGTCCAGCCGAAGGGACCGGGCCCTGCCGGCGCACTCTTTTTGTGCCGGTCGCTACAGGCGCGCGCATCAAACTATTGCATTCACGCCACAGGACGGTATCGTTACGATTCTCAACCAGCTGTGACATCGGCAGTTAGGACGCAGTAGCTGCGGCAATACCTTGGCACTAGCCTTGCTGTTGCGCCGTAGCAACATTCTCCCAGGCGAGGACCGCCAGCCATGGCCACGAAAGGCAAAGACGCCCTGCCGCCGCCGCCCGATCCGCAGGCACAAACCGAGTCCACCGCGGCCCTGTTGCGGGAGCTGGTGGCTCACTTGCGACAGAACCGGACGCAGTTGCGCGAGGAGTGGGCGCGGCGCATCACGCGGGCCCAGCTGCTCACGGCGATGACTGAGGAGGAGATCTTCGCCGAAGCCACGTCGGTGTACGACAACTACGTCGAGGCGCTTGAGACCGGGACGTTCGAGGCCCTGCAAGCGTACGCGCGCAACCTCTCCGAACGCATCATCCCGCGAGGCGTCTAGACGCACGAAGTCGTCGGCATCGTGCTGTTTCTGCGTGACGTGCTCGCCCGCTCGCTGTTCGCCAAGTACCACGAAGACTTCGACAAACTCAACCGCATCCTCGACGCGTACGAGCCGGCGGCCAACCGGATCGCGAACACGGTGGCAGTCGGATTCGTGCAGGAGCGCGAACGCATCATCCGGCAGCAGCAGGAGGCGATCCGGGAGCTGTCGACACCGGTGCTGCAGGTGCGCGAGCGACTGCTGATTCTGCCGATCATCGGCGTCATCGACCCGCAGCGGGCACGGCAGCTCACCGAGCAGCTGCTGCGGGCGATCCGTACCAACCGTGCGAAGGTGGTCGTGATCGACATCACGGGTGTGGCCGCCATGGACTCGAACGTCGCGAACCACCTGGTGCAGACCGTCGAGGCCTCGCGCCTCCTGGGTGCGACGGTCATCGTGACGGGCCTCTCGCCGGAGATTGCGCAGACGCTCGTGACCATCGGCGTGGACTTGAGCGAGATGGCCACGGTAGGCGATCTCCAGGGTGGCATCGAGGAGGCTGAGCGGTTGCTCGGCTACAAGGTCGTCCCACAGGAAGAGGTGGCTCCGAAGGCGTGAGTCGTCCCCTCACTCAGTCGACGGAGGGCGCGTGGAAGTTCCGATCCTGAAGCAGGGCCTCTACCTGATCGCCTCCATCCAGTCGGCGCTCACGGACGCCGACCTCTCCCAGCTGCGGGAGGCTCTGATCGAGCGCGTCGGGCGCTTCCGGGCCCGGGGCGTGATCGTGGACGTCACGGCGCTCGACGTGATGGATTCGTTTGCCGTCCGGACCCTCCGGGACATCGCGCACATGGCGCGGCTGCGCGGTTCGGAAACCGTGATCGTCGGGATTCAGCCCGAGGTCGCGTTCGCGATGGTGCAGCTCGGTCTGACGCTCAAGGGCGTGTCGACTGCGCTCGATCTCGAGGAGGGCCTGGCGTTCCTCGACCGCCAGACGCAACTCCGGATCGAGCGCGGGTCGGGGCGGGTCGACCGTGGCTGACGAGCTGCTGATCCCGATTACCGCCGATGTGGATGTCGTGACCGCCCGTCAGCGCGGGCGGGATCTCGCGGCGGAGGCCGGGTTCTCGAGCGGCGACCAGACCGTGATCGCCGCCGCCATTTCCGAGATTGCGCGCAACATCCTCATGTACGCGAAACGGGGTGAGGTTGCGCTCAGCCTGGTCACGAACGGGGACCGCCAGGGCGTGGTGGTTGTCGCGCGGGACCAGGGGCCGGGGATCAAAGACGTTTCGCGCGCGCTCGAGGACGGCTACTCCACCTCCGGCGGGCTGGGACTGGGGCTCCCCGGGGCGCGACGTCTGATGGACGATTTCGACGTGAGCTCGACCGCCGGCAAGGGAACCACCGTGACGATGAAAAAATGGCGTCGCGTCAGTGCGTGAGACCTCCGTGAGCCGGGCGCCGCTGATCGAGTGGGGCGTCGCGACTCTCGCCCTCCCGGGGGAGGCCCAGTCCGGCGACTTGCATCTCGTCAAGCCGGTCGGGACCGCTGTGCTCGTGGCCGTCGTGGATGGACTCGGCCACGGTGCCGATGCAGCGACAGCGGCGCATGCTGCCGTCGCTACACTCGAGCGACACGCAACCGAGTCAACGGTCGCGCTCGTCGAGCGCTGCCACCGGGCTCTGAAAGGGACGCGGGGCGTGGTGATGAGCGTGGCGCTGTTGGCGCGGCCGGAGCACTCGATGACGTGGGTCGGCGTCGGCAACGTCGAGGGCTGGCTCCTGTACGGCGACGGCGCCCCGCGGTCGGGCTCGCCGCGGGCGAGTCTGGTAACGCGCGGCGGCATTGTCGGATCTGAGCTGCCGCGGCTCCACCCGGTCGTCCTCCCCATCGCTCCTGGCGATATGCTGATTTTCGCGACCGACGGCATCCGGGAGGGCTTCGCCGAGGGTCTGCCGCCCGAGGCGACGCCGCAACAACTCGCCGATCAGATCCTTGCGCGCCATGGGAAGGGCACGGATGATGCGCTCGTGCTGGTCGCCCGGTATTTGGGCGGCGCCGCGCCGAGGGGATGATTCCGCGAGCTCGCATGGAGCCCTCGGTTCGGTCGGGGACGCCGGGTAAGGAGGCGTTGGCGCTCTTGCGGATTCTCGTAGTCGCCGGCGAGGGCGGGAGCGCCGGCAGTCTGCTGCAAAATCTGCGGCAATGGGCCGACGACGGTCGGCTCGAGGTCGATACCGCGCCGGATCTGCCGCGCGCGGTGCGGCAGCTTGCCGGCCAGGGTTGGGACGTGGTGCTGGCGGTGCTGGGCGAGCACCCGGACGACGACCTGTCCTGGTGGGTCGACACGCTGCGGGGGGCGACGGGGAGCCCGCGGCTTATCGCCGTCGCGCAGGCCCCATCGATGGGTCTCGTGCTGCGAGCGGAGAAGGCAGGCGTGCTCGACGTCCTCTCCCTGCCGCTGCGCCGCGACGAGCTGGTCCGCGCGCTCGAGCGGGTTCGCTCGGTCACCAGCGAGACGGCGGTCCCGCTTCCGCTCGTCGAGCCGCACGCGGTCGGCCCCTACGCCCTCGTCGGCCAGAGTCCCGCCATGCTCGACGTGTACAAGCTGCTGGCCCGGGTCGCGAGGAGCTCCGCCACGGTGCTCGTCCAGGGGGAGTCCGGGACTGGTAAGGAGGTCGTGGCTCGCGCCATTCACGTGAACGGTCCGCACGCCGCGGGCGCGTTTGTCGCGGTGAATTGCGCGGCGATCCCCGAGAACCTGCTCGAGAGCGAGTTGTTCGGTCACGAAAAGGGCGCGTTCACGGGCGCCGTCACCCGCAAGATCGGGCGCTTCGAGCAGGCGGGGAGCGGCACCCTGTTTCTCGACGAGATCGCCGACATGAGCCTCGCGCTGCAGGCGAAGATCCTGCGGGCGGTACAGGAGCGGGAGATCGAGCGGGTGGGTGGTGGCGAAACGATTCCCATCGACGTCCGGCTCATCGCGGCCACCAACCGCGATCTCAAAGAGGCCATCAAGCAGGGGCGGTTCCGGGAAGATCTGTACTATCGTCTCGCCGTCGTCACGATCCGGCTCCCCACGCTGGTGGAGCGCGGAGACGATCTCGTCTTGCTCACCGCCTACTATGTCCGCCTGTTCGCGGAGCGCTACGGCAAGTCGATCCAGGCGATCTCGGACCGAGCGCTCGAGCTGCTGCGGGCGCACGCCTGGGTCGGCAACGTGCGCGAGCTGCGCAACGTGATCGAGCGGGCGGTGATCGTCGCGACCGACGGGACGCTGCGGACCGAGCACCTGCCGGACGAGCTGCGGGGCGATGAGACCACACTGGCCGACCGGCCCCAGGGCGGCCTGCTCACGCTGGCGGAGGCAGAGGCGCGCCACATCGCCCGCGTGCTGGCCCATACCAACGGACAGATCGGCACGGCCGCGGAGATCCTCGGGATCCATCGCAACACGCTGACGCGGAAGATGAAGGAGTACGGCCTGTGACCGCGCCCCCGCCGGTTCGGGTCGAGAAGGCGCTCGCGCTGATGCCCGAGCTCGAGGCGCTCGCGCCCCTGCGCGCCCTGCTGGTCTCCATCGCGCGTCCGGACGAGGCCACGATGTGGTCCAGCTCGGGCCCGTATCTCACGCTGGGCAAACGGGGCGTCCACCCGGACGAGCTCCGACGCCGGATGCCGCAGGCGTTTCACCGCATCACGGAGCATCTGCAGGTGCTCTTCAAGGCGTACGTGGAGGCCCTGGAATGCCAACAGCACGGCGACGCGCCGGGCGTGGTCGCGGCCTTGCTGCGCGCCGGCCGGCTCGAAGAGGATGTGGGCCGGTACACGCAGGCGCGGACCTGGTACGAGGTGGCGCTGGGCGTCGCGGAGGCGCTTCAGGACCGCCGCCCGGAAGTGGAGGCGCTGCGTGCGCTGGGCTATGTGTGTCTCGCGCTGGGCGAGTACCCCGCCGGCGCGCGTCATTTCCAGCGTTCACTCGCGCTGGCCGAGGCGGAGTTCGATCAGGCGGGGGCGACGGCGGCATCCGAGGGACTGGGAGACGCGGCGGTCGCGCAGGGTCAATGGGGCGGCGCCCACGCGTGGTACAGTCGCGGCCTGCGCCTGGCGGAAGCGGCGAGCGACGCGCCCCGCGCCGGTCGGTTGGAGCGACAGCTCGGGATACTGGCGCGGAAGCAACGCGACCTCGCCGGCGCCGGCGAGTTCCTGCGCAAGGCGCGGGAGCGGTTTGAAGCCGCCGGGCTCGCGGATGAGATGGCGGGCGTGCTGAACGAGCAGGGAAGACTGGACGCTCAGCGCGGGCGCTACACCGCTGCGTCGGCGGCGTACCGAGAGGCGCTGGCGTGGGCGCAACGGGCGCAGCGCGACCCGCGGCGCGAGCTGTCGATCCGCTTGAACCTGGCGGAGCTGGATCTCGAGGCGGACCGACTCCTCGAAGCCGAGGCGGAGCTGCGTCGCGCCGAGCAAGTGGCCATCGGCGGCCACGTGATCCGTCGCCTGGCGGAGATCTACACGTTGATGGGCCGGCTGCGCGGCGCCCAGGGAGACGAGACGGGGTTCGTCTTCTTCGAGCAGGCGATCGAGCTCGCCAGGGCCGTGGAGCACTCGGTGGCCACCGAAGCGCAAGTGTACCACGCGTACGGCTTGTTCCGGAGCCGGCTCGGACAACGAGACGAAGCCCGGGCCTACCTCGAGCGCGCCCGCGAACTCTTCGACTCACTTGGAGAAGCGGTCGAGCGCGAGCGGGTCGAGGCGGAGCTCCGGGCGCTGTCGGCCTGACCGCCGCCTAGTTGTTGGTCAGGGGGTTCTTGCCCCGCGTGGTGTCGTGCTTGGTGGTCGTCTTCTTTTTTTGCGTGGACGTGGCCGGCTTGGCGGTGCCCCTGGATCGGGTCGCCGCCGGCTTGGTCGCCTGCCCCTTGCCGCCACCGCACGCGGCGAGACCGATGAACACGGCGACCGCGGCGGCCAGGACGGTTCTCGACATGACACCCTCCGAGAGACGGGGTTCGGCTCCAATATAAGACCCGGGCGCCTCCCGGGGGTGCTACGCCCCGTCCCGCACCAGCGGTCGGGTGAGGCAAGTGGGCCCACCGCCCCCCTTGAGACAGATCTCCCGCCCGGTAAACTCACGAACCGTCACGCCAGCGTGCTCGAGCCGGGCACGCGTCTCCGGATTGCCGGCGACCATGAGCACCTCACGCGGCGCGACGGTCAGCACGTTGCACCCCAATGTCGCGAACTCGACATCGGGCACCTCCACGAGATCGATGCCGCGGGCGGTCAGCGCCTCGCGAAACGTCACGGGCAAGAGTGGCGCGTACACGAGGAAGAGATCACGGTCGATCGGGCTCACCATCGACATGAGGTGGAAGACGTCCTTCGGGCCGCGCCAGTGGGGCAGGGGCACCACGATCACCTCGTCCACGCACTCTCGGACGAGTTCCCGCAGCTGCTGGATCCCCGCGTCGTTGGTGCGGTAGCCCCGACCCACCGCCAGCGTGTGCTCGTCGATCCAGCACACGTCGCCACCCTCCACGGTCCCGTCGCCGGTGATGCGGCCCTGAATCGGGATCCCGGCGGCGCGGAACACGGCCTCTTGGGCGGCGGGCTCGGTGCGCCGCTGCGGCTTGCCCATGTGGCACAGGATGACCCCCCGGCTGCAGACGATGGACGCATCGCGCGCGTAGAGCGAGTCGAGGCCCACTGTGTCGTCGGGCGGGAGGCGCAGCGTCTCGACGCCGGCATTCGCGAGCAGGGCGAGGAAGCGCTCGTACTCGGGCGTCGCGGCCGCGATGTCGGGGCGGGCGAGGTATCGCAGGTCGCGCCACTGGCGCTCGACGGCGCCGGCGTCGCCGAACGCGTCGCGGGCATGCTTCACCGCGACCCGGCGGAGCTTCCCGACCTCCGACTGCCCTCCGACTGTATGCACCATCGCTAGCCGTCACGTCGCGGGGGCAGCAAGTTTAGCCCCGTTCCCGCCGCCTGTCATTCCACGAGGAGACCACCATGAGCGATTGGACGATGGACCGCCGCGCGTTTCTCGAGCATGCCGCGGTGGGCTGCGGGGTCCTGGCCGCACCCCCGGGGCTCCCCGGGCTCGCGCCCGGGGTCAGTAGGACGCCCGCGCCGCTCGAGCTTGAAGAGGCCACAATCGCGGACTTGCAGGCAGGCATGACGTCGGGGAAGTACACCGCTCGCTCGCTCGTGGCGGCCTACCTGCAGCGCATCGAGGCGCTGGATGGGAAGGGACCGGCGCTGCGCGCCGTGCTCGAAGCCAACCCCGACGTGCTGGCGCAGGCCGGCGCGCTCGACGCGGA
>WNGC01001532.1_pt1 | contig 14016 bp, 6 predicted proteins | sample 5400051 | NCBI WGS metagenome assembly WNGC01 (sample SAMN13153368, study PRJNA577476) | soil metagenome | isolation source: 20 cm soil or saprolite under grassland replicate 2 | place: USA:California | collected 2016-06-15 | reverse complement strand
CCTTCGGAAGGACGAGGTGCGGGCCGCCCTCCTGCTCCGGGCGAACACGCTCGCGATGGGCTACTCCGGCGTCCGTCGGATCCTCGTGACCCGCCTCCTGGAGTTCCTGAACCGCGGCGTCCATCCGGTGATCCCGTCCCGCGGATCGCTCGGCGCGAGCGGCGACCTGGCTCCCCTGGCCCACCTGGGCCTCGTGCTGATCGGCGAAGGCGACGCGGAGGTCGACGGACAGATTCTGCCCGGGGTGAAGGCCCTCGCCAAGGCGAACCTGTCCCCTCTCGTCCTCGAGTCCAAAGAAGGGTTGGCGATCATCAACGGCACGTCCGTCATGGCCGCCGTCGGTGCCTTGTTGGTGAAGGACGGCCTGCGATTGCTGAAGGACGCTCAGGTGGCCGCTTCCATGTCCTTCGAAGCCCTGAGGGGCTCGCCGAAGCCGTTCGACGATCGGCTGGTCGGGCTGAAGCCGCAACCGGGCGCGCGGGAGGTCGCGGCGAACCTCCGACGTTTGCTGAGGCGGAGCGAGATCATCCCCTCCCACAAGGGTCCGCACAAGGTGCAGGATCCCTACACGCTGCGGTGCATCCCCCAGGTCCTCGGGGCCGTCCGGGCCGCCCTCGACAACGCGGCGGCGTCCCTGCGGATCGAGATGAACGCCGCGACGGACAACCCGCTCATTTTCCCGGAGGGGACGAGCGTGAGCGGAGGGAACTTCCATGCGCAGGCGCTCGCGATGGCCCTGGACCACGTCGCCCTCGCCATGTCCGTCCTCGCCGGCTTCTCCGAGCGACGGATCGCGCGGCTCGTCGACACCCGACTGAGCGAACTGCCGCCGTTCCTCACCCGGAAGGGCGGGCTGAACTCCGGCATGATGATCGTGCAATACGTGGCCGCGGGCTACGCGAGCGACAACAAGGTGCTCGCGCATCCGGCGTCCGCGGACTCGATCCCGACGTCGGCGAACCAGGAGGACTTCGTGCCGATGGGCATGTCGGCCGCCCTCAAGGCTCGGCAGTCGCTCGAGAACGCCGCGCGCGTCGTCGCGTTGGAATTCCTGGCGGCGGCCCAGGGCCTCGAGTTCCTCCTTCCGCTGCGCCCCGGCATCGGGCCTCGGGCGGCGCACGTGTTCGTCCGTTCCCAGATCCCCGCCTTGGTCGACGACCGTTCCCTCGCCCCGGACGCGAACCGAATCCTGGAGATGATGGCGACCGGCGGGCTGCTCAAAGCCGTGGAGGACGTCTCGGGTCGACTCGCCTGATCAGTCGCTGGCGCCCTGGAGTCCTCGGAAGCACACCGGGCACCGACCGACGCGGCTCGCGCACAATTCGTGGAAATCGCGTCCGCAGCCGCACCGGGTGACCTTGAATCCTTTCTTGATGAGTCCCTTGCAGATCGGGCACCGCGTCTCCAGGTCCGCGACGAGGCGCTTCGCCTTTTCCGCCCCGACCTCGGAGACGTCGATCTGGGCGATCATCTCCTGGGTGTATTCCTTCGAGTCGAACACGCGGTGTGAGACGATCTGGATTGCGAGCGGCACGGATCCTGGGGCGGTCATCTTGAGCCGGAACTTGAGGACCTCCTGGGCGCGGGCGCGGACCGCGGGGAGCTCCCGGAGGCCTTCCGTCTCCGCGTCGCCCAAGATTCGGACGCGCACGTCCTTCGCGGCCCCCTTCCCCTCGTTCTCGACGGTGAGGGTCGCGTCCGCCCATTCGTTCATGCGCGCCGCGACGACGTCGAGGAAACCCCGCATGCTCGGGGCGAAGGCCTCGGTGGCCTCCCACGCGATCCGGTACGCCTCTTCGGCGGCCCGGGTGGCCTCGGCGAAGTCGGACTTGCGGAGCTGGACCGCTTGGGCCAATTTGCCTTCCGCGGCTTTCATGTCGATGCCGAACTTGCGCCCGTTCCGGATCGTCGTCTCGGCCTTGAACGTGAGATCGATGAACCGCTTCTCGATGATCTTGGCGGACTCCACCCGCTCCAGTGCGTTGTTCACGACGTCCATCGCGCGGTCGTACTCCCCGTGCAAGATGCGGTCGTTCGCTTGCCGGAGCAGGGCCTCCGCGTCCCGGGAGTCGGAACCGAGCTTCTTCGCATGGGCGACGTTGTCGGCCGCGTCCTGGAGGGCGCGGTTCAGTTTCGCCGCGAGCGCCGTGCTGGCTTCGTCTCGGGCGGCACGGATGCTGGCGGCCGCCTCTCGGAAACGTTCCGACGTGATTTGGACCGTCGCTTCCGCGAACTTGTTCTGGGCCCCGGTCGGATCGACGTCCATCTTGCGGCACATGTCGATGAGGGCCTCGCCCTTCGCGAGTTCGTCGCGCAGGTGTGCACCGAGGAGGTTCTGGCCCCACTCGATGCCGTCCGTGAACGCGGCGCGGGACCGCTCGACCTCGCCGATCTCGAAGGCGGCCTCCCCTTCCTGGAACGACCTCTCGAACTTCGTGGCGTCGGCCCCGACGTCGGTGAAGACCTGCAGGAGCTCCCGCGCCTTCTCGCGGACCTCCGCGACCTCTTCGAGTAGGACCCGCAGGTCCGCGATGGAATCGGATGCGTGAATCGCCGTGTCCAGCGCTTTGACGTAGTCGCCGTCCGAGTACGCCTTCCGGCTGTCGGCGACGAAGCCGACGACCAGTTCGGATCCCTTGCCGAGCGCGCGAAGCTTGCCCTCCACGCTGTCGACGGCCTGCTTCGCGATCGCCTGCTGGAGGCTGATTCGTTCCGCCTCCGCCTCGCTCTGGAGGGCCGTCGCGATGGCCTGGCGGTACTGCTTCCCGCGGAAGAATTCGCGCGCGCGTTCGAACAGTTTCTCCGCGGACCGCGTGTCGGTCCCTTCCCTTTTCGCCCGGAGGACGCTCTCTTCGAAGCGGTTCATCATCGCGGCGATCGTCTGATCCCGTTCCTTCGTTGCCTCCACGTCGGCCTGGGCGACGATGTCGAGGGCCTCGTCGAACTGCCCGAGCCGATGCGCGCGTTCGGCCCTTTCGAACAGGGCCCGCGTCCGTTCCAGGGGAGCGTTCATCGCCTCGGCGTCGGCGAGGATGTCTTGGATCTGTCGCAGGGCGGCCTCCGTCTCCTCGCCCTGCCGTTTCCGCGTATCGAGCTGGCTCTTGAGTTGGAGGGAGAGCTCCGCGGCCTGTTCGACCTCCCCGGCCTCGAGGTGGCCGCGCGCCCGGACGAGCGTGTCGCTCGACCCGGCAAGGTCGACGCCCTCCAAGGAACCCAGGAGTTCCTCTGAGGCCATCAACGAGGAGGCCAGCCGGGCCTTGATCAGCCCGGTGAATTCGTCCTCCGTGCGCTGCGCGAAGGCGAGCGCCTTGTCGTAGTCCTTCGCTTTCATCGCCTCCTTGGCGTCGGCGAACACCTGGCGGAGGTGCGGCGCCGCGATCCCGAGCCTCTCCGCCAGCTCGAGCCGGCTCCGGGACGAAAGGATCTTCTGGGCCGAGGAATACAGGACCGTCAGCTTGTCCGTCTCCGTCCGGGCCGCGCCCGCGAGCTGCACGGCGCGTTCGAGATCGAGCTGCTCGAACGCCTTCTTCGCGTCGACGAGCATCTCCACGACCTTGGAGACGTCGACGTTCCGCTTCTTCGCCTCCGCCACGAAAGCCGCGGCGGTCGCGATCGCGTTGTAGGCCTGGCGGTGCATCGCGCTCGCTTTGCTCGCGCGCTCGTTCCCATCATTCAGGAGGCGCAACCCTTCGTGGTAGTTCTGGACGCCGAAGGCCATGCGCGCGCGGCGCACGAGGTCGTTCAGGTCGTCCACCTCGATCTTGAGGCCCTGGGCGGTGCCGATCCGTCCGCGGACCAGACTGACTAGGGTGTCCGTGATGCCGGCGAGGGCCGCGGTCGCCTTGTCGCGCGTGGCGACGATCTCCGCGACCTGGCCTCCCCCCAGGTATGCGTTCAGTTCTCGGTGCAACGTCTCGAGGGCCGTGACGTTCGCTCCCACATCGACGCCGACCCGCACCGCGAGGGCCAGGTCGGCCACGATCTCCTCGGCCCGCGTCCGGACTCGTGTCTCGACGAGCCTCTGACCTTCCGCGACCGCCTTGAACGCCCCCTCGAAATCCTGGGACGCCATCGAAGCGTCCGCCCGATTCACGAGGGCCTTCAGGCTCCCGCTCTCGTCGCCGAGATGGGGTAGGGACGTCCGCAGGGTCGAAATCTGTCTGGCCGCGAGTTCGGCGAGTCTCCGCTCCGCCTTGCCCTGGAGTATCGTGGTGAGATCGAGGGCATGTCGGTAGTCGTCCGACTTCGTCGCGACGATGGCCTCTTGAAGGAGCTTCGACGGCTCCGAGAGATCGACCCCGTTCTGTTCGCCCAGCGTCAGGATGAACTCGGCGCGCTCGATCGCCTCCAGGACCCGTTCCCGCTCCGCCCGTCGAAGCTCGTCGAAGGCGGACTGGACCGCCTTCTCGACCTCGGCCGGATTCCGCTCCTGGTACGCCTGTCGAGCCACCTCGGAGAACTTGCGTGCGCGGACGGTCTGGACGCCGAAGCCCTCGACCTCCGCGAAGGACCGATGGAGTTCCTTCAACCGCGTCTCGACCTTGCGGTACCGGTCCAGGATCGCGTCGACGGCCACGTCGGCGCGCTTCGCGTGCGCGATCGCCTCCTGGAACGCGCCTCGTCGGATCGCCTCGCGGGCCGTGTTCAGGTCCTCGAACGGGCCTTTCAGATCCACGCCCATGTTCGCGGCGGCCGCGAACTTCTCGCGGGACGTGCCCAGCACGGCGACGACCCGCTGGAACTGCGCCTGCTGGACCGCCTGGAACCCTTGCTTTGCGAGCTGGGCCCCTTCCTGGTAACTGCCTTTCTTGATCGCGCTCTCTGCGCGGGTGAGCACCTCTTGGGCGGCGGACGGGTCGGCCCCCATCGCGCGCGCTTCCTGGAGGATGCGGGAGAAGTCGCTGGCCCGGCCGTCCAGGGACCGTTGGAGGGCCTTCTCCGATTCGGCCCGGCTCTGGTTGAGGGCGTTCTTCGCCTTCTCGAAATCGAGGTTGGTCATGTCCCCGCGGGCCCGCTCGATCAGGTTCGCGGGCTTCGTCGTGTCCGCGCCGAGCTCGGCGGCCGTCCGGACGAGGTCCTCCGCGACCCGGATCTCCCTCGTCATGGCGGCGGTCATGTCCTCCCGGATCGTGTCGAGCCCTTCCTTCGTGAAGTCCAGGGCGCTCTGGAAGTCATTGTTCTCCATCGCCGACCGGGCCCGCGAGAGGAGGTCCTCGATCGGTGCGACGTCCCGGCTCATGTTCTTCGCCGAGAGGATGAGGGCTTGCGCCTTCGAGAAGGAGGACGACAGATGTTCCTGGAGGATCTTCTCGCTCCGCTTCCACGCTTTCTTGGCGTGGTCGATGGCCCCTCCGAGGTCTTCCGCGGCGAGGGCGCCTTCCGCTTTCGCGAGCGTCGATTCCGTCTCCGCCAGGTCGGCGCCGAGGCCTTTTGCGAGTCGTCCCAGGGCGGCGCTCGAATCGACGATCCCTCGGGCGCGTTCTCGATAGCTGCGCCTCCCGCGTTCGAGGGCCTCGGCGGACTTGTCGACGGCGACCTTGTAGTCCTTCGCGACCATCGCGGCGCTTGCCTCGGCGAGCGCCCGTTCCGCTTCTGCGACGTTCGTGTCGACGCGGCGCGCCTGGTCCAGCATGTCTTGGGCGGCCCTCAGGCCGTCCTCGGCGGCCTGACGGGTCCGGGCCGTCTCCTTAACTTTCTCGTCCAACTGCTTTCGCAGTGCGTTGTCGCGCAGGTACCCGCTCACGGGTCGGGGGCTCCGCTGCCTCGATGGACGGCTTCGGCTCGTCCTCGGAGAAACAGCACGGTTGTCAGAAATCGGAGCTTATAAACGCGTTAGCCCCTGGTTATCACGCATGATTCACCGCGTCCTTTTTGGGGACCCGATTTGCGGGCATCGGAACCGCGGACGGCCCTATTCGTTTCCCGCGGCGACGGGAGACGAGGAGGTCGAGGCCGGGACCGCGGCGCTCGATTCCGGGGCGGGCAACGGACTCGCTTCGGTCGCGTCATCCGAGAGCGTGCCTTCCGGCCTCCCTTTGTACGGGACGCCGGCCTTCTCCGCCATGAGTCGGCGGATCCCCTCGCGGTCCGTGGACTTCAGTCCGAAGAATTCCGCAAAATACCGCGTCGTCGTCAGGGCGAGGGAGCGGCCGGAGGGCTTGCGGTTGATGAGGCCGAGGTCCTCAAGGCCCTTCGTGTGCTCGTACACCTTCGAGCCGATCATGTCGAACAGGTCGCTCTGCAGGAGCGGCTGGTGGTAGGCGATCAAGGCCGCCGTCTTCAGGAGGTCCCGGTCGATCTCCGGCGGGGCGAAGGCCCGGGCCCGTTCCGAGTAATCCGAACGGATCTGCATCGTCCACTTCGTCCCGATCTGCGCGACCTCGATCGCACTTTCCCGTTTCGTGTACTCCTTCGACAGGGCACGGAGGTGCTCCCGGATCACGTCCGGCTCAAGCCGCGTCGTCCGGGCGAGCTCCTCGGGCGTGAGGGCTTTCCCGGCGCTGAAGAGGGCCGCTTCTACGATCGCCCGCGGGTTCATGGCACGGCCTCCGGGGTCGCGGTCGGTTTCGGTCCGAGGACTGGGATCGCGAGCAGTTCTTCCGTCGGGAGATCGACCTCCATGGACAAGCGCTTCACGAAGATCTCTCCGTACGGGTAGTCCTTCTGCCACAGCTTCACCTTCTCCAGGTGGGCGAGGAAGAGGAGGGACATGAACACGGTCACCTCGTCCCAGACGTCTCCGACCGTCAGGGAGCGGAGCGGGATCGGCTCGCCGTTGAACTGGGCGAGGCGTTGCCAGGTGAGGGCGATGTCCTCCGTCAGGTCCTCCCCGTGCACCTTCTGGTGGAAGTTCGGGGCGAACTTGCGGATCGCCTGCTCGCGCAAGGCGTTCAACTGCATCTGGATGTCCGCCTCGCGGCGGGCCTCGTCGAAGGCGTCCATCAGCTCCATCAGGGTCACGGCCCGGCGGCCTTCGCGGTGGATCGCCTCCGTGAGCGGCGTCGCGGTCCCGGCCAGGACGACCTGGTTGTAGTCGAGGTCCGCGGGATCCCGGAACATGTCGAGGTCCCAGCCCCCGTCCTCCGGCGTGGGTTCCGGCGGCATCGCGTCGAGCAAGACCTTGTCGCTCTGCAGCTTCAGGATCGACCAGGCGAGGAAGACGAGCTTGCCCGCGGTCACGAAGTTCACGGAGCCGTCCTTCTTCACCTTGTCCAGGAAGAGCTTCGTGAAGGGCACGAGGTTGATCTCCCAGGGGTCCATCTGCCGCTCGAGGACGAGTTCGAACGCCGCGACGACGGACTTCTCGAACGGATCGCGCACGGCCACGTGCATGCCCTGGTCGATCTCGTTCAGCATCGACAGATAACGGTTGATCCGCTGCCCGCCTTCCGTCTCGCTGATGAGCGCCTTGTGGAAGAGCAGGTGGTTCAGCACAGTCTGGTAATTCTCGCTCATGCCGGGATCACCTCGGTCGGCTTCTCGTCCTCGATGTCGGCCAGGTTCACGCGCATGATGACCTCGGAGACGGATTCCGGCGTCATCGTGACGCCGATCAAGTGGTCCGCCTCTTTCAGGCTCACCTTGCGCAACGAGATCTGCACGAACTGCGCGGCCGTGCTGTTCCGCCGGATCATCCGGGCGACCTTCTCCGCGTTGATCGCGTCGAGGTTCTGGTCGATCTCGTCGAGCAGGTAGAAGGGCGACGGGTCGTACTCCTGGATCGCGAAGATCAGCGCCATCGAGGCGAGGGACTTCTCCCCGCCGGAGAGGGCTTCGAGCCGCAGCACCTTCTTGTGCGCCGGTTTCACCTTCAGGATCAGGCCGGCCTCGAACGGTTTCTCCGGGTCCTCGAGGACCAGGTCCGCCTCGCCGCCTTCGCTCAGTTCCGCGTAGACGCGGGTGAAGTTCTCGCTGATCGCGGTGAAGACCTTCGCGAGTCCCTCCTTCTTGCGGTCCGTCAACTGCTCGACCAGGCGGATCAGTTCCTCCCGCTGGCCCTCGAGCCGCTTGAACTCGTCCTTCAACTCGACGGCGCGGGCTTGCTGGGCGTCGTAGTCCTCGAGCGCCCTCAGGTTGATCGGACCGAGGGCCGTGATCGCGGCCTCGCATTCGCCGATCGTCGTCTTGAGTTCCTCGAGGCTCGGGAGGCGGCCTTCCTTGACCTCGATGGCCATCTCCGTCATGACGCGCTCCGCTTCCGCGAGCTGCTCCTCCTGGACCTTCAGCTCCGTTTCCAACTTGAGGAGGAAGTCTTCCTTCGTCTCGATCTTGTGCGTGACCTTGTCGAGGTCCGCTTCGCGGTCCGTCTTCTCCTTGTACGCGGCGTCGCGGGCGTCTTGGAGGTCCTTCAACTTCTTGCCCATCTGGGCTTCCGTCTTCTCGAGGCCGCGGATCTCCGTCTCGAGCCGGCCGAGGGATGCCTCGAAGGTCTCGATCCGCTTCTCGTGCTCCTTCCGCTGATCCTCCAAGCTTCCGATCCGCGTGTCCAGTTCCGTCCGGCGCTCGTCGAGGAACGTCGTCTGGGTCGTCATGGCCTCGAGTTTCGAGCGGAGGCCGCTCAACTCCTCCGCGAAGGCCGCCCTGCGGTTCATGAGCTCCTTCATCCGAGAGGAGATCTGCTGGGGCGTCGCCTCCATGACGGCCGTCTTGCGCTCGTCCCGTTTCGCCTTCAGAGCCTCGGCGTCGTTCGTGAATTTGCTCAGGTCCTCTTCGATCCGCGTCGCGGTCTTCCGCGCGTCCTCGAACCGTCCCTTCCGGTCCGCAAGGTCCTTGTCCGCGGACGCGAGTTTCGCGGCGAACTCCTTCCGTTTCGCCTCGAGGGTGCTCGTCTTCACCTCGACGGCCCCGGACCGGCCGCCGGTGTCCTTGATCGTCTCTTCGAGTCCCAGGATCTCCTTACGGAGTTCGTCGAGGCGGTTCGCGACCGTCTCGCCCTGGGCCTGCGCCTCCCGGAGTTTCTCCGCGATCTTCTCCATCTCGCTCGCGGCCGTCGGTCCGAACTTCACGGTGGACCGTTCCATTTCGCCGCCGACCATGGCGCCGGAGGCCTCGATGAGCTCTCCTTCGATCGTGACGAGCCGGACGCCGCCCATCCATTTGCGCGCCTCGTCGAGGGTCTGGACGACGAGCGTGTCCCCGAAGACGTAGAAGAACGCGTCCCGGTACTTTTCGTCGAAATGGCAGAGGTCGATCGCGAAGCCGAGGCATTCCTTCGCCACGAGGATCGCCTTGCCCCGCGGTTTCCCGACGAGCATCTTATTGAGAGGGAGGAACGTCGCGCGACCGACCTTGCGTTTTTTCAGGAAATCGATGCACTGGGCCGCGACCGTGTCGTCGTCGACGATGATCGCCTGCATCCGCGCGCCCGCGGCCGTGATGATCGCGGTCTCGTACTGGGTCTCGACGTGGGCGAGCTGGGCCACGGTCCCGTGGATTCCCTTGATGGAACCGGTCTCGCGGCACTCGAGGATCACGGACACGGCCGACGTGTAACCGCGCTTCATGTTCTCCGCGACGTCGGCCTCCGCCTTCAGTTGTGCATATTGCCGGGTCAGGCTCAGGATCGCGGTCTGAAGCTCGGCCTGCTCCTTCGCGAGGCGGGTCTCCTCGGACCGCCGGCTGTGGAAGTCCTCCTGGAGTTTCTGAAGGCTCTTGCCCGACTCCTTCGTGGACGAGTGCAGCTCCTTGAGTTGCCAGTCCGCGTCCTCATGCTCGACCTGGTATTGTTTCCGGGATTCCTCGAGCAGGGCGATCTCGGACTCGAGGCGGGTCATCGCCTCCTTCGTCCGGTCCCCCTCCAGGACCAGGCCCTTGACCTTCTCCTCGACTTGGTCGATCTCGTTGTTCAGCGCGATGATCTGCTTCTGAATGTTCAGAACCTTCGCGTCGCTCTTCGACGCGAGTTCGTCGACCTCATGGAGGTCCTTGTCCGCGGCCTTGATCTGACCGTCCAACTCGCCGACGCGCTTGTCGACGTTCTCCCGCTCCCGCGCGAGGGCGTCCGTCTCCTTCTGGACTTTCCCTTTCTCCTTCGTCGCGTCCGCGTTCTCCGTCCGGAGCTGCTTCAGCGTCTCCTTCGAAGTCTCGATCCCGTCCGTGGCTCGGGCCCGCTCGATCCGGAGGCCGTCCAACTTCTCCTTGAGCTGCTTCGCCTCCTCCCCGCCGCGGTCCGCCATCTCTTGCTCGAGCTCGCTCAGCCGGGCGACGGCGGCGTCGAGCCGACCGCGGAGTTCCTGCTTCTGGGCCTCCAGCTTGGCCTTGTCCGCTTCGTGTTTCGCGATCTGCTCTCGCGTCCCGACGATCTGCCGCTCGATCAGTTCGCGGTTCTTGTACGCGAGCTGGGCCTTCGCCGTCGTGAGTCGCTCGTTCAGGTCCCGGTACTTCAGCGCGCCGTCCCGGTCCGACTCCAGCTGTTTGATCTGCTTGTCGATCTCGTCGAGGATGATCCGGATCCGCTCCAGGTTCTCCTCGGTCTCCTTGCGTTTCCCTTCCGCCTGATTGATGTCGTCGTCGAACTTCGTGATCCCCGCGATGTTGTCCAGGATCCGCCGGCGCTCGATGGAGGACATGGACACGATCCGTTGGATGTCCCCCTGCTGGACGAGGTTGTACCCTTCCGCCGAGATCCGCGCGTGGGCGAGGAGGGAGTCGAATTCGGACAGGGAGGACTTCCGGTCGTTGATGTAGAAGTACGAGTTGTAGCCGCCCTCCACGGAGGGGCTCAGGCCGATGTACCGCGTCAGCTTCACCTCGTCCGCCTCGAGGGGAATCTGGCGGTCCGAGTTGTCGAAGATCAGGCTGACCTGGCAGGAGTCGGCGGCGTTCTTGTCCTTCCCGCCGTTCCAGATCAGATCCGTCAGCTTGCCCGCGCGGATTGCCTTCGCGCTTTTCGGGCCGAGGACGAACAGGATGGCGTCCGCGATGTTGCTCTTCCCGGAGCCGTTGGGACCCGTGATGGACGTGTACCCCTGCAGGAAGGGGACCGAGATCTTTCGCCCGAACGACTTGAAATTCTCCATCTGGATCTCTTTCAGGAACAAGGGCGTCACCTGACCGGTGGAGCGTCAGCGCGGGGGCGCGCTGTTGCAACCCATCCCATGTATATCCTTCTAGTGTCTGACGCGAGTCAGACGAGGGATGCGCAAGGAGATGATGTCTATAAAAGCGTAGCGGGACGCCTATCGGTATCGGTTTGACAAACGCTCTACTTCCAGGCGAACGCGGCGGAGCTTCCGGCGAATCGGTCGAAGGGGACGATCTTCCAGAGGGCCCCGGCGAGCATCGCGCCCGCGCGGCCAAGCGGGACGTACGGCTCCCAAATGGATCGCCAATAATTCGGCGCCAGGTTGACGCTGCGGAATCCCGCGGCGAGAAGTTCTTTCTTCAGGTCATGAGGCGCGAAGAGATTGATGTGATCGGGATCGTCTCGAGACTTTGGGTCGAACGTGTTCGGCGAAGCGACGAAGAGGAGCCCGGCCGGGCGCAAGACCCGGCGGATCTCCCGCAGGACCCAACGCTCCTTTGCGGGCGGGAGATGCTCGAGCACGTGGTGGGCCAGGGCGGCGCCGAAGACGTTGTCCCGGAACGGAAAAGTGAGCGTTAGATCGCCCCGGACGACGGAGAGTCGGCGCTTCCCACTTGCCTCGACGCCTTCCTTCGACAGCTCCAAGCCGACCGCCGTCGTCCCGTGACGCTGGCAGCATTCGACGAACAGACCGAGGCCCGAGCCGACGTCGAGCACGGGAGGCGCGGGCCGCATGCGCGCATAGACGGGTTCGAAGAACCGCCAGTCCCGTCCTTCGTAGCGGAAGTAGTCGTACGACAGGTGTCGTCGGTCTCGATCCGCATGGGGAAGTGACAACGTTCTCAGTCTCGGGGCCGCACTCCATGCCACCACAAGAAGGCTCCGATGATCCCCACCGCGTCACACCCGCGCGTGCGGAAACGCGCCGGCTCCACAAGATTGCGGTGAGGTCCCGCAGACTTTAGGACGGCCAAGGCATCCCCGGTCGGTCGGCCAATGCGGATCCTCTCCGTTCCCGAGAGTCGCCATCTGTACCTTCGCCGGCTGACGGAGAATCTGACTCGCCGCGGCCTTCGGGTTTCGGAGGCCCCGTTTCCCTACCTCCGATGGCCGGGGAATTTGGTGCGATTCGCGGGCCGACTGCTCGAAAGACCCGATCTCTGCCACCTGCACTGGACCGTCTTCGACGTTGCCTTCGCCGCGAAGGCCTTCTTCGCTCTCCGCGTGCCGAAGGTGTGGACCGTCCACAACATCGTCCCGCACGCGCCGGTCCTCCGCGATGACCTGGCAATGACCCATTTCTACCTGGACCACGTCGACGTCGCGGTGTGGCACAGCCAGCGGAATCTCGAGGAAGCCCGACGTCGCTTCGCCGACCGCGGACTGCGGACCACGTGGCACGCGGAGGATCGGATCATCCCGTGCATGAGTTTCAACGGCGCATGGCCCGACACCGCAACGGAGGCGGAGGCACGTCGCCGCGTCGGCGTCGATGGTGTCGGTTTCGTCGTGGGCCACTTTGCGCCCACCCTCCCCTACAAAGGCACGCGGCTCTTCCTCGATGCGATATCCCGGACATCGGGGAGGGACGTCGCGTTCTGCATCTTCGGAGAATGCCACGACCCACAGCTGGCCCGGGACATTGAGTCGGCGGCCCGGTCTCGACCGGAGCTCAAGGTTCGATTAGGTCCCCTTCGGGATGATGAGTTGCAATACTGGTTCAAGGCGTGCAATGTGCTGGTCCAACCATACACGGACGTGACCACGTCGGGGTCGATCGGCTTCGCCCTCGCGTTCCGGCGGCCCGTGATCGCCCCTCCGTTGGGGAACATTCCCGACGTCATCGAACCGGGGGTGACGGGATGGCTCGCGCGCAGCCCGGAGGAGATTGTGGCCTGCATCGAGGAGGCGATGGAAGACCCGAGGGGGACCGCCGCCATGGGGGTCCGCGCCCATGAAGCGATCGATCGCGTGGCGAATGTCGAGACCGTTGTGGACGCGTACACGGCTGCATACGCAGCCGCCGCGGATCACGGGCGCGGCGCCCCTCGCGGGAAACCATAGTCGCAACGCGGCCGGCCCCCGAGCGACCTATCCCTAAATACGAATCCGTGGATGGAGCGTCCGTGCGCGTCGGCCTATACTCGGACCACCTCTACCTGGACGGCCAGGTGGGGACGGGGTATTCGAAGTACATCTACCATCTTACCCGCGAACTTCGCAACTTGGGCGCCGAGGTCGTGCCGCTGCCCAAAGGCGCGAATCCAAAGGATGTCGATGTGCTCCATGACCCCGCCGCACCTTGGAATGCGCCCCTCCGACCGCGCCGCCCTTTGGTCGTCACGATCCACGACCTCTTCCCTTCGCTGTTGCCCCAATACTATGGTCTTTGGATTCGGAACTTGTACATCCAGAAGCTCCGTTGGTTCACCCATTTTTGCCAACGAATTGTCGTCGATAGCGAACGGACCCGTGAGGTCGTCCAATCGGTGCTTCACCCGAAAGTCCCGATGGACGTCGTGCCCCTCGGACTCGAAGACCGGTTCCGGCCGATCGCCGGGGACCCGCCGGAGACGCCGTTCATCGTCCAAGTGGGAATTCACCGGGAGATCAAAGAGCCGAGGCTCACCTTCGAGGCGTTCGAGAAGATTGCGGATCGGATTCCCCACGAGCTCCATTTCGTCGGAGACGCCCGAATCCCATGGTTCCAGTCCCTGGATGAGCATGTCCGTCGACGTCCGAACCTTCGGTCCCGCGTGAAGGTGTATTGGCCCGGCGAAGCCGGGCTTCCTCAGGTGTACAGTCGCGCGACGCTCGTTGTCCATCCAACGCCTGAGGAGGGATTTGGATTCGTCCCCTTGGAGGCCCTTGGGTGCGGTGCTCACGTCCTCGCGCGTGCACCGGCGGTCCGAGAGGTCCTGGGGCCCATGGGGTGCTACTTCGACGACGCGGACTCCCTCTCGGGCGCCATGCTTGACTGCTTGAGCCATCCA
>WNGC01001649.1_pt1 | contig 14039 bp, 10 predicted proteins | sample 5400051 | NCBI WGS metagenome assembly WNGC01 (sample SAMN13153368, study PRJNA577476) | soil metagenome | isolation source: 20 cm soil or saprolite under grassland replicate 2 | place: USA:California | collected 2016-06-15 | reverse complement strand
TTTTGATGATTGCGTCGAGGTGGGCACACGTTATCAGAGCCGGTTGCCGGGGTTTCAAGTGGACCGGGCAAAGCTCGATTCGCACATGCTCGATCTCGCAGTGCAAGCGGGTTGCGAGTTATGGCGTCCGGCGAAAGTACTAAACCTCGAGCTAAAGGATGGGAATAATCAAAGAGTCAGCGCCGCTCGCGATCTCGGCGAGTGCACCATTCACACGCGTTGGGTCGTCGATGCTACCGGGCGCGCTACGATGCTCGCGCGAAAACTCGGACATCTTCGCCCGAACACGGAGCACCCCATCAACGCTGTCTGGGCGCGATTCAGTGGCGTTAAAGAGTGGGACAGCTATGAATGGCGACAACGTTTTCCGGACTATGCAAATGATTGCGTCACCGCGCGTGAATGGGCCACGAACCATCTCTTCGGGCGCGGCTGGTGGGTCTGGATCATTCCGTTGCAGGGTGGCGATGTCAGCGCCGGCATCGTTTATGACAGTCGCATCTTCAAGCTCCCTCAAGGACCGAGTTTAGGCCAGCGATTGCACACGCACATTCTCAGCAATCCCGTTGGTCGCGAGATTTTCGGGGCAGCGCGTGTGATCGAGGGCGACGTGCACGCTTTATCGATGTTGCCGTATCACAGCGAAAAAGTTTGCGGCCAGGGCTGGGCCGCCGTCGGCGACGCCGCCGGTTTCATAGATCCACTTTACAGTCCGGGTTTGGATTTCTGTTCCTATACCTCCTACTACGTGGCCGATTTGCTGGCACGCAGCGTGGGCGGTGGAGATGTCACCGACCAGCTCCGTTATTACAATGAGCAGTACCCCACCACCTATCGCTACTGGTTCGAAAGTCTGTACAAGGACAAATACTATTACATGGGCGATGCCGATCTGATGTCGGCCGCGCTTCTTCTCGATGTAAGCAGTTACTACCTCGGTTTGGTTCGCGGTGTTTATCGCGATCCGGAATGTGGATTTCTCAACCTGCCCTTCACAGGTTTCGGCGGCCGATTGGCTCGAAACACGATGAGATTTTACGGCCGACGTCTCGTCGCCTTGGCGAATCGCAGATGGGCGACTGGTTATTACGGAAAAAGAAACGCCGGTTGGCGCGAGCTCTATGATGGATTTATTCCGGACACTCGAATTCGCAAACAGATTCGGCGTGGTCTTCTACGTTGGTGGAAATGTGAGCTCATCAATTTGGGATTGATGTTTCGTGGACGTGCAGCAATACCGGCAAAGCGGGCTTCAGCAACCGTTGTAACGGAAGCATGGTAGGGCGCGACCAAGCTTGCTCGCGGCGGCGCCAGCGCTACGGGCTGAGCAGCGTTCCGTACCAGCGCAGAAACATGTTGCCAAAAAACATCCAGGTAACTGCGCCAAGCGCCAAATAAGGTCCAAAGGGCAGTTTGGCTGACCAAACAGGTTTTCCCACAACGAGCGTGATCAATCCGACGATCGAGCCGAGAAGCGATCCGGCGAAAAGACTAAACAAGACCGCGCGCCAGCCCAGAAAAGCACCAATCGCGGCCAGGAATTTTAAGTCGCCGCGTCCCATAGCCTCTCGCGGAATCACCAGTTCCCGTGCTACGCCGGAAATCTGTGTCACATCGTCGAGCATCATCACGTGGCCTTCGGCCGTGACGCGATCGTAGCGAAAGTGCAGCGTTACATTCCCATGCGTGTGGTGGTCGATGCTGGCCTCATCGCATCTCAGCAGGAGTCGATCTTTCTCGCGCGCAAAATAATCGCTCCACAGACTTTCTTCACTGCCTACGACGAAATCAGCGTCATCCCCGCGTTTTGTCCACGTGAACGGCGTCGGCGCATCGAATTGAATCCGTTTCCTTCCAAAAGCGATTTTGCCGGCTTCGAGAACAATCAACAAGATTACATAGCCGAGAGCGGCGGCCAGCAGAGAACGAACGCATGCAGCAATCCGGGAATCCGTTTCCATCAAAGCTGGCACTGCCACGCTACAAACGGCACCTGCAACAATTCCGCCGATCGTTACCCGGTCCGGAATAATGAAATGCTCAAAATCGATAAATGTTCCTATGATGAGGAAGGAAACAAAAACCCAGTACGCGATCGCCACCTGCCATGGAAAGCTTTCCCAGATTGCTAGGAAAAGGAGCGCGGTAACCAGTTCTACGGCGAAATAACGGAACGAAATTTTAGCGCCGCAATTTGCGCAGCGACCGCGAAGCACAATCCAGCTGATCAACGGCAGATTCTGATGCCACGGAATCGGTTGCTTGCAGTTCGGGCAAAAAGACCGGCGAGGCTGGTTAATCGAGAGATCAACAGGCCACCGATAAATGCAGACGTTCAAAAATGAGCCGACCGCCGCGCCAACCACAAACGCAAACGCCCCGAAGAGGAATTTGTAGATTGGCTCGTGCACGCGTTAGCCAGCGATCCGCTTCAGACGACGACGCTCCATGAGCCACGCAATCCAGATGCAGCTTTCATAAAGCAAAACCATCGGCAGTGCCATTGCGATCAAGGTCAGGATGTCTGGCGTCGGCGTGACGACGGTTGCCAGGACAAAGATCAGCACAACGGCGTACGGCCGGGTGCGCGCCATGAACCTGTAGGTGATCAAGCCAAACCGGACCAGCGCCAGAACTACCACTGGCAATTCGAACGCCAACCCGAACCCGAGGGTGAATCGAGTCACGAACGAATAATACTGTTGCACGGTCCAGGTCGGCGCCCATCCCAGGGACTCGGTGTCGCGAAAGAAAAAGAGAATCGTTTTCGGCAGCAGCCAAAAATAACAAACCGTTACGCCCAGGAGGAATAGCGCGAAGCTGACTAAAATAGCGGGCAACACAAAGCGCTTTTCTATCGCAGTCAGCGCCGGCAAAACAAATTCCGCGATGAAATACAGGAGCAGCGGAAAAGAGAGAACGATGCCGGCGTAAAATGCCAGATGAAATGAAATCACGATTGAATCCGTGATGCCGAGCGCCTTCAGCGTTCCGATTTGTGAACCGACTTCGCGCAGCGGCGCCTGCATTATGCGCACGAGCGCCGATCGAAACGCGAAGCAAACAATCATCGCAATCATCAGCGTGATTGCCATCTTCACAATCGTCCAACGCAGGTCTTCGAGATGTTCGAGAAACGGTTTGGAAGTTTCGCTCTCCGGAAGATCGCGAAATTTGAAAATGTCTCGCAGCACCATTGTGATAAAAGAATCAGCGCGGCGCGAGTGACAGAAGACCGCGCGCTGCCAGCGTGGCGCAAATACCCAGCGTATTTGCGTCGCGAATTTCGTTGTCCGCGATCATTCGGCGAATTTCCTCCACGGTAAATTCGCGGCAATCGAGAATCGATTCTCCTTCGTCTCGCGCCGAGCCCTCTTTACACGGCCGAACTGGACCCGCCAGAAAAAAATAACCGCGCTCATCCGTGAATCCCGGCGATGAAAAATAATGGCCGAGCGGAATGAGCTCGCCGTTTTCGGCCAGCTCGTAGCCGGCCTCTTCGCGAAGTTCGCGCAACGCAACTTGCTCCATTGTTTCTGCTGGGCGGCCGGGGTCGGCGCCCCCGGCTACGGTGTTGTCGATTTGACCAGAAGGCATTTCCCAGATCGCCTGCCGGATCGGGATGCGTTCCTGGCGAATGAGAACAATTTTACCGTGGCGTGTCATGGGCGCGACAATGACGGCTGTTTTCCGATGCACAATTGTCCACGTGCGGGGCTGGCTTCGCGATGGCGTTCGGACGTGATCGGTCACGACTTCGAGATGCGCGTTGGCAAAATGCCGCTCGCTCGAGATGGTCTCCCAGTTTCCCTCTTTCACGCGGGAAGATTATGAACGTGGCGCAGAAAAGCGAATGCTCAGGTAGCCCCGATTTGTAAATTTCTCTCCCCTTAGTCGCCTGCGCAGCGAGTGTCATTCCAAAACCGGATCGCTGGGGAGGATAGGTCATGTTCATAGCTGAGCGCGCTAAGACTTGCTGTGTCCAACATGAAAAGCTTCCCGGCGAATGGTTCGAGACCGAGCCAGCGGGCGGCTAACACTCGCAGGAAATGTCCGCTTGAAAAAATCAGCACATTGCCTTTCACCACGCGCACCCGATTGACAACACGGTCGGCACGGGCTGCAACTTCTTGCGGCGATTCTCCGTTGGGGCAACCGTCGCGAAACAATTGCCAGCCAGGTCGCTTCGCTCGGATCTCCGGGGTTCGAAGACCTTCGTAATTGCCATAGTTCCATTCGATCAGATCGCGATCGACTTCGGCTGCCGCGGCAAATCCAGCTAATTCGCAAGTTCGAACGGCGCGCTGCAACGGGCTCGTTAAAACCTTGGCAAAAACCAATCCGGCCAAGCGTTCGCCTAGCCTCCTGGCATTGCGTTCGCCGCGCTCGGTCAGAGGCAAATCGGTAAGTCCGGTGTGCTGACCTGTGATGCTCCAGGCAGTCTCGCCGTGGCGCGCCAGATAAATTACGGGAAGAACTTCGCTGGTCATTCCTGGTCTACTTAATCGGCCAGTTCTAGACTACTTTTCATTAAAACGCTTAGCTCCCAACTCCATTCTTCCGAGCATCGATGACGTTTTCAAGCGTCCACTGGCCGATCCGCTGCGGCGGGTGACTTTCACAGGTTCTGCATTCTTGCGTCGCTCGTGGAGTGGGCTGGCCGTTCGGTTGGAACGATAACCTCTGGTCCGCGAAGCGCCCGTGCAGCTTGCTGGAGCAACTCGGCATTGGCGTTAAATCTGACCTGATCAAAGACGAGGATCTCGGTGGCGATGAGCCAAATTGTGAAACAAACCATTAGGGTGCGGAGCGGGAATGGTTTTGGGGATTCAATTATTTTCATGGTTGACGATAAGTTTGCTCGATAGAGCAGCGCGAGTTGACGTTCGGGAGATTTTCGCGCCCCTCTCGCGAGGTTGTGCGTAGTCCCTCGTTCGAGATAAAGATCAGAACCACTATCCGTTCCGTTTGGCCGCAGCGCGACCGACCACTTCTTCGGCATCGCCCAAAAGGGGGAACCACGATCCTCTCTTGTGTGGCACGGCAAAATCTAGCGGACGCGCCATGGCAACAGAAAAACCGCAGCGATAGAGTTCGAATATGAAAACAATTAAACCGGCTATTATAGCATTCGTGCTCTGGTTGCTGTTCTTTGCATCACACGCATTCGCGGTGTTCAAATCACCTTATCCGCCGAAGGCGTATCCGCCAGATCAGACTGTTGTAATTGATCAACCTGTTCAGTCTGGCCACGCTTTCTAGCACAAGGCGGCACCCCACGGTGGTGACGCCGACCTTCAGCGCGTTCGCAGCTGCTTGAGGCGCCTTGCGCAAGCAATCTACAACAAGTGACGTACTGATCAGTACGGCGCTGGGCAGAGTACGCCGATTCATGATTCTGTTATGGCGGATTGCGGTGGAGTATCGAGCGAGGACGCAGCAATACTTTATAGTCGTTCCTTTACGCTCGCGCGCGAATTCGAGCGCCACCGATCGTTTAGCGATTCGACACCGCGCAAAGGGGGCTCAATTTCTATGCCGAACAAAAGATCCAGCGCCCAATCGCATTACTGCCGCTACGCGAGCACACGTACGCACTCCAAGCTTACCTTTATTATAAGACGCTCACCTGCCAGTTGCGGTCTTCCCAGCGCTGATCGCGTTTCCAAAAACATGTAAATGCAAGCACCGACCCCTGCGGCCATTCTGCGGTGGGAAAGTCTGCGTACCAGAGATTCAGTTCGCTTTCATGGGTAGCGTCTAACCGCTCGGTACGCGCCCAGTCATTCGTTGACCAGACGATCGTTGCAGCCGCGGCGAGAATCATTCGCAAGATTTTTCCGCGATGCACATGCTGGATGGAATAACGAAGACTCCAAATCTCATATCGACTCGGCAATGGATTCAAAACATAACGCCGGAACGCCGATTCAACGCGATCAAAACAGACACCGTCATGCCGGCTGCGCACAAGCGAAACATATTCAGCGTGCGACCAGCAAAGCGGCATTGCCGCGCCGGTTGGGCAACCACGTTTCATATGGTGGTCGGGCAAATCAGGTCCGTCCCATAATTGTTCGGTAAGCATCCCACCCTGGTTCGAAAAATCTTCGATCGCCGCGATGAAGGGCTTTGGATCGCGTCCGGCAGCCAATTCGTAATGGCCGCGTTCTCCTGTCAAAATCGGCCAGCAGCGCCCTACGCCCGTCCCATCAAAGGCGCTCCCATCATCCTTCTGCCCATAGCCATCATGGTTGTAGCGCCGCCAGCCCGGACCTTGTGGCAGATCATGTTTGAGCACGCGATCGATGACTTCGATTGAGTTGCGGATGATGGGATCGTTCGGGTCGCGAATGCCGAACCGCACCAGATGAAGAAAATCGCCGCTGACCACATTTCGCGCCGGATGCAACCCGCCGCCGTTGGCGATCTGAATCATTGTCATGTTCGGATCGGCATGAGGATCGGGGTTGCTTGGGTCAGTTGGGTTGATGCGGATGTAATGATGAGGAAAACCCTCGACCAGCTCGCCGCGCGTAGTGACCGTCCATTCTTCGAGGTGCGCAGCCACCCAGTCGGCATACGCGAAAATAAAATCTGCAACACCCGTTTTGCCGTATTCCTTGGCCCAGTCCGCCGCGCAGACGAGAGCCGCAATGACAGTTGCGAGTGTCGAAGGTGAGTAGCCGGCGTTTTCTTCCCAGCGGTCCTGACTGGTGATTGGCCCTTGCAAAATCAGGTGTGCCGCGGCGCGCGCAATCATCACGCGAGGACTAAAGAGACCGAGCGCGTCTTGCTTGTGCAAACGCCAGGCCAGCAATATCGGGAAAGCAATCTGGTCGAGCTGCAACCCCGACCAATAAGCGGTACCATCGATCCAGCTATTTTGCGGAAAACCACCGTCCGGCCGCTGAATGGCGGCCAGCCAGATTAAAGCGCGCAGCGGCGTGCTCGTCTGACCCGTGGCGAATAGCGCTGTCGCGCTGTGCACCAGATCGCGAGTCCAAACGAGATGGTAACCACCCAGATCATCATCGCCCTTCGTCTCGCCCCAGGGAATACTCATCGACGCCACGATTGCGCCTTGAAAAACTTTGTCTTCATGTGCCAGTAACACGCAACGGCTCAACCGATACATCCCGCCGCCGTCGGAGGTGTCAGCGCTGAAGTCGAATTCGGGATTCACCACCGCCCGTTGCCATTGCCGGACATACCCCTGGCGATGAGACTCAAACGGCTCGGCCATTGACTGGAACAACTTCGTGGCTGCGCTCTGGTAACTTCGACCGAACGCGACAGCAATTGTGAACTCGCCTCCGTTCGCGAGATTGACTTCGCCTGTAGCTGCGATGTTGCCGTTCTCGGCCACCTGAAACTCCCAGTCCATTTTGAAATTGTGCATCAAGTCCTGCCAACCATCACTAAAGCCGACATAGCCGACGGACCGGCGAGAGAAACCGGGGCTGCACGCCATGATGAGGTGAACGTTTTCGCGCTGAGCATGGACAAGTTCGACAGCACCGATTTCGGAACACCATCCGGAGTTGCCCGCGCCGCGTCCGGCTATGTGAGGAGCGAGCAACGCGTAGAGGCGCAGCTTGCCGTGTAGCGATTCATCGAATATCTCGAGTCTTGTGTGCAGAAGCAACACCGACAGGTGCGGATCGCTAAGCACATGTTTTACTAGACGGTAGCGGCCGCGCGGCTCTGAATTCGTGAGACGGTAAAAGAGGCAATCGCGCGCCGGGTATTCGATAAGATGATCGAGATCGCGTTTTTCTTCGTGGCAAAACGTTTCGCCGTCGCTGATGAGAAACTGAAAGTCGCGGGTGTTTGGTTGATCGACATGCGGGTAGTAAATCTCGTTGAGGATTCCGTGACTGAGCGTGAACCAGACACGGCAACTTGTATGGTAGGCCGTGCCAACGCCTTCTTTTGCGCTAGAGGTCCAACGCGGCTCGATCCCCGGCGCCCCAAAGGCGACTGTATTCTCAGGCGAATTCATCTTTTACGTGCCCAGATTTGAGCGCCAGCGCTTAATCTGCGCCGCGATGTTTTCAGCTGACGGCGCACCAATCGCGCGCTTCTTTGCCAGCGCGCTGCGAACATCAAAAATTTTCGCAACATCACTATCGAAGAGAGACGAAAACTTTTTGGCTTCAGCAAGCGGAATTTCATTGCGGGGAGAATTTCATTCGCTGCAGAGCGCGCGACGATTTTGCCGAAAACGTACTTTTCGAATCATCAACCGACGGAGGCAGTGCGTGTTACCGTCGCAGAGACGTATTTCGCATCCTGGAGAGGAAACTTTCGCAGCTCCACCGTCACTTTCTGTATGGGAAAGCTTTTCAACAAATGCATTGCGAGCCGGTCCGCCAATGTCTCGATTAGACTAACGGATTGATTAGAGATAAAACTTTTCGTCTCTTCAGCGACCGCCGAATAATTCACGGTTTGACCGATTTTGTCTTCAAGATCGTACGCTTGCTGACGCGGCCAGAATGAAATACTAACAGTTAACTGTTGCGGTTTGGCGCGCTCTTCTTCTGGCACTCCGATACGGACGGAGACTTCAAGTTGCTCGATGTGAATTTCGTCGCAGAACGGATTTGGTTCATTAGCCATCCGCCGACGTTAACGCCGCGCCACTTGCAGCAACACTCGTTTCTTTCAGTGTCTGTAGATCTACTTCGGTGCCAGTGAGACGACAATCTTGTCGAAGCGCGGATCGCTGCGCAGCGGATCCCAGTACGGATGCAACCGCAATTCACCATAGCTTACGTAACTAGGAATGCGTGCCGCGATGGTTAACTGTTCGAAGGCACGATCCTTCTCGCCCGTCCACGCATAAATAAGCGCCAAATTTTGGACCAACAATGCGCCAATAATTGAATCTTTTGTTACGGGCAATAGCTCGACTGCGCGGCGCCCTTCGCGAATGGCGTCCTCCTTGTGACCGAGAGCCGCGTCGGCCACCCCAAGCACGCAAAGTCCTTCCGGGTAATCAGGCTGTTCCGCTACGAGTTTGGCTGCCTCGCTTCGCGTCCGGGCAAAGGCAGCGTCTGCCGCCGCTTTATCACCCCGCAATTGAGCGACTATGCCTTCGCACAAGGTTCGCGGAAACGGAATGGTTTGTTGATAGCACCCCGCCGCCGAAAGAGCAGCCAGCGCACGGAGGGAAGCATCAAAATCGCGTTCGCACAGCGATCCGCGAAGCCAAAGCTCGGCAATATTCTTAACTTTGCGCGGATCTTCGGCAGCGATAACCTCTATGGTAGAGAGCAGCAGGCGCGTGTCTGCATGCCAGTCGAGTTCGACTTCCGCGCGCGAAGCGCGCAGCACTGCGTCTTTGGGAGTAACAGCAATTGCGCGGTCCAAGGCGCGCTCCTGATCCGCGTAACGATGCAGAAGACCATAACTGCTCGCGATTTGTTGGAGAACCTGAGCGTTGTGCGGATCGAGCTCGCCTGCGCGCTCAAGATTTTTCGTTGAGTCCGCCCAGCGACCTTGCCGTCGATCAATATAACCAGCCAGCACAAACGCCCACGGTTCGTTTGGTAAACTCTTCTGTGCCAGACTAAGTTCCTTCCGAGCGCGGTCGTAATTGAGATATCCCCAGTACAAATGCTTGGCGAGAGCGAGATGCGCTTCACCAGAATTTGGAAGAAGCCGAGCGAGTGATTGGATTGCCGCATCGGCTAAGGCCAACCGCGCGGGGGTGTGGTCGAGACCGGCGAAGTAGATCAAGTCGTGAGCATGGGCAAGTTGGTAGTAGGCAAGCCCAAAAGCCGGATCGCGTTCGATTGCTTGATTTAGGAGATTAACGGCCTCGACCAGGCTCTCCTGTAGAGGCGTATTGGAAACAGCAGTCGCGATAAGGGTTTTCGCCCGAACGTAAAGATCGTGAGCAGCTAGATCAGCCGTTGGTCTTTGTTCGATTGCCGCCTTTTCACTCGGAGAGATTTTGGCCTGAAGCTGCGCGACTATTTTCCCGGCTACTTCGCTTTCAATTGCAAATACATCGGTGACATCACGGTCGTAACCTTCCGCCCAGAGTTGCGTGTCCGTCCGCGCATCGATCAACTGAGCGTTGACGCGCACTCGATTGCCGGCGCGCTGTACTGTGCCTTCCAACACGTGCGCGACGCCCAAGTCGGCTGCCACCTCGCGCAGGTTGCGCCTCAGCCCGGCTTTGTACTGCATCACCGATGTGCGGCTAATCACTTTGAGGTCGGCAACTCTTGTAAGGCCAGTGAGGATTTCGTCCTGTACGCCATCGGCGAAATAAGCATTCTCTTTCTCGTCACTTAAATTCTCGAATGGAAGAACGGCGATCGATTTTTCCGGAATAGCCGGCGGATGTGACAGCGGCTTGGCGTGTCGGTTGGATGCCCCGAAATACACGCCGGCGAGCAACAGAACTGCCACCGCCGCGACTCCAGCAACAAGCAGCGGCTTCCTCTTTGCAGCATTGGCAAAAGTCGGACTTATTCTTGCCGGTCCTGACGGAAGTTGAAGTCGTTGTGCAACATCAACTGCCGATTGCGGACGACGCGGGGGATCTTTCGCCAGGCACGACGCGACTGTATCTTCCCAAGCCTTGGAAACTGACGCCGGTTCGATATCCAATTCCTTCCGACGCTCCGTCATTGAAGGCGCGACTCGCTCGCAAATCTGGCGGTCGATGTTCCCGGAATAGAATGGCGGCTTGCTCGTGAGCAATTCGTAGATGGTCGCGCCTAGCGAGTAGATATCGTCGAAATGTGCGCTGCGATCACCGCTTAGTTGTTGCGGGCTCATATAAACGAGCGTACCGCTCCGGCCCTGGTCCCCGGTTAATTGAGTTGCTGAATCAGCGAGACTGCGCGCTATACCAAAGTCAGTGATTTTCAGATCGCCGCGTTGATTCACCATGAGGTTGGCAGGCTTCAAATCACGATGAATCACTCTCGCGTGATTGTGCGCGTAATCGAGCGCCTCACAAAGCTGACTGATCCAGCCGGCAATCTCAGGCGGTTCAAAGACCTTTTGCTCTTTCTCGGCGCGCAAGTTTGAAAGCGTTTCACCATCGACATACTCCATGGAAATGCAGCCGGAGCGTTCGTCGTGCACAAAATCGTGAATTCGGACGATGTGCGAATGCGTTAATTCCAGGCAGCGTTTTGTCTCGCGCTTGAGTGAATCCAACAGCGAACGGTCCTGGATCATCAGGTCGGGAAGAAATTTCAGCGCGACATTGCGCTCCAGTTCTTCGTCGCGCGCCAGCCACACAATTCCCATTCCGCCTCTTCCAAGCACCTTGATCAGCTTGTAGCGGCCAAAGACCATTTGTCCGCCGGCAGCGTCCAGCGCCGTCTCCAGGAGACAGCCCGGGCAGCCTCCCTCAGGCGCGTCAGCTGGGATTTCGGTGCCGCACTTTCCGCAAACTCTGATTGCACTGTTCACGGCTGCTTTTCCTCGCGAACCAGTTTCGAATAGCCTACAACGTCGATTAACAGCACGTGTCCAATCTCCAGTCGGTTGGGCGCGTCGGTACCGCGGCCCAGTCTTCGGGGTTCACCGGTTGAGAAACAATACCGGGCGCCGTGGTTTTGGGCAAACACGCACGGTACCAGCAGAAAGGCTGTGTCGGACAAGATCGAGACTGTCTGTCCAGACCAATTTTTACGAAACAGCTTTCTGGGGCTGTAAGTTGGTTGGGCGGCCCTCCATGCGGCCAAGTCTGGGACCGAACGCTGCCACGTTCAGAACGATCATAACGAACGCGAAGAGATACATCCCCATGGTAATGCCAATCCCGACGTGCATTGCACAAATGCAAATCAACCAAATCTTCCGTGTTTGGCTGTTCCAGATAAAAAATGGATATCCGATTTCCAACAGACAAATAAAGATTCCGGCCAGTGGAAACAGGTATTTCCATGTTGCGAGGATCTCGGGATTGATGATGTTGAAAGGCGGGCGGATCAGCGCACGCCACACATTCGAGCCCTCCCACCACCCGGTGCCCAGACATTTCGTTAAGCCGCTGAAAAAATAGATGACGCACAAATGAAACTGAAGAACACGACGCCAAAAACCCAGAAGCTGTGGATCATTTGCTCGCAATTTTCGCAGTCGCGAGTCCAGAGAATGTCGATCCGGCAGCGGCGATAACATCAAGTAGAAGAGTCCAATGGTCATAAAGTTATCCATACCGTAAGACACGAGCCCACCGCTCTTGGCTGCGCATAAGTGAAGAAACCAAGCGATAATCGCAACGAATCGAGAGGCAAGTCCCACAAGAAGACCGCAGCCAGAAGCAAGTAAACAAATCCACGCGACGCTAAGGACCGTCTCTTCGCGCAAGCCAACGCGCGTGCCGAGAGTAACGAACCATCCCAATCTCGGAACGAGAAAGCTCTCCAGAGACAGAATTGCTTCCCCGAGATTTCGGCTGATCAGTCCGTGGCCTGTTCCTCCGAGGAAATAATTCCAATCATCTCGCAGGGACAGCGCATAAAGGACGACCTGAAGACCAAGACCAATTCTTAAGATCGCCAACCAACTATCGGACTCTGCCGGGAAAAAGAAATCGAGCAATCGTCCTTGCGATGCCGAGAATTTCTTCACGGCGCGCTTTGCTCAGTTGATTCCTCGCTAACACTGAAGTCATAGGCATATAAGAATTCGTATGATTCCCTTTTCCCATGCTCGAATTCAGGCACGCTTGGTAAAATTACCGATCCGAAAATAGCGCGAATCGTTGTTGCGTTCGCGTGCTCGCGCCAAACCGCGTCGGCCAGCATCCTGACCATCGTTTGACGAAACGCCTCCGAATGAGTGCGTCCAATCTGGTCCAACAAACCGGCAACACGCAGGACAGATGCTGCATTGGACACGCGCGGCAGTTCGTATTCAACGTGCCCGTCTTGAAAACGAAGTTCGAATACGAGCTTGTAACTATTTGGTATGTTTGGCGCGAAGAAACCGTATCCGACCTCGATTCCAGAAAGATCCAGATATCCGGTCAAAGTTTGGCGAACTGGATTCGAACGCGGCAACCGTTGGCGTAATGCCGTTGATGCGATCTGCTCGGCTTGTTGCCAAAAATTCTTGAACGACTCCGGGAAAACAGTCCTGCTTGTTGAAAGGATCCAGAACGTGTCACGCGATGAAACGGCGATGATTAGGAACAGCTGCAGCGAAAGGCCTGCCAGATAAACGCGCTTCTTGCTTAAGGTCATCCGGTTCCACCGTCTGATCCGCGGTTCACACCCGGCTGTGCAAAGGACAAACCGTTACGGCGAGGTCGGAGTCGGAGTTGGCATCGCCGTCGAATTTATTGTCGAGAGGGTCTGTTGGGCCTCATCGAGATCGGCAAAAGCCACTCTCTGCACAAGATTCATTGGATCTGCGGGCGCCGGACTCGCAGCGGCCTCAGAGCGTACTGCGCTTCTCATACAGAGCGGACCCCGGCCTTTCTGCCAATCCGGGCGATTCGGGTCGTTCTTATGATAATTAACGTTACATACTTGATCGCCGTGTTTTGCAATCAGGCGTTGGAACTCTGCTTCTCACACGCCGAAAGCAGGGCCATCGAAGCGGTAACGCTCGCTGCCAGAATTCCGAATTTTAACGCTAATGTTCCAGATAGGGCTTTCATAATCTGAATGGTCTGACCAACTCCACGTGAATATCAAGCCTTAAGTTTCGTACTGCCCATGTGTGTTGCGCACCGGTTTTTCTGGACGGAGTCCAAGGTCCCAAACAAGACTCGCTTTCAACGATGCTGGAGAGAGCGCGCCGTTACCTTGACGTTATGACCAGAGCATTGACTTTGATCCGGCAATGAAAACGGTCTGGCGGGTCTTTTCTTATCTTAAACGGTATCCATGGATGGCCGCGGGAACGTTGACTTGCGCAATCCTGAGCACGCTAATGGTGATCGTTTTTCCGGCGGCAGCGAAGTGGATCATTGACGACGTGGTGCGGGCGAACCGGCCCGACAAATTGCTACCGTTGATCTTGCTGGCGGCGGTCGCCTTTCTTGTTCAACA
>WNGC01005452.1_pt1 | contig 14040 bp, 11 predicted proteins | sample 5400051 | NCBI WGS metagenome assembly WNGC01 (sample SAMN13153368, study PRJNA577476) | soil metagenome | isolation source: 20 cm soil or saprolite under grassland replicate 2 | place: USA:California | collected 2016-06-15 | reverse complement strand
ACATCGATGTCCCCATAGGTCAAGTGCGATAATTCGCCGTCCCGAAGCCCGGAATTCAGGAAAGCGTTGAGTAACAGGCGGTCGTCCTTTTTCTCACCGAAGCTTTTGCTCTTTTTCTCGGCGCGGGACAATCCTCGAAACGTCCCCGCCGCCGTCTCCAACAGCAGTTTAATTTCTTCCTCGCTATACGCTTCAGGGTCGCGCTCTGGCTTCTCTGGCCAGTCGTTTTCGTTCAGGCCGAGCGTATCCTCTTCGCCTTTCGCCCACACAAAGAAAATCGTGATGTTCAGGAAGTGGTTGTATATGCTGCGACCGCTAAAATCTTGACGCTTCAAGTAGGTTTTGAAATGGAGCATGTCGGTGCGATCAACGTCGCCCACGTTCAATTTCTTGCAACTCTCCAAAAACAACTCGGTGCTGCGACGATAAGCGTTCCATGTTGCGATGGATTTGTTGGATTCAATCTCGGCAAGATATGCGACAACCTTTGAAGTCAGCCGCTCTTTGTTCTCGTCAGAGGCAACAACGACCTCAACGCCTTTGGCAACGGCCTGCAAGACATGCTGTTGCTTTTCGGCCTCTTTCTTGGCATCTGTCAGTGTCCTTGCCTCCAGCCGAATCCACTGTGTACCGCCGCGCTGGTCGCGGACGTAGAATGGGGGTAGTTCAGCGGCCTCGGGGAGCTTGCCCCGCTGGCCCGGGGCGAACGCCAGAGCATAGCCGATGTACTCTTTGCCGCTTTTGCTGGTCTGCCTCTGACGGTTATAAATGCTGATTTCCAGGGCCATTCTGCCTCCGAAAACATATGAACTTCAAATTACCTCTTCAAAGTACACCTCCAGTACACCAACGTCAATAGTACTCAAGTTTATTGGGGTTTTTGAATTATGGCGGAGAGGGTGGGATTCGAACCCACGGTAGGGGTTAACCTACACACGCTTTCCAAGCGTGCGCCTTAAACCGCTCGGCCACCTCTCCCGCGATGGAAACTACGCTACCAATTTAGCAGAAACCTCCTCTTGGCGCACAGCGGCGATCTCGCGGATCTCGGGCCGACTACTCATAGCGGAGGGCCTCGACGGGATCGAGGCGGGCGGCTTTGATGGCGGGGTACATCCCAAAGAAGAGGCCCACGCTCATCGAAACGCCCACGGCGAGCACCACGGCCCAGAGCGGAATGGACGACGGCAGACTGGGCACCGCAAGGTTGATCAGCAGGCTGATACCACCGCCGAGCAACACCCCGATGACGCCTCCCACGCCCGTGAGCACAACGGCTTCGGTGAGGAACTGCCAGATGACGTCGCGGCGGCGCGCGCCGATGGCTTTGCGAACGCCAATCTCGCGAGTGCGCTGCGTGACGGACATCAGCATAATGTTCATCACGCCGACGCCGCCGACAAGAAGTCCGATGGAACTGATGACGGAAATCAAAAGCGCCACGGACGCGGTGATTTGACGAAACTGATCGGCGATCTGCTGCGCGCTGGATATTCCAAAGTTATCAGGCTTGCTGTAGGGCACGTTTCTACGGCGCCGCAACACCCCGCGGATCTGGTCCTCGGCTTCCGACATGCGGCCCGGATAAGCGACGGCACCGATCATATTTTCGTCGTCCTGCGGGAGATGTTTGTGATAGGTGCGATAAGGAACCATCACCGCCTTGTCCGCGGATTGATCCTTGACGAGTTACGGCGACGTCGGCACGATGCATGTTTTCCGCGTCGCTGAAGAACCGCCCGCTTTTCGGCCTGGAATTGAACACCTCTTCGTTGGAAGGAAGCGTCCCGTTGTAATCAATGCCCGATACTTCCTTGCCCAGATAGCGGGCGGTGACTGGCCCGCGACTGGGACCTTCATCCGTCCATCGTGGATAGACACTGGCGGTGACCGCACGAACCGCGGGACACAATTGAGCGATGGCCTCGGCATCTTCAAGCGAGAGGGGTTTGCGCGCGCGTTCATCCGGACTAAGTCTCCCGGCGTGGATGCCGGGATCGAAGCGGAAGATGAAAAGGGTTTCTGATCCGTAGTCGGATAAATACGCGTTCACGTCACCGTAGACGCCGACGAGGATGGAGACGACGGAAAGAAGAGCGGTAATGCCGATGACCACGCCGAGAACGGTGAGAAAGGAGCGCATCTTATTCTCACGCAGGGTGGTGAGAGCCATCCGAGCGTTCTCGCCGATGTTCATGCGCATGGTGACTTCCATGGCTCTCACAATTCCTGGCGCAACGCTTCGATGGGTTGCAGGTCTGCGGCCCGGCGCGCCGGATAAACACCGAAGAAAACGCCAACCGCGGCAGAGATCAGCTCCGCGAGCAAAACCGCGGGAACGGGAACGTGCATGGGTACGGACGTCGTTGCGGTGGCGAGGCCCGCGATTCCGTAGGCTAGGCCGACGCCAATGGCGCCGCCCACCGCCGCCATGACCGCCGCTTCGACCAGGAATTGCAGGAGAATGTCGTTGTGGCGGGCGCCGAGAGCTTTACGGATGCCGATTTCGCGCGTCCGCTCCGTGACGGTAGCGAGCATCACGTTCATGATGACGACGCCGCCGATCACCAGGAAGACAGAGACGACACCGACCATGGCGGTAGCGATTACACCCGTCAAGTTTTTCCATAATTCCATCAGCGTGGCCTGGTCGAAGATGCCAAAGTTATCCTTTTCGTTGGGAGACAGGTGGCGCCGTGCCCGCATCATGGCCCGCGCTTCGTCCTGCGTCTGATCCATCCACTCCGCGCCGCGTGCCTGAATGTTGAGCCAAATTGTGTCGTTTGTTCCATACATCTTGAAATACGTCTGGATCGGTATATACGCAAAATTATCCTGCGATTGGCCGAAGGCCGTTCCGATGGTTTTCGCAATGCCGACAATCTGGAAGGGCCGACCCTCGATCAAAAGTTCGTGGCCGATGGGGTCAACGTCTGGAAAGAGTTTGGTGGCCAGGTCGTTGCCGATCATCGTGACCTGGGTCCGGCTACGGTCGTCGCCCTCGGAGATGTAGCGTCCGTCTCGGGGCGTAACGATGTCAATATCCGCCATGTTGGCGGTCACGCCGCGGATATTGGTGTCGTTGAGGCTGTGCGAGCCTGCGCGCACTTTTCCATCAATGCGCAGTTCCACCCCTACACGCTCCGGCAACTTCATATTATCGCGCAGAGCTTCGAAGTCGTCCCAAGTGACCTTTTTGTTGCGCCGGTTGGCCTTCACGTACTCTTCCACGTCCGTGATGATGGGAAAGCGGGTCAGCAGAAAGACGTTGGAGCCCATGTTGGCAACGCGGTCTGCAATGTAGCGGTTCACCCCGGAGATTAGGGCGATGACCACGATGAGGGTGGAAACCGAGAGAATGATGCCTAGGAGCATCAGGAAGGAGCGCATTTTATGGGCGCGCAAGGTCTCAAGGGCCACGCCGATCGGTTCACGCAGCAAAAGCCGGCGTTTCATGCGTGCGTTTCCCCTGTCTCTTCTACGCGCAAGTTATTGAAAAGGTTTCGAGCCACTCAGCCTATTTTCGGTTTGACGCGGTCCGGCTTAGATAACGTTATCACCGGCTGTCTAGGAATGGCGCGAAAAATGAACGGGCTTGAAATTCGGTGGACGGGCGGCTCTTGGGCGCATTTGCGGGCGTCTGCTACACTATTTGGGCCGGTTCCGGGATCGTCTAATCGGTAGGACATCAGCCTTTGGAGCTGAGTATCGTGGTTCGAGTCCACGTCCCGGAACCAAATTTCCCTCCGCACTAATTCCCTGCTCCGGGATGAAATCCTGGAATCACATTTCGCGATAGTTCAACAGGACTACGCCGATCAGAACGAGACAGAGCGGCCAGAGGCGGGCCATTGCGTTTCGCGTTTGATTTTCGGCAGGAAGGCGCAGTTCTAGCCAGCGCGACCATCCCAAAGTCACGGCGAGAATAGCAAGCGGGATGTGGCTTAGCTCGGCGAGGACTTCTTCCTTCAGGTTCCCGAGACTGTGGGAATGCGTGAGGAGCAAAGCGCCGGAAACGGCGACGAGGACAGGAAAGACCAGCCGTGCACGGCCGGGGGCAACGCGGCCCGTTTGAACGCGCCATTCAAAAACCGCCAGAGCGATTACGAGCAGGGCGAAAAAGCGATGCAGCAAGACTTCGGGATCCGCAAGTGTCGCCCAGAAACCGACGGGTCCGAGGGGCCAAGTCTCCGGATCGCTGCGGAGAAATAGAAAAGCCGAGAGGCCGAGGAATGCGAGCGGCCAATGGCGCGCCCAGGAGACTTGTCCGGCTTGCGCGACGAGGGCCAGCAGTCCCATCGCTAGAACGACGATGCCTGCCCAGTGATGGTTGTACTCGGACCAAGCCTGTTCGGCGGGAGTGTTCGGGCGCGTTCCGCTTTGGCCGGGAACGTAAGACTCGGTCGAGAGCGAGCCGGATTCGAATGCTTTTTTCTGAGCGGCGTAGATGTCTTCGGGCAACTCCTGAACGGACGGACTGGCGAATCTTGGCGAGCGTGGAGACATGCGGGCGAAGATTTCTTGACCGGTGACGCGGTCGTGAGTGAGATCGGCGGCGGGAGGGAGCGAAGTGAGTGAAGCAGCAGTGAGGATTACGGTAATGCCGATGCCAATTTCGGCTTCGCCGAAGCGCTTCAGGCTGGCAAGAATGGAGCTGGCCGGCCCGCGGCGGACGAGCTGAAAATTGAGCGCACCAAGGAACAAAAGAAGGCCAAAGAGGAGCACTTTGGTGGCGACCATCGCCCCGTAGGAAGTACCGTAAACCGCTTTGAATGAGCCAACGTAAGCAAAACTCAACAGCAGACCTGCGGAAGCAAGCACTGCGACGCTTACCAGAGCGAGTTGCGAGAATCTGGCGCTGAGCTGGCGCGCGAAGTCCGCGGCCGGCGCTCGCCGGATGGCGATTAGCAGGTACGGCAGGCCGCCAAGCCAAACCGCGGTGGCCGCTTGATGCAGGGCAGTGAAAGCGACTAGCGGCGCGCGGTATTCCAAGCGAGCCATGGAGTGGCTGGTCATAACCGAAGAGGTGATGATGGCGGCCGCGGGAAGAAGCAAATCGGTGTAGCCGGTGGATCGCCTTGCAGCGGTTAGGGCAATCACGGTGAAGGCTGACACGACGCCGATTGCCCCGGCGAGGACGAAATTCGCGCCGACGACTTCACGAAGAGACATGTCGGCAGACTGTCTCAGAATGATGGAGTTCGCCAGAACGTATGAGATCTGCATCGCAGCCAGCGCGATCGCCGCGCGCCGAATCCAGCGCAGACAGGCTTGCTGGAGCGCCGCCGACTTTTCATTCACGCGGCGGACGACCAAGATCAAAAAAACAATACCGCCAATCGCGAGGGACTGAAACGTGAGGGTTGCGCCGCGGAACAGCACGGAGAGGAAGCCAAAGACTTGGAGCAGGCGGGCCATGAATGCCGATCAGGACGGCGATACAGTAAAAGGTATTTCACCGCGGGTGATGTGGCCGTCGGAGGCCAGCACTTGCCAGCGAAGGCGGTAAGCTCCAGTGGTTAAGCCGGTGGCCTCCGCCGAGAGCGTGTCCGCAGGAGTCTGCTTGCTGATCTCGAGCGGTTGAGCGGAGCCGTCCGGACGGATCAGCGTCAGGCGAGAACGGAGCGCATCGATGCGGACATTGAAGCGAAGCTTGATCGGAACATCTGGTCCCGATACGGCGCTCTTCAGAGCCGGGTTTGATTCCAGAAGGACGGCATGCGCGACGGCTGGAGCAACGATGAAAAAAGCCGCGACCGCGGCGAACAGAATGAGTGCACAAGGATTTCGACGGCCTGGCTGCATGACTTTCCTCTTCGCCAAGAATGGCGAAAAGCTCCGTGAAAGTTGGGCTATGACTGCTGGAAGAAAATTATACAGAAGCCGGAGTGGATTGCTATTTCATTCGGGCGCGACCGTTCGCACGCGGCTGCCTCTACGGCCTGCGCATGAGCAAAGGAAACCCGCCGGCGGGACCGCGGCTGAATTCGGCCGAAGTCATTCTTGCGAGCTGATCTCGTTGCTGTGATTCCAATCGATGGTTGGATCGGAGGCCGGATCGTAGGTAATTTCGGTGGCAGCGGGCTTATCCAGCTTTCGCTGCGCGCGCTTTTCTTCCTTCATTTTTCGCTTCTCGATGCGCTTCATTTCTTTCTGGCGCTTCTGAAATGTCGTGGTCATAAGCCTCTCCTCACAGCAGAGTGCGGCGAGGGCCCTGGCCCCTGCCGTCCCAGCCCACCCATGGAAAAGGATAACTACCAGCGCGGTTCGCGCGGCTGGCGCGCCGACTCACGGTAATCTTCATTCGCGCTCTCCGTGGTCTGGAAGCTCATGTTGCCCACAAATAAACTCTTCATCTTAATTCTCCCTGTACTCTTCGAAGCACCACGAGCGCAGGATCTTGGTAAAGTGCCGCTTCCCAGACACTACGAGAGGTTAGTTCTAAACTGGCTGAAATCGATGGAGGGGGAGCCGCAAGGCGCACCCAACCAGGAATTCAGACAATTCTACTTCGGGAGTCTACATCATCACAGTAACACATTTCTCCGCGAATGGCCGCATCTTCATTTTGAGCCCGGCTTTGAAGCCGAGATGACGCCGCGAAGGACCGTGACCGAAGCGGCGGGGAGCGAGAAGTTTGTGGAAGGTCCGGCATTCACGGTGGATTTCATGGCAGGCCCATCCGGGTCGGCGGTGCCGCCGGTTCGATTGGGATGCCAGGCATACTGCGCCTTTCCGAAAGTGATTAGGCTTACCGGACCGGTGAAGGTCGCGGCCGCTTTTTTCTCCTGGTCATCAAATGAAATGCTCACCGTGTGGGCGTTTTCCTGATCCTTATTGATGATGAGCAGGGACCATTGGCGGTCCGGCCGCAGCGCCGCATAAGTGGTCACGAGCACATGCCCCGCTCCGTCGCGGATATCGCTGGCAGCAGGAAAGAGCTTGTGCGCGCCATCGCCGGGTTGCACCCACTCCAGATTGATCAACTGGCTCACGAAGTATTGCGACAAAGGCTGCCGGATCTTGAAATCCCTGTCCGCAGAGAAAAAGTTGAACGTTCCGGGAGAGCCATTGTGCCCACGGCCGATCGGTTCCGGCATGTAATGAAAGTAGTAGACGGCGCTGCCGCCGCCGCTCAGAAACGCGCCGATATAGTCGGCCAGCCACAGCCCTCCCCAGATATCCATGTAGGCTTCCGACGACGCGGAAGAAAGATTTGATTCGGTAATGAAAAAGGGCACATTCGCGGGGACGCCGTCCTCGCGCCACACGTCCATGATGTGCTGCACCAGGTAAGCTTCGTCGTACAAACTGCTCCACTGCACTTTTCCCGGATCCATTGGATAGTGTTCGAACGAGAAAAATGCCAACTCTCCCAGCTTGCCATGGGACTTCAGGTAATCGATGAACCGCCCGGTGAATGAAGCTTTGCCATCGCCATCCGGCCACACTTCGATGTCCTTGTTCTCGCCGGTGAAAATTGGTCCGCCCAATTTCAACTTCGGATCAACCCGGTGCAGCGCTTCCGAAAACTGGACGTATAGCGCCGCGTAATCCTCCGGCAACGTGTAATGGCCGTCTGGCTCCTCGCCCATCTCCACGTAGGAAATCGGATAACCGCGCTTTTCGATGTAGGCAATCTCCGCGGCGGCGTCCTCCGGGGTGCCGTACAACATGGCGATCGGTATCATCGCGGGCAAGCCCCGGGTCACTCCGCTGGTGTAAAAGAGATCGAAGCCGATCTGGTCTCCAGCCGGTTCGGCCAAATCGCCAGGTTCATGCCACGGATCGACGGAGGAGCAATAGGTCGCGGTCTGGTCCTGGTCCGGCGTGTGCCGAAGCAAATCGTGAAATTTGCCATTCTTGGTTGTTGTTCCCAGATAAACCTCGCGGATGGCGTACCCCAGGCAGCTGCGCTTGTCCGCGCTGCCATGCGAATCGCAGGTGTTCGAAGATTGCGTCATCCAAATGCGCACCCACTGAACGTTTACGGGTGCGGTGGCTAGTTGCAGCGTCGCGTTACCTCCCTTTCCATTCGTCACGACGCCGCCGGGAAACGCCTGCCACGAACCCTGCGCGGGCTTCCTGATGGGATCTTCGCCGGTCCAATACTGCACGGCATATTTCGCGGCAAAGGGTTCGGCCCAGGCGATTCGAATGGCGCTCACGTCTTGCCTGCCGGACAAATCGAAAAACACCCATTGTGGGTGCAGTGCGTCGTCTTCGCCCGTGTATGCTTTCGCCAGATACGGATTGCTCTTCCAATAGGAATCCTCATCGCCATCTGTCAAACGCGAATATCCTTCCGTATCCGTGCCATCATCGCGGGTTACGCCGCGATGCGGAAGCGCATAGCCGTAGGAATGGCGAACCAGCTCGGTGCCGGGCGTGGCGCTGCCGGTGAAGTATCCCTTCCCTGCGGGGTCGCTCCATGCTCCTTGAGGATTCCAGTGCCAGGCTTCCACGTGCAATTCCGTGTTCTGGCGATAAGTTACGGTTTGCCATCCTGCGGAAAGAATCTGCTTGATCGTGTCTTCCACAAAGAGTTTGTCTGCGGCCCCGTAGGGCAGGCGGTCGATGCCGGCGCCCAGGGCTTCGGTCGGCTTGATGGTGTTCGTGGCATGGCCAGGCGTTGCATCCACATGGATGCTTTGGGCGCGCAGAATGGGCACAGCCAGCGTTCCTACAAGCATTAAACAAAGCGCGCACAATTTAGAGCCGGCCATTTCGAGCCCCCTTAAAACGGTTTAATGTTGTGCTCTGCATCTAACTCGGATTTCCGGGCCGAGTCAAGTTACATCTGGAGGAACCGCTAGCCGTGCAGGAGTTCGCCGACGGCGCGCCAAGCCTGATCGATGGCGGCATCCGTTTCCGCGCTAGCCCCGGCATCGGAATTGGCGATCGCGATCTTTCCGAAGCGTTTTCGCCCGAGCACCCAGGGTTGCTCTCCTTCCTTCCACTGCGGGTCAAAGAGCGCGTTGTAAGGCCTGGATTCGTACGCATAGCCGTGGGCCCAGCGGTTGACGGTGATTCCGTCGATGTCCCGCGCGGGATCGAAGCCCGCACCGCCAAGCATTCTCGCGAGTTGATCGCGGATATTTCGCTCGAATTGTGAGAAGGGTGTCTGCAGGAGTTCGGCGCGACCGGCGCGATGTTGATCGCGTGCCGGCAAGCCCGGTTTGCATGGGGTGCGCAACAGGAAGAGAACCATAGGTTCTTCGGCCTTACTTGGGAATTTATACTCGCCGAGACTTACAGGAAAATCGAGCGCGGCAATGGTGTGATAGGCGCCCGGCGCGACGATGTGGCGCACGTTTAATTTCGCGAAGGAAGTCCAGTTGCGCAACGCCACATGGGTGTATACGAGCGGCGCTTTCACCAGATAGGAGAGCGCTTCTTTCTGCTTCTCCGGCAGTTCGGGGCAAAGATATGGAATCATGCCGTTATAGCAGGCCAAGACGCAGTTGTTCCCCTGGACGCTTTGCAGTTTTCCGCCGCGCATGTAGGCGACTTGCACGCCCTTCGCAGCGTTCGCTGGGCCGTCGTGTTGGGCGTGAACTACCGTGCTATTCAGCCGGATGCGCACAGCCGAGCCGCGCTGATCGAGCTTGCTGTAGTCCGCCTTCGCGGTCACAACGTCTTCCATGGTGTGGCCCGGAATCGTGCCCGGAATGAGGGACCGCACAAGCAGCCGGGCGATGGAGGCGTTTCCATCCGGGAAATGAAAGATGTACGGTTCTTCTTTTTCCCTTTCGCCGATCCCCAAGCCGGCGAAACCGGGATAAGTGAACGAGCCATAGTCATCACCAGCGTAGAAACAGGCCAGCGCGGAGACCGCATCAATGCCGACGCAGAACAAATCGTGAGGAAACGTCTGGAAAAACGGCAACGCTCCCGGGACTAACTTGCAATGCTGCGTGAGGAAATCCGCGTAACTCGTCTTCGCCAGTTTGGCGAACTTCTCTTGGTTTGAGAGTCCGGCAAGGTAGTCGGTCGTTGCCGTGTAGACACGCGCGATATCCTTTCTCACCACGTCCGGCAGCGGCGCCTTGGAGAGAAATTCCGGCCACGGAGTGGTGTTCATCCCCGTAACGAGTTTGTCCTCGCCAAACGTCTCTTTATCAAAGAAAGCCGCGGTACCCAGGTTGGAATACAGTTTCTGGTCGTAAGACTTGTAGAAGCGCTGCGTATCGATGCCCAGTTCGATGAGCAGGTCCTTGGCGACGCTGCTGTATTGGGAAGGGCTCTCGATGGCGAGCGTGCCACCAAAACTAAGGAGCGTCCTGCCGCCGGCGTGAAATTCGTTGCGCTTGGCATGGCCGCCGAAGTCATCGTGATTGTCGAGAATCAAAATCCGCGCGTTTTTCCCTGCGCGCTTGCGGAAGAAATAGGCGGCTGCCAGTCCGCTGATCCCGCCGCCGACGACTATGAGGTCGTAGCTCTCGTCGGTATTTGCCGCATCGCCGAAGGAATCCGCGCCCTCGCCGTCGCGCAGGCGATGGGCAAAGGTGAATGTTCCGTCGTGATTGCCGCGCATTCCCTGGCGCGCCGGAGGATAATAGTCCGGCGCTTTTTCCGGGGCGAATTCATCGAGGGCGGTCGTCGCAAGCAGGGTTTCTTTTCCAATCCCTCTTCCTATAAGCGTTCCGCCAACGCCGATGGCCACGCCATTCAGAAAATCACGCCTGGTGATTTCGCGGTCCATACCCAGATCTTTATCTTTTTTCTCTTCGCTCATCCATGGCCCTCTAGCGCAATCCACAGCCGCAGATTATAGCCTGCTCCGGCCAACTCTACACATTTCAAGTAGTCTTTCTAGCATGCTGGCGGGGTCGGTGCCCGGTTTTCCGTCATGCATTGCTGGATCAATCTGTCGGAAGGTTGCGAGTCTGGGATTGATTATTTATAACTGGCCACAACTTCGCCGTTCTCAATCCGCAAATCGGAAATCTCTGAAGGCAGTCTCAGCTTTTCGCGATTTTCGGGTGAGTTCATGAGCCGCTGCACTGCCGACTCGAGCGTGGACTGAGGAATCGGCAGCGAGCCGATCTGTCCGCCGAGGGGTTCAAAATGCAAATAGCCGTTCTGCGCGCCGAGCCGGCCTTCCAATTGCAGGGTCATGTCTTTTCCGTGCACATCAAAGACGACGTAGGCCTTTACCCGGTCGTCGATCAATTGCACCTTGACGTCCCGCACGTTCGAGCGCATCTGCTCGACTTCCTGCGGCGTCGGGATCGCGCCATTGGGAGCGCCTTGTACGCGTCCCGCGAGGGCCGGACTCGGCGCGCCATTGCCGGCCAGCGCCAAGTGGGAAACGAGGTAGGAATTCAACTCCGTTTCGTCCATGCGCAGCGTCGCGGGTTGGCCGTTCGCAACGGCTTTTTCCACCTGTTCAAATTTTTCTTCCGCTCGCGCAGCGGCCTGCGGGCTGGTCTCCACCAGCGGTGGCGACGCCTTATGGAACAGCAGAACGAGCGTGACGATAGCAAACGTGTAGGTCGTCCAGCGGATAACTCGGAAGATGCGCTTCCACGGGCTGGTGCGCGATTTACCGACATGGACGAATTCATTCTGGCCCGCTGGGGCAGCCGGTTGCGTCATGATTCTCTCCTGCAAAACTTTTCGTCACGTGGCGATACGGCTGACCGCGTTTTCACGCTACAAAGAAACCGTAGACCCCGAAAGCGTCCGCGACAAGAAAACCGCGCGCGGGGGAGGCTAATTCGGCAACTGTCCACTGGGGGTGCCTCGGCGCTTCGCAATCAGAAGGAACTCTCACCCAACCGGGCGAATCGCAATCTTTCTTGAACGAGGTATGATGCCTCCCGCGGACATTTCCATGTATCTGCCCTTGAACAAGCAGACGGCCGTGATTACCGGCGCGGGAAGCGCTGAAGGAATCGGTTTCGCCATCGCGCGGCGGCTGTACGCTGCGGGCGTGCGCGTGGTGATTACTTCCACCACGGATCGCATCCATACCCGCGCTCGCGAACTCGACGCCGGCGGCGAAGGAGTGCTTTCCTTCATTGCCGACCTCACCGTCGAAACCGAGGTGCAGAGATTTGCCGATTCCGTGCTCTCGCGCGCGGGCCGGATCGACATCCTGGTGAACAACGCGGGCATGGCGCAAACCGGGCGGCCAACGGACAGCAAGCCGCTGATGGAGACCTCGTTCGCGGAGTGGCAAAACCAGATTGCAATCACTTTGCACACCGCTTTCCGCATGACCCGCGCGGTGTTGCCCGGAATGACGCAGCAAAAGTACGGCCGCATTGTAAATGTCACGTCGGTGACGGGGCCGCTGGTCAGCAACCCGGGTTCCGCGGCTTATGGCGCGGCGAAGGCGGCCATGGACGGCATGATGCGCGCCGTCGCCATCGAAACCGCCGGCGATGGAATCACGATGAATGGCGTCGCTCCCGGCTGGATCCTAACGGCGTCCTCGACGGAGTCCGAAAAAATCGCAGGGTTTCAAACGCCGCTGGGTCGCGCCGGGACGCCGGACGAAGTGGCCGCCGCGGTTTGCTTCCTCGCTTCGCCCGAAGCTTCCTACATCACCGGACAGGTCCTGGTGGTCGATGGAGGCAACATTCTCCAGGAGAACAAGGGCGGCTGAATTAGCTGCTCACCGTTTGCCGGAATCCAGACGCTGCGCCAAACTCGGAAGAGCTTATCAAAGTTCCTAGATGCTCGATCTGCCGCTGAGGAGGCTCTCGATGTGCCGTGCTCTATCCATTCTAGTGCTGCTTCTGGCGCCTTTTTGCCTGCGAGCACAGCAGGAGAACCACGCGAGCCCAGCCTCCCCGCAAGCTCCTGGCGGTCCCCTTGTCGCCGAGTCGAAAACCGCGCCGCGGCCGCGACCCAAAATCGGCGTGGCGCTGGAAGGCGGCGGCGCGTTGGGACTCGCACACATCGGCGTCCTGAAGTGGTTTGAGGAGCATCACATTCCCGTGGATTACGTCGCAGGGACCAGCATGGGCGGCTTAGTTGGCGGCTTCTATGCTGCCGGGATGAATCCTGATGAATTGAAAGCACTCATCGAAGGATTGGACTGGCGGAAGATACTTGGCGACCGCCCGCTCTATGAAGACTTGTCGTTCCGCAGGAAAGAAGATCAGCGCGCGTACCCGAACTCCCTCATCTTTGGTTTGCGCCAGGGTTTATCCGTGCCTGCGGGGCTGAATGCCGGGCATCAGATCGGACTGCTGATCGATCGCGTGGCTCTTCCTTACTACGGCCTGTCAACATTCCATGAATTGCCGGTGCCATTCCGCTGCGTGGCGACGGACCTGGTCAGCGGGAAGCCCTATGTATTCAAAGACGGCTCGCTTGCGGTAGCGCTGCGCGCGACGATGTCGATTCCCGGGGCGTTCTCACCGGTGCACGACGGGCAAACCGTCCTCGTGGACGGCGGCCTGACAAACAACTTACCCACGGATGTGGTCCGCCAGATGGGTGCGGATATCGTGATTGCAGTCCATCTGGAGAGAGCCCCCATGGAGGCCAATGACCTTCAGTCGATCTTCAGAGTGCTGGAGCAATCGGTGCGTGTGGTCATCGCAGAAAACGAAGTGCGAGGCCTGGCCCGCGCGGATGCCGTCGTCTCCGTGCCTCTCGGTGAATACGGCTCAACGGACTACCAAAAAAACGCGCCGATCATGCAGCGTGGTTATGAAGCGGCAAATGACAGATCACGCTTGCTCGCGGCCTTCGCTCTCGACAATGCCAACTGGCAGGAGTACCTCCGGGAGCGCGCGGCACGAAAACGGACCGAGGCTCCGGTGCCGCAGTTCATCAAGGTTCAGGGAACCAGTGAGAATGGGGCGAGGGACGTCGGACGTTACCTCAAGTCTTTTCAGGACAAGCCACTCGACCGAGAAAAGCTCGACCATGTTTTGACGCGGCTCAAAGGAATGGGCCGCTATGATTCGGCCGGATACCGGTTCACCGAACAAAACGGCCAGACCGGGCTGCTCGTCCAAGTGGTCGAGAAAAGCGATGCGCCTCCCATGTTCCAGCCGGCCTTTGAAGTGGATGGCT
>WNGC01002079.1_pt1 | contig 14045 bp, 11 predicted proteins | sample 5400051 | NCBI WGS metagenome assembly WNGC01 (sample SAMN13153368, study PRJNA577476) | soil metagenome | isolation source: 20 cm soil or saprolite under grassland replicate 2 | place: USA:California | collected 2016-06-15 | reverse complement strand
GCGACGTCGAACTGCCGGTGTCGGCCGAGCTCGGCCGTCCCGAGCACCACGAGTGGCGCTGGGTCAGCTTCGACGAGGCGGAAGAGCTGCTGCCCCCCAGATTGGGGGTCGTTCTCGATTGGGCGCGGCGCCAGCTCGCTTAAAGAAATGGCGACGGGCCCCATTTTTTAGAAGGCGAAGGCGTTGGTGAGGTCCCCCACGTTGGCCCGCACGCCGGGCAGCGGCTCGAGGCCGAAGCGGCGCTGGATCAGCTTCAGCACCGAGGTGGTGTCGTAGATCGACTTGTCGATGAAGCCGCGCTTCGCGAACGGCGACACGACGAGCGCCGGCACGCGCGTGCCCGGACCCCAGCGATCGCTCCAGCCCGGGCCCGAGGGCGGCGGCGCGTGGTCCCAGTAGCCGCCGTTCTCGTCGTAAGTGACGATCACCGCCATTTTTTTCCACTGCCGGCTGCTCCTGAGGCGATTCAGCAGATCATCGAGGTGCGCATCGCCCTGCGCGAGATCGGTGTAGCTCGGGTGCTGGTTGAGCCGGCCGGTGGGCTTGTAGAACACCACCTGCGGCAGCGTCCCCTTGTCGATGTCGGCGACCAGGTCGTCGTAGTCCAACAGGTGCTGCGCGCGCTCGGCCGTGCCGGGCGCGAAGCGCGCGAAGTAGTTGAACGGCTGGTGGTGCGGCTGGAACCTGAAGCTGCCCTCGCGCGCGTAGATCACCGTACGCTTGTCTTGCGGATCGCGCCGACCGTCGGCGGTGGCGGCGTTCCAGCCGCCGGCGTACCAGGCCCACGACACGCCCTTCGCGGTGAGCGTGTCGCCGATGGTTTTCTCGCTCTGCGGCGGCAGCGGATGGCGCGACGGGTCGGCGAGATCGAGGCTGCCGAGCGCCGCCGGCGGGATGCCGCTCGGCTGGTACGGCGGCTGCAGGGTATTGACGGTGTAGCCGTCGGGCGAGACCGCGCCGTCGAACGCCTGCACCGGGCCCTGCAGCACCGAACGCGGGGATTTTTCCGCCCTGAGCAGATTCCCCTTCTCGTCCAGGCGCGCTCGCAGGCTCGCCGGCGCGTCCGCATAGCGCGGCGTGCAGGCGCACACCAGCCAGAGATGGTTCAGGTACGAGCCGCCGTAAGCCGCCATGAAAAAGTGATCGGCGAGCGTGTAGTCCTGCGCCCACTTCCACAGCTTCATGCGCGAGCCGTCGAAGTAGCCCATGACGAAGGCGCCGGCGTTCGACATGGCGACGTACATGTTGTTCCTGCCGCCGTTGATCTGCGCGCGGTTCTGGTAGTAGGCATGGATCGGGCTCGGCAGCAGCTCGTCCCAGCGGCGGTTGAGCGGCGGCGCGTCGATGCGAAACGGGCCGTTCGACAACTTTTGCGGAAACCGTTCATCCGGCTTTCCCTCGGGGGTGAAGACCGGAGGCAGATAGGGCAGCGCAGTGCCGTCGAGATCGAGCTGCGTCTTCTGCTCGTCGGTGGCGTCGGCGATGCCGTTGGCGCCGGGAAATAGGCCGTACAGGTGGTCGAAGCTGCGGTTCTCGGCGTAAATGACGACGATGGTCTCTATTCTTTCCAGCCCTCCGGAGGGCGCCGCCGCGCAGCCCCCGAGGACCAGGAAGACGACGGCAATGAATTTATTCACCGAGCCTGTCGGGCCGGAAACCGACATCGGCGAGCCTGCCGCGCTGCGCGCGCTTGCCGAGGTGCTCGGCGAGCTGTTTCTGGTCGAGGGTCGCCACCGCCCGGTTCTTCCGCCTGACTCCCGAAACCACCAGGCTCTTTCCATCCGTCACTGCCACGGAGGCAAGTATCCACCTTCATGAAGTCCTTCCCCTGCCGCGTCTTGGTGACGAGGTCGCCGAGCTTGCACACGAAGCCCAGGCCCGCCGAGGTGCTCATGAGGAGCGGCTGCTCGAGTGCGCCCGAGCCCATCCAGACGATGTCGTCGGAGGAGGAGTTGACCAGCGTGTTGACCGGCGCGCCGTCGCCGCGGCCCGAGGGGATGGCGGCGGCATCGAGGGTGAAGGTCTTGCCCGGGGCGGCGAGCACGATCACCGCGTCGGTGGTCTTGCACTCGAGCGTCTGCAGCAGCGCGTCGCCGTCCTTGAAGGTGAGCGTGGCAAGGTCGACGCCATGGCCGGTGCGGGCGCGGATCCAGCCCTTCGTCGACAGGATCACCGTGACGGGCTCCTCGAGCACCGTGCGCTCGACCTGCGCGCGCTGCGCGGTTTGTATCAGGGTCCTTCGATCGTCGCCATACTTCTTCGCATCTTCCTGCAATTCAGAGACAACCAGTCTCTTCAATACCTTGTCGGCGCCGAGCAATGCCTTCAGTCCCTTGCGCTCGGCCTCCAGCCCCTTCTTCTCGTCGTTCAGCTTGACGCCGTCGAGCCTGGTGAGCTGACCGAGGCGCAGGTTGACGATGTCCTCCGCCTGCCGCTCGGTGAACCTGAATTTTTCTCGCAGTTTCTGTTTTGCTTCCGCCGAGTCCTCGCTCGCCCGGATCAGCTTGATGACCTCGTCGATCTTCGCGTACGCCTTCAGCCTGCCTTCGACGATATGCAGCCGCTCCTCGCACTTGTCGAGGCGGAACTGAGTGCGCCGGCGCACCGTGGCGACACGGAACTCGCCCCACTCGCGCAATACTTCGACGATGCCCTTGGTCTCGGGCAGACCGTCGAGCCCCAGCCAGGTGAGGTTCACCGCGTAGCGGCTCTCGAGCGACGTGTGCACGAGTAGCATCGCCATCAGCTCGTCGGCGTTCTGGCGCGAGGAGCGCGGCTCGATCACCAGGCGCAACTTGGACTTGCGGTCGCTCTCGTCGCGCACGCCGCCCTGGTCGATCTGGTCGAGGATGAACTGCTTCATCCTCCTTTGCTCCTGCGTGACCTCCTTCTTGCCCAGGCCGGGCTTCGGGTTCGCCAGGCCCTCGATTTCCTCCGTCACCTGCCTGACCGAAACGCCGTGCGGCAGCTCGGTGATGGCGATGCGCCACTGTCCCCGGGCAAGGGTTTCTTTCTCCCATTTCGCCCGCACGACAAGAGAGCCTCTTCCGCTTTCATACGCCTGCCGAATTTCCTCCTGTGGCGAAATGATCTGGCCGCCGCCCGGGAAATCGGGCCCGGGCAGGCGCTCGAGCACGTCCTCGAGCTTCGCGCGCGGGTGCTTGATGACGTGCGCCGCGGCGGCGGCGACTTCCTTCAGGTTGTGCGAGGGAATGCGCGTCGAGAAGCCGACCGGAATGCCGAAGGAGCCATTCAACAAGCCGAAGGGCAGCCTTGCAGGAAGCAGCAATGGCTCTTCGAATTTTCCATCGTAGTTCTTGACGAAATCGACGGTGCCCTCCCCGATCTCGGCCAGCATCAGCTCGGCAAATCTCGATAGCCTGGCTTCGGTGTACCTGTAAGCAGCCGGGGCGTCTCCATCCCTCGAGCCAAAATTCCCTTGCCCGTCGATCAGGGGATAGCGCATCGAGAACGGCTGCGCGAGATGGACCAGCGCCTCGTAGGTCGAGGAATCGCCGTGCGGGTGGTACTTGCCCAGTACTTCGCCGACATATCGGGCGCATTTTGCGAAGCCGCCGGCATTCGCCTCGCCCATCGCGTACAGGATCCTTCTCTGGACGGGCTTGAGCCCGTCGGCGATCTCGGGCAGCGCCCTCGACTTGACCGTCGACACGGCGTAGCCGAGGTAGGCGTGCGAGGCGTGCTCTTCGATCGGCGCGGCTTCGTCGCCGCCGTCCGGACCGAAGAGATCCAGGGTCTTGGTGTCTTCCATCGTCGTTTACCTAAAAAGATCCAGCTGCTTGTCGGCCATCGCGACCGCAAGCTCAACCCCCTTCTTTGCTCTTTCCAGGCCATCGGCCTGTCCCGTCCTGCCAGCCGCTTCCCAGGTGTAGCGGCCCTGATCGGCAAGCGTCACCTTGCCGAGCTTCGTTTTTCCAAGCCAGAGCACATGACTCTTGTAGGCGCGTTCCCAAGTCGGCTTCTGCCTGCTTTTCTTCTTCGTCGCCATGCCCCCTCCGAAAAAAATGGGGTCTGTCCCTGATTTAGATATCGGCCTCCACCGTCTTCCAGTGCTCCTTCATCCAGTTCCTCCTGCCTTCGGCCTCGCCAGAGTCCATCAGCAGCTCGAAGGTCTCGCGCGCTTTCGTGATCTGTTTCGGATCGAAAACCATTCTGACCAGGCGCCGCGTGTCGGGGTTCATCGTCGTTTCCCACAGCTGCTCGGGGCTCATCTCGCCCAGGCCCTTGAAGCGCGAGATTTCCCACGCGCCTTCCTTCACCTTCTCCTTCTTCAGCGCGCCGAGCGTCTCCTCCAGCTCGTCGTCGTCGAGGCAGTAGATGCGCCGCCCGGGCTTGCCCTTGCCCTGCGCCGGAACTTCGACCTTGTAGAGCGGCGGCTGCGCGACGTACAGGTGGCCGCGCTCGACGAGCCGCGGCGCGTGCGTGAAGAAGAAGGTCAGCAGCAGCGCCTGGATGTGCCCGCCGTCGACGTCGGCATCGGTCATGACGATGACCTTGCCGTATCTCATTCCCGACAGATCGACTTCAAGCTCGAGCGAGTGCGGATCGACCCCGATCGCCGTGGCGATCGCCTGCAATTCCTTGTTGGCGAGCACGGTGCGGCTGTCCTTCGACATGGTGTTCAGCACCTTGCCGCGCAGCGGCAGCACCGCCTGCGTCTCCTTGTCGCGCGCCTCCTTCGCCGAGCCGCCCGCCGAATCGCCTTCCACCAGGAACAATTCGTTCCGCGTGACATCGCCGGAAGCGCAATCGACGAGCTTGCCGGGCAGCGTGGCGATGCCGGAGGATTTCTTCCTCTCGACCTTCTTGCCCCTGGAGAGCCGCGCCAGCGCCTGCTCGATGGCCAGCTCGACGATCTTGCCGCCCTCCTCCGGGTGCTCGCCGAGCCACAGCTCGAAGGCGTCGCGCACGCATATCTCGAGCAGCTTGGCGGCGTGCCGCGTGGTGAGCTTCTCCTTCGTCTGGCCGTGGAACTGCGTGCGCACGATGCGCGCCGAGAGCGTGAAGCAGGCGCGCTGCCACAGGTCGTCCGGGATCAGCTTCACGCCCTTGGGCGCGAGGCCGCGCGTGTCCATGAACGCGGCCAGGGCTTCGAAGATTCCCGCGCGGAAGCCCGCCTCGTGCGTGCCGCCGGAACGCGTCGGGATCAGGTTGACGTGGCTATCGGCGAAGGTGTCGCCGTCGGCGACCCAGCCGATGGCCCAGCTCGCTCCTTCTCCCGGCTCGATCTCGGGAATATTGGAATCCTGGAAGAAGCGTTCTCCCGTGAACAGGGGAGCGATCAATTCGCGTCCCTGCAGCACGAAGTCGAAGTACTGCGCCATGCCGCGCTCGTACTTCCAGGTCTTCTTCTCCTTGCCTTCAATCTCGAGAATCATCGTCAGACCGGGAAGCAGGTAGGCCTTCGAGCGCACCAGGTGCTCCAGCTCGGCGAGCGGGATGTTGGGCGAGTCGAAGTATTTCGGGTCCGGCCACAGACGCACCACCGTGCCGGTGCGCTTCTCCTTGATTTTTTCCGAGCGTAATTTGTTTTTCAGCTCGCCGCCCTCGAACGCGATCGTGTGTTTTTGTCCATCTCTGAACACCGTGACTTCGCAACGCTTCGAAAGCGCATTCGAAACCGCGACCCCGACGCCGTGCAGCCCGCCGGAGATGTGATACACGCCGTCGCCCGAGCGCGAGAACTTGCCGCCGGCGTGCAGCATGGTGAAGGCGACCTGGACCGCCGGCAGCTTCTCCACCGGGTGCATGTCGACCGGCACGCCGCGGCCCTCGTCCTCGACCTCGATCGAGCCGTCCTTGTTGACGCTGACCCGGATTCTCTTGCCGAAGCCGGCGAGCGCCTCGTCGACCGCGTTGTCGATCGCCTCCTGCACCACGTGCAGGGGATGCACCGTGTGCGTGTACATGCCCGGCATGCGGCGCACGGGCTCGAGCCCCTTGAGCGCCTGGATCGCCGATGCGTCGTAGACTAGCTGCTTGGCCATGTATTTAGTTGATCGTCAGGGCCTAGCCCCTAGATATTGTAGTAGGGATGCGCTCGAGCCGCGCCACAGGCTTGCCGCCTCGCTTGATGACGAAGGTATAGCCCTTTTGCTGCAACTCGATCAGTCTTAGCCATGAGCGGCGCGCCCGGACCTCAGTCAAGTACCTCGTTTTGCCTGCTTTACGTGGACCCATAGTCTCTTCGCGCCTCCTCGAGGTCGAAATCCGTCTGCAAGCCCATCCAGTAGCGCGCCGAATTGCCAAAGTGCTTCGCGAGACGCAGCGCTGTGTCGGCCGTGATACCGCGCTTGCCCAGAATGATCTCGTTGATGCGACGCGGCGGCACGCCGATATCGCGCGCCAGCGCGTTCTGGCTCAAGCCGCTCGGCTTCAGGAACTGCTCGAGGAGAACGATGCCGGGGTGGTGGGAACTGTGGTTTCTTTTCATTCTTATAACGCAGCCCGTTATATAACGCAATCCGTTATAGCGCAAGTCGTCATAATTTCATAGGCTGCGCGCCATGCACCCCAATCTCGCCAAGCAGCGGCTCAAGGAAGGCCGCCTCGCGCTCGGCCTCGGCCTGCGCCAGGCGCGCACCGTGGACATCGCGTCGGCGGCCGCGACCTGCGGCTTCGACTGGCTGTTCATCGACATGGAGCACAATGCGATGAGCGTCGACACCGCGGCGCAGATCGCCGCCGCCGCGCCCGGCATGGGCGTCACGCCGGTCGTGCGCGTGCCGGGCCACGAGCACTACCACGCGACGCGACTGCTCGACAACGGCGCCCAGGGCATCGTTGCCCCTCACGTCGACGATGCGGCCCAGGCGCGGCGCATCGCCGAGGCCTGCCTCTATTCGCCGCTTGGCAAGCGCTCGATCCCCGGCGCTCAGCCGCAGCTCGCGTTCAAGCCGATCGCGCCCGCCGAGGCGACGCGCCTGGTGAACGAGCAGATCCTGGTGGTGGTCATGCTCGAGTCGCCGCGCGCGATCGAGAACGCCGAGGCGATCGCCGCGGTGCCCGGGGTGGACGTGCTGCTCATCGGCACGAGCGACCTGTGCGCCGAGTTGGGAATCCTCGGGCAGGTCGGCGATGCGCGCGTCGAGGCCGCTTATCGCCGCGTCATCGACGCCTGCCGCCGGCACGGCAAGCATCCCGGCATGGGCGGCGTGTACGATCCGCCGCACATGGAGAAATACGTGCGCATGGGCATGCGCTTCGTCCTGGGCGGATCGGACCTGTCGCTGCTGATGGCCGCGGCGAAGGAGCGCACGAGCTTCCTGCGCAAGGCCGCCGGCGAGGCGTAGGCAACATGGCTGAGAGACTGCGCTTGCTACCGCCGATCGACTCGCGCGGCTACTACGTCCTGCTTTGCGCCGTCGCCATCCTCATTCTCGGGCCGCTGGGCGGCATCACCGCCGCGTACATGAATTTCTCGCTCGGGTTTTTCGTCGGCGGCCAGGTGCTCGCGGGGATTCTCGGCAGCGTGGTGACCTTCGGCTACGGAGCGGACGGCAAGCACGGCGCGAATTACATGCAGTCGATGGCCGCTTCCGTCGCCGGAATGGGCGGCATGGGCGTGCTCATCCAGACGATGATCTGGCTCGGGCTCACCGAGCCGCCTACCTGGCAGCTCATCGCCTACTTCCTGTGCATCGGCATGCTCGGCGTCGGGCTGGGCATGCTCTATACGCCGCTGGTCGTCGACCGCATGCAGCTCAAGTACCCGTCGGGCCTGGCGGTGGCGAACATCCTGCGCGCGCTGACCGACCCGCGGCTGCTGCGCCGCTCGGTCGCGAGGCTCGGATCCGGCATAGGCCTGGGCGCAGGACTGACGCTGATCGCCGAAAAGGTCGGTGTCCCCGTTCTCGCCGCGATCCATTTTTCCGCATCGACCTTCGGCGCGGGAATCATCGTCGGCGCGCGCATCGGCGTGCCGGCGATCGTGGTCGGGCTGATCGGCCTCGCGCTCACGCCGTGGCTCAGGGCGGAGGGCCTGCTCGGGCCCAACGACCCGTGGCGCAAGGTCGGTTTCCTGATCTCCCTTGGCACGATCCTGGGCGCCGCCGTCGTCGACATCACGCTGATCGTGCGCGAGGCGCTCTCGCGCGCGAGGGCGGGCGGCGAGCCCTCGCCTGCCGGAGCCGACGCATGGAAGAGGATCGACACGCGCAAGCTCGCCGCCTGGGTGGCGCTGTGGTCCGTCGCGGTGGTGGCGGCCTCCTGCGGGTTCTTCGGCGTCCCGCTGGGCTATGCCGTGCTCGGCGTCGCCCTCGCGTTCGTATTCGTGCTCGTGAACGGCATCAGCGTCGGCATCTCCGACAGCAATCCGATCTCGTCGGCGTTCGTCGTCGGCGTGACCGTCATGGCGGCCGCGGGGCTCACCGACCCGCTGGTCGGGCTCATCGCCGGCTCGATCCTTCTCATCAGCACCGTGGTGGGCGGCGACATGCAGCAGGATCGCTCCACCGGCTGGCGCCTCGGCACCAACCGCACCATCCAGTTCCGCTACCAGGTGATCGGCATCCTCATGGGCGCGGTGTTCGCGGTCGTCATCACCAAGCTCTTCCTGGCCGCCTATCCGGCTCTCAAGATCGACACGTTCGTGCATCCCGAGCTGAGAACCGGCAACTGGCAAAGCGCGATGACCTACAAGTTCGCCGGCGTGCTGCGCGGCCTCACCTCGAGCGAAACCACGGCGCTCAAGCTGATGGGCCTCGGGATCGCGATCGGCCTCGCGGTCCAGATCCTGCGCGAGCTCCTCAAGCGCAGCCGCGCCTACCAGGCCTGGAAAGAGCGCAACGCCGGGACCCGGACGGCGGACTTCATCCTCGACGCGATCGTCATCCCGAGCCCTTACGCGTCCAGCTTTGGCGGCTTCGTCGACTGGTTCACGTCGCTCTGGTTCGGCCTCGGGGGCATTTTCTCTTCGCTGTGGAATTCCAGCATGAAGCGCAAGGACGCAGGCGCACCGGCCGACATGGACAGCATGTCGCTGATCGGCGGCGGCCTGATCGCCGGCGAGGCGCTCGCGTTCCTCTCGCTGGGCATCATCGGCCTTGCTTCCCTGGCGCGGTAGACTCTCGCGCCGTGAGCCCATTTCGCCACAGTTATCTGCGTTACGAGGAATTGACGCGCATCGCGCACGACTGGGCGCGCGCCCATCCGGAGCTCGTGCGCGTCGCGAGCCTCGGCAAGAGCCCCGAGGGAAGGGATCTCTGGCTGCTCGAGATCGGCGCCGATCCCGACCGGCTGCGCCCTGCCGCGTGGGTCGACGGCAACATGCACGCCTCGGAAGTGTGCGGCTCAAGCGTCGCGCTGGCGATCGCCGAGGACGTCATCGCCGTGCAGCGCGGCGAGGACCGGCTCGATCTCCCCGCCCACGTCAGGGAGCGCCTGAAGAGCGTCCTGTTCTATGTCCTGCCGCGCATGTCGCCCGACGGCGCCGAAGCCGTGCTGCGCGACGGCCGCTTCGTGCGCTCGAATCCGCGCGACCGGCGCCCGCACCCGCCGGTGGCGCGCTGGGTGTCGGGCGACGTCGACGGCGACGGGCGCGTGCTTTCCCTGCGCAGGCAGGACCCTTCGGGCGAGTACGTGGAAGACCCCGAGCTGCCGGGCGTGATGCTGCCGCGGCGCCTCGAGGACGCCGGCCCCTACTACAAGCTGTGGCCCGAAGGCACGATCGAGAACTTCGACGGCACGCACGTTCCCGATCCGCACTACCTGTCGGACAACGATGTCGACCTCAACCGGAATTTCCCGTATGCGTGGACGCCCGAGCCGCAGCAGGTCGGCGCGGGACCCTTCGGCGCGAGCGAGCCCGAGTCGCGCGCCGTGATCGAGTGGGCCACCACGCACCCGAACATCTTCTCCTGGCTCAACCTGCACACCTTCGGCGGCGTGTACATCCGCCCGCTCGGCAACGCGCCCGACGCCAAGATGAACCAGAGCGATCTCGCGCTCTACCGGCAGATCGGCGAGTGGGGCGAGAAGATCGGCGGCTACCCGATGGTGAGCGGCTTCGAGCAGTTCATCTACGAGCCGGAAAAGCCGATCTACGGCGACCTCGTCGACTTCGCCTACCACGTGCGCGGCGCGATCGCCTACGCCTGCGAGCTGTGGGATCTTTTCGCGCGCCTGGGCATCGAGCGCAAGAAGCCGTTCGTCGATCACTACAGCCACCTCACGCGCGAGAACCTGCTCGCGCTGGCGAAGCTCGACCGCGACCAGAACCAGGGCCGCATCTTCCGCGGCTGGAAGCCGTTCCGCCACCCGCAGCTGGGAGAGCTCGAAGTGGGCGGCACGGTGCCGCTGGTCGGGCTGAACAACCCTCCCTACGAGATGATCGCCGAGCTCTGCGAGCGCCAGTCCGCGGCATACCTGCGCGTCGCCGCGCTCGCCCCGGCCCTCGAGATGGACGTGCGCGCGGCGGCGGGACGAGTAGAGATCGAGGTCGGCAACGCCGGCTACCTGCCGACCTACATCCTCGACTCGGCAAAGAAGCTCGCGCTCGACGCGCGCGTCTTCGTCGAGGTCGAGGCCTCGGGCGGCTGCTCGATCGATGCGCGCGACGCGCGCCTCGAGGTCGGCCACCTCGAAGGATGGGGACGCGGGCTTTATGCGGAATTCATCTTCGACCTGCAGAGCCGCGGCAGCACCTCGCGGCGCACCGTGTCGCTGCCGGTGCGCGGCAGCGGGCGGCTGCGCGTGCGCGCGAATGGGCTGCGCGTCGGCGAGGTCGTGAAGGAGATCGCGGTCGGGACTTAGCGGAGACAAGCTCATGCTCTCATCTCACAGCCGGGAAGCGCTGAAGAAGGTTTCCGCCGCGACGCTCACCACGGTGCTGTTCAAGCGCGGTTTTCGCAACGCGTTTATGCAAAACGTCTTTCTTTTGACTAAAAGCGCTCCGCGCATGGTGGGCGAGGCTTACACCTTGCGCTACATTCCGGCGCGCGAGGACCTCGACCAGCTCGGCGCCTTCGAGGGCCGCGGCCATCCGCAGCGCGAGGCGATCGAGGCCTGCCCGCCCGGGCAGGTGCTGGTGATGGACGCGCGTCGCGACGCGACGGCGGCCACCGGCGGCGACATCCTGATAACGCGGCTCATGGTGCGCGGCGCCGCGGGCATCGTCACCGACGGCGGGCTGCGCGACACCCCGACCATCGAGAAGCTCGACTTCCCGGTCTACTGCGGCGCGCGCTCGGCGCCGCTCAACCTGGTGCGCCACCACGCCATCGACAGCCAGGTCCCGATCGGCTGCGGCGGCGTGCCCGTCTATCCAGGCGACGTGGTGGTCGGCGACGCCGAGGGCGTGGTGGTGATCCCGGCGAAGCTCGCCGACGAGGTGGCCGCGGAAGCCGCGAAGCAGACTGAGTTCGAGGACTGGGTCGAAGCGAAGGTGAAAGAAGGACGCTCGATCTTCGGGCTTTACCCGCCGGATGAAAAAACGCGGGCCGAATACGAGGCGTGGAAGAACAAGCGCTGATTTTGTCGGTTATCATGCAACAGGCTACTTAGAGGAGGAGCCTTCCATGCTGCGCACGCTTTCATCGGCACTGGTGCTGCTCGCCTTTGCCTGGCCCGCGCTCGCCCAGGAGACCCTCGTCGTCTACTGGACCAAGGGGTTCTATTCCGCCGAGGACAAGGCGCTCGACGACATGGTCGACAAGTTTCAGAAGAAGACCGGCGTAAAGGTGGAACTGTCGCGCTATGCGCCGCAGGAATCGGTGCCGAAGGCGGTCGCGGCACTCGACTCGGGCCACCCGCCCGACGTCGCCTACGGCGACGTGTTCGACTTCCAGGTGGCGGGCAAGTGGGCGTTCGAAGGCCGGCTCGAGGACCTGTCGGACATCCTGCTGCGGATGAAAGACAAGTTCATGCCGATCACCCTCGAGACCACCTACCTCTACAACGACAAGGCGAAGAAGCGGGCGTACTACGCGTTTCCGACCAAGCGCCAGACGATGCACATCAACTACTGGAAGGACATGCTGGAGCAGGCCGGCTACAAGGAAGCCGACCTGCCGAAGGCCTGGAAGGCTTACTGGGACTTCTGGTGCGACCAGGCGCAGGCCGGCTACCGCAAGAAGACCGGCCGGCGCATCTACTCGGTCGGCAGCCCGATGGGCGTCGACTCGAGCGACTCGTTCTTCTCGTTCCTCACCTTCGTCGACGCCTACAACGTGAAGCTGGTCGACGACGACGGCAAGCTGCTCGTCGACCGGCCCGAAGCGAAGAGGGGCCTCACCGCGGCGCTGCGCGATTACGTGCACACGCTCGACAAGGGCTGCACGCCGCCTTCCGCGATCAACTGGAAGGACCCGGACAACAACGTCAACTTCCACAACAAGACGATCATGATGACGCACAACGCGACCATCTCGATCGCCTCCAAGTGGCTCGACGACGCCAACAACGACAAGCTCACGCCGCAGGAGCGCGAGACGGCGAAGAACAACTACTACGACCTGGTGCGCACCGGCGCGTTCCCGGCCAAGCCCGACGGCAAGCCGATGGTGTACCGCTCGGCGGTCAAGGTCGGGGTGATCTTCGCCGACGCGAGGAACAAGAAGCGCGCCAAGGAGTTTGTGCAGTTCATGATGCAGGACGAGAACCTGATCCCGTACGTCGAAGGGGCGCTCGGCCGCTGGTATCCGGTCACCCGATCAGGCGTGGCGCGCGAGTTCTGGACCAACGACCCGCACCGCAGGATCGTGCACCAGCAGTTCTCGGCCGGGACGGTGCCCTTCGAGTTCACCAAGAACTACAAGTTCACCATCCTCAACAACGAGAACGTGTGGGCCAAGGCGATGAACCGCGTCGCCGCCGAGAAGTGGACGGTGGAGAAGGCGGTGGACGAGATGATCGCCCGCATCAAGCAGGTCGCCGGCTAGGTGTGAAGCCGGGCCTTCCTTGGCCTCCGTAGCTATCCCCCATCGGCCGCCCGCCCGGCGGATGTCGTCATGGCAGACGTGGGGGGCAATCCTCGTTGCCCCTTACGTCCTCGTGTTCCTGGTGTTCGTGCTCTACCCGGTGAGCTACGGGCTGTGGCTCGCGCGCCATCCGGGGAGCTACGCGACGCTGTTCGACGATCCGGTGTTCGCCCGAACAGTGGCGAACACGATTGTTTTTCTAATTGTTGGAGTAAACCTGAAGTTCCTGCTGGCGCTATTCCTGTCGGGGTTCTTCGTGCACGAGCGGCGCTGGATACGCTGGCTTTCGGTGATCTTCATCATCCCGTGGGCGGTGCCGTCGATCCCGACCATCTTCTCGATCCGCTTCATGCTGAACCCGGAGTGGGGCCTCATCAACTCGACCATCTTCCGGCTCACCGCGATGGACGGCCCCAACTGGCTCAACGAGCCCACGCTCGCCCTGGGCATGGCGATGCTCACGCACATCTGGAAAGCGCTGCCGTTCTGGACGCTGATTCTGATGGCGGGACGGCTCGCCATCCCGAAGGAGCTGTACGAGGCCTCGAGCGTCGACGGCGCGAGCGCCTGGCAGAAGTTCCGCTTCGTCACCTGGCCCTCGATCCGCACGCTGTACCTGACCTCGACGCTGCTCTCCATCATCTGGACGCTCGGCGACTTCAACAGCGTCTACCTGCTCACCGGCGGCGGGCCGGCTGACCTGACGCACGTGCTGGCGACGCTCGGCATCCGCTACATCAGGCTCGACCAGGTCGACCAGGCGATGGCGACCATCGTCGTCGCGCTGCCCTTTGTGTTGCCTTTGGTCTGGTTCATGATGCAGCGGCTTTCCAAGTGAGTCCTAGCTTCGTCAGGGAGGCCAGGCTCTGGCTCATCGGCATTCCCGTTGCGCTGTGGACGCTGCTGCCGATCTACCACATTTTCCTGTTCTCGATCTCGACCAAGGACTCGGCGTTCTCGGGCCGCTGGTGGCCCGATCAGCCGACGCTGCGCAACTTCGGCACCGTGTTCCGGCAGGAGCATTTCTACCTGCACAATTTCTGGAACCAGATCTGGAACTCGCTCTGGATCGCTTGCGCGACCGGCGCGCTGACGCTCATCATCGCC
>WNGC01001529.1_pt1 | contig 14049 bp, 9 predicted proteins | sample 5400051 | NCBI WGS metagenome assembly WNGC01 (sample SAMN13153368, study PRJNA577476) | soil metagenome | isolation source: 20 cm soil or saprolite under grassland replicate 2 | place: USA:California | collected 2016-06-15 | reverse complement strand
GCGAAGCCCAGTACAGCGAAGGCTAGTACAAGCAGCGATTTGCGCATGTCAGGTCCTCGTTCTCAGCCAGCCGTAGCGCGTATTGCTGCGTGCGCCGCCGGCATCCGCGTACGACTGCTTGATCTTCGCCAGGTTGTCGCTCGCGTACTGCGGAAACGGGTTGTCGGCCGCTGCCCCGCCCGTCTGGAACTCGAGGATCCGCTTGAGCTCCGGCGTGATGCGGCTCTCGTAGTCCCGGGGCACCGGGGTGTAGCACTTGTCTTCATGGTCGCGGTCGTCGTCATCGTGCCCGCGGCGGCGGTCGCGATCTCGGTCGCGATCACGGTCGCGATCATCGTCGTCGTCGTGCTCGCACCGTGACCCGACCGTCCCGACCGGCAGAGCGTAGAGCCGCGCCGAGTTGAGGCCGAGGATCTTGCGCTTCACCCTCGGGGTGAGCTCGGGATAACCGTAGCGCCGGCGCATGGCCTCCGGGATCCGGAACCGCCACAGCGCCTCGATCTGCCATTGCGGCGAGCCGTACCACACCGCGTCCGAGCCGAACACGATGCGGTCCTCGCCCATGAACTTCAGGAGCTGGCCGAGAATGTGCGCGCATACCGTCGGGAACGTGATCACCGTCGAGGCGAACGTCGTGCCGATCTCGGCGTAGACGTTCTTGAACGGCGCGGCGAGCAGCGCCATCTCGGTGGTCCAAGAAATGTCGGGCACGCCCTCGCGCAGCACCCCGGAATTCACCTCGTTCAGCGCATTCAGGACCCAGAACGCAGGCTTGATGCACGAGTGATAGATGATGAAGTTGAATTGCGGCCAGTCGCCCGCGGCCCTGGGGATATCGATCGGGTGGCCGAGCTTCGGGTCGCGACCCACCGCGTTGGTCTGCAGGCCCTTGTGGATCGACAGGTTCATGAACCCCGGATGCTCCTTCAGGATGCGCCCGTGGTCCTTGCGCGCGAACTCGTCGATCTTCGCGTACGTGGGGTAGGCGACATCGGGATCGTCCAGCGCCCAGCGCATCATGTCGCTGTTCGGGTCGTTGTCGACCTTGGCGGCGGTGGCGATGTTGTAGCCCTTCCAGGAGTCGGGCTTCAGGCGCTCGATCTGCTCCTCGATGAACCACAGGTTGCCGGTGCCGGTGTAGAGCTGGCCGTGTCCGAGCATGCGCGTGGAGCCGGCGAGCTGGTTCACCCAGTCGCGCGTCGCCATCGTCTGCTCGGCGGTCAGGATCTCGTTCGCCTCCGACTCCTGCACGTTCTTCGGCGGCCGGGAGCCGCCGGCACCCGGGATGGCGGCGGAGTTGTTGTTGGTCATGATCGCCACGGTCACCTGGCTGTCGAGGTACACGTCCTTCATGTACTGAGCGAGGTGGAAGTTCGAGTTGAGGTTCGGCAGGCCGACGAGCGCCGGGTTCCACGGGAAGTTCACCCGCCCGAGCTCGTCGGGCAGGTTGTTCGGGTTGAAAGTGTTGGGGTTGCCCTCCGCGATGTCGCGCAGCGCGTTCCCGGGGCCGGTCCGGCTGGAGCGGATGATGTGGGTCTGATCGTCGAACACGAACAGGTCGCGCGGCGGGCCGCCGGCTGCATAGGCCTCGGACATCAGCATCTCGATCGGCCGCACGTCGAAGAACTCGCCGAACACCTGGTTCATCGCGATGAACGAAGCCGCGAAGCCGCCGGTGGTGGTCAGGAACTTGCGGCGCGACATGCCGAGCCGCTTGGCCGCTTGCGCCGAGAGCGCCGCGAGCCGCGCCTCGACCTCCTTCTGCTTGTCGGTCTGGCCGATCGGCATGTACTCGCCGTTCGACACCATCTGGGTCGGGATCGGCGAATGCGCCGGGTCGGCATGGTCCGCAGGCGCCAGCCGGTCGAGCTGCGCTTCGCTGAACCACGAGTCGTCTTCGCGGAATTCGGGTTTCTTCGTCGAGTCGGTCATTGCCTGCTCCTTCTAGTCGTCGTGGTCATGGTCATCGTCATCGCGTTCACGCCCTCCGGAGTGCGACACCGGCGGCGGGGGAAGCCGTTTGCCGCCCGGGCCATCGGCAAACGTCAGCGGGGAAGCCGCGCGCCGCTGGCCGACGCCCTTCTCGCTCCAATCGCACACGCCGTCCGGGAAAGTGGCCTGCAGCCGCGCCCATTGCGCGGACGAGAAGACCAGTGGCGCATAGTCGACGGAGTTGAGCGGCTTCAGCCGGCACTTCAGGATGTTCTCCTCCAGCGGCCCGCCGGCGACCTGGCGCGGCGAGGCGTGCTTCATCAGCCTCGGGTCCGCATCGCACAGCGCCATATCGGTGACCGGAGTGGAGAAGGTCGTGTCGCCGGTCAGGTAGCAGAGATCAAACGCCGTCGCCGGCTTCGCCTGGATGACCTCGGCCTGGGTGCGAACGGAGTTGAGCGTCTTTTTCGGGGCAGTGACGTTCAGGTTAGACAGCCAGGTGTCCATGGTCACGAACGAGTTCAGCGTCACGGCCGCGAACTGCGCGGCCGTAGCGGGCAACAGGCCGGTCCCATAGCGCCACATCACCTGATTGCCGTGGTTGCCGTCGTTGGCCGCGTTGATGCGGGCACGCTCGGCAAAGCTGCGCCAGATGTAGTGGATGCCCTGCTCGTCGTAGCCGCGCGAATCGATGATCGGCAGCTTGCCGAGGTTCTTGCCGCTCGAGACGATCCCGGCCCTGTAGGCGATATCGAGGGCCGGCAGGTCGGCGGTGCTGCGGTCTGCCCTGCGGTTCGAATCGGCATCGACGCCGCCGATCTTCTCGTTCAGCGTGACGAACTCCTCTCGCGTGATCGCCCCTGCGAGCAGCGCCTTCAGCCCATACTGGATGCCGACGTTGTCGCCGGTCTGCCTCGCGCGCGTGCTGTTGGGCGGGATGCCCGCTGTGGTGCCCCAGACGGCGGTGGCGAGGTCGGGGTCGCCGCAGCGCGTGCCGTTCGGATTGGTCACCGGGTCATAGACCAGCGCCGCCGGCAGCCGGCAGTTGTTGCGCGGCGCGCCCACAGGCGCCATCGCGCCCGTCGTCTGGTCGATCACTACGAACGGAACAAAGTTGCCCGGCTTGTTGTTGAAGCCGAACGAGTTGTTCCAGGACTGGCAACCCCGGTGATCGAGGTGGCCGTTGATCGCCGCCTTTTTCGCGTTGATCTGCGCCTGCGACAGGCCGGTCATCAACGCAGTCCAGTCCGGGCCGGCGTAGAAGTTCACCAGCAGCACGCAGTCGGTGACCTCCATGCCGGTGGTGATCGAATCGGGGTAGTCGCAGCTCGGCTGGATGCCGTCGAGCAGGCCGGGGAAGATCGAGGCGGCGGTGTTCTGCTGGATCGAGCCGCCCGAGCAGCCGTTGCCGAGCGTGTACTTGATCTCGCCGTAGGTGTCGACGATGTGCTCCTTCATCATCATCAGCGTCTCGGCATTCAGGACGCGGTTCGAGTTGTAGAGCGAGTCCGTAAGGCTGTTGTCGACGACCATGAAGCCGCGCGACAACGCCGCGTCATCGGCCCAGTTCTGCTCGCTGCGGAACTGCAGCCGCGGCTGGCCGGTCGAGGCGCCGAAGCTGTAGACCACCTTGCCGTTCCACTGAGCCTGCGGCGCCAGGGCCGACCACGGCCTGGCGGGATCGAACAGCACCGCGATGTCGTAGATGCCGCGATTGATCGTGCCGCGCTCGACGCGCACGATGTACGGCACCGTCAGCCCGGCGGTCGTAGTGGTCATCGCCAGATCGGCGGGCGCGCTTCCGGGCGTGTACGGCTTGAAGCAGTTGTTGGTCGGTGGCGGAGCGGGCGGGCTCGGGTCCGGCAGCGCGCTCGAGCAACCCGCGGCCGTCGTGCGATAGAAGAGCTTGTACTCGGTCGCGATGTTGCATTGCGCATCGAACGCAGACGTCGTCAGGCCGCTCGCGTTCGACGCCGGCGTGTCGCCCGATTCGGCGACCGGCGTGGGCGTCGCGCAGATCCATGGCGTGGTCTGCGAGCCCAGCAGCACCGGGCCGCCGATTGCGTGGTTGGTGATGGTGAGCGAAGCGCGCCGGCCTTTGGAGTCGGCGAGGAAGTCGTTGCGCCCGGGCACCATGCCGGTCAGCACGCCGCGCATCACGCCCGCGGTCGAATCGACACGAAACATGGCGGTGACGTCATGGCCGTTGAGCGACAGCCGCACCTGGCTCGGCGCCACGCTCTTCGGCACGCGCACCTCGACCAGGGCGTCGCCCCCGCTGATGAGGTCCGCGCGGTTAGAGAGGGTGACTATCTCGAGCTGGCCGGATGCAGCGTCTTTTGCAGATGCCGCGACAGCGAAACAGGCGAGCAGCGCCGCGACGGCGCGCACAAGTACGGACATGATTCCTCCCCGGATCAAACCGCTCCAGCGTCGTAAGCGATCTTGCCGTCCACGACGGTGAGAACCGGCCGCGTCTGGCGCGCCTGGGCGTCGCTGACGCTGAAATAGTCGCGATCGAGCACCACGAGATCGGCGAACTTGCCGACTTCGATCGAGCCCATCTCGTTCTCGCGGTTCAGATACCACGCGGCGGCGCGCGTGTAGCCATGCAGCGCCTGCTGGCGCGTGATCTGCTGTCCCGCATTGATCTGCTGCCCGAGGACGTTGAGGCCGGTGGTTGCATAGTGCATCGCGAACCACGGGTTATGCGGGGCGATGTGCACCCCGTCCTCGTGCAGCGCGGCGGGAATGCCGCTCGCGATGATTTGCGGGAAAAGTGGGCCCACCGGAGCACCGTCGGCGCGCGGAACGCCGTTCAGCCAGCGGAAGCCCGACATCGACACACCGCAGTTCAGTACCTTGAGGCGCGCGAGCTGATCCGGGGTCGCCAGGTCCACCGCCTGCAGACCCCAACGCAGGTCCCTGATGCCGAATTCGCGATCCATCGCCTCATAGGTCGAGACGACCTGCTCGATGCCCGCCACCGAGCCCTGGGCGTTCTCGTTGCGCCAGCCCGCCTTCGCGACCAGGCGCTGCGCTTCGTACCAGACGGCGTAGCCGTTCGCGTTCGACGGGGTGGCGAAGGGCGCGGCCCACTCGCCGATCGCGCCGGTGCGCAGCATGTCGTCGCCGAAGAAGAAGAACTGGTTCTTGAGCCGCTCGCGCAGCTCGGGCAGCTGATGATCGAGGTCGCCGAGCTCCGGGATGTATCCCTGGTTGTGCAGGAAGTTGATCTGCAGGCGGATCAGCGCGCGGTCCTCGCGGTGCAGCGCGCGCCACGCGTCGTACATGCGGTAGTGGTTGAGAGTGAACAGTGGGTCGGTCGGCTGCGGATCGAGCGAGGCCGGATTGAGCGTCCCGGTCGCCGCCGCAACCAGCGTCTGGTCGAGCACCGCCGTGATGCCGACGCTCGCCGAGAACGCCATGGCGTCGAGCGCGCTCCTCTTCTTGTCCTCGAAGGTCTGGCGGATGCGCAGGTGGTACAGCGCGCGGTTCGCCATGTTGGGATTGCCGCCGGCGATCGTGCCGTCGGCGCCGACGACGCACGGGCCCGCGAGCGGCGATGTCACGCTTTCGAAGAACTTCTTGCCCTCGCTATTCGTGCGCGCCGGGCCGCCGCCGCCCTGGTAGAGGAACACCGGCCGGTCGGGCACCACAGAGTCGATCTCGGCGAGCGTCGGCAGGCGCAACTCGGCGAACATGCGTGGCGTGCCGGCGCCCATGGCGGTGATGAACTGCCCCGGCGGCACTTCCGGCTGGGCGGCGCGGCGCGCGGCGAGCAGCGCCAGGACTCCGGCGACGTTCGAGGCGAGCTCCCACTGCGCCACGTGATAGCCGGGACGGTTGGCGAGGCTTACGAAGTGCGTATGGCTCTCGATGATCCCAGGCACCACCGTGCGGCCGTGCAGGTTGACGACGTTCGACCCCGGGCCGGGGTTGGCGGCGTTGCCAACCGCGACGAAGCGGCCGTCGCGGATGGCGACTGAACTGACGACGCTGTTGTCGTCGTCCATCGTGTGAATGCGGCCGTTGACGAAGGTGAGCTCCGGCGCAGCCGAACCGCCTCCGCGGGACCCCGCCACCGGCTGCGCTGCTTGCGCGGGGCCCGCCGGCAGCGCCGCGGCGACGCCGGCCGCCGCACCGGCCTTGAGCAAGTTGCGCCGCGACAGGCGCTTGAGATCGTTGTTTTCTTCGCTCATGAGGTTCTCCTCTATCAGGGATTCACCGCGGCCTGCGCGCTCAGCGCGTCCGCGTCCTCCTGCAGCAGGAATATTGGACGACCCCTCAAAAGATCTTCTGCCTGCACGCTACACCTGAGCGCGCGCGGCCATCCATTGGAAATCATTCTGAATTGATGCCGAATTCTCATGAATCGCCGCTATGCGCGCTCACATAATCGACGGCAACTCTTCTGAGGAGGGGAGATTTCATGTTCGGCAAGCACGTAGCGTTTCACGCACCGCTCGCCGCCTGCCTGGCGGCGGCGTTCGCCACCTGGGGACCGTCCGCAGACGCACGCGTGACGAGGATCGTCATCGATACGACCACTGCCATCCCCGGGCAGCCATACGAAGAGCTGACCGGGCGTGCCTGGGGCGAGCTCGATCCAGGCAATCCGCAGAACGCGCTGATTACCGATATCGAGAAGGCGCCGAAGAACGCCAATGGCAAGGTCGAGTACATCGCGAGCTTCCGCATCCGCAAGCCGACGGACATGAGGACGGCGAGCGGCGTGATGTGGCACGACGTGCCGAACCGCGGCGGCAACGTGGCCTTCCCGGCCGATTCCTTTGCGGCGAACGACATGCATCTCCTAAGCGGCTGGCAAGGCGACAACGCGGGCGCGACGCGCCTTCCCGCCAACGTCGACTGCAAACCACCGTATGTCGGTCCGTGCGCGGCACCGGTGTTCGCCAACCACTACGTGAAGACCCCGGTGCTAAACGGCGTGACCGGGCAGATCGTGGGCCGCATCGTGAACCGCAGCGGCCTCAACGCGCAGCCGCTGAACGTGATGGGCAACCCGATTCCGTATTTCCCGGTCGACGTCAACAGCAACGCCGGCGCGACGCTCGTTACCCATCTGCATGAAACCGTGAACGGCGTCATCACGCTCGGGGAGACCATCCCGAACAGCGACTGGAAATTCTGCGGCGGCGGCACGTTCGCGGCCCCAATGCCGGTGACCGCACTGCCGGTAAATGTGTGCATGAAGAACGGCTTCGACGCGGCCAAGCTTTATCAGCTCAGCTACACCGTCAAGAACCCATACGTGCTCGGCACCGGCACCGCGGCGTTCCGCGATGTCGGCTCGTTCTTCCGCTACGAGACCAAGGACGATTTCGGCACCGCCAACCCGATCGCCGGCGCGATCAAGTCGGAGATCGTGCGCGGCTCTTCGCAGTCGGGCAACTTCATCAGGCACTTCCTGTTCCTCGGCATGAACGAGGACGAAGCGGGCCGCATCGTGCACGAGGGCGCCTGGCCGCTCATAGCCGGGCGGCGCGTGGCGAACAACTCGCGCTGGGGCCAGCCCGACGGCGTGCTCGAGCTCTACCAGATGGGAAGCGAAGGCCCGCAGTGGTGGCATTCCTTCCCGGATCGCGTCCGTGATCTGCATCCCGGCGGGATCCTCGATCGCTGCCAGAGATCCGGTACCTGTCCGAAGATCGTGGAAACATTCGGCGGCGCCGAGGTTTTTGCGCTGAAGATGACCCCCTCCTGGGTCGGCACCGATCCCAAGAACGACATCCCTCTGCCCGAAAACGTACGCCGCTACTATCTGCCCAGCTCGACCCACGGCGGCGGCAATGGCGCCACGACCGAGAATCCAGCTAACGTTGGCGCAAACTGTCCTGGCAACAACTGGGGGACCGGCACGCTGCGCGCTAATCCTGTGCCTGCGACCGGCCTTGTCAACCGGATGCGCGCGGCTTTGCGTGACTGGGTCGTAAACGGGACGCCTCCTCCTCCGAGCCGCTGGCCGCTGATGCTGGGCGCCAAGAACGCGCGCAACCTGGTCGAGCCGACGAAAGCGGCGATGGGATTCCCGAGCGGCGTCCCCGGCATCCCGGATTCGATCTTCCTGCCGGAAAACTTCGTCTTCCCGGTGTTCGACTACGACTGGGGCCCGGACTACGATCACTTCGAGGCCTCCGGCGTTCCCGGCAACGCCCCGCCGCCGATCCTGCACGTGATCAAGATGATGGTGCCGCGCGTCGACGCCGACGGCAACGAGCTCGGCGGCGTGCCGACGGTGCAGCGTGACGCTCCGTTGGGAACCTACCTTGGCTGGAACATCACCGCCTCCGGCTTCCATACCGGCCAGGTGTGCAACTACGTCGGCGGCATGGTGCCGTTCTTCAAGACGAAGGCACAGCGCCTCGCTGCGGGCGATCCGCGCCTTTCGCTCGAGGAGCGTTACGGCACGCACGCCGGCTACGTCGGGGCAGTGACCGCAGCCGCGAACAACGCCTACAGCCAAGGCTACCTGCTGGCGGCGGACCGCGATGCTCTCATCGCACAGGCAGCGGCAAGCGACGTCTGCAACCAGCCCACCGACGGAGGTAAATGCAATCCAGCAGCACCGTGAGCAGTTTGTTTATAGAAATGGGGACGTATAGAAATGGGGACGGACCCCATTTTCCAAGCAGGGGGGAGAAATGACAGCAATAGCCAGTAACGCGCGGCGGTCGGCGCTTGCGCTCGCATGCGCGGCCGCCTTCGGCCTTGCAGCACCCGCCGCCGAGGCGCGCATCACCAGGTTTGTCGTTGACCCTGCGCTGTCGCAGTCGCCCACTTTCGAGGGCAGGACGTTCGGCAGCGTCGGCGCCTACGAGAAGCTGCGCGGCAAGGCCTACGGCGAAGTCGATCCGCGGGATCCGCAAAACGCGGTGATCACCGACATCGAGCTGGCGCCGCGCAATGCCCGCGGCAAGGTCGAATACTCGATGGACTTCTTCATCCTCAAGCCGGTCAACCTGCGCGATGGCAACCGCAAGCTGTTCGTGGAGGTGAACAACCGCGGCGGCAAGCTGTTCGGGCCGTTCAACGGCTCCGGCGGCGGCAACAATCCGACCACCGCCGCGGACGCCGGCGACGCATTCCTGATGAACCACGGCTACAGCATGGCGTGGAACGGCTGGGACCCGTCCGCGAGCGCGGGCGCCGACGGAACGGGCCTGACGATTTCAGTGCCCGTGGCGAAGCACCCCGACGGCACCGAGATCACCGGCCCCTCGTACGAGTACATCGTTTTCGACAACGCCACCACGACGCAAAGCGTCCTCACCTACGCCGCGGCGACTACCGACAAATCCAAAGCCACGCTGACGGTGCGCGATCACATTGCCGACACGCCGACCGTGATTCCGGCGACGGGCTGGGAATACACCTCGGAAGCCGGCACGGCAATCCGGCTGCTGCCTCCGGGCACGCGGTTCAAGCAAAGCGCGATCTACGAGTTCAGCTTCACCGCCAGGAACCCGATCGTCGCCGGCCTCGGCTTCGCCGCCAGCCGCGACTTCATCTCGTTCCTGCGCCATGCGCGCCACGACGACTACGGCAATGCCAATCCGTTGGCGCACCATGTAAGGCACACGTATACCTTTTCGGTTTCGCAGCCCGCACGTTACCTGAACGACTTCGAGACCCTCGGCTTCAACGCCGACGAGAGCGGGCGGCGCGTCATCGACGGCATCCTGAACTGGATCGGCGGCGGCAGCGGCATCGGCATGAACTTCCGCTTCGCGCAATCGGCACGCACCGAGCGCAACCGCCAGAACCATCTTTACCCGGAAGCGAACTTCCCCTTCACCTATGAGGCATTCAGGGACCCGTTCACCGGCAAGGTGGCCGGGCGCGCCGAGCGCTGCTCCGGCCTTGAGCGGGAGCACGGAAGAGACAGGCGCGATGACGATGAAGACGACGACCGGCGCGACGAGCATCGCGATACCTGCGCCAAGTCCCTGCAGGTGAATTCCGCCAACGAATATTGGGTCAAGGCGGGCTCGCTGCTGCATACCGATCCGCGCGGCGGGGACATTCGCCCCGATCCCGAGAACGTCCGCTTCTACCTGCTCTCCAGCGTCGAGCACACGGTCGCCGGATCCGCGCCGACGCCGGGCAGCTGCCAGCAGATCCGCAACACCACGGATCCCAACCCGGCCCTGCGCGCCTTGTTCATCGCGCTCGACGAATGGGTCAGCCAGGGTCGCAAGCCGCCCGAGAGCCAGGTGCCCGATCGCGAAACCGGCGTGTATTCCGTTGCGCAGGCCAATGGGCTCGGCGTGGTCCCGCAGGCGGCGCTCGGCTTCCCGAGCATCCCGGGCGTGGCCTACAGCGGCGTGATTACCGTGCGGCACCTGTTCAACTTCGGGCCGCGCTTCAACGACGGGATCCTGGATGTCAATCCGCCGGCGTTCTCCGGCCCGGTGTATCCGTCGTTCGTCTCGAAGGTCGACAAGGACGGCAACGACGTCGCGGGGATTCGACTGCCGCCGGTGGCGGCGCCTATTGCCACGACCACCGGCTGGGGGCTGCGCAGCGCGGCGTTCGGCGGCGGACCGGCCGGCGGCAACATGGACGGCTGCGAATCCTCCGGTCAATGGATCGCGTTCCAGGCCACCAAGGCCGGCCGCCTCGCCGTCGGCGACCCGCGTCTTTCGCTCGAAGAGCGCTATGCAAGCCACGCCGGATACGTGCAAGCGGTGGCGAGCGCGGCCCGGAAGCTCGAAAAGCGGCGCCTGCTGCTCGAGCAGGACGTGCAGCGCTACATCGATGCGGCTGAAGCCAGCGACGTGCTGCGCTGAACACAATACAAGGGAGGATTTCCATGAAAACCAGAATCGCGCTCGCCGTCGCGGCGGCATTTTCTCTTTCCGCGCAGCTCGCCGAAGCGCCGCACGCGATCACCAACATGATGACGACGATTGAAAGGGAGGAAGGATGAAACAGTCAACGCTAGCACTCCTGGTCGCAGGAATCGTCTGCGCGCCGACCTATGCCGCCGCGCCGATGTCCTGCGAGAGCCTGGCGGGTCTACACCTGCCCGACACGACGATCACGACCGCCACGGTGGTGTCAGCGGGCGCGTTCAACTCGGCCATCGTGACGACCGCATGCCGCGTCGCCGGGTCGATCAAGCCCACGAGCGATTCCGACATCCGCTTCGAGGTCTGGATGCCCACGTCCGGCTGGAACGGCAAGTTCCTGTCCGCCGGCGAAGGCGGCTATGCCGGCAGCATCAACTACGGCGGCATCGGCGGCGCGCTGAGGCGCGGCTACGCCGGCGGCTCGACCGACACCGGCCACGTCGGCGGCACAGCGGACTTTGCGCCGGAACATCCGGAAAAGGTGACCGACTTCGGCTGGCGCGGCAAGCACCTGCAGGCGGCGCGCTCGAAGGACATCATCCGCGCCTTCTACGGCTCGCCTGCGAAGCACTCGTACTTCAGCTCGTGCTCGAACGGCGGGCGCCAGGCGCTGATGGAGATCCAGCGCTTCCCCGAGGACTACGACGGCCTGCTGGTGGGCGCTCCAGCGAACAACTGGACGCACCACTTCGCCGGCTTCATCTGGAACGAGCAGGCGCTCTTCAATACGCCGGGTAGCCACGTCAGCAACAGCAAGCTCGCCGCGGTGCAGGCGGCGACGCTCGCCAAGTGCGACGCGCTCGACGGCGTGACCGACGGCGTCGCCGAAGACCCGCGGCGCTGCAAGTTCGATCCGGTCTCGATCGCCTGCCCTGCCGGCACCGATGGTCCGAGCTGCCTCACGCCGCCGCAGGTCAGCGCGGTGAGGAAGATCATGGCCGGGCCGCGCAACCCGCGTACCGGAAGGCAGATCTATCCGGGCTACTTCACCAGCGCCGCCGGCGAGGCTGCCAGCTGGCCGGCGTGGATCACCGGTCCGGCGGTGCCCGGCGCGTCGATCCAGGCGTTCTTCGGCAACGGCTTCTTCGGCCGCATCGTCCACGAGATCCCGGCCCCCGGCGTATGGGACTTCTCGAGCTTCGACTTCGACGGCGACATGGCGTTTACCGACCGCAAGACCGAGGGCACGATGAACGCGACCGAAGCGGACCTCAGCCGGTTCACCCACCGCAACCGCCACGGCAAGATCATCATGTGGCACGGCTGGGAGGATCCGGCGATTTCCAGCGCCGACGCGGTCGACTACTACGGCCAGGTGGTGCGGGAGAACCACGACTCGAAAGACTTCTTCCGCCTGTTCATGGTGCCCGGGATGCTCCACTGCGGCGGCGGGCCCGGGCCCAATGCCTTCGGCCAGTCGCTGCCGCAAGCGCAGCCGCTCAGCAATGCCCCGCAGCACGACATCCTCAGCGCGCTCGAGCGCTGGGTGGAAGACGGCGTCGCGCCCGAGCGCATCGTGGCCGTGAAGTACGTGAACGACGTGCCGGCGCAGGGCATCGCGCGCACGCGCCCGCTCTGTGTTTATCCGAAAGCGGCCGTGTACAAGGGCCGCGGCAATACCAATGACGCAGCGAACTTCGAATGCCGCAAACCCAAGGACGACAAGCACGACCACCAAGACGACGATTGAGAAAACATCTGAAACCCCTTGAGGCGAGGAGAACCATGGAATAGGAGCCGCGCAAGACTGTTCTTACCGCATGGGGAGAAAAAACCGCTACGCAACAAGCCTCGCCATGGACAGCATTTCGACCACGTCAGAAAGGAGAGGACGATGAAGAAGCTTGCAATCATCACCGCGGTGCTCGCGGCGTTCCCGGCGCTCAGCGCCTCCGCAGACGACAAGATCCGTGCCAGGCTGATGGGCTTTCAGGAGGTGCCCGTCGTTTCGACGGAAGCCAGCGGCACACTCGAAGCCGTAATTAGCCCGAACGGCGACGCCATCGACTACGACATCACGTACACCGGGATGCAGGGCACTGTGACTCAGTCCCACGTGCACGTCGGCCAGCGCAGCGTCAACGGCGGCATTGTCCTATGGGTGTGCGGCACGGCGCTGAATGTTCCGGGCGTCACCAATACCCCTGGACCGGCGGGCACGCCGACCTGCACTTCCCCCAACGGGCATTTTGCCGGCACGTGGATGGCGGCGAACGTCCAGACGGTCACAGCCCAACAGCTTGGCGGGAATATCGAGGAAGTCATTACCGCGATCCGCGCGGGTGCGGCATACGCGAACGTACACACGCTAATTTCCCCCGGCGGCGAGATCCGCGGCCAGATCCGCGCCAACCGCAGAGACAGAGACTGACGTACCGCTGTTAGTAAAAGCGCCCGACCCTTAGCGGGGCTGGGCGTTCTCTTTTGTCCGCGGATGATCCATAGGCCGTCGCGAGCAAACGGCCAAGCTGGGCGAGCTTAAGCGCTACGACTTCAAGGCAGCGCGCGCCGGGTTGTCTGGATATCCAGCGCGATCGTATTCGCTAGCAAGAGACTCCAGAACTTCGCGCACGGCGTTTTTCTCCTCGCTCGAGAGTCCGCTCATTCTCGAGGTAAATCGAGCCTTATCTTCCGCAGGCGTATCGCGCGGAGGTTCGGTCAGCGTGCCGCAAATCGCATCGGCGATGTCTCCGGCTTCCTTGAGATCCAATGCCATCGTGAGGAAGCCTGGCAAGTAATACCGAAACCCTTCATCAAGCATGAAGTGAACGCACGCCGTGGGATCAGCCGGATACTCAGCTCGCAGCTTTTGGTAGCTCAGGTCCTCCCAGCGCTTGCCCTTAAAGTAACGAGCAACTCGATTGCCTTCGTACTCTGGAATCCAGGGTCTAGTCTCGGCGATCCTGTCATCGCCCGGATAGGCTCGGTCGGAGAATGCATTAGCCAGGTTGCGCCTCAACTTCTCGATATCAAAGGCCACGGCAGCCCCTCATTTGTTCGGTGGAACCGGGCAGTTCGCGCAGCCCTTCTGCTGCATGGTCGCTATGCATCTGTTCGCCGCGTTGCGCGCATCGTTGGCAGCTTGTCGATGTCCGGCATCATTATTAGCGAAGCACGTGTTGTTAATTTCATCACGAGCCTGAGCGCAGCGAATGTTCTTGTAATAGTTGTCGAGCAACTGGGGGCAGTCTTGACTTGGGTCGCAGCGACGCGGGATCTTGCACGCGGCATCGACCTCGTC
>WNGC01001526.1_pt1 | contig 14057 bp, 14 predicted proteins | sample 5400051 | NCBI WGS metagenome assembly WNGC01 (sample SAMN13153368, study PRJNA577476) | soil metagenome | isolation source: 20 cm soil or saprolite under grassland replicate 2 | place: USA:California | collected 2016-06-15 | reverse complement strand
TTTTCCAGCGCCATCTCGCTTTCAGATTATCTGAAACGCCATTGTCATTCGCACAACAGAAGCTCTTGGAACAGCCCGGCGCGGCCGAACGAATCGGAAACATCGATGCCGGCCTGATCACAAGTCAGGTCGAACTGGTTCGCCAGGCGTTTCACGAGGCATTCGCGGCGGCGTTCACCGGCACGTTGCGTCTGAATCTGATCTGGCCCATCGCGATCGCAATTTTGGTGGCAATAACGCTAAGAAGTAAGGAAGCCAAAACGGGGAAAGCGTGATCCCTAGGGCCAAATCTTAGCGCGGAATGAGGGTTTCTTTGAATTCACGCACGCGTGAACCTTTTGCTGAAACCAACCCAGAAATTCCTGGTTGTGCTGGGTAGTGATGACGGGATTTTAACGGTGCGGTTGAGGCGGGTTCTGTGCTTCCCGTGCTTAGCATACTTCACACCGGCGGAGGGAGTCACCGTGAACCTCTGCACCCCGTCATCGCTTTGATCAACGTCGGTTCCGCAGGCAGCAGATTTTAGACGACCGACAGTTGGGGCTGATAGTTGGGAGCGTGAACCTCGCCTGGAGCCGAAGAAGCTAGTCAGCCGCCCTGCTACCCTCGAGCCATTGCGCCCACGATCAACACGACGAAGACTGTCGCCACGGCAATAGCGATTTTCGCTTCGACGGATAAGTTCATAATTCTCCCTTCAACTTTGGCGTTCATCCGGATCACCGCTTTTTCAAATATTTTGCTTTTTGATCGCTTCGAATTTCAGCGTACTTATGGATGGCAGGCGAAACACGGCGTTTCGCGATGATTTCTTGGCAGCATGACCGCCCGCCAGGGGTATCCCTAGGCGCAAATCGTAGCCCGGAATGGGAGTTTCTTGGAATCCGCGTGCGCGTAAATCTTTACTGAAACTAACGCAGAAATTCCTGGTTGTGATGGGTAGTGATGACGGGATTTTACGGTGCGGTTGAGGCGGGTTCTAAGCTTCCCGTGCTTAGCACACTTCACACCGGCGGAGAGAGTCACCGTGAACCTCTGCTCCCATCATCGCTATTACAATTTTGCCGGGTAGAAAGCCTAGGAATAAGGGCATTTATACCATGAAAATCACCCAACAATTCGTCATCGCGTGGATGCGAAAGGAGGGAGCCTCGGCTGACGAGCTTGTTGCGGTGCATTCGCGTCCGATAAGTTCTTCCGATGCCGACGGAGCACGGCAGAAATTCGAAAAGGGAGATGCTATTGAAGGCTTTATCCCGATTGTCTTCCTGGATGAGCAGCTAAACAGCTCGGAATTGCGATCATGGCTCCAAGCAGAAGCTATGCATCGGTGCCATTTGATCTGAGGAGGAAGTGACCTCTCACGTCTCGTTAGACATGTCGATTGAAATTTTAGCCTATGGACGAGACGGTCACGAAAACAGAGAAGCTGGTTGGAAAATACTTCCACAGCGCGGATGAGAATAATAAGGTCGAATGGCAGGGTGTAGTGATCGGAGAACCGCGTGCCGGCTGGTATCTGGTGCAACTATTCGACTGGGCTTCAGGCGAGCCAAGCGTGGAAAGACTTGTGCCTATCGAGAAGATGGTCGGTTGGTTATTTTATCCTGATCGCGACACGATGAGGTCTAGCTCGAAATACATATAACTGACGCACGAGACCTGGCCTGGAGGCATAGGAATGCCAACCGTCGCCATGCCGACGCTCACCGCATCGCCGATAGCTACGCTACAGGGCAACGTGCCAAGGCGTTACCTCGACTGGAGCCGTAATATTTCCCGAAAATAATACGGCCAGCGAGCCCCTTCGGACGTTTTGTTTTTAGCCCCCAGATGAATTCCCGCAATTCTCGAATTGTTCACAATAGACTAGCTTCGCAACTCCTATATCGACTCTTGGATTGGCGAGAGTGGAGCGAGCTCAAGCTAGCGGAAGTATCGGGCGTTCTCCCGAGTGTTATCTCCGCGCATCTCAGCGGCCAGCGCCCTATCTGTCCCCAGCATCTCGCTGCGTATCTCAAAGTCTTAGAGCGTGAGGAGCGCAGTGCCTTGCTGGACGCCTGGTTGCAGGACAACGCGGATTGCCAGGTGATCGCGAATCTGCTCGACGGAACTAGGACCGATTCGATGCGGTCAGTTGAAGAGAACCGATCTCGAATGCTCGATTGGTGGGCGATGGCGATCATGCGCGATTCCAGGATCGCTAAAATCTTCCACCGTTTCCGCACCAAAGCTGCCTTCAAGTTTCCTTTGGAGCTCTTACCGCCGGTGAGCGCGACCGCCGTTCAATTCCAAGCTTGGCTGCTGGAGACGGCTTGTAGCCTGTTCGTTCGCGTTAAGCACGCTGCGGTTGCCTTGGTTACTCTTGTTTTGGCTTTGTGCCAGCAAGGCAAGGTAACTCAGCAGGCGGGAGAGCTGGCCGAGCAGGGAGGCGAACTGGCTGAGAAGGCAGTCGCAAATTCGCTCGCAGCTACGTTGGTCGCACCAGCTCTGGCGGAGACAACGGACTTCAATTTCGATGTGAGAGACCCATCACGCGCGGAGGACAGCCGAGAGAGTAAGATTGCATCGCGAGCCATCGTTAAAGGCGGCCCGAGTCGGGCACAGCCAAAGTACCAGGTTGGTCCGGCACTTCGTATTCAGAGAGCAATCGACCACGAGTGGCACAGACTTGTTAGGGCACACAAGAGTGTTGCACACCGCGATTAGTCGCCTAACTGGTGACGCGCATCCGCGGCGATTCAAACAAACGCACCGCAAGTAGCGGACAAGCTAAAAGCTCATCCAACTGTAGAACGCCTGCGGATATATCTGCCACGACGGCAAATCCGAGCATTCTTGCTGCAACATTCCATCATGTCGTCAGGGCGATTTGCTGGGCACGACTTTTCCGGGCTCCGACGCTGGTGCCTTGACGTTTACATCGACTTTCTTGGTCTCGCCGCCGCTACCGCCGAAAAATTGGCCGCCGAAGAAGAAGAGCGCTGCGGCCACGATGATTATAAAAATTACGAATATGGCCACGACTGCGGCGTTGCTGCCGGCGCCACTATTATTATCAGCCATAAAATTTATCCTCCTTTATGCACTGATCATTCGCTTTTCGTGCACGATGTGAGCGTGTTCGGCGATTGAGTAGGATCATCGTGCCAGCCTGCTACGAATAGTTTTGAAATGACCAACTTGTGCACGTGGCCGCCTCCCTCGCCGTGAAAGCGCGGAAAAATAGCAAGGGCCTAGATATGTGGGCCTCGTTTGCGGCAATGCTTTTTCGCAAATGTTCACGAAACGTGAATAGATCGCGCACATCTAACGACTAAACACTACTATTATGAAAAAACTTACCAGTTTACTGATAGGCTGTTCACTGGCGCTGGCTGGAGCCGCGTTGGCGCAACAGCCAGTCGAACAGCAATCACCGTCAAAGGGCAAGCACGCCCCGGAAAAAACGCACGCGCCTCAAGCGCAGCCCAAGCCGAATGCGGCGAAGCCCGAGGCCCCAGCTGCGAAGCAGCACGGAGCGATGAAGGAACATCCGGCTACTCCGGCTACGCATGAGCCCGGTGCCACGAAGGAGCACGGAGCGACGAATGAGCCCGGTGCAGCAAAGGGCCAAAAAGCTCCAGCGAAGGAGGGATCTCCGACCGCCCCAAAATCGAATGTTTCTGGTCAGGAGGGAAGCGCGGCAACGCCCAGCGCCAGGCAGCAGCGGATTGAGGAGCGGAGGAAAGGGATGAAGACGCCGGCGCCAAACGCGAAGGGACAGCCGAAAGCCACTCCGGCAACCGCGGGGGCGAAGCCCACTGCAGCTCCGCCAGCGCCAGCTTCGCCAGCCGGCAAGCCAAATGCGGTAGCTAATGCGGGGGCCAAGGCGAAGAAGCCCGATCCACAGAAGGTGCAGCAGATCAAATCGCAACACGCGAACTTCCGTGCGCAACCAAAACCGCAGCAGGTTCCGGCGGTTACCTTTGACCAAAATCGCCGGATTGAGAGAAGCGAACAATGGCAGGGTCAGCAATACGAAGTATTCCGCTCGTATCATCCGGAATGGCACGATCAGGGCTGGTATCATTCGCATTACAACCGTGTGGAGCTGATCGGTGGCGGTTATTATTTCTGGAACAACGGGTACTGGTTTCCGGCATGGGGTTACAGTCCTTCGGCCCAATATTATGCCTACGACGGACCGATCTACGTAGGACACCGCGCTGAGCCGCCGGATAAGGTGATCGCCGATGTGCAGGCCGTACTGCAAGAGATGGGTTATTACCAAGGTGAGGTGGATGGATTGCTCGGGCCGTTGACCCGCGAGGCGCTCACCGCCTACCAGACGGACAACGGGCTCACCACAACAGCGGCAATCGATCAACCGACGCTCGATTCCCTCGGGATGGGATAAAGCTTAGTTAATCGACGATAAGCCGCCGTGGCGCACTGATGCTTCGGCGGCTTTTCAATGTACGCCAGCCTCCTTTTGATCGATGTCGGTTCGGCGCAAAAGATAATCAAGTCCGCCAACGCGGTACCATCTGTAACCGTAACCTTCCAGCATGATGCGGTGTTTGCCGGAGTCGTTAGACCGGCTGTGGTCCTCAGCAAGAAGGTTAACGAGCAGTTTACCGTGTTCTCTCTTAACCTTAGGGTCTATGAGAATTTCACGCGGTTGTTCGTGGAAATTGTGTAAGAACAGCACCGAATTATTGCGCCAGTCGTACCGGACAGCGAGGACTGCGGGGTCGCGAATTTTCAATATTGTGAAATCGCCCCATCCAATCTCGGGAACTTCTTTGCGCATTCGAATGATGCGCTCGGTCCAGTTCAACATCGACTTCGGATCGCGCCGCTGGATCGCCGCATTCACGTGTTGATAACCGTAGGGTCCCTTGTCGATTACTGGAATGTGCGGTTTTTCGTTTTTGGTGAAGCCCCCGTGTGGTTCGTTTGACCATTGCATCGCGGTCCGCGCGCAAGCGCGTTCCTTGAGCGTGAGATCGTCACCCATGCCGAGCTCGTCGCCGTAGCGGACAACCGGTGTTCCCGGTAACGTGAACATTAAACTGTAAGCCAGTTCCAGCCGGCGCTGATCGCCTCCAAGCATCGGCGCAAGACGTCGTCTGATCCCGCGATCGTAAAGCTGCATGTTCTTGTCCGGCCCAAACGCTTTGAACACGGTTTGCCGTTGTTTCTCTTGGAGACGGCCGAGATCGAGTTCGTCGTGATTTCGCAGGAACAAGCCCCACTGCGCAGTCGCCGGTCGCGGTTTGGTTGCTTTCAAAGCTTTGATCAACGGACGCGTATCGGCGGCCGCCAATGCGTAGAACAGGTTTTGGTTCACCTGAAAATTAAACATCATGTGCATGCGGTCGCCGTCGTCGCCGAAGTAATCCATGTCGGTTTCCGGCAGGACATTGGCTTCGGCCAGCACGATGCAGTCGCCCTGTCGCCACTGAAGGAATTCGCGGAACACGCGTAGCATGGCGAACTGCTCCTTTGGTTTTCGCACGTTTGGTCCCTTGGTCGCGATGATGAAGGGTACGGCGTCCATACGAAATCCGGAGACGCCTGCCTGTATCCAAAATCCCATGATCTTGAGTATCTCAGCCTGCACCTCGGGATGTGAGGTGTTGAGGTCGGGCTGGAAATCGTAAAACCGGTGGAAGTACCATGCTTTGGCTTCGCGGTCGTAGCTCCATGTTGTTTTTTGGACGCCCGGAAAAACCATTCCCTGATTCGAGCGCGGCGGTTTCTTCTTCGACCAGACGTACCAATCGCGATATTTCGAATTTGGATCGGAGCGCGCCTGCTTGAACCACGGATGCTGATCAGAAGTGTGGTTCACTACCAGGTCGATCAAGACACGGATGCCGCGTTGTTTTGCGCCATGGGTGAACTCAATGAAATCGCCCAGTGTGCCGTATCGAGGATCGACATTGTAATAATCGGCGACGTCATAACCGCCGTCCAGGCAAGGCGAAGTTTGAAATGGCATCAGCCAAATCGCGGTCACGCCGAGTCCATGCAGATAATCGAGCCGACGCATGAGTCCCATGAAATCACCGATCCCATCGCCATTAGCGTCCATGTAAGCATCCACCGACACGCAGTAGATGATCGCGTTCTTGTACCAAAGATCGTTGATCATATGCGGGCAAAACAGGGAAACAACGAGCGGCGTTCTCCACTGTTTGATACGTGAGTGACAGCAAGCTTGGTTGGCCGTTCACCCGGCACATTCCACTTGCACGAGGTTCAGTGATTGCCGTAAAAAACGCCCCGTGAAAGGATCTCTTATCACTCTACTCTCGGCCATCTCTCTCGTCCCACTCCGCGGCCTCGCCCGACTCCGCCTCAGTGAAAAGGAGAAGTAAGAAGTAAGAAACGAGGAAAAGGCAGAAATAAAAATTAAGAATTAGGAATTAAAAGGACGACGGGAAGAAATAAGCGGAGAAAAAATTAAAATTAAGCAACAAGCCAGTCGCGGCGAAGTGCTTGTTCGAATGCGCGCGATTGGTCGGGGCCAAAACTTTTCGGAGATACGAATTAATAGGGAGAAGGGAGAAATTAATGAGGATACTGACTATAACAGCAATAGCTGCATTGGCGTTACCGTTCATGGCGCTAGGCCAGACAACGGAGCCGCAGCAGACGCAGGGGCAAACGAATCAGCCGCAGACTACTGCGCCGGCAAAAGGGAAGAAAATGCGTCCTGAGCAGGAGCAGGCTCAACCGCAGGCAAAACCTGAGACGGGCACAAACGTACGTGGACAACCACAAACGAACATTAAGGGTCGCGCTCAGGAGCCAAACAAGAACGAACAACTTGGCGTAAACAAGAATGAGCCAGGCAGAACTCAATCTGGTATGCGTTCGGGCACGAGCCGAACCGACGTGAATCAGTCGACGAGCCAGACAAACGTAAATCAATCGACCAGGGTTAACGTGCAAGAGTTCAAATCGCGTCACAGCGAAGTGTTCAGTCTTGGGCGGCACCCGAAGGAGTTCTTTATCCAACGATTCGGGTCGAACCATGTCCGGCTGATCGGGAACACGTACTTTGCGTTCGTGGACGGCTGCTGGGTCGCAATTGACGTAGACGGCTTCGTCTATTCGGAGCGGGTGATCTGCGCCGGCGATCCGGAGTTTATTGAAGTCGAGTAACGCAGCCTCTGCGCTACACAAAAGCGCTCCGCTGAAAATGCGGGGCGCTTTTTTTGATAGTGAAAAGATCCCGCAACCGACACGGCTGCCGCCACAGAGATTAGAACCCAGCCGCGATCAGCATACGACGCGAATTAAAAACTATGGATAAAGCACAACCGAAAATCCTTCGTGGAACCGAAGGACTGGGAACCGTAACGACACAGACGATTGAGGAGCGGGCGCGCGAGATTGCGCGCGGCGACGGACGTGCGGAGGTAAATGATTTCGACCGAACTCGTGCAAGCGAGGAATTGGTCGGTCCTAAATCAGGCTCGGAACAGCTGCGAACGGTCGGGGAACTGGATCGCGACTGGTACACTCCACGCGGGTCGTCCGGCGAGAAAGTTCGGACGGTGCGTCCTGAAGATGAGGAAAACATTCCTGAAAAGTTGGTTCAGGAGGGCATTGAGGAAGCTGACGACGATCAGCGCTCAAAGTCGGGGCGAACTGGCGAAAGGCAGAAGTAAGAAGGCAGGATTAAGAATGGAGCCTATGGAATAAGCGACATAGATAGAACCACGTCGCCAAAATTGCAGCCGGCACGGCTGCCGCTACAGCAAAAACCAGGTTAATCACAAAGCAATTCATTTACTCTCTTTCGAACCGATCTCCACCAGGCGCTTGGTCAAAAAGACAAGTCCCGCCATCTGGACCCATTCGGAGACGATATTGCCCACCACCTGGCCCCATTTGCTGTCGACGTTCATTCGTAGAAACAAAATTGCCCAGCCGATCCCGGTACCGATGATAAAGACCAAGAGCGAATGCCGATGCAGAGTGTCCAACCAGGCGGGACGCTCTTTTCCTTTGACGGGCCGGCTCTCGGCCGAGCCCACTTCATAAAGAAACTTTGTGCCGAGAATAATGACAACCGAGCCGCTCCAGTCAGCAATGGCATTCCCAAAAAATGCGCCTACGTGCGTTTTTGGATCGAACAACCGGTAACCGATGATCCAGACAATCAGGAGACCGACCGCCACGAGACTGAGCGAGTGGCGGTAAAGAAAGCTACGCTTGCGGCGACGAGGCATGAGTTACTAGCTCATCGTAGTGGGCAAGAAAGTCGGCGGCATCGCGGTAGATGGCGACTGCACCCGCGTTACGCAACACCGATTCCGATGTTCGGCCGCAGAGAAACGCAATCGTTTTGAGTCCGGTTTTTGCGGCGGCTTCAATGTCGAATTTTGTGTCGCCGACTGTCACCGCGTCGCGAGGTGAACTGCCACCAAGCTTTTTCAATGAGGCGGCAAAGATGTCGGGCGCAGGTTTGGAGTTGTCGGCATCGTCCGCCGAGACGTACCCATCAATGAGGCCGTCAATCTTAAGAAGGTCGATGTAATATTTTGTGTCAGCCTTTTTGCCCGAGCTCGCGAGCACGATGCGTTTGTTGTCGTCGCGGATCCGCTGAAAAAGTTCACGCACTTTCGGAAACGGCCGCACTTTTGGGAGATATTCGTTTCTGAACACATCGGACCGATAATCATCCAGCTCTTTGCCAAAACGCTCGATCTCATCCGGCCTGAGGAACTCGGGTAAGTATTGATCTGAGCCTTTGCCGATTTGCGCGCGCAGTTTTTCGCGAGGGAATTGTTTGCCGAACCGGCGGAATGCGCGGTCCCAGGAATCGACGTGTAGCTCGTTGGAATCGACCAGGGTCCCGTCAATGTCGAAGATAAAAGCGAGTACCGAGAGTAAGGACATGTTCTCGAATTAAATCGCCTTTCGGTAACGAATCGCGCTGAGGCCATTGGAATTTTCTAACGAGCTCCGACTTTAGTACATGAATGGCAATAATCGCCAGGGTATGCGTTGTTGATACGCGCGATATCGTTCTCCGAATTCGCGTACGAGGAAATTTTCTTCAGCACGACTGAGCGCGATGATAGGCAGGCAGATCAACGCTAACAAAAGCAAGCCGATGATGCTCAAGGGTCCGAGCAGGACTGGCATTTAGCGACGAGGGTAGGAGCGAGCGAGTTGGGAAGCGAGCGAGTTTCAATTAAGATCAGCAAATGCAATGAAAGCGATTCGAGTAAATGAATTTGGTGGTCCGGAAGTTCTCCGGATGGAAGAAGTGCCGACGCCGCAACCCGGTTCTGGTGAAGTGCTGGTTCGAATGCAGGCGATCGGTGTTAACCCAGTGGAGACTTACATTCGCGCGGGAAAATATGCGCGATTGCCGGCGTTGCCTTACACGCCAGGCAACGATGGCGCCGGCGTGATCGAGCAAGCCGGCTCGGATGTCACGGAATTTAAAGCGGGCGATCGAGTTTATACCGCGGGATCATTAAGCGGGACCTATGCCGAGTTTGTGTTGTGCAAAACGGAGCAGGTTCATCGCCTGCCGGGAAATGTCTCGTTCGCGCAGGGCGCGGCCATGGGCACGCCGTACGCGACGGCGTATCGCGGGTTGTTCCAGCGCGCCGACGCCAAGCCTGGTGAAACAGTTCTGGTGCACGGCGCGAGTGGTGGGGTCGGGACAGCAGCAGTGCAACTGGCGCGTGCTCGCGGTCTGCGCGTGTTCGGCACCGCGGGCAGTGACGAAGGACTGAAGCTCGCGCGCGAGCAGGGCGCGCACGAAGCGTTCGATCACGGCGCGCCCGATCATTTCGAGCAGATCATGAGGGCCACCGGCGGGCGCGGCGTTGATGTGATCGTGGAATTACTCGCGAACGTGAATCTCGGGAAGGATCTGACCATTCTCGCAAAGGGCGGACGGGTCGCGATTATCGGGAGCCGCGGCCGGGTGGAGATCGATCCGCGCGACACGATGCAGCGCGATGTCGATCTTCGCGGAATGGTGTTACCAAACACGCCGCCGGCGGAGATGGCGAGCATTCACGCCGCGCTTGTTGCTGGATTGGAAAACGGGACATTACGTCCGGTGATCGGCAAAGAATTTCCGCTGTCTGAAGCAGCCCAGGCGCATCGCGCGGTGATGGAATCGGGCTCGCTTGGAAAAATTGTGCTACGCACAAGTGAGAAGTGATTGGTGATTAGTGATCGGTGGATCGGCACACGCTCCGAAAGCGTTCGTTACACCCTTTGCCAGATCTTAGTCATATCTTTTTCTGGCAACGCGCGCAGAACCACGCGGTGCGGCCGCCGATCTTCGCCGATCTGAGTTTTTCTCCACAACGGGGACACTTGCCGCCTTTTCCCCGATGCGGCAGAAGCCATGATTTTGGCATTTGCTCCACATCGGCCTTCGCCGCGATGGCTTTGTCCAAAATGTAGCGCGTAGCGCGGAACAGTTTGGCAAGGGCTTTGTCGTCCAGACGGGAGATTTCTGTCGCAGGATGCATGCGCGTACGGAAAAGAATTTCGTCTGCGTAAATGTTGCCAATGCCCGCGATGAGCTGTTGGTTCAGCAGGATCGATTTCACTGCGCCACGCCGTTTCGCCAGGATTTGTTTGAACTCTCCAAGATCGAGATCGAGTGCGTCCGGGCCGAGCGAGCGTTTTTTTAGAAATTCATCGACATCTTTTAGCAATCCGATTTGGCCGAACTGGCGCTGATCGTCGAATGCCAGCCGATGATGGTTGGCGAAGACAAAGATTACTCGGGCATGACGCGATGCTTGTTTGTCATCCTTGAAGTAATCAAGCGAGCCGGTCATGCCGAAATGGAGTCGCAACCAAATCTTTCCATCGGCGCGCACAAAGAGGTGTTTGCCATGACGGCGGCTCGATTCGAAGAGGCGGCCTTTCAATCCGCGCGCAAGCGCTGGCGCCGTGATGTCTTTCAAGATGTATTTGTTCCGCACGTCGACGTCGTGGATCCGTTGATGCAACGAGGTGGCATCGAGGTATCGCTTGAATATTTCAACGTCAGGCAGCTCTGGCATCGCAGTTAGATACGACTAATTCACAGGCATCTCATAAACAATTTTCGATCCCGTGCTGGACTTGGATATTGCGCGTTAGAATTTGGAACTTCCGGAGGTTTATTCGTTGGAATCGATCGAGAGATTCATCAGGCTTTTAAAAAAATCGCCGAGCGGCGCGGTCTTTAATCCATGGTGGCAAATTGATAAACAAAACGACCTTGTCCGCAGCGCGCCCAGTATCCGGAGAAAGCAATTAGCTGCTTATCTCCACAGCCGGCTCGGCAAAGCGAGACTCGTTGTGATTGGTGAAGCGCTCGGTTATCGCGGCGGCCATTTCAGCGGAATCCCCATGACCTCTGAGCGAATCCTGCTCGGGAAAAAGAGGGATGTTGTAGAGGCGCTCTATGAGCGCCGAAATCTCCACGGGAGGGTCATGGGCGGCGGTCATAGACCGCCGGTACAGATCATTGGAAGCATCAAGCCATGCCGGACGAGCAAGCCAAAAAAATGTCCGGATGGTTTTTCCGAGCCGACAGCGACTATCGTCTGGGGCTCGTTGCTTGGACTTGGTCTGAAGCCTGAGCAATTCGTGCTATGGAATGCTTTCCCCTGGCATTCATTTGATCAGCGTCGCGGCATGTTGAGCAACCGGATGCCTACGAGAAGAGAACGATCCACCGGGCTGTCGGTGCTGAAAGCTTTCCTCGGTCTTTTCCCATGCAACGAAATCGTCGCACTCGGCAACGTCGCTGCATCACAACTGAAGGAACTGAACATCGAATCGCATCGGGTCCGTCATCCCGCTTCTGGCGGTGCGAAACGTTTCCGTCAACAAATCGGAAAGATCGTGAAGAACCTGAGGACTTAGAGATTAACGGCTGGCTCGGCGATCCGTCCCTACCGCTTGCCTGTCAGCCAGGCAGAGGAGGATTGCTTTCACTGTATCGGATACCGATCTCGTCGTTGAAGTTCTGATTAAATCGGGCGCAAGCTCAGATGGTGGCTCATATGCAGCGTTCAACTTCTCGAAGTCTTCGAAGCGCGCGTCGGACCCTTCCGCCGTTTTTTCATCGCGATCCTTCAGCCGCTTTTTGATCTCGTTGGGATCGACCTCGAGTTCTACGAACTGAAATGGCACGTTTGCTTTCTTACATTCGTCACGGAGAAGTCTACGGAGCGCGCGAGTTGAGAATGTAGCATCGAGAATCACGCTGTTGTGAGGTTGAAGCGGCCGAGGTCGGCGCCCCCGGCTACAGCTGATGCCGGCGAGACCGTTTTTGATAAGCCTCCTGTAAGTTTTTTGCGTCATTCGCGCTGAATAGATTTTGGCGCGCAAATCTGACGGGGTTCGTTGATCAAGTGGAATGCCAGCCAAAGTCTTGCGAATTTCGTCCGAAGAAAAGATCGGCCAATCCAACTCGCTGGCGAGTTGTTTCGCGACCGTGCTCTTGCCCGTGCCGACCGGGCCCATTACGACAAGTACCAACGGCTCGGAGCCTGCCGTTGCATACCGAAGCGCGAGGCAAAAATACCGAGCCGATTGTCTTTCGTGCTCCTGCGAATTTGTCGTTTCCTTCTCTGACGCCTGAATACTGTCGACCTTTCCCCTAACGAAAGCGCGATAGCACTTGTAAAAATTCGCGATCCGGAGCACTCTGGCGTCGCCCAGTTCGCGTGACGCATTTCCGAGAAACAGGTTTCCAAGGTCGCTTCGGCCTTCGAAATCGAAATCCATCGCCAGAAACGCCAGATCGTTGGCGATATCGATGAAGCGAAAGCGATCGTTAAACTCGATGCAATCAAAGATGGTGACCGCTTCCGGAGTCAGATGAACGTGGTCGAGATGCAAATCGCCGTGGCAATCGAGAATCCGATGCTGTTGGATGCGTTCGTGAAACAGGTTCTTATTCACCACATAGAACTGGTCCGTGTAATGGCGGATTGTGTCGAAGCCGGCGGGCGAAATTGTTTTGCCAATAAAACGCTCGACCTGCGTGAAATTTTCGTCGGTGCTGATCTTTAACTTTTCGGGTGTGCCCCACTGCTCGATCTCAGGCGTCGGAGTTTCCGCCTGATAAAATTGACGCAGCGCAGAGATCACTCGGTTGATTTCTTTTTCGCCGACCAAATTTTTTTCGAGCAACTCGTTTAAGAACCAGCCGTGCGGCAGTTCTTTCATTTTGACGGCGTACTCGACGATGTCGCCTTCCGGATTGAAGGAAAAACCAGAAGTTGTTTTGTAGATCGGGACAACTTCCAGGTAGACTTCAGGAGCGAGTCGTCGATTCAATGCGATCTCGCGCCGGCAAAAGTAGTGGCGATTCTCCAGCGTGCTGAAATCGAGAAACCCGAGATTGACAGGCTTCTTCACTTTGAAGACAAACGGCGACGCAATGAAGATCCATGAGATATGGGTTTGAACCGCGCGGACCTCGGCCGGCTCGTCTGGATAGGACGCGGGCGATTCTAGAAATGCAATGAGTTCGTGTGATCGTCGATCCAGCGTAGTGGTTGTCATTCCGAGCGAAGTCGAGGAATCCCGTTCCACAACTTAACGGTAACTTCCCGGGGTGTCTCGACTCCCGCTCGACATGACGGCTCGGCTACGACTTCGGTGGTTCGCTCTTCTTAATCAACGACGTCAAGAGATCGATCGGCAGAGGGAAAAAAGTAGTGGTGTTATGTTCGCTGGAAATTTCGCGCATAGTTTGCAGGAAACGCAGTTGCAGCGCAATCGGCTCCTTGCTCATCATCGCCGCTGCCTGCACCATTTTTTCCGCAGCTTGAAATTCGCCCTCGGCGTTGACGATCTTCGCGCGGCGCTCGCGCTCGGCTTCGGCTTGCTTGGCCATCGCGCGCTTCATCGTGTCGGGCAACGCGACGTCCTTGACCTCGACCGCCGTGACTTTGACGCCCCACGGCTCGGTTTGCCGGTCGATGATCTCCTGCAACTTCTGGTTGATCGTCTCGCGCTGCGAAAGCAGGTCGTCCAACGGGGCCTGGCCGAGCACGCTGCGCAGCGTCGTC
>WNGC01002437.1_pt1 | contig 14073 bp, 13 predicted proteins | sample 5400051 | NCBI WGS metagenome assembly WNGC01 (sample SAMN13153368, study PRJNA577476) | soil metagenome | isolation source: 20 cm soil or saprolite under grassland replicate 2 | place: USA:California | collected 2016-06-15 | reverse complement strand
CCGCGGCCGCGCCCGCCATATCGCCCTTCATGGTCATCATCCCGTTGGCCGTCTTGATCGAGAGGCCGCCGCTGTCGAAGGTAATCCCCTTCCCCGCGAGGGCCACGGTCCGGCGGGCTCCGGTTGGCCGGTAATCCATCACGATAAACTTCGGGGGCTGGGCGCTGCCCTGCGCCACGGCGGCGAAGAGCCCCATCCCCATCGCCCGCGCCTCGTCGAGATCGAACGCCCGGTACGTCAGGCCGGCGCTCTTGGCGATCTCCTGGGCGGCCTCAGCCAGCGCGGTGGGGGTGAGCACGTTGGCAGGTTCGTTGACCAGGTCGCGCGCCCGAGCGGTCGCGCGGTTCGCGACTTCCGCCGCCTGCAGGCCTCGAAGGAGGAGGGTCCGGTCGCCGTGGCGGGCGAGCAGCGCCACCTCGGTCACCTCGCCGGCGTCTTCCCCCTTGCGGTATCGATCGAACGTGTAGTAGCCGAGTCCCGCCCCCTCGGCGACCGCGCGGACCTGTTCTTCGGGCGGGATGGGGCCCGCAGCGGCCCAGGGGTTCGCTCCCAGCGCCACGCGGCCGGCGTGCATGTCTCGAGCCCGCCGGATCGCCGCCCCCGCATAGCGCCGGAGGCGCTCCGCCGTGGGGTCGGCGCCGATCCCCACCAGGAGGACGCGGCGCGCGGGCCGGTCCAGAGACTGGAGGAGCACCGTCCGGTTTGGCTTGCCGGAAAACCCTTCCGCCCGCGCCACCTCTGCCAGGCGGCCCCCCGCGGCGCGATCCACATCCGCGACCTCCCCCTGAAGGATGCCGGGCTCGGGGACGGGAAGCGCGAGGAGGTCACAGGCGGCCTGCTCGGGAGGCGTGTCGGCAAGCGTGAAGCGCATCGAAACCTCCTTGTGGAATGTGTATTCGGCGCCGCGGCGCATTGGCTCACGCCGCCGGCGCAGCATCCCGGCGGGCGGCCGGCCACGTTGTATTGTAGCAGGTGCGGCGGGCGGGAGGAGGGCGGGTCAGGCCCTGCTAGCGGGCGAGGTCCGAGACCCGAACGAGCTGGATCCCTGCTTCGTCAAACTCCGGCAGCAGCGAGACGAGCACCCGGGCCGTGACCTTGCCCACATGCCCGATCGCGATCGCCTGGCCCCGGGCGTGCGCGACGCTCATCAGGAGGCGGAACTGTCCCCGCACGTAGTCCTCGGTGTCTTGATTGTCCAGGAACACCGCCCGCGCCGCGGTGGGGACGCCCATCTCCCGGGCGGTCCGCGCGGCCACGGAATGCCTCGTCGTGACGCTGTCGATGAAAAAGAGGTGGCGCGCTTTCATCTCGGCCATCACGGCGCGCATGACCCGCGGGTCGGCCGTTCCGAGGGAGCCCATGTGGTTGTTCGCGCCGACGGCCGCAGGCACGGCGGCGAGATCCGCCGCCACGGTCTCGCGGATCTCCGTGTTGCTCATTGCCACCGTGATTCCGCCCTCCCCGAGCCTGATGCCGGGGTTGTCCGGTTCCACGGGAAGATGGAGGATCACCTCGACGTGGTGCGCCGGCGCTTCCTCGGCGATCTGGGCGGAATACGGGAGGTGGGGCAGCACGGAAATGGTGACCGGCCGGCCGATCGCCATGATCTCCTGCGCGGCCCGGATGCCGTACCCGGCATCGTCGAAGATGATCGCCACGCGCGCCCGCCCGGGCTGCGCGGGCACGGGGCGTGATTCGGGGATCTGGACAACGGCCGGCGCCTGCGATTCCTCGGGGTTCTGGGCGGGGAGCGCGGGAAGATGCGCCGGGGGAGGAGCCGCGGGCGCGGCGGGCCGAGGCGCGGCCGGCGCCGGGGGACGCGGGGCGGCGGGCCCCCACGATGCCCGCTCACCGCCCCAGCGCTGGGCCATCAGCACGCCGACCGCGAGGCCGGCGCCCAGGATCAGGCCCAGCACCAGCCCGGTGACCAGGTGCGATGGCTGCTGCTTTCGTGCCGCGCGTCGCCGGCCCAACGGTTGTCGGCTCCTCAGTGACCCCGGTGCGGTGATGCCGCGGTCAGGGCGTGGCCGCCTGCGGCGCGGCAAGGTAGCGTTGGATGCCCTTGAGGATCCCCTGCGCGAAGGCCTGCTGGAGCGAAGGGTCGCGGAGCATCTGCTCCTCTCGGGGGTTGCTGATGAATGCCGTCTCCACCAGGATCGCGGGGATCTGGTCCGAGTCCACCAGCACTTTGAAATCCGCCTCAGCGGACCCGCGGACGGCGAGCCCGACCTCTTTGCTCGTCTCCTCCATCACGGCCAGCGCGAGCGGCTGGCTCATCGGGGTGGCGAAGAAGGTCTGGGTGCCGTTGGCGTTGGGGTCGGTTGAGGCGTTGGCGTGGATGCTCACGAACATGGTCGCCCCGCCGCGCGATGCGATCTGGGCGCGGTCTTCGAGCGGCACGAACACATCGGCGTCGCGGACCATGGTGACCTCGATGTGCTGCTGCACGAGCAGCCGGCGGAGGATCTGCGCGATCACCAGCACGACATCCTTCTCCTTCACCCCTGCCGGTCCGGTGGCTCCGGGGTCGCTCCCGCCGTGCCCGGCATCCACCGCCACCACGACCGGGCCGTGGGCGCCGGCGACCGGCCCGATGCCTCCCGCGGTGGCCGTGCCCAGGTCGACCAGCAGCTGCGCCGTCTCGGCGTGGACATCGAACGGCGTTGGCCTGGCGAGTTCCACGACGATGCGCACCACGTTCGTCACCTGCAGGGGGCGGTTGGCCACGACGACGAGGCGGCCCCCGCCGGCCAGATGCTGGTAGATGATGTCGGAGATCTTCTGCGCGCTCGGCTGGTACCCGGCGGCGTGCCCGGGCGGCCCGCCGGACGGGGCATTCCCGGCCGCGAGCGACACCAGCACCCGGCGGCCGGGGATCTGGCTCGTGACCCGGAACTGGCTCGGGCCCGCCAAGTCAAACACGATGCGGGTCCCGGACGGAGACCGGCCGACCCGGACGGTGGCGAGGGGCCCTTCGTGGACGTCCACGACCTGGTCCACCGACTTCGGGACCGCGCCGGAGAAGTCGACGACGAGGCGCTCCGGGGCGTGCTGCGCGAAGGTGGTGGGATGGAGCGGGCCCGTCCCGTCGATGGCGACCTCGAGGCCCGCATCGGTCCCGCGCCAGGAGATTCCGGTGATCTGCGGGCTGATCAGGAGGAGCCCGCTGCCCGGATCGTAGGCGGTGGCATCCCCGAGCGTCTCGAAGACCCATTGGACCGGGATGAGCACCCTGTCCAGCACGGCCACCAGCGGGATCGGGACCGGCCGGCTCTCGCCGTTCACCGTGGCGTAGGGGTCTCCGGCGCGCAGCTCCATGTCGTCGCCCGCGGGACCCACGAGCCTGAGTGTGCGCGCCCGGCCGTCCCACGTAGCGCGGATGCCCAGCGGGCCGAACAGCCGCTGGTACGGGACCATCAGGATGTTGTCTTGGATGACGGCAGCGCCGGGGAGGTGGATGGTTTCGCCGTTCGCGACGATCTGGAGGCTGCGGACCTGGGTGGTGCCCTGGCCTGCGGCGTTCTGCGGCTGGGGCCCCACCATCATCAGCACGAGCCCGATGAGGATCGCGGTGAACCTGCGGACCGGGGGAGACGGCTGCACGATCACTGCCACCTCGAATGCTGCGTCGACTGCTACGACGTCTGCTCGCCGGATCTGGTTCTGGGGCCGCCCGGTCAGGCGCCCGCGTGCTAATCGCTACTACGCGAGGGCGGGGCAAAATCCTCCTATGTTATAATGGGGCCCGAACCCGGATCCCGGCCGCCGGCGTCCGACGGGAGGGGTCATCATTCCGAGTGAATCCATCGAGTCGGGACCGATGCCTGCGGGTCCCGCCGGGCTGCCGCCCCGGACCGGGCGGATGTGGGCGCAGGCGGTTCGTCCCTTCTCGTTGACGGCGTCGATCGTCCCGGTGATGCTCGGGTCCGCGGTCGCGGCCGCGCAGGGGATGTTCACGCCGGGGCTGCTGGTTCTCGCCCTGTTCGGGGCCGTGGCGATCCAAGGCGCCGCGAACCTGTTCAGCGACTACTTTGACTACCGCGGGGGGTACGACACGCCCGAGTCCTTCGGCAGCAGCGGCGTGCTCATCCGCGGGATCCTCCAACCCAGCGAGGTCTTCCTGGCCGGCCTCGCGCTCATGGCCGCAAGCGTGGCGATCGGGTTGTACCTCACGGCAGTGCGGGGGACGCCGATCCTCGTCCTGGGGATCCTGGGCGCGTTCGGCGCGTACTTCTATTCAGGCCGCCCGATCGCCTACAATTATCATGCGCTGGGAGATGTGGCCATCTTTCTGCTGTTCGGCCCGCTCATGGTGCTCGGCGCCTACTATGTGCAGGCGCGGGTGGTCGAACTGGTGCCGATGCTGTATGCCCTCCCGGTGGGCTGCCTGGTCACCGCCATCCTGCACGTGAACAATATCCGGGACATTCCGTTCGATGGTCGCGGTGGCGGGACGACGGTCGCGCGCGCGCTCGGGCTGGAAGGCGCGAAGGCGCTGCTGTACGCGCTGCTCGTCGCCGCGTACGGCCTGGTGATCGGCGGGGTGCTGGCCGGAACGTTCGTCAGGTGGTCCGCGCTCGCCGTGCTGAGCGCGCCGCTGGCGTGGGGCCTGTTCCGGCAGGTGCAGGCGGCGCGCACCCCGCGCGACCTTGTGCTCCTCGATGTGGCCGCCGCGCGAGTCCACCTCATCTTTGGCCTGCTGCTCGTTGTGGGAGTCCTGCTGCCGCCGGTCTAGCCGGCCAGGAGCTCGACAAACGCGCGCAGGCGCCTGGGCGCCGGTGCCGGCGCCGCGCAGAAGGTGAGCCACGCCGCCGCGAGCCGGCCGAGCAGGTCGAGCCCGACGGCGGCCGGCGGCACGCCCGCAACGTCTTCCCACGCCGGTCCATCGAGCCTGAGCCCGACCTGGTCCGTGTAATCCATCGCCGCTTCGGCGAGCGCCCGCAGGGGACCGCCTCCCGCCCACGGCGCGCCCGTGCTGTCCTCGTACACCGCCGTCAAGGTCTTCGCCAGCGCCGCCAGCCCGGCGACGGCCCTCAGCGACAGCCATTGATCCTGCACGCTCGCGGAGGGATCCCACAGCGCCGCCGGCCCGGCGCCGTCGACGGCGGCCGCGGGTCCGGCAAGATCCGGGGGGCCCGCCGCGGCCGGCGCGGTCCACCCGGATCCGGTCATCTCACCGGCCGCGATCACCCCGACCCACCGCTGGAGGACCGCGGTGCAGGTCGTGAGCGCCCGCAGGATGCCCGCCGAGCCCTCCCCGCCGCGGAACGCCCGATCGCTCACCCGGGCGGCCGCGTCGATGACCTTCGCTTCCAGGTCGGGCAGGGCCAGCCGCGGCAGCCTGACCTCCCGCGCGAACAGGGTCTCCGCCATCAGGCCGACGTCCTCGCGCGTCGTGTACCTGTTGGGCCGCGTCAGGAGCGCGCGCTGGAGCTCACGGCGCATCCGCGGGCCGCGGGTCTCGAGGACTTCCACCGCGATCCTCACCGGCGCAAACACACAGAGGAGCCAGATCGCCGTGATGAAGAAGAGATGATCCCGGCCGAAGATCCACAGGCTCGCGAGCGCGCCCGCCAGGCACGCGCCCAGCCATCCCCGGCCGAAGGCGCGCCTGGCCGCGGGCCGGCTCAGCCGCGACAGCGCATACCGGAGGCTCACAGCCCGTCCTTGCACATCGGCGGGTATATGGTACCATACACACTGGCGTAGCGAGGAGGCCGGGCTGCCCAGCATCGCTGACACGCGGTTTCAGATGGTGCAATTAGTGTTCCCCGAGGACATCAATCCCCGGGGGACGCTCTATGGCGGTCGGATGATGTACTGGATCGCGACGGCCGGCACCCTCACCGCCTCGCGCTGCGCGCGGGGGCCGGTCGTCCTCGGCGCCATGGATGATCTCGACTTCCTCACCCCCGTCTACCTCGGGGAGATCGTCACGGTCTCAGCCCAGGTGGAGCACATCGGACGCGCATCGCTCGAATTGGGGGTGGAGGTGCACTCGGAGCAGCCCCGGACCGGGATCCGCCGGAAGACCACGTCCTCGCATCTGGCGTTCATCGCGCTCGACGAGCACGAGCGGCCCCGCCCGGTGGGGCAGGCGATCACCCCCGCCTCCCCGGCCGAAGAGGCCGTGCTTGTCGCGGCCGCCGCGCGCAGGGCCGCGCGGATCGCCAGGGTCCGCGCCGCCGCCGCCGGCGAGGTGCCGGCCCTCGCGGACGACACCGCCCGGAGCGTGCGGCTGGCGCGTCTGGTCATGCCGGAGGACGCCATCAGCGGGACCCTGATGTTTGCCGGCAGGCTGCTGGCCGTTCTGGATGAGGTGGCGGCGATCTCCGTCATCCGGTACTGCCGGCTGCCGACGGTCACGGCCTCGATCGACTCCGTCTACTTCTCCCATCCGCTCCGAGTGGGGCAGATCGCCGATGTCAGGGGCGTGGTGACGCACGTCGGCCGGTCCTCGATGGAGGTCGGGATCCAGGTGGACGGGGAAGAGCCGAGGACGGGCCGGCGCCGCCACGTCTGCACCGCGTTCCTCACCATGGTGCACTTGGATGAACGAGGGCGGCCGGCCCCCGTGCCCGCCTTTTCACCTGAGACTCCGGAGGAGCGCCGTGTGTGGCAGGAAGCGGAAGCCCGGCGGTCCCAGCGGAAGGCCCGGGCGGCGAGCCTCCGAGAATGGGCCAGCCCATGACGTTCGATGAACGGTGGCTCCGGCACGTCATCCACGTGATGCTCTTCTCCATCGCGCCGTTTGTGGAGCTGCGCTTCGCCATCCCCTACGGGATCACGAAGGGACTGCACCCGCTGGTCGCCGTCGCGGCCGCGGTGGTGGCGTCGTGGATTGTGATCGTGCCGATGTTCGTGATCATGGATCTCTTCTATAACCGGTTCCTGTCGCAGAACCCGCTGGTCCGGCACTTCGTTGAGGAGATCCGGACGCGGGGCCGGCCGTACGTGGAGCGGTGGGGTGTGCTGGGGGTCGGGATCTATGTCAGCCTGCCCTTTCCAGGCCCCGGGATCTATTCCGGGGCGGTACTGAGCTGGCTGTTCGGTCTCCCCCGGCGACAGGCGATGATCGCGCTTGCGCTCGGGGTGCTGGTCAGCGGGTTCCTGGTCGCCGGGATCAGCACCCCCATGATCGCGCTGGTCCGCAGGATCTTGAACTCGCTGGGACACTGAACGCCGCCCGGGTCGATGGGCGCGAGGGGGTGAACGGTGGAACCGGTCGGGCACCACTACATCGTGGAAGGGTCGGGGTGCAACCCGGAGGTGATCAGCCGGGTGGAGGAGGTCGAGCAGATCATGGTCCGGGCCGCGGAGGTCGCGGACGTCCAGGTCTGGGCGATTTCGTTTCACCGGTTCAGCCCGAATGGGGTCAGCGGGGTGGTGGTGATCTCGGAGTCCCATCTCTCGGTCCACACGTGGCCGGAGGTCGGCTACGTCGCGCTCGACATCTATACGTGCGGCGATCAGGCGAAGCCGGAGGCGGCGGTGCAGCACGCGCTCAAGGCGTTCGGCGCCTCGAACATGCACATCACCGAGGTCACGCGGGGACTGGACGAAGAGGACAAGGTGTTCTTCCACAGCATGATCACCTGGGAGGAGACCATTCCGGACAACATCCTCAACCACCGGCCCCGGCGGCGGCGCCGGGTGCATCGCCGGCGGGTGGCCGCGCAGGCCGTGGCCGAGCGGAACTCGAACTAGCCGGAGGCCAGCAGCGAGACGAGCAGTTGGTGGAGGAGCTGGTTGGCCAGATTCAGGAGCAGGATCGCCACCAGGGGAGAGAGGTCGAAGCCGCCGGCGGGCGGCAGCGCACGGCGGACAGGCAGCAGAATCGGGTCGGTCACGCGGATGAGCAGGCTCATCAGGGGGTGCCGGTAATCCACCGACGGGATCCACGACAGCAGCGCCCGGATGATGATCAGGTACGTCAGCAGCGTGACGATCCGATCGATGATCACAATGATCCCGTACACGGATTTATTGTAGCATAGGACGCAGTGGTCGGCGCGCGGGCCCTCCCGCTCCGCCCGCACTGCCATGACTGAACGCCTCTATTATACGGACGCGTACCGGCGGGTCTTCGACGCCCGGGTGACCTCGGTTCGGCCGTCGGGCGAGTGGGGAGCGCTCCCGGGCGTCGTCCTCGACCGCACGGCCTTCTACCCGACCTCCGGAGGACAGCCGCACGACACGGGAACCCTGGCCGGGTTGCCCGTGCGCAACGTCATCGACGGCGGCGAGGAGGTCATCCACGTTGTGGAGGCGCCGGCCGCCGATCCACGGATCGCGCCCGCAAGCGAGGTGCAGGGGGTCGTGGACTGGGAGCGCCGGTTCGACCACATGCAGCAGCACACCGCGCAGCACGTGCTCTCGGCCGCCTTCGCCCACCTCCTCGGGGTGGAGACGGTCTCGGTGCACCTCGGGGGATCCTCCACGCTGGATCTCGCGGTCCAGGCACTCACGCCCGACGATGGGCGCCGGGTCGAGGAGCGGGCAAACCAGATCGCGTTCGACAACCGTCCGGTGACGATCCGGTTGGTGTCCGACGAAGAGGCCGCCTCGCTCGGGCTGCGCCGCCCCCCGCGGCGGGCGGGCACGATCCGCGTGGTGGAGGTGGAGGGCTGGGACCGGTCGGCGTGCGGCGGCACGCACGTCAACCGGACCGGGGAGATCGGCCCGGTGCTCCTGCGGCGCTGGGAGCGGACGAAAGGGCAGATCCGCGTCGAGTTCCTGAGCGGCTGGCGGGCGATCGCGGACTACCGCTGGAAGCACGCGCTGGTCAGCGAGTGGAGCGCCCGCCTCACCGTCGGCGATCGAGAGCTCGGGGCCGCCCTGGAACGCGTGGTCCGGGAGGCCCGCGAGCGGGAGCGGGCCTTGGCGGATGCCCTCGGCCGGCTCCTCGCCTCCGAGGCCGCGGAGCGGCTGGCGGCGGCGCCCGCGGGAGCGGGTCCCAAGGTGCTCCGTCTGCAGGTGTCCCGGCGGGACCCCGACGAGGTGCGGTCCCTGCTGCGGGAACTGACGTCGCGGGAGACGTGCGTGGTGCTCGCAGGAGACGAGGAGACGGGACGGCTCTACTTCGCCCGCTCGCCCGGCGCGGGACCGGCGATGGCCGCGCTGATCGATCAGGCCTCCCGATCCGTCGGCGGGCGCGGCGGCGGCACCGCGGAGTTTGCCCAGGGGTCCGTTCCACCGGGAGACACGGTCTCCCGGGCTCTCGCGCACGCGGAGGAGGCCGTGCGCGGTGCCTGAGCTGCCCGAAGTGGAGACCGCGCGCCGCAGCCTCCACCGCGCGGTGGTGGGGAGGACGATCGCGCGGGTCGCGGTGCTCCGCCCGGCGGCCGTGCGCTCGCACACGGCGGATGGATTCGCCCGGGCGCTTCGCGGGGCGGCGATCACCGACGTGCTCAGGCGCGGGAAGGCGCTGTGGTTCGTGCTCGACCACCGGGTCCTCGTCTTTCACTACATGCTCTGGGGAGTCATCCGTCAGCGCCCCGCGGCGGCCGGAGGGGGGGCGCGCGCGGCGGGATCGCCGGGCGCGAATGCGGCGGCGTCACCGGGGGCCAGCGTCGTGCTCTATCTGGATGACGGCTCCACGCTCGAGTTCCGGGACCTGCAGCTCAGCCGGTTCGCCCTGCACCGCGCGGGGGCCAAGGATGTCGACCAGCCGGAGGCGATCGAGCCGCTCGCGCCGACCACGACCTTCGAGGTGTTCCGGCGGGTGCTGGGGCAGAAGGGGCGCATCAAGGCCGCGCTGAGCGACCAGGACCGCATCGCCGGGATCGGGAACCTCTGGGCGCACGAGATCCTGTTCGACGCCGGCCTCCGGCCGGACCGCGCGCTCGCCGGGCTCTCGGTCTCGGAGATGCGCGCTCTCTATAGGAAGACCCGCCAGGTGCTCCGCAACGCGGTGGAGGCGGGCGGGGAGCCGGAATTCCAGGATGTCTTCGGGCAGCGGGGACGGTACCGGCTGATGGTCTACGGCCGGGCCGGGCAGGCGTGCCGGGTCTGCGGCGCCAGGATCCGGGGCGGCCGCCTCGGCGGCCGGCCCACGTTTTTCTGTCCCTCCTGCCAGCGGTAGCCCGATGGCCGCGCCCGGGCCGGTGTCCGTCAACGCCGCGGCGGTGCTGGATCTCCTCAAGACGCTCGTCGCCATTCCCTCCGTCAATCCGTCGCTCGGATCCGGCGGCGCGGGCGAGGGAGAGATCGCCCGCTGCCTCGCCGGCGCGTGCGGGCGGCTGGGCCTCGAGGTGGCGCTGGAAGAGGTCGCGCCGGGGCGCCCGAACGTGATCGCCGTGCTGCCGGGCGCCGATCCCTCGCGCGGGCGCAGCCTCCTCCTCAACGGACACACGGACACCGTGGGCGCCGGAGCGATGGAGGCGCCCTTCAGCCCCCTGCTCCAGGGGGACCGCCTCTACGGCCGCGGGGTCTTCGACATGAAATGCGGCCTGGCGGCGATGGTGGAAGCCGCGGCGGCGCTCAGGCGCGCGGGCATCCGTCCCCGCGGGGACGTGATCCTCACGTTTGCCGCCGACGAGGAGCACGCGAGCCTCGGCACGGCGGCGATCGCCCGGACCCGGCGGGCGGATGCCGCGATCGTGACGGAGCCGACGCAGTTGCGCATCTGCATCGCGCACAAAGGGTTCGCCTGGGTGATGATGCGGACCGCAGGGCGGGCGGCCCACGGCAGCGATCACGCCGCCGGGATCGACGCGATCGCGCACATGGGCCGGATCCTCTCGGCGCTCGAGCGGTTCGATCGGGAAGTCCTGGCCGGGCGTTCGCACCCGCTCCTCGGCCGGCCCTCGCTGCACGCGTCCCTGATCTCCGGAGGGGAGGGCCCCAGCACCTATCCCCCGTCGTGCGAGCTCGGGGTGGAGCGGCGGACGCTGCCGGGGGAGACCCGAGAGAGCGTTCGCGCGGAGTTCGAAGCCCTCCTTGACCGGCTCCGCCGCGACGACCCGCTCTTCCAGGCGACCACGGAAATCGTCATCGCGCGGCCCGGGCTGGAGGTCGACCGCGGGACCCCGATCGTCCGGGCGCTGCACGCCGCCGTCGAGCGCCACGTCACGCGGCCGCCCGAGTATGTGGGGCAGGCGGCCTGGTTCGACGCGGCGCTCCTGGCCGAGGCCGGCATCCCGGCGGTCATCTTCGGTCCCTCGGGCGCCGGCTGGCATGCCGCCGTCGAGTACGTCGACCTCCCGTCCGTGGCCGCCTGCGCGCAGGTCCTGGCCCAGGTGATCATCGACTTTTGCGGGGCGGACTGAGGCTCAGGGCGGGGGCGACCGGAGGGAGGCGAACAGGCGCTCCCAAACGAAGAGACTGAGGGAAACTCCTGTGGGTCATTACGGGAAAGAGGGGAAAGGCTCCGCGTCCAGTGGATGCTAGTGTAGTGAGGGGCCGGGCGCGCTCAGATGGGGCGCGCTCCATCTTGTGCTCGATCTGGAGGCTCAGGCAACTCCATGAAGCGGTGTCGAATGCTCTCGGCGACCCTGGTGGCCCTGCTGGCGGTGACGCTGGCGGCCCCCGCGATCCCGCGGGCCGAGGCGGCGGATGCGGGGTTCGTGCTCGAGACGCTGCAGACCCTGCGCGAGAACTACGTGGACCCGCTGTCGTCCATCATGATGCTGAACGCGGCGCTGACCAGCCTGGAGCAGAAAACCGGCGTGTCGCCGTTCAGCGGCCGGATCCCGCAGGGGGTCTCCGACACTCTCATCTCCGGGCTGTTCACCCAGCGCTTCGACGAGATCTTCAGCAGGGTCAAGGGGCAGTACAGCGTGACCGATCTGGCCTATGCGGCGTCGGCCGGGATGCTGGACAGCCTTCATGACTCCCACACGGGGTTCATCCCTCCGGCCGCCTACCAGGAGGAGAAGCGCAAGGAAAACGGCCAGGCGTCGTTTACCGGGATCGGGATCGTGCTGCTGGCGCGGGATGGACAGTTCTATGTCCGCGAAGTCTTTCCCGACTCACCCGCCGCCGTGGCCGGTCTGCACGAGTTCGACCGGATCGCGAAGATCAATGGGGTGGCGACGGCCGGCCAGACGAGCGACGACGTGACCGAACTGGTGCGCGGCCCCGCCGGGACCACGATCACGCTCTCGGTCGAGCGTCCCAACGTTGCGACGCCGCTCGAGTTCGCCGTCACGCGGGGCGCGATCCGGGTTCCCGGTCTTGTGAGCCACATGCTCGATGGGGGGATCGGCTACGTGAAGATCTACGAGTTCGTCCCCGGCGTCTCGAACGCGCTCCGAGACGCGATCTTCACCCTCCGCCGCTCGGGGCTGCGGGGGCTGGTGATCGATCTCCGGGGAAATCCCGGTGGGCTGGTGGACGAGCTCCGGGACATCTCGGCCGCGGTCCTCCCGCAGAGTTCTCCGATCTTGCAGATGACCAGGCGCAACGGCAGGACGCAGATGCTGGAGACGCTCGAGCCGCCGATCCTCCCTCCGTCCGTGCCGATTGCGACGCTCGTCGACGAAGGCAGCGCTTCGGCCTCCGAACTCCTGGCATCGGCGCTCCAGGAGCAGGGGCGGGGCGTGATCATCGGTATGAAGACGGCGGGCGCCGTCGAGATCGGGATCACGGTGGACCTGCCCGAGGATGCCGGGATGGCCGTGACCGTGGCGCGGCTCCTCAGCGGCAAAGGGGTCCGCCTGGAAGGCCACGGAATCGTCCCCGACGAGCCGGAGCCCCTCGAAACGCCGGCCCTCAACGCCGGACACGACAGCCAGCTCGACAAGGCGGTGGAGGTGCTGAGGAATAAATTGGCCGCCCGGAGCGCTCCTCCTGAGGAGCCGGCGGGGCGCGGAGTCCGGCGCTAGGGAATCGCAGTAGCGTCGGCCGGCGCCCGTGGAGCCGGCAGGAGGGCAGTCGAGGGTGCGTGGGCCCGTTGTCGCGGTCGTCGTCGTGCTCGTGGTCGGGTTGCTGATCTTCGGATCATTCAGCGGCACGTACAACCATCTCGTTCAGGCGTCTCAGCAGGTCAACGCCGCGCAGGCCGATGTGGAGACTCAACTCCAGCGCAGGTTCGACCTGATTCCCAACCTCGAGGAATCCACCAAGGCCGTGCTGATCCAGGAGCGGACGGTGTTCGACGCCCTGGCGAGAGCGCGGACGCAGTACGCCGGCACCAGACCGGGGACGCCCGACCGGATCGAGGCCGCGAACCAGTATCAAAGCGCCATCGCGCGCCTCCTGGTCATCGTCGAGAACTACCCGGTGCTGCGGAGCAGCGAGACGGTCCAAAGCCTGATGCGGGAACTGGCGGCAACCGAGAACCAGCTCGCCTACGCCCGCCGGAACTACAACCTGGCGGTGCAGGCGTACGACACGATGGTGCAGTCGTTCCCGACCACCCTTCTGGCGAAACCGATGGGATTTTCGCCCCGGCCCTATTTCCAGGCTCAACCCGGCGCCGAGCAGGCTCCACGCGTGAACCTGTCCGTCCCCGCGCCGGCGCCCTGACCGTGCGGGGACGCTCTGTCCTCGCGCTGCTCCTGATCGCCGCCGGGCTGTGGGGCTGGGCCTCCCCCGCGCCCGCGGCGGCCGGCGCCCTCGCGTTCCCCAGGCCCACCGGGTACGTGACCGACGTGGCGCATCTCCTCGACCCGTCCTCGCACGCGGCGCTGGAACAGCGGCTGGCCGCGTACGATCGGGCCACCGGCAACCAGATCGCCATCGCCATCTTCCCCGAGCTCGGCGGCGTGCCGATCGACGACTTTGCCGCGCGCCTGGAGGAGGCCTGGAAGGTCGGGCGGCGGGGCAAGGACACCGGGCTCCTCCTGGTCATCGGCGTCAACGAACACCAGGTGCGCATCGAAGTCGGGTACGGGCTCGAGGGCAAGGTCGCCGACAGCGACGCGGGGAGCATCATTCGAAACGTGATCCGTCCGGCGTTCCAGGCGGGCCGGTATGCGGACGGTCTGGATGGGGCCATCACCCAGATCATGGGATTGATCGGCGGGGCGCCCGCCGGCGCGGCCGGCGGCGCGGGGCCGCCCGGACGGCCGGCGTCCCGAGGGATCGGGCTGCTTCCCCTCATCTTGTTCTTGGCGTTCGTGGGCCTCA
>WNGC01001523.1_pt1 | contig 14073 bp, 14 predicted proteins | sample 5400051 | NCBI WGS metagenome assembly WNGC01 (sample SAMN13153368, study PRJNA577476) | soil metagenome | isolation source: 20 cm soil or saprolite under grassland replicate 2 | place: USA:California | collected 2016-06-15 | reverse complement strand
AATCATCCGGATCCCGTGTATCACGAGCACTTCGCCATCTCCGACGTCCCGGCCGGCGAGTACGTGATGGGCGTGCAGATCGGATCACAACGCGTGTATCGTCGTGTGAAAGTGCAACCGGGGAAGCTCACGTGGGTAGAGTTTCGCCCAATAGCCAATAGCCAATAGCCAATAGCCGATAGCCATGCATATCGAACTCACCGAGCTGATGCGCTGCCCTGAATCGCACCGCGAAGAAATGCTGGTGCTCTCGACCGGCGAAATGCGCGGGCGCATGGTGCGCACGGGTCTCATCGGCTGTCCCGTGTGTCACAAGGAATACCCGATCGCGCACGGCATCGTGAACTTCCGCCGCAGCAAGGAGCGCGTCTCGAGCGAGAAGAGCTCGGGGCCGCGTCCCGCCGTGTACACGCCCCCCTCCCCACTGCCGTCGGCCGATGCTACGGAGCTCCAAGCATTACTCGAACTGTCCGGCCCCGGAGGCTACGTCGTCCTCGTCGGTGCGGCAGTGCGCCAGGCGCAGCGCTTGAGCGCGCTGATGGAAGGAATCCATTTCGTCGGCATCAATCCGCCGCCCGATACCGAGGAGCAGCCGATGCTGTCGCTGCTCTATGCGAACGAGAAGGTGCCGCTGCGGACGTCCGTGGCGCGCGGCGTCGTAGTGGGCGCGGATCTGGCGACGTCGGCCTGGCTCGTGGAGGCGCATCGGGTACTGCTGCGCGGGCGGCGCTTCGTGGTAGAAAATGAAGAGCCCGAACTGCCGATCGGACTCGTCAAACTCGCCGCGGAAAATGGACTGTGGGTCGGGGAGAAAAAGTAGTCAGTGCTCGAGCGCGGCCGCCATGGGGTCGTCCGCGGCATACGTCGCGTCGATCCGATCCTTGTAATTCTTCTCCACTATCCGGCGTTTGACCTTCAGGGTAGGCGTCAGCTCGCCTGACTCGATCGTGAAATCGTTTTCGACCAGCATCACCTTCTTGGGCGTCTCGTATTTGGCGAGCTCGCGCAAGGTGCTCATGACCTCGCGTTCGACTTTCGCCTGCACATCCGCCAGCTCGAGCAGCTCGGCGCGCGAGCCGTAGGTCAGGCCGCGCTCGGCCGCCCAACGCTCGAGGGTGTCGAAGTTCGGCACGATGAGGATGATGGGGAATTTGCGGCGATCGCCGTACAGCATCGCGTTGGCGACGAACTTGTTGCGCTTCACCATCAGCTCGATCGGCTGCGGCGCGATGTACTTGCCGCCGGCCGTCTTGAGCAGCTCCTTCTTGCGGTCGGTGATCTTGAGATAGCCGTCGGAGTCGAGCTCGCCGATGTCGCCCGTATGCAGCCAGCCTTCCGCATCGATCGTCTCGCGCGTTGCCTCGGGCAGCTTGTAGTAGCCCTGCATGATGTTCGGCCCGCGGGCCAGGATCTCGCCATCCGCCGCAATCTTGAGCTCTACGCCCGGGAGCGCGCGACCCACCGTGCCGAGCTTGATGCAGTCGACTGGGTTGAACGTCAGGACTGGACCGGACTCCGTGAGTCCATACCCTTCGATGATCGGCATTCCCGCGCTGTAGAAGAACTTCGCAATGTCAGTCGAGAGCGGCGCGGCGCCCGAGAAGAAAAAACGGATCCGCCCGCCGGTGCGCGCCCGCAATTTCGCGAACACGAGCCGGTCCGCGAGCTTCTTCTTGATCGCGAGACCGCCAGGAATCGCGAGCCCCGCGAGCGACAGCGTCGCCCACTGTTCGCCGGCGCGCTTCGCCCAGAAGAAGATCGAGCGCTTGAGCGCGCTCCCCGACAGCGCGTTCTCCAGCACACGCGCGTACACTTTCTCGTAGAGCCGTGGCACGGACAGGACAATCGTGGGCTTGATCTCCTGCAAGTTGGTCGCGACCGTATCGAAGGACTCTGCGTAGTTGATGATCACGCCGGCTTGGAACAGCGTGTAGTCGTCCGTCCGTTCGTAGCTGTGCGAGAGTGGCAGCATCGAGAGGCACTCGTCGCCAACGCCGATCGGGATCATCTGCAGGCAGGACTGCACGTTCGACCAGATGTTGTAATGCGACAGCATCACGCCTTTCGGTTCTCCGGTCGTGCCGGATGTATAGATCAGCGTCGCAAGATCATCGGGATCGACGGCGAGTGCGTCGCTCTTCCAGCTCTGGTGCCGCGGTTTGGCCGCGCGGCCCTTCGCCTCGAGGTCGGCGAGCGCCATGACGCCGGGCCGCTGCGCCGCGACTGCGCCGTCGAAGGCGATCACGTGCTTCAGTCCCGGCAGCGCGCCTTTCACCTGGAGCACCTTGTCGATTTGCGCCGTGGTCGAACAGAAGACCGCGACCGATTCGGAGTCCCGCAGGATGTATTCGGTCTGTTTTGGCGTCAGGGTGGGGTAAATCGGCACGTCCGCGGCCCGCGCGCAGAGACAGGCATAGTCCGCAAGCGCCCACTCCGGCCGGTTTTCCGAGACGATCGCCACCTTGTCGCCGGGTGCGATGCCCAACTCGCGCAAGCCGATCGAGATCGCTTCCACGCGCTCGAGCGCCTCACGATGCGTGACGGATTGCCAGGCGCCCCCGACCTTGGAGCGGAACGCGGCCGGAAGGGTGCCGTGCCGATCCACGGTCGTGAAGAAGAGTTGGGTGAGCGTTCCTCTATTCATGCAGGCTGTCCAAGAGGTCAAATCTGCGGGCGCGTGACGCAGCCGGAAAGGTGCGATCCGTGGGGCCGGGCACTGGCTGCACCGTGATGATCTGGGGATTCGAGCGCAGCGCCCCCGTTCTCGCCTGAATCCGTCCCGACCCGACTGTTTTTCCGAGCATCACACCCGTCGTGCTGTCCGTCACCGCGACGATCGCCGTGTCCAACGAGCTCCAGAAGATTTCGGCTGCGACTGAATCGCCGCGACCGTTCAGCGCTCGTGCCGTTGGCTGGATGGTGCTGCCCACGATGACTCGACCGCTGTCGGGAAGGACGACTTCGAGTGCCACCACGGAGTCGAGATTTGTACCGAGCTTGCATGCGAGCACCATGACGGCAGCCAGCAGCGCGAAGAATCTGCTCAGGAGCCTTCCTGCGCGCTCGAGGCGGCGCGCAGATCCTGCAGCGCCTGGGTGGCATGCTCGATCCACTTCTGCGCGTCGGGGCCGCGCGGCGGATGCGCGAGGAACGTCTTCAGGTGCTGCGCGGCGCCGTCGGGGTCGCCGCGTTGCAGCAGGAGGAACGCCAGGCCATAGTGCGCGCCGGCGAGCGCGTTGTCGAGCTCGAGCGCGCGGCGATAATGGCGAATCGCTTCGTCGTAGCGCCGCGTCTTGGTGAACGCGATCGCCATGTTCTGAAGAATGCGTGCGTCGTTGGGATGATCGCGCAGCGCCAGCCGGTAGGAGGTGAGCGCGGCATCATAGTCCCCTTGGCGCTCGAGGGCTAACGCCTCATTGAGATAATCGAGACGTTGTGGTTTGAGATCGTCGCCCGATGAACCGCCCCCTCCGAACAAGCGGCGCCAGAAACCCATGCGCCGAAAATAGCTTGCGGCTCAAGACGTTGGCAATGTAGCTTCCCGCTCGATGGCTCAATTCACCGGCAGCCGATCTCGGAGCAAGACGCCACGTGGCGTCCTGCAGGTCGACTGGGCATTCTTCGGCGAGCTGTGCCGCGTCCTCGCGCTGAAAGTGTTTCATGAATACGACCCCGAGGTGGTGATCGGGATCGCGAAAGCGGGGGTGATCCCGGGCGCCGTCGTCGCGAGCATCCTGCAGCGCGATTTCGCCTCGATCGCGATTACTCCGGAGGGCTCGGTGATCGCCGGCCCGACGCGGCTCGTGACGGGGAAGCGCGTGCTCCTGGTGGACGAGACCTGCGAATCGGGCAGCACGATGAAGCTTGCCCTCGCCGCCGTACGCGAGCAGAACCCGGCTGCCGTGAAGACCGCCGTGTCGTTCAAGACCGGCGCGTACAAACCCGATTTCTACGCGCTCGAGAACGAGAACTTCATCATTCTCCCCTGGGACCTCGAAGTGATCGTCAACGGTGAGATCGTCGTGCGCCCCGATTACCGCGACAAGCTGAAGGAAACCCGTTGAAGGATCGCCTCACCGCCGCAGTCAAAAAGTCCCGCGCCGACTACACCGAGATCCGCGTCGAACGGACCTGGAGCTCGGCGGTGGCGTTCCGCGGGCGCCGGCTCGAGACCGCGACGGTCAGCGAGGACCAAGGCGGGTTCGTGCGCGTCCTGAACAACGGCTTCGGGTGGGGCATCGCCTCGTTTACGTCGCTCGATGAGCTGCCGGCCATGGTGAAGCGCGCGCACGAGCTGTCCCGCGCCGTGCGGCTCGAAGAGCCGATCCAACTGGCCGAGACCCCGCCGCAGACCGCGGATGCCGTGCTCGATCTCGACGGCGACGTGCGCGGGATTTCACTCGCGGAGAAGAAAAAGCTCCTGGAGTCCTACAACGGCGCGATGCTCGCCGTCTCGGATTCGGTCGTAGACACCCAGGCGAGCTATCACGACGAGGTCTCTGAAGTCTGGTTCGTGAATTCCGAAGGTACCGTGCTGTACCAGCTGCGGCCCGAGGTCGTCGTCTCGGGCAGCGCGATCGCGCGCAAGAACGGCACGATCGAGAAGGGTCTCGAGTCGATTGGGCTGCGCAAAGGCTGGCGCAGCGTGCACGGGTTCGAGAACCAGTTTCGCGTGGTCGCGCAACGCGCCGTGGATCTCCTGAACGCGCCCCGCGTCCGCGGCGCCGCCTATCCCGTGATCCTCGACAACGAACTGGCGGGGGTCTTCATCCACGAGGCATTCGGCCATCTCTCCGAGGCCGACTTCGTCTATGAGAATCCGCAGGCGCGTGAGATGATGACGCTGGGCCGCCGGTTCGGTAAACCGGCCCTCAACGTCGGGGACAACGGCGCGGCGCTTGGGTTGCGCGGCACGTTGCCGTACGACGATGAGGGCACCCGCACGCAGGACACGCCCCTAATTCGCGAGGGCGTCCTCGTCGGCCGGCTGCACTCGCGCGAGACGGCGGCGAAGCTCGGGGAGCGGCCCACCGGCAACGCGCGCGCCATCTCGTTCCGCCATGCTCCGCTGGTGCGCATGACGAACACCTATATCGCGCCCGGCAAGAAGGACGTCGGGTTCCAGGATCTGATTCGCGACATCAAGCTCGGGGTCTACGCCTGCGGCGCGTTCGGCGGCCAGACGATGCTCGAGAACTTCTCGTTCACCGCCGGGTGGGGGCATATGATCCGCGACGGCCAGGTCGCCGAGCTGGTGAAGGACGTGGTGCTCGCCGGCAACCTGTTCCAGACGCTCGACCGGATCGACCACATCGCCGGTGACTTCACCTGGAATCAGATGGGCGGCGGCTGTGGCAAGGGCGGGCAGTTCCCGCTGCCGGTCACTGAAGGCGCGCCCCACGTGCGCATCGAAGAAGCGCTGATCGGCGGCGACGTATGATCGATCGCGTGCTCGAGAGCGCCGCGCGCCAGGTCGACGGCGCCGACGTCCTGTGGCGCCGCGAAGAGCAGACCGCCGTCGCCTTCGAGTCGGGCCGGCTGAAAGCGGCTGGCATCTCCGAAGAGGCGGGGATCAATCTCCGCGTGCTGGCGCGTGGCCGCATGGGCGTCGCCGGCACGACGGCTGCGAGCCCGGACCCGCATGCCCTCGTCGCGCGCGCCAAGGCGTCGGCAGAATTGGGCGAATCGGTCGACCTCACGTTTCCCGGCAACGCGGCGTCCGCACTGCCTCCGATCCCGACCTATTTCGATCGCTCCGCCAACGCGTCGCTCGACGACTTGATCCGGATGGGCCGGATGCTGGTCGAGCGCCTGGCGCGCCCCGATTGTCAGGTCAACCTCGCGGTCGAGCGGGAAATCGCGGAGACAGCGGTTGGCAACACGTCCGGCGCGCGCGGTGAGTATCGGGCCACCGGCGTCGCAGTCACCGCCGATCTGACCCGCATCGTCGGCGATGACGTGTTGATGATTTACGACCAGTACGTCGGCGCCGACATGCCGAGCGATGCCGACCTCGAGGCGTTGGTGCGATCGATCGAGACGCGCCTCGCGGCCGCGCTGACCATCGTGACGCCGCCGGACGGCGCATTGCCCGTCGTGTTCACGCCGGCGGGTCTCGCGGCCGTCGTGCTGCCGCTCGAGCAAGCGCTGTCGGGGAAGACGGTCCTGCAGGGGAGCTCGCCCCTCGCGGGCAAAGTCGGTGAGACGCTGTTCGACGTGCGATTGTCGATCTCAGACGATCCGTTGACTCCGGGCCGGCCGGCCTCTCGCCCGGTGGACGACGAGTGCGTGCCCTCGCGCGCGACGTGCCTTGTCGAGCGCGGCGTCGTCGGCAGCTTCGTCTATGATCTGGAGACCGCGGCGCGGGCCAAGACGCAGAGCACCGGCAACGGCCGCCGCGGCTTTTTCGGCAAGCCGCACATCGGTTACACCAATTTCGTTTTTGGGATGGGACCGACGCATGGAGGGGCACGCCATGGCCTGCCCCTTCCGACGTCCGACGTGGGGGGCGGGTTGATCGCCGATATGCAGGATGGATTGATCGTCGACGATCTCATCGGCGTGGGGCAGGGCAACGTGATCAGCGGCGCATTCAGTCATCCCGTGGGGCTCGCGTATCGCGTGCAGCGCGGCGAAGTCACGGGCCGGGTGAAGGACGCGGCGGTGGCTGGGAATGCCTACGACCTGCTCAAGAAGATCGGCGGATTTGGAACGGACGGACGGTGGCTCGGCTCGCGGTGGTCGCCATCGTTGTTGCTTGACGGGGTGAGTGTAGTGAGACGGTGAGCTATTTCAACGCTTCCTCATAACTCCGCCCCGCCGTCATCTCGTTGTAAACCTTCTCCAACACTTCGGGCGTCGCCGACAGAAACCGGCAGCGCGCGTCGCCGCGACTGCGGCATTCGACTTCCATGACGGCGACCGTTTCCCCGGACAGCCGTCCCAGGAAGTCGGCCAGCATTCCTGCCGAGAAGAAACACATCGGTGCCTGCGCGGTGCCGGGGTCGGCTTCCGCCCAGTCGCTCGAGTCGAGCGCCAAGGCTCCCGTGCCGACGGGACTCAACGTCACGTTCCCCCAGCCGCCCGATGCAAAGAATTCCGACAGCGTTTCCGCGAGCAGATCGGCGTCGAGCTCGGCGGGGCTGTGCACGCCCATGCGGCCCGGCAGCCAGGCCGCGAACGCGCCATACACGGTCTCGCCGGCGGCATAGCCGGCTTCTTGCAGGATGGTGATGGCTTGCTCGGGCGCGTGGGACGAGAGGCTCGCGTGCAGCTGGCGAAGCGTCGCTCGGCCGATGGCAAGGTCGGTAGTCGAGGCCATATGGGACGCCAACTTAGGGTTTCCGGTTCGCGCGGCGCAAGAGTTCCGATTCGTCGATCTGTTCGACGCCGAGGCTTTTCGCCTTCTCGAGCTTCGACCCGGGGTCGGCGCCGACGACGAGAGCGGTCGTTTTCTTCGACAGGCTGTCGGAAACGTGGCCTCCCGCCGCTTCAATGAGATCCTTCGCCTGTTGGCGCGACAGCGTAGGCAACGTTCCGGTGATCACAAACGTCTGATCGGCAAGCGGCCGGGGCCCCGTGGCTTCGGCTGTTTCTTTCATCGTGAGACCGGATTTCTCGAGACTTTTCAGCAGGTTCTTGTTGCGCGGGTCTGCAAAAAACCCGGCGACCGCCTCGGCAATAGTGGGCCCGATGCCGCGTACCTCACTCACTTCGGCGGCGGATGCGTCGGACAGGGTTTGCATGGTGCCGAAATGCCGGGCCAGGAGTCTCGCCCCTTGCTCACCGACGTGGCGAAGGCCGAGCGCGAACAGCAAGACGGAGAGGGGTTGGCGCTTCGAGGCGGCAATACTGTCCACGAGCTGTTGTGCGGATTTCTCCGCAAAGCCATCCAACGTGAGTACTTGCAGCGTATTCAGCGTGTAGAGGTCCGCGACATTGGAGATCAGTTTGGCGTCCAGCAGCGCCCGCACGCGCTCATAGCCGAGACCCCGAATGTCCATCGCGCTGCGGCTCGCAAAGTGGACGATGCCTTCCAGAATCCGCGCGGGGCAGGAGATGTTGGGGCAATACGTCATGACCTCGTCGTGCGGATGCTCCACCTTCGAGCCGCAGCTCGGACATTTCTCCGGCATGCGAAACGGCTTTTCCACCCCGCTGCGGCGTTCCCGCACGGGACCGAGGATTTGCGGAATCACCTCGCCCGCCCGTGTGATCTCGACCCAGTCGCCCACGCGGATGTCCTTCGCCGCGATCAAGTCGGCGTTGTGCAGCGTTGCGTTCGAGACCGTCACCCCGCCGACTTCGATGGGTTCGAGCACCGCGTACGGATTGAGCGCGCCGGTGCGGCCCACATTGATCCGGATCTCGAGCAGCTTCGTGACCTGCACCTCCGGCGCAAACTTGCGCGCGATCGCCCACCGGGGCTCACGATTGCCGATGGTGCCGAGCTCGGCATAGAGCGAGCGCTTGTCGACTTTGACCGCGACGCCGTCGGCTCCGTAATCGAGTTTGGGGAGCAGCGCTTCGAGCTTGCTGATTTCGCGACGGGCCGCTTCCAGGTTGGCGGCGCTGGCGTGATGCCGCTCCACCGGCAGACCCCAGCTCGGCAGGGTCTCCAACAATTCCTGCTGGGAATCGATGCCGAGCTTCAGTCCGGGCGCCTCGATCTGGAAGGTAAAGACCCGCAGGCCGCGCGCGCGCGTCATTTTGGGATCGAGCTGGCGCAGGGCGCCGGCGGCGGCGTTGCGCGGATTCGCGAAGGGCGGCTCACCGGCGTTCTCGCGCTCCCGATTCATCTTGGCGAAGTGGCTCTTCGGCATGTAGATCTCGCCCCGCACTTCCATCTTCTTGGGCCAGCCCTTGCCCCGCAGCCGCAGCGGCAGATCGAGCACGGTGCGCAGATTGACGGTGACATCTTCTCCCTCCACCCCGTTGCCGCGCGTCACGCCGGTCGCGAAGACGCCGTCTTCATAGGTCAGGCTCACCGCGGCTCCGTCGATTTTCACTTCCAGCGTATAGCCGGCCTCGCGCACCTCGGGCACCAGCCGCGCGTTGCGGTCTTCCCACTCCTTCAGCTCGTCGTCACTGAACGCATTGGCGAGCGACAACATCGGCACGACGTGGCGGTATTTGCGAAACGCGCTCACCGGCTCGGCGCCGACGCGCAGCGTCGGCGAATCCGGCGTGCGGAGCTCGGGGTGCGCCGCTTCGATCGCCTGGAGCTCGCGGAACAGCTTGTCATACTCCGCGTCCGACAGCTCCGGCTTGTCGAGGATGTAATACGCGTGATTCGCCCGCTCCAGGATTTGCCGCAGCTTGGCGGCGCGGGCCGCCGGCGACTTCACCGTCCCTTGGCTTCTTCTTGAATGACGGCCATGGCCACGCCGACCAACCGATCGATCTCTTCGGCGCTGGCTTTGGGAAGAAGACCCTCGCCCCACGCGCCTTCGCGCTCGCCAAACGCGTCGAGCAGGCGGTGGAAGAACGCGAGCAGGGCGACGCGCTCGAGCTCCATGTGGCGCAGTTGGTCGCCGGTCTCGTGCTGGCGTTGGGCGAGCCGCTCGTAGCGATGGGCGTTGCGCAGGCTCTGCGCGGTGAGCGCGGCGACGACTTGGACGAAGCGCACGTCGGCGTCGGAAAACGTCGGGCCGTCGCGGTAGGTGCGGAGGAAAATCGCGCCGATCGCCACCGTCCGCCACGTGATCGGCACGACGGTGATGGACTTCACGCGACGATTGACCAGCTCGCTTTTCACGTGACGCAGGCTCGGATCGTTCGCCGCGTCGGGAATGAACACCGTTTCGCCGCTCTGCATCGCGCGCTTCAGCTCGGGGTATCGCTCGAGATCGACGACGTAGTTGCGGATCGTGGGATCTTCGTACGATGCGACGAGCCGCACCGAGCGGCCGCCTTTTTCGCCGAGGAAGATCGAGCAGCGATCGAGCCCAAAGGATTCGCCGAGCTTGCGGGCGGTCGCCTGAAGAATGTCAATGAAGTGCAGGGAGCTCGATGCTTCCTTCAGAATTTCAATGACCGCGAGGAGATGCTTGCGCTCGTGCTCCAGCTCGGCGATCCGCGCGGCGAGCCGTTCCCCTTCCGCGTGGGTGAGAGCCGAGTTGATCGTCATGGGTGCATAGTTTCGCTCGTGAACGCGAGTCGCGTCAAGCGTATAGATTCCTCCGTCATGCGCACACTTCCTTCGCTGCTGTTCGCAGCGCTCGCCGCTCCGCTCTCGCTCGGTGCGGCGCAATCGTCCAACGCGGCCGCGCCGATCGGCACGTATGCGGTCGTCCCGCAACTCCCGGGAATGGGACGGCCTGTGGACACCGCGGCCACGGCGGGGCGCCGCCGCGCGCTGTTGCGCCGCATCGGCCGGGGCGCGGTCCTGATTCCGGCTGCCCATGAGCGCAACATCGAGCAGGATTACGTGCAGGACAACGATTTCCGGCAGGACAACACCTTCTTCTATCTGACGGAGCTCGAGACACAGGACGCCTGGCTGCTGCTCACCGCCCGCGGCGCCGACTCCGCGGAGACGGTCCTCTTCCTGCCGGCGCGGACGCCCTCGCGCGAGCGCTGGACCGGGCTGCGGCTGGGCCCCGACAGCATCGCCGTGCGCCTCTCCGGCATCGCCGTCATCCTGCCGCTCGATTCGATCAAGGATCGGATGGCGCGGACCCGCTCCGTCGGTGGCCCGTACTACGTGCCGCTCAGCCCGGCGACGCGGAACGAGCAGCGCATCGCGGACCTCGTGTTCTCGGGCGTGGACGTGCGCAATGTGCTGCCGATCATCGACTCGATGCGCGTGGTGAAGGACGCCGATGAGATCGCGCGGCTGCGGCGGGCGGTCGACATCAGCGTCGCGGGGCACGTCGCCGCCATGCGCGCCGCGCGCCCGGGGATGTACGAGTACGAGCTCGAGGCCGCGCTCGAAGACGGGTTCCGTCGCAATGGCGCGGATCGGATGGGGTATCCGTCGATCGTCGGCAGCGGCCCGAATTCCACGACGCTGCACTACGACGTCAACCGCCGCCGCACCGAGAACGGCGATCTCGTGGTGATCGATGCGGCTGCGGAATGGGGCCAGTATACGGCCGACGTCACCCGCACATTCCCGCTCAACGGGAAGTTCACGCCCCGTCAAAAAGCGATTTACGATCTCGTGCTCGGCGCGCAACGCGCGGCCTTCGACTCGCTGCGACCGGGCGTGACCATGGCCCAGCTCGATGGCGTCGCGCGGCGCTATATGCGCGAGCACTCCGGAACGTTGTGCGGCGACAAGACCTGCGACGATCGCGAGTACTTCAACCACGGCCTCGGCCATCCGATCGGGATGGACGTGCACGACGTGGGCATCACCCGCCCGCTCGAGCCGGGCATGGTGGTCACACTGGAGCCGGGGATTTACATCCAGGCGGAGTCGCTGGGTGTGCGGATTGAAGACGATGTACTGGTCACGCCGAACGGCGGGGAGTGGCTCTCGGATGGCGCGCCGCGCACGACCGACGCAATCGAGCGGCTGATGCGCCGCCGCTAGGTGCGATCGCGCTCGTTCCGGATCTTGGTCAGCAGCGCCGCCGCGTCGTCCTTGTACTTCGCGTCCAGGACGTCTTCGTCGCGCAGCGTCGGGATCACCTGCAGCTGCGCGCGCGCCTTGGAGTACTGGCCGATGTCGACGTAGACCTGCGCGAGCTCGAGGCGGTGATAGATCCAGTCGGGGCGAATCGCCACCGCTCGCTCGAGATGGCTGACGGCGTCGGGCCAATTGGCCTTCGACATGAAGCCGCCGCCGAACAGCGCCTTCGCAAAGAAGCGCTGGAAGCCGGAGAGGCGCTTCACTTCGGCATTCCAGGCGCCAAGCACGTGATGGGCGAAGTTGTGATCGGGATTGATTTGCACCGCGTGCGCCGCTTCGTCGTAGATGATCTTTGCGTATTTCACGCGCTCTTTGCTGCCCTTGGTGCGCGACAGGCGGCCGAGGACCATCGCCAGCGCGTAGTGGCCGTCTGCTTTGGTTGAATCGGCGCGAATCGCGCGCTCGGCATAGCCGCGGCCGACGGAATACAGGCTATCCCGGCGGTTCTTGAGGGAATCCGCGTTCCCCTGTATTTGTTTGGCGACGTCCGCGATGGCGCGCGCCGCTTTCCAATTCGCTTCGTAGCGCAGCGAGTCGATCGCGAGCGCAGCCTGATAGTGACGGAGCTGCACGTCCGGATGCATCAGGCCTGCGCTGTCGCCCAGCGCGATGTGTTCGGCCGCACTTTGCGCGCGGGCGCGGGCGGGAATTGAGATCACGGCCGCCGCAAGCAGCGTCAGCACTACGTGCCCGTTGAAATGGAGAGACATGCGACAATGATCGTCGGCCCCCTGATCGAGCGCAAGCGCGATGGCGGCGTCCTCAGTCCTGAAGAATGGTCGGCGCTCGTCGCCGAATACACCGCTGGTCGCATACCCGATTATCAGATCTCGGCACTGCTCATGGCCGTCTTTCTGCGCGGCCTCGAGCGCCAAGAGCTCGCGGCGCTGACCGACGCGATGCTGGCGTCCGGTCAGCGGCTGTCGTTCGACGGCTTCAACACGCCGCGCATCGACAAGCATTCCACCGGCGGGGTCGGCGACAAGGTCTCGCTGGTGCTCGGGCCGCTCGTCGCCGCGTGCGGCGTCGCGGTCCCGATGATGTCGGGCCGGGGGCTCGGTCACACCGGCGGGACGCTCGACAAGCTCGAATCGATTCCCGGTTTTCGCACGGATCTGTCGCTCGCGGAAGCGAAGGCGCAGGTGCAGAAGCTGGGGTGTGTGTTGATCGGCCAAACGGCCGAAATCGCCCCGGCCGATCGCAAGCTGTACGCTTTGCGCGACGTCACCGCGACGGTCGAATCGATTCCCCTCATCGCCGCCAGCATCATGTCGAAGAAGCTCGCCGAAGGCCTGAACGGCCTCGTGCTGGACGTGAAGAATGGGAGCGGCGCCTTCCTGCCCGAGGTGGCGCGCGGGCTCGAGCTCGCGAAGACGATGATCGCGCTCGGCGAGGACCGCGGCTGCCCGACCGTCGCGCTGATCACGGCGATGGATCGGCCGCTGGGCCGCGCGTGTGGCAACGTCCTCGAAACCGAAGAAGCGATCCTCGCGCTGCGGGGCGAGGGGCCGCCCGATCTGCTCGAAGTGACCTACGCGCTCGGCGTCGAAATGCTGTTGATGGGCGGGATCGAGAAGAACACAAAGAAGGCGCGCAAGAAGCTGGAGACCGCGATCGCGTCCGGCCTCGCCGCGGAAAAGTTCGAGCAAATCATCGAGGCGCAGGGCGGCAATCCCAAGTCCGTCGAGGATCCGTCGGTGCTGCCGCAGGCGCAGGCGGTCGAGGTGTACTTGGCGCCGCGCACCGGAATCGTGCAGCGTGTGGAACCCCGGACAATCGGCCGGGCCATCATTGCGCTGGGAGGTGGCCGCCAAACGGTGGACGATGTGATTGACCCGACGGTCGGATTTGTCATCACGGTCAAGCCGGGCGACAAGGTGCTGGAGGGAGAGCCCATCGCGTCGGTCTTCGCAAAGGATGCCGACGGGGTGCGCATCGGGTTCGAGGCGCTGGCGCAGGCAATTGTGGTCGGGGATAAGCTGACGGCAAAACCGCTACGCCTGGTATCGCACCGGGTGACGCGCGCCGGCGTGGAAGAGCTGATCTAAAGCAGCGGCTTTTGCGTGCCGGGACCCCAATCCCGCACGCTGTCTTCGTCCGCTGCTTCCTGCACGTCGCGCTCCGCGCGCTCGAGCTCCCGCTCATCCACGCCGGGCCGCGCTTTGCGCACGGGGTCGGGCGGGGTGTCCGCACTGCTGGGCCAGAAAAACCAGGCCAGCAGCAGGAGCAGGACGCCCACCACGACGAGGGTGCCGGTCATCAGACGTCGAGGTTCCGCACGAACTTCGCGTTTTCCTCGATGAACTTGCGGCGCGGCTCGACCTCGTCGCCCATCAGCGTCTCGAACAGCTGGGATGCTTCGAGCGCGTCTTCCATCGTCACCTTGAGCAGCGTGCGCTTTGCCGGATCCATCGTCGTGTCGCGCAGCTGATCCG
>WNGC01009708.1_pt1 | contig 14081 bp, 12 predicted proteins | sample 5400051 | NCBI WGS metagenome assembly WNGC01 (sample SAMN13153368, study PRJNA577476) | soil metagenome | isolation source: 20 cm soil or saprolite under grassland replicate 2 | place: USA:California | collected 2016-06-15 | reverse complement strand
CCGCGGCGTCCCGGGAACCAGCGCACGGCGTTGCCGATGCAGGTACCGTAGACCGCGCCCGCGCCGACGCCACCGATCGCGCCGGCGAAATAAAACATCGCGAGCGACTCGGCGAATGAGTTGATGGTCCAGGCGACGCCGCACAGCGCGCCGCCGATCACGACGATCCACTTCGGCCCGAAGCGGTCGACCAGGTAGCCCTCGGCCGGCACCAGCCAGGTCTCGAGCAGGACGAAGATCGTGAAAGTGACCTGAATGGCCGCCTTGCTCCAATGGTATTTGTCCCCGATCGGGCCGACGAACAGCGTCCAGCCGTACTGCAGGTTCGCGATCATCACCATGCAGATGATGCCGACGATCAGCTGTGTCCACGGTTGGGCGAAGAATGAACGGGTCTGAGAAGTCGAATCGGTAACCATCGGTGCTCCCCCTTGTTCGATTTTGGGTTTAAGAACCGTCAGCCGGTTGGTATGAACTTCCGCGATTCGTGATACGAGCGAGCGTTCGACTTGTTCTCCGCTGCCGTCATACAGAAGGAATCAGACCGCGTCACAGGCGATCCCTCACTCGATCAGCTGCCCTCGGATGAGGCCCTGAAACAGTGCAGCTGGACCGACGCAGACCGAACGCGCGGGACCATAGGTGATATATCTCCGGCTTGTCAACACGCGTCCAACCGCCCTGAGAGAGCGAAGTATGGCTGCTACCCGACCCGTATGCGACCTTACGGAGGGTAAACCCGCATGGCGGTGCACCAATCTGGTGAGGAAGCGTCTCCCGTGGTATGTGATATATCCAGAGTGGCTGGGTCGGGGCAGGAGCTTGGGCGGCGCCGGGCGCCTCTGCCAGTGCAGGCGGGCGCGCGCCACGCGGGAACCGCGGGGCTCTGGACCTGGGGAGCTACGGACGTGGAAAATCCGGGGGGAGAAACGGGGGGCACGATGAGCGTAATCGCGACGCTCCGGAGCAGCCGCGCGGCGGCGGCAGGACAGCTCGCTCTGGCACCGCTCAACTCGCGCAGTCTCCGCGATCAGGCTTACGCGTTGCTGAAGGACGCGATCGCGAACACCGACATCTACAGCGAGCGCCAGCCGCTGCGGCTGGATGAGCGGGAGCTGGTCAAGGCGCTCGGGGTGAGTCGCACGCCGGTGCGCGAGGCGCTGTCCATTCTCGAGCAGGAGGGCTTTGTCAGGACGGTCCCGCGCCGAGGCATCTTCATCGTCCGCAAGTCCAAGCGCGAAATCATCGAGATGATCCAGGTGTGGGCGGCGCTCGAGAGCATGTCGGCGCGCCTCGCGACGCTGCACGCGCCCGATGCGGAGCTCGGCAAGCTCCGCCACCTGTTCGACTCTTTCCAGAACTCGCCGCCCTCCGAGCACATCGGCGAGTATTCCGACGCCAACATCGCCTTCCATCAGATGATCATCCGCCTCGGAGGCTCGCGGCTGATCGAGGAGGCGACGAAGAATCTGTTCCTGCACGTGCGCGCCATCCGCCGGGCCACGATCTCGCAGAACAATCGCGCCGCGCGCTCGATCATCGAGCACCTGAAGATCATCGAGGCGCTCGAGCGGCGCGACACCGAGCTCGCCGAGCGCCTCACGCGCCAGCACACGCTCGACCTCGCCGCGCACGTCGACCGGTACTGCGACTTCCTGGATTAGGGCACCCCGGGAAATCAAGCATCACGCGAGCTGCGAGTGATCGCGCCGCTCAGGCGGTGCGCGGCCCGCGTGCCCTCCGCCGCGGCGGCGGGGCAGGGGCGGGGCGTGCGCGCGGCGATGGCGCCGACCAATCGAAGCGCACCAGCCGCTCGATGAGCGCCGCCCCTTCCCGCAGCAGGAAATCCTTGAAGGCGGCGGCCACCGGCGGCAGGTGCTTGGTGCGGTTGTGCACCAGATACCAGTTGAGCCGCGCCGGGAAGTCCTGCACGTCGAGCACCACCAGATTGCCGGCCAGCAGGTCGAGGCCGATGGTGTGGGCGGAGAGGAACGCGATTCCCATCCCGGCGACCACCGCCTGCTTGATGGTCTCGGTGCTCGCGATCTGCATCGCGATGTTGAGTTTCCCAAACTGCCGTCCGAACACCTCGCGCATCGAGTTCCAGGTATCGGATCCGGGCTCGCGCATCACGAAGCGCTCGCGATTGAGCGCGGTGCGTGGAATCTGCCGCGCCCCGGCAAGCGGATGACTCGGCGCCGCCACGATCACATAGGGATGGGGCGCGAACGGCACCGCGACGATGTCCATGTCGGCCGGTGGACGGACCATCACCGCGAGATCGGTGAGATTGTCGGCGAGCTGGCGCAGCAGGCCCTCGCGATTGTGGACCGTGAGGTTGAACGTGATCCCGGGATGGGCGGCGCCGAAGGCCGCCAGCACGCGCGGAAAGAAGTAGTCGCCGGCGCTGATGACTGCGACGTTGAGCTTCCCGCCGGTGACGCCCTTGAGATTCGCGAGCGCGGCGTCCGCCTCCCGCATGCGCTGGGTGATCGCGCGGGCGCACTCGAGCATCTCGCCGCCCGCCGGCGTCAGGAAGGTCCTGCGACCGATGCGCTCGAAGAGCGGCAGCCCCACCTGAGACGCCAACTGCTTGAGAACCGTCGACACTGCCGGCTGCGACAGGTGCAGCTCGTCCGCGGCGCGGGAGAAATTCATGTGGCGCGCCGCGGTGGCGAACACGCGCAGCTGCCGCAGGGTCACATTGCGCATCGCGACCTCAGGAGTCAGCCTTCCAGAAGTATTATGAAATACTTATGCTCGCGATAGAAATCTTTAATTTTTATTCTGGTAGTCCGGGGCGTAGGGTGAGTGCCGGTGAAGAGAAGAGGGAGTGCCGAAATGGCAGCTGTGAGCGATCCGGTGAAGACGAGCGAGGAGCTGGCCGCGGAGCTCGAGGCCTACAACCGCGCTTTTGCTGAGCTGGAGCTCCCCTGGCGGTGGGACGCGCAGACACTCCGCCATCTCCTCACCGTCGCACCCGACCGGGACTGCGTCGGCGCCTACGTGGAGCTCAATCAGCCGCACCTCCTGCGGGTCTACGAGAAGGCGTTCCTGCGCGACCTCGTGAGCTCGACCCGCGAGCGCTGCCGCCAGGAAGCCTCAAACCCCGCCTGAGCCGGGCGCAGCCGCGCCCGGGTGCGGTGCCGCGTGTAAGCTAGGCACCGTGAAAGCCCGCAAGCTTTGCCCGGATCGCTGGAGGACTTAGCCGTGCCCGGCGGCCGGATCGATTCAACGCTCACCTTCACGCCGCTCGGGATCGCGGTACTCACGATATCCGATTCGCGCGATGCGGGGACCGACACCTCCGGCGACCTGCTCGCCGAGCGCATCCGTGCGGCGGGCCATCGGCTCGCGGCGCGCGCGCTGGTGAAAGACAGCAAAGCCGACATCCAGCAGCAGCTGCGCCGCTGGATCGAGGACCGCGATGTGGACGTGATCGTCAGCACCGGGGGCACGGGGCTCACGGGGCGCGACGTGACGCCCGAGGCGGTCCGCGAGCTGTTCGAGAAGGAGCTCGAGGGCTTCGCCGTGCTGTTTCATCTCGTCTCTTACGAGACCGTCGGCGTTTCCACCCTGCAGTCGCGAGCCTGCGCAGGTCTCGCCGGGGGCACCGTGATCTATGCGCTGCCCGGATCCAACGGGGCGTGCCGCGACGGCTGGGACAAGTTGATCTGCCCGCAACTCGACAGTCGCCACCGGCCGTGCTCGATCGTCGAGGTCATTCCCCGCTTTCAGGAAAGCTAGCGCGCGGACCTGACCCGATGCCCGAAGATCGAGCGGCGCCCGCACCGCCCACCGACACGGTGGAAACGGCACGCGCGAAGATGCTCGCAGCGGTGAGGCCGCTGACCCCGGAGCCCGTCGACATCACGGCCGCGATCGGGCGCACTCTGGCGGAGACGCTGCAGGCGGCGCGCTCGCAACCCCCGTTTCGCTCCTCGGCCATGGACGGCTACGGCGTGCGCGCGGCCGATCTTGCGCAGAGCCCCTTCACGGTGCTGGGGGAGGCGCAGGCCGGCAAAGCTTACCCGGGCACCGTCGGGGCTTTAGGGGCGGTCCGCATATTCACCGGCGCACCGGTCCCCGAGGGCGTCGACGTGGTCGTACCACAGGAGCGCGCGCGGCGCGAAGGCGATAGGGTGTGGCTCGAAGCGCCGGCGCCGCAGCGCACCAACATCCGCGCAGCGGGTATCGACTTCAAGGCGGGTGAGGAGCTGGTCCAACGGGGCACGCGGCTCAACGCGCGTCACGTCGCGCTCATCGCGGCCGCCGGCATCGGGTCCGTGAGCGTCGCGCGCCGGCCGCGAGTCGCGGTGCTCGCCACGGGCAACGAGCTCGTGCCGCCCGGCACACCCGCCGCCGCGCATCAGATCTTCGACTCGGTGAGCTTCGCCCTCCTCGCGATGCTCGAAGAGTGGGGTGGCGAGCCCCGGCGCGGCGCGGTCCCCCCGGATGAGGCGGGGGCGATCGCGGCCGCCACCCGGCAGGCGCTCGAGGATGCGGACCTCGTCGTGATCATCGGGGGGGCCTCCGTCGGCGACTATGACCTCGTCAAGCCGGCGCTCGCAGGTCTCGGGCTTTCGATTGCCGTACCGCGCATCGCGATCCGGCCGGGCAAGCCCACCTGGTTTGGAACCCTGCGGGGCAAGCCCGTGCTCGGCCTCGCGGGCAACCCCGCGGCGGCCATGGTGTGCGCGCACCTGTTCCTCCGGCCTCTCCTTGAGGCGCTGCTGGCGCGCGAGCCGGATGAGGCTGCCGCGACGGCGCTACTCGACGGGGAGCTCGCCGCGAGCGGCGCCAACGAGTGCTATTGGCGCGCGCTCGCGCGGACCGACCCGGATGCGCGGATGCGGGTGCGACCGTTCACCGATCAGGACACCTCGCTGGTGTCGGTCTTTGCGGCGGCCAACGCGCTCATTCGTCGTCCCGCCGGTGCCGGGGCGGCGGTGAGCGGCGAGGCGGTCGAAGTGAGGTGGCTGGATCGCCGCTGAATGTTAGAGTGCGCCGGAATGAGCCTCGTCCCTTCGGCGGAGACCCGCATACCGCTCGGAAAGAGTGGCCTCGCGGTCGCGCCTCTGGGGTGGGGGATGTGGCGCTTCGGGGGCGGGGACCGCGCGAGCGCACGCCGCCGCGTGGAGGCGGCGCTCGAGATCGGGTGCACGCTCTTCGACACCGCGGACATCTACGGCTACAGCGGGGAGCGCGGCTTCGGCGGCGCCGAGTCGCTCCTCGGGGAGGTGCTGCGCGAGGCGCCGCAGCTGCGCGAGCGCATGGTGCTCGCGACCAAGGCCGGCATCACGCCGTCGGTGCCTTACGACTCGAGTGCGCGCTACCTGCTCGAGGCCTGCGAGGCTTCGCTCCGGCGTCTCGGGGTCGAGCGGATCGATCTCTACCAGATTCACCGGCCGGATCTCCTCGCTCACCCGGCCGAGGTCGCGCAGGCCCTCGAGCGGCTGCGCAGCGCAGGGAAGATTCACTCGGCCGGAGTCTCGAACCACACGGCCACCCAGGTCGATCGCCTTGCTCGCGTGGTCGCCGCTCGCGCAGGGCCGGCTGGCGGCCTCTGCCGGGGAAGCCCCGGTCGAGCCGCGCGTGGCCGCGGTGATCCACGCGCTCGATACCGTGGCAGCCCGGGCGGGCACGCCGCGCTCGGCGGTCGCTTACGCCTGGGTCATGACTCATCCCGCACGGCCCATTCCGCTCATCGGCAGCCAGAATCCCGCGCGGATCCGTGAGGCGCGCAGCGCCTACTCGGTGCAGCTGACACGCGAGGAGTGGTATCGGATCCTGGTGGCGGCGCGCGGGGCGCGCATGCCATGAACTACCCGGGGGTCGGCATGCCGACACAAGTCCCTCCGGGCGGGGAGAGCCGCCGTGATTGACTTTACGGTCGTCGACCTGTCGCGCCTGCAGTTTGCGCTGACGGCGCTGTATCACTTCCTGTTCGTGCCGCTCACCCTCGGGCTGTCCATGATCCTCGTGATCATGGAGGCGGTTTACGTCATGACCGGGGGGGAGATCTGGAAGCGCATGACGCGCTTCTGGGGATTGCTGTTCGGTATCAACTTCGCCATGGGAGTCGCGACCGGCATCACCATGGAGTTCCAGTTCGGCACCAACTGGGCTTACTACTCGCACTACGTCGGCGACATCTTCGGCGCGCCGCTCGCTCTCGAGGGCCTGATGGCGTTCTTCCTCGAATCGACCTTCGTCGGCCTGTTCTTCTTCGGCTGGGAGCGACTCTCGCGCGTAGGGCACCTGGTGGTGACGGCGCTGGTGGCGCTCGGCTCGAGCCTCTCGGCGCTGTGGATTCTGATCGCCAACGCATGGATGCAGCACCCGGTCGGCGCTCAGTTCAACTACCAGACCATGCGCATGGAGCTGCTCTCGTTTGGTGAGGTGCTCTTCAATCCCGTGGCGCAGGCGAAGTTCGTGCACACCGTAGCCGCGGGCTATGTCGTCGGGTCGGTATTCGTGCTGGCGGTGAGCGCCTGGTATCTGCTGCGCGGCCGCAACGTCGACATCGCTCGGCGCTCGATGGCGGTCGCGGCGAGCTTCGGACTTGCCTGCGCGCTCTCGGTCGTGGTGCTGGGGGACGAGTCCGGGTACATGGCGAGCGAGAACCAGAAGATGAAGATCGCGGCGATCGAGGCGGAATGGCGCACCGAGACGCCGCCCGCGTCCTTCACCGTGTTCGGTTTTCCGGACGTCGCCGCGCGCACCACGCACGCGGCGGTCAGGGTCCCCTGGGCGCTGGGGCTGATCGCCACGCGCTCGGTCGATGAGCCGGTGCTCGGCATCGTGGATCTGGTGGCGCGGGCACGCGCGCGCATCGTGAGTGGCATCGAGGCGCACGCGGGGCTCAAGGCGCTGCGCGCGAATCCGTCCGACACAGCGGCGCGGGCGCGCTTCGCGGCGCACCAGGCGGATCTCGGCTATGGGCTGCTGCTGCTGCGCTACGTCGGGGACCCGTCGGAGGCGACACCCGAGCAGATCGAGGCAGCCGCCTGGTCGACGGTACCGGACGTGCCGGTGCTGTTCTGGAGCTTTCGGCTGATGGTGGGACTCGGCTTTTATTTCATCGCGCTGTTCGCCACCGCGTTCTATCTCTCGGCGCGGCATCGCTTCGAGCAGAAGCGCTGGTTCCTGCGCCTGGCGTTCTTCAGTCTCCCGCTGCCGTGGATCGCGGCCGAGCTCGGCTGGATAGTGGCCGAATACGGCCGCCAGCACTGGGCGATCGATGGCCTGCTGCCGACATTCCTCGGCGTGTCGCGCGTGCCGGCCACGAACGTGTGGCTGTCGCTATCCGGGTTCGTGATCTTCTACTCGGCGCTCGCGGCCGTGGATGTGTACCTCATGGTGCGCATGATCCGCCGCGGGCCGGATGGGCTCGGGTATTGGCCGCCCGAGGCCGCCGTTTCCCGCGCGGCGCACTCATAAGGAGGGTAGGTCGTGCCCGACTACGCAACGCTTCGCATCATCTGGTGGCTGATCCTCGGCGCGCTCCTGATCGGCTTTGCGATCATGGACGGATTCGATCTCGGTGTCGGCGCCACGTTCCGCTTCGTGGGACGCACCGACGAGGAGAGGCGGGCGCTGCTCGAGTCGATCGAGCCGGTGTGGGATGGCAACCAGGTGTGGTTCATCCTCGCAGGCGGCGCGGTGTTTGCCGCCTGGCCGCTGCTGTACGCGGCGTCCTTCTCGGGGCTGTATCTGGCGATGTTCGTGCTGCTGGTCGCGCTCATCCTGAGACCGGTCGGATTTGTCTACCGCAACAAGATCACTGATGCCGGCTGGCGAAACGCCTGGGACTGGGCGCTGTTCCTCGGCGGGGCCGTGCCGGCGCTCTTGTTCGGCGTGGCCTTCGGAAATCTCTTCCTCGGACTGCCGTTTCATTTCGATGAGCTCGAGCGACCGGTCTACACCGGCGGATTCTTTGGTCTTCTGCGCCCCTTTGCGCTGCTCGCCGGGCTGGTCAGCGTCTCGATGCTGATCATGCACGGCTCGGTGTACGCGGCGCTCAAGGTCGGCGAGCCGATGTCGGCGCGCGCGGCTGTGGTCGGACAGGTGGCCGCCATCCTGTTCGCGCTCGCCTTCGCGGTGGCGGGGTTATGGGTAGGAGGCTCGATCGCAGGTCACCAGATCATCGGTGAGGCGAGCACGCTCGGGCCGTCGAATCCGCTCACCCAGCACGTGGCTCTCGCTCAGGGCGCCTGGCTCGGGAACTACCGCGCGCACGGGATCTTGTGGGTGCTGCCCGCCATGGCGTTCCTCGCGGCCGCAGGTACCTGGACCTTGCTATCCTGACCAGGGACTCACGATCTGGGATGCCTCGAGCAGCGCGCGGACGCTCTTCATCATGCTCTGCGCCGTAGCGATTATCCTGCCGGTGGTGCTTGCCTACACGGCGTGGGTGTTCCACGTGCTGAAGGGCCGGATCACGCTCGAGGAGATCCGGCGGCACACGGGTGTCTACTGAGCGGGAGCGCAGCGATGTGGTACTTCAGCTGGATCCTCGGCCTCGGACTCGCGCTCACCTTCGGTGTGCTGAACGCCATCTGGTACGAGGTCATGGAGAGTCCGCCGGAAGAGCAGGGCGAGCAGCGCCAGTTTCCGGGCGGTAACGCAAAGCGCTAGCCGCCGACGCGGGCGGATGCCTGCCGGAGGCTACGACCCGGGGGCCGGGTGCAGGTGCGCCTCGACCGCATCAAAGAGCGCCCTCAAGCCGAACGAGACGTCCTCGATCCTGCCGTCGACGAAGAAGGTCGGCGTGCCACGCACGCCGCTCTCGACGCCGCTCTCGAGGGCCAGAATTTCCCCTGGCCGCCCGCGCACTCGGCGGCCTCGGCCGCGGCGAGGGCGTGCGGGTGCACGTCCTCGAGGGGGAAATTCCGAAACGCGAGGCGCGCACGACCGTCGAAGCGCTCGAGCAGCAACTTCAGCGCCGACTGCGCCTGCTTGCAGTTCGGACACTCGAAATCGCCATACTCGACGACGGTCACGGGCGCGTGCGCGCTGCCCGTCAGATGATCGACCGCGCTCACCGGGACCGCGAGCTCGAACGCTCCATGCCGCGCCATACCAGTCGCTCCCTGAGGTCAGGCCCGGCGACTATGCGCCTTCCGGCCGGGTGGGACTATCGCCGGTTCGGTGGATGAGGGCAGCGGCGGCGGGGATCGCAGCGATGGAAGGCACGCGTGGCGCGCCGGCCACAGCTTGACAACCCGGGGTGATGAAGGAGTACGCTCGCCCACGCCTTGAGGCAAGCGCTTACATGGGCGCGTAAGCGTTTGCATCGGGGCCGGGGGAGGAATGGGCGTGACCCTCAGAGACGTCGCGCGGGAGGCACAGGTGTCCACCGCGACCGTGTCACGGGTGATCAACGGCCACGGCAACGTCTCGAACGCGACGCGCGAGCGCATTCTCGGCGTCGCCGAGCGGCTGCGGTATGTGCCGGACAGCGCCGCACGCTCGCTCAGCACCGGCCTCACGCACACGATCGGTGTGCTGCTGCCCGACCTCTACGGCGAATTCTTCTCGGAAATCATCCGCGGCATCGATGAGGCGGCGCGGCGGCGTGGGCTGCATCTGCTTCTCTCCGGGGTGCACGGCTCGGCCCGGGAGACGGCGACGGCCATCCGCGCGCTGAAGGGCTGGGTCGACGGGCTCCTGATCATGTCCCCGTACGCGGACGGGGCTTTTCTCGCCGAGCACTGGGCGGATGACGCGCCGGCGGTGCTCATGAACACGCCGATACGCGGGCACAGCCACTCCGCCTTCTGCATCGACAATCGCGGTGGCGCTTCCGTAATGGTCCGGCATCTCGCCTCCGTCGGACACCGCCGCATCGCCTTTATCTCCGGTCCCTCGAACAACTTCGACGCCACCGAGCGGCTCGCCGGTTACCGCGAGGCGCTGCGCGCGCTCGGCCTCGAAGCGGGCGAGCGCGTGCTGCCCGGGGATTTCTCGGAGGAGTCGGGCTATCGCGCGGCGCAGACTCTCCTGGCGCGGCCGCGGCGCGAATGGCCGGATGCGGTGTTCGCGGCCAACGACATGATGGCGCTCGGGAGCCTCTTCGCCTTCAACGAGGCGCAGGTGCGCGTGCCGGCGGACATCGCGCTCGCCGGGATCGACGACATTCCGATGGCGCGCTTCGTTTCCCCGCCGCTCACCACCGTGCGCGTGCGGATGGCGGAGCTCGGAGCGCGCGCGCTCGAGCGGCTCGCCGCGGCGATCAAGGCGCCGGAGGCCACTGCGGCATCGACCGAGACCATGCCCGCGGAGCTCGTGGTCCGCGCATCCTGCGGCGCGCAGGCGCCGTCGGCGCCACGGCGACGTCCGAGTGGCCCGGGGGCCGCCGGCCGCCGAGCCGGTAAGAGAGCACGCGGCAGACATTGAGCGCGGAGCCGGACGAATTGCATCGATTGCGGGACGCAGCGATTTCGATGAAGGGGAGCACATGAAGAAGCAAGTAAAGGGCCGCCGGAATCTGATTGCCTCGTTTGTCGCCTCGGCGCTCGCGTCCGCGGCGGCCGCGCCGGGCATCGTGTGGGCACAGGAAGGCGGGGCGACGCTCCAGGGCAAGGCGGACGCCAACGCCGAAGTCACGGCGAAGAATGTCGACACCGGCCTGACCCGCAAGACCAAGGCCGGATCCGACGGCACCTACACGATCGTGGGGCTGCCGGCCGGCACGTACAACGTGGACGCGGGCCCCGGCACTGAGCAGACTGTCACACTGAGCGTCGCATCAGCCGAGATTCTGGATCTTGGCAAGCTCCAGACCGTGACGGTGAGCGGCACCCGTCTCGTCGAGACCAAGACCTCCGAGATCGGCCAGATCATCTCGCTGCACGACATCGAGACCGTGCCGCAGCTCACACGTAACTTCCTCGAGTTCGCCGACACAGTGCCGGGTGTCGTGTTCAGCGTCGATCAGAACCACCATACCTCGATCCGCGCCGGCGCGCAGAACGACAACTCGGTCAATGTGTATATCGACGGTGTAGGTCAGAAGGGGTACGTGAGAAGCGGCTTGAGCGGGCAGTCGGACCAAACCCAGGGGAATCCGTTCCCGCAGCTCGCGATCGGTGAGTACAAGGTCATCACCTCCAACTACAAGGCCGAATACGATCAGATCTCTAGCGCGGCGGTGACTGCCGAGACGAGATCCGGCACTAATCACTTCGAGGGCGAGGTCTTCGGTCTGTACAGCAACGATCACTTCCGGGCCGAAACACCCGGTGAGCTCAATACGGTCCCGAACGTCAAGACGCCTTCCAAGGACAAGGAGTTCGGACTGGCCTTCGGTGGGCCGATCATCAAGGACGTCATGCATTTCTTCGTGACCTACGAGGGCAAACGCTACGAGACACCGGTCACGGTCAATATCGGGGGCAACGTGCCGGCGAACGTCATTGCCCAGCTGCCAGCTGAGGCGGCGGCACAGCTCGGCCCGGCAACGGTCAACTTCACCGAGAACCTGTATTTCGGCAAGCTCGATTGGGCGCCAACCGCCGACGATCGCTTTGTGCTGGAGAGCAAGGTCCGCCGCGAGACCGGGGACGGCAGTATCGGTACAGGCCTGGCGAAGTCCTCTTCCATTGTTTCGGGCAACACCGACACGCGCGTCGATCTTCGCTGGCAGCGCAGCGCCGACCGCTGGTTCAACGAGGTGCTCCTCACCTACGAGGATGCGTTCTACAACCCCACCGGAGCTACGCCTGGCTCCGCCAACGGCGCCGATTACACCTACAAAGTGACCAACGACACGACGATGCTCGCAACCGACGGCATCGATCCGCGCGCGTTCCAGAACAAGGGCCAGAAGGGTTACGCCCTCCAGGATGAGCTGACGTTCAGCCATCTCAGGTGGTGGACCGGCGATCACACGGTCAAGATGGGCATCAAGCACAAGTGGGTGAAGCTCACGGCGCAGGACGGCTCGGCGACCAACAATCCCATATTCTTCTACGATGTGAGCGCGACGGCCACAGCGAACACGCCCTGGAAGGCCAGTTTCGCCGCCGTCACCGCCGGAGCGAGTCCCGTGGTGGAGTCGAGCGATCGCCAGCTCGGCGTCTTCTTTCAGGACGACTGGGCCACCAACGATAAGCTGACCCTCAACCTCGGCGTGCGCTGGGATATCGAGTGGAATCCCTCGTACCTGAACTTCGTGACGCCGCAGTTCTTCGTCAACATGCTTAACACGCCGGATCCGGGCTGTTCACAGCCGGCGTACTCCGCGCAGTGTTCTCCCGGACAGACCTACGGCCAGAGCCTGGCCAAGGGCGGCGTGAACCCGGCCGACTACGTGAGCACAGGCAACAATCGGTCGGTGTACACCGGGGAGTTCCAGCCGCCATTGGTGCCGATCAGCGTCACGTGATCTTCGGCGGAGTCGGGCGCGCTTACGACCGCGATCTCTACGACTACCTGCAGCTCGAGCAGACCAAGATCGCCTTGTCCGAGCCTACGGTCCGGTTCAATGCTCCCAATGATCACCCGTGCACGCCGGCGAACCCACCCGTTCCCAGCTGCGAACCGTGGGATGCGAAGTATCTGAACGGTGTTCAGAACCTGCAGGCGCTCGTCAACGGTGCCGCCGGCGAGGTTGACCTGCTGAACAATAACCTGAAGGTCCCGTACTCGGATCAGATCAGCCTCGGCATCCGCAACCGCCTCGGCGACTGGAACACCAGCACCGCCGTGGCCTGGATCAACAGTTACGACGGCTTCGTCTACACCCTCGGCAACCGGCGGCCCGACGGCTCGTTCTGCTGTCGGCGGATAAGCCCTTCACGCACGGGTCTCATTGGAGCGCCACGTTCGCATACACGTATACCAATGCGACACAGAATCGTGACATCAACGAGCACTACGCCTTCGATGGGGAGTGGATCTACCAGTATCCATATGTCGTGTCGAACGCCGTGTCGAAACATCGTGTGGTGGCCACCGGCTCGTTCGAGGGTCCGTGGGGAATCATGATCGCCGGCAAACTGACGGTGGCGAGCCCCATTCCCAAGAACGACATCAGTTGCCTCGGCGGTGGGGCCACGTACCCGTCGGGAAACCCCTGCATACAGATTGGGTACACCGCGCCCGGCCTCGGGTACCGCAGCGTCGATCTGCAGGTAACCAAGAACTTCAACGTCCAGGACATCTCAACGCTCTACCTGCGCTTCGACGTGCTCAACGTCTTCAACGTGAAGAACTATATCGACTATCTCAACGCATTCGGGCCGAACGGCATCATCGGGGGCGCGTACGATCCGCACGGCAATATCTCCGGAGTGCCGCGGGAGCTGCGCATGTCGATCGGCGCCAAGTTCTGAACTCCCGGCACCGCGGGCGCAAGATGGCATGGGACTCTGGCTGAACAGCGGTTTGCGGTCCACCCACGCCGTTGTGTGAGTGAACCGCAAGCGCGCACCCTCCGGGGCTGACGCACGTCTCAGAAGTATCGTCATCGTCGGCGGTGGCAGCGCCGGCTGGATGGCCGCGGCGGCCCTTGCCAAAACGCTCGGCCGCGAGTGCGCCATTCGGCTTGTCGAGTCCGAGGAGATCGGCACGGTCGGGGTCGGTGAATCGACCGTCCCGCACCTCGAGGCATTCAACCGGGCGCTCGAGATCGATGAGGCGGTGTTCGTCCGCCAGGTGCGCGGCACCTTCAAGCTCGGCATTCAGTTCGTCGACTGGGGACGTGTCGGCGCCCGCTACTTCCACACCTTCGGTCCTATCGGCCACGACTACGGCTTCCTGCCGTTTCACCAGTATTGGCTGAAGCTCTTCCTCGCAGGCAAGGCCGACGACATCGGAGCCTACTCACTGCATTCGGTAGCCGCGCTGCGCGGCAAGTTCATGACGGGGGCAACCGACGCACCGCAGGGCTCACCCCTTCATTACGTCGCTCACGCGTATCACTTCGACGCCGGTCTCTATGCCCTCTACCTGCGTCACTACGCCGAAGCACGCGGCGTGCGGCGCACCGAGGGCAAGGTGGTGGACGTCGTGCTGCGCGGCACCGACGGCTTCATCGAGGCCGTGGTGTTGCAGGGAGGCGAGAAGATTGCGGG